>Ga0075163_10009609_pt1 | contig 12692 bp, 14 predicted proteins | sample JI1023141ADNA_FD_71478 | JGI IMG/M metagenome (GOLD analysis project Ga0075163, IMG submission 71478) | Wastewater effluent complex algal communities from Wisconsin, to seasonally profile nutrient transformation and Carbon sequestration -... | ecosystem: Engineered > WWTP > Effluent > Algae...
GCCATAGAGCTTGATCAGATCCACGTGCATGCCCTTGGCGGCGAAGTGCTCCCTGGCAGCCTTGACGTACTTGGTAGCCACGCGGATACGCGCACCGCGCTTGACGGCCGCGGCGTAGTCGAAATCCTTTTGCACCGCCACGCACAGCCGGCACTTGGCGATGTTTAGATCGAGGGGCTGGTACAGCCCTGCCCCACCGTGCTCGATCAAGGTGTCCTTGCCGGCAATGCCCATATCCGCCGCGCCATACTGCACGTAGGTCGGCGTATCGGTGGCGCGCACGATAACCAGCCGCACATCCGGGCGATTGGTACCGAGAATGAGCTTGCGCGACGTTTCGGGATTGTCCGTCGGAATGATGCCTGCGGCAGCCAGCAGCGGCAGGGTTTCTTCGAAGATTCGGCCCTTCGAAAGGGCAAGCGTAATGCCGTTCAAGATGGTCATCTGTGTGCCTAAAACGTGATTCTAGCCGATCGGGCCGCGCTCCGGCCCGCCCCGCCGGCGGCAGGCTTTGTTCGCGGCGCCGGTTCTGTTAGCCTTCGGACGGTGGCTGAACCGCTCCTGGCGGGTTCGGCCCTTTTCATTTTTCAGTATCAGGAGCCCTGCATGAAACCCGAAATCACCGTATCGACCAGCGATCTCGAACGCCTGGAAGGCCTGCTCTCCAAGCCGCCGACCCGCAACCGCAGCGATCTCGACGGGCTGCGCGCCGAACTCGATCGCGCCAGCATCCTCGACGCCGACGGGATGCCCGCCGACGTCATCATGATGAACAGCCGCGCCCGCTTCCGCGAGGAAACCTCGGGCCGCGAATACGAACTGACCCTTGCCTGGCCCCACGAGGCCAATGCCGCCGACGGCAAGGTCTCGATCTTCTCTCCGGCGGGCAGCGCCCTGCTGGGCTTGTCGGTCGGCCAGCACATCGACTGGCAGACCCCGGAAGGCCACGCGATCCAGCTGCGGGTGCTGGCCGTGAGCCACGGGGCCTGATCTGTCGGGGGCCTGCAGCCCGCCGCTGGCGCGATCTCAGCGCAGCCGGCTGACCCGGGCCCCCAGCGCGTTCAACTTCTCTTCAAGCCGCTCGTAGCCACGATCGAGGTGGTAGATGCGCTCGATGGTGGTCTGCCCTTCGGCCACCAGGCCAGCGATGATCAGGCTCGCCGAGGCGCGCAGGTCGGTGGCCATCACGGTGGCGCCCTGCAGGCCGGCGACGCCCTTCACGAAGGCGGTGTTGCCGTCGATCTTGATGTCGGCGCCCAGGCGCTGCAGCTCGACGGCGTGCATGAAGCGGTTCTCGAAGATCGTCTCGCGGATCACCGCCGTGCCGTCGGCGACTGCGTTGATGGCCATGAACTGGGCCTGCATGTCGGTCGGGAAGGCCGGGTACGGCGAGGTGCGCAGGCTGACCGCGGTGAGACGGGCCGGCGCCTTGAGGCGGATCGCGTCGCGCTCGGCGGTGATCTCGCAGCCGGCATCCATCAGCTTGTCGATGACGGCATCAAGGTAGCTCGCCGAGGTGCCGGTGAGGCGCACTTCGCCGCCGGTGACGGCCGCCGCGCACAGGTAGGTGCCGGTTTCGATGCGGTCGGGCATCACCCGGTGGGTGGCGCCGTGGAGCCTGTCGACGCCGCGGATGCGGATCACGTCGCCACCGGCGCCGGAGATCTGCGCGCCCATCGCCACCAGGCAGTTGGCCAGGTCGACGACCTCGGGCTCGCGGGCGGCGTTCTCGATGACGGTCTCGCCATCGGCCAGGCAGGCCGCCATCATCAGGTTTTCGGTGCCGGTGACGGTGACCATGTCGGTGAAGATGCGGGCGCCCTTCAGGCGCGGCACCTTGGCGTGCACGTAGCCGTGCTCCACGCTGACCGCCGCCCCCATCGCCTGCAGGCCCTTGATGTGCTGGTCCACCGGACGGGCGCCGATCGCGCAGCCGCCGGGCAGGCTCACCTGAGCCTCACCGAAGCGCGCCACCAGCGGGCCGAGCACGAGGATGGAGGCGCGCATGGTCTTGACCATCTCGTAGGAAGCCATCGGCTTGTCCACGCCGCTGGCGTCGAGCGTCACGGCGTCGCCGTCGCGGCTCACCCTGACGCCCATCTGTTCGAGCAGGCGCAGCAGGGTGTTCACGTCGTTGAGACGCGGCACATTGGTGAAGGTGACGGGCTCGGTGGTGAGCAGGGCCGCGCACAGGATGGGCAGCGCCGCGTTCTTGGCGCCCGAGATGGCGATCTCGCCGGACAGCCGGACGCCGCCCTCGATGAGCAGTTTATCCATGGATCAGCGGGCCTTCAGCCCAGTTCCTTGATGAGTTCGGCCCACTGGGCGGGCGTGTAGGTGTTGAGCTGGAGGGCGTGGATCTCGTTGCCCATCAGCTTGCCGAGAGTGGCGTAGACGGCCTGGTGCTGCTGCACCCGGCGCTTGCCCTCGAAGGCCGGGCTGACCACGATGCCGGTGAAGTGGGTGCCGTCGTCACCCTCGATCTGCAGGAAGTCGCATTCGAGGCCCGCGGCGATCAGCCGCTCGATTTCAGTTGCTTCAAACATTTTTATACCAATCCTCAGGCGCGCAGCTTGTAACCCCGGGCAAGCATCTGCAGGGTGACTACCGCGAGCACGACAAAACAGGTCAACACGACTCCGATGCTCGTCCACGGAGAAACGTCCGAGACACCGAAGAAACCATAGCGGAAACCGTCAATCATGAAGAAAAACGGATTGAAATGCGACACCCCCTGCCAGAAAGCCGGCAGGGAATGGATCGAGTAGAACACCCCCGACAACATCGTGAGCGGCATGATCAGGAAGTTCTGGAAGGCCGCCAGCTGGTCGAACTTGTCGGCCCAGATGCCGGCGATCACCCCCAGGCTGCCGAGGAAGGCGCCGCCGATCAGCGTGAAGGCGACGATCCAGCCGGGCTGGGCGATGTCGAAGGACACGAAGGGCAGCGCCGCCAGCAACACACCGGCACCGCACATGGCGCCCCGCAGCACCGCGGCGATCACGTAGGCGGCGTAGAACTCCCGGTAGGAGATCGGCGGGAGCAGCACGAACACGATGTTGCCGGTGATCTTGCTCTGGATCAGCGACGAAGAGCTGTTGGCGAAGGCGTTCTGCAGCACCGTCATCATCACCAGGCCGGGCACCAGGAAGGCCGTGTAATTGACGCCCGGGAAGGGCTGGACGTGGTCTTCGAGCACGTGGCCGAAGATCAGCAGATAAAGCACCGCGGTGAGCACCGGAGAAAGCACCGTCTGGAAACCGACCTTCCAGAAACGCAGGCACTCCTTGTAGAGCAGGGTCTTGAAACCTTCCATGGCGTGCCTCAGTTCTGGTTCATGATGCCGACGAAGACCTGCTCCATGTCGGGCTTGCCGAGGGCCATGTCGACGATGGAGCCGCCGGCGGCGCGCACGCCGGCCAGGATGTCGGCCACGTCGTCGAAGTGCTCGAAACCGAACTCGAGCCCGCCGTCCACCTCGCGCAGCACCCTGGCCGCCAGGAGCGGTGGCAGCGCCACGGGGGCCGCCAGCTTGACCTGCAGCAGGTGGCTGGCAAAGCGCTGCAGCAGGTTGGCGGTGGTGTCGAGGGCCACGATGCGGCCGGCCTTGAGCATGGCGATGCGCCCGCACAGGGTTTCGGCCTCTTCGAGGTAGTGGGTGGTCAGCACGATGGTGTGGCCGTCCTGGTTGAGCTTGCGGATGAAGGCCCACAAGCCCTGGCGGAGCTCCACGTCGACGCCGGCGGTGGGCTCGTCGAGGACGATCACCGGCGGCCGGTGCACCAGGGCCTGGGCCACCAGCGCGCGCCGCTTCATGCCGCCCGAGAGCATGCGCATGTTGGCGTTGGCCTTGGGGGTAAGGTCGAGGTGGTGGAGGATCTCGTCGATCCAGTCGTCGTTCTTCTTCAGCCCGAAGTAGCCGGACTGCAGCACCAGCATCTCGCGGACCGAGAAGAAGGGGTCGAAGACGAGCTCCTGGGGCACCACGCCAAGGGACATCCGGGCAGCGCGGTAGTCGCGCACGACGTCGTGGCCCATCACCTCCAGGGTGCCGCTGTCGGGCCGGGCGAGGCCGGACAGCGATGAGATCAGGGTCGTCTTGCCGGCGCCGTTGGGGCCGAGCAGCCCGAAGAATTCGCCCTGCGCCACCTCGAGATCCACCCCGGCCAGGGCCTGCAGGGAACGGAAACGCTTGGTGACGCCGGCAATGCGGATCGCAGGGGTCATGGGAGATCGGAACAGAAAGGCCGGCGGGCGCGCTCAGCGCGTCAGCGGCAGGATGGCATCGACGTCGTAGAGGGCGGCCAGGCTGAGCAGCGCCTGCGGGGCCCCGACGATGGAGAGCTTGCGCCCCGCCCCGCTGGCGGCACGCGTCCAGCTGAGCAGCAGGGCCAGCGCGGCGGAATCGACCGGGCCGGCGCCCGACAGGTCGACGACCCGATCGGCCTCGGTGACCCGGGCCACGCCCTCGTCCTTCAGGGTTGCCACGGTGGAGACGGTAAGCGGGCCGGACACCGCCAGGCGTGCGCCCTCGAGACGGATCATTTCTTGGCCTGGACGGTGGTTTCGAGCTGCTTGTTCTTGTCCTTGAGGGACTTGATCAGGCCGTCGATGCCGCCCGCCCGGACTTCCTGGCCGAAGCTGTCCCGGTAGTTGGTGACGAGGCTGACGCCGGCCACCATCACGTCGTAGACCTTCCAGCCGTCGCCCTGCCTGTCGAGGGCGTAATCGATCTGGACCGGCTTGGCGCCGGCCTGACGCACTTCGGTGCGGACGATCACGTCGCTGTCTTCGGGCTTGGCCTTGAGGGGCTTGAAGTCGATCACCTGGTTGCGGTACTGGGTGAGCGCGTTGGAGTAGGTGCGCACCAGCAGGGTCTTGAACTCCTGGGTCAGCGCGGTTTTCTGCTCGGGGCTGGCCTGGCGCCAGTCCTTGCCCACCGCAAGGCGGGTCATGTGGGCGAAGTCGAAATACGGCAGCACCTTGGTCTCGACGAGCTCGACGGCCTTGCGGGTGTCGCCCGACTGGATCGCCTTGTCCTGGCGCACGATAGCGATCACGTCATCAGTGACGCCCTTGACGAGGGCGTCCGGCGCGATGTTGTTGGCGAAGGCAGCAAACTGGACGCCGAGGCTGAGGGCCAGCGCGGCAAGCAGGGAGAGGGTCTTGGTCATTCCTGGCTTTCTTTCGTGGCGAGGTTGGGCAAAGTCGTTACGGCATCGGCGTTGGCCGCAGCAATGGCCGGGCCGGCAGGCTCATCGGCCCGCGCGTCTTCATCATCAAAGTCTTTCACCCGCGGCGGGCTGCCGTCGTACACCTGATTGAGACGGTACTGCATGTAGAAGCTGCGCATGTACGAGTATTTGTCGAGGGCCGCCTGCTCCGCGGTGGTGTCGGCCCCCAGCAGCACGCTGCGCTTGTGGATCAGGCGCAGGCCGGTGGCCGAGTTGCGGGTGGCGACCTCCTTGTGCTGGATCACCGGGTCGGCGTAGATGTCGCCCACCAGGCCCAGGGTGTCGCGGAAGTTGCTCGAACCGAGGATCGGCAGCACCAGGAAGGGCCCCTCGCCCACGCCCCACACGCCGAGGGTCTGGCCCAGGTCTTCGTCGTGCTTCTCGAGCCCCAGCTCGGTGGCGATATCGAAGGCGCCCAGGAGGCCCACCGTGCTGTTCACCAACACCCGCCCGCCGTCGGAGAGGGCTTCGAACATCTTGCCCTGGAGCAGGTTGTTCACCCCGATCCAGATATCGCCCAGGTTGCCGAAGAAATTGCCCACCAGGGTCTTGACCGGCAGCGGCGCGTAATCGTAGACCTGCGCCACCGGGCGGATCACGAAGCGGTCGGCCTGCTCGTTGAACTGGAAGGTGGCCCGGTTGAGGGGCTCGAGGGGGTCTTTCGGATGCCCGCCGGTGGCGGCGCAGGCCGTCAGGCCGAGGCCGAGCGCCACGGTCGCGACGCCGCGCACGAGGGCCCACGGCTGAAGTTTGCTCTTGTTGTTCTTCATCATCGTCCTGCCGGCAAACCGCCCGACACTCTGCGTTGGTTTCGCCCCGATCTCACTTGGCGGGGGCAGATCCGCTGTCGGCCGCCTTGTCGAACATGAACTGGCTGATCAGCTTCTCGAGCACAACGGCCGACTGGGTTTTTTTGATGACTTCGCCCGGCGCGAGGCTTTTCTCTTCGCCGCCGGGATCGAGGCCGATGTACTGCTCGCCGAGCAGGCCGGAGGTGAGGATGTTGGCGAAGGTATCGACAGGGAATTTATAGCGCCCGTCGACGGTGAAGACCACTTCGGCCTGGAAGCGTTCATTGTTGTAGCGGATTTCCTCGACGCGCCCCACCAGCACGCCGGCGCTCTTCACGGGCGCCCGCACCTTGAGCCCGCCGATGTTGTCGAAATGGGCACTGAGGGTGTAGGGCGACTGGATGCCGGACCCGGAAATGCTGCCCACCTTGAGCGCCAGAAACAGCAGCGCGGCAATCCCGATTGCCACAAAAACCCCGACCCACAGATCGAGCGTCGTACGACTCATCAGAGACCCCTGAACATGAAAGACGTCATTACAAAATCGAGCGCCAGGATCGCCAGCGCCGAGCTCACCACCGTGCGGGTGATCGCCCGCGACACACCCTCGGCGGTGGGCACGCAATCGTAGCCCTCGAAGACCGCGATCAGCGCCACCGCCACACCGAACACGAAGCTCTTGAACACGCCGTTCAGCACGTCGTAGCGGAAGTCGACGGCGGCCTGCATCTGCGACCAGAAGGCGCCGTCATCGACACCGATGAAGACCACGCCGATCAACCAGCCGCCGAAGATGCCCATCGCCGAGAACAGCGCGGCGAGCAGCGGCATCGAGATCACCCCGCCCCAGAAGCGCGGCGCGACGACCCTGGCGATGGGGCTGACGGCCATCATGTCCATCGCCTTGAGCTGCTCGGTGACCTTCATCAGGCCGATCTCGGCAGTCACCGCCGAGCCGGCCCGGCTGGCAAACAGCAGACCCGCCACCACCGGCCCCAGCTCGCGGAGCAGCGACAGCGCCACCATCGTGCCCATCGCATCGGTGGAGCCATAGCGCTGCAGGATCTCATAGCCCTGCAGCCCCAGCACCAGACCGACGAACAGCCCCGACACCAGGATGATCAGCAGCGACAGCACGCCGCTGAAATACAGCTCGCGGATGGTGAGGTGCAGGCGCGTGAACGACTGCCCCGAATACACCAGGATCAGCCAGAAGAAACGCGCGGCAAAGCCCAGCTGCCACACCCCGTTCACCACCATCGCACCGAGCCTGCGCAACACGCCCCCCATCAGCCGCGGCCTCCGGTGAGGGCCTGGGCGTAGTCGCCGGCCGGGTAATGGAAGGGCACCGGGCCGTCGGACTCGGCATGCACGAACTGATGCACGAAGGGGTCTTTGGTGTGGCGGATCTCGTCCGGCGTGCCCTCGGCGGCAACCCGGCCTTCGGAGATGAAATAGATGTAATCGACGATCTGCAGGGACTCCTGGATGTCGTGGGTGACGATCACCGAGCTCGCCCCCAGCGCGTCGTTGAGGCGCCGGATGAGCTGGCCGATCACGCCCAGCGAGATCGGGTCGAGGCCGGTGAAGGGCTCGTCGTACATGAGCAGCGCCGGGTCGAGGGCAATCGTGCGGGCCAGCGCCACCCGCCGCGCCATGCCACCCGAGAGCTCGCCCGGCATCAGCCGCGCCGCGCCGCGCAGGCCCACCGCGTGGAGCTTCATCAGCACCAGATCCTCGATCAGCTCGGGCGGCAGGTCGGTGTGCTCGCGGAGCGGGAAAGCCACGTTGTCGAAGACCGTCATGTCGGTGAACAGCGCTCCGAACTGGAACAGCATGCCCATGCGCCGACGCAGCGCATAAAGCGCCTCCCGGCCGAGGCCGGCCACATCCTGCCCATCCACCACCACCCGCCCGCCGACGGCCTTTTCCTGGCCGCCGATGAGGCGCAGCAGGGTTGTCTTGCCGCAGCCGCTACCGCCCATGATGGCTACCACCTTGCCACGGGGGATCGACAGGGAAATATCGCGCAGGATCGCCCTTTCGCCATAGGCGAAGCGGACGTTTTCAAGGCGAACGAAGGGCTCGGACATGGATAAATGCTGCAATGCAATAGGCCAATTGTAGCAGAGCTCCCGGCCACTGGCATGGGGGCAAACCCCTTCAACGCCGAAAATCCCTCGTCACATCAAGGTCTTGAGCGCGCCAAACCTGCCACCGCCGGAGGGGTTTATAATGCGCGGTTTCGTTCCAATCACGACCCGCTACGGACATGCAGGACAAACAACAGTACAAACCCGCCGACATCGAGCGCGCCGCCCAGCAGCACTGGGACGCGACCCAAGCCTTCCGCGTCCAGGCCGACGCCTCGAAGCCCAAGTACTACTGCCTGTCCATGTTCCCCTACCCCTCGGGCAAGCTGCACATGGGGCACGTGCGCAACTACACCATCGGCGACGTGCTCTCGCGCTTCCACAAGATGAAGGGCTTCAACGTCCTGCAGCCGATGGGCTGGGACGCCTTCGGCCTGCCCGCCGAGAACGCCGCGATCAAGAACAAGGTGCCGCCCGCCAAGTGGACCTACGACAACATCGCCTACATGAAGCAGCAGCTCAAGTCGCTGGGCTTTGCCATCGACTGGAGCCGCGAGCTGGCCACCTGCACGCCCGAATACTACAAGTGGAACCAGTGGCTGTTCCTGCGCATGCTTGAAAAGGGCGTCGCCGAGCGCAAGACCCAGGTGGTCAACTGGGACCCGGTCGATCAAACGGTGCTCGCCAACGAGCAGGTCATCGACGGCCGCGGCTGGCGCACCGGCGCGCTGGTCGAGAAGCGCGAGATCCCCGGCTACTACCTCAAGATCACCGACTACGCCGACGAGCTGCTGTCCGACCTGGACGAACTCCAGGGCTGGCCCGAGCGCGTCAAGCTGATGCAGGCCAACTGGATCGGCAAGAGCACCGGCGTGCGCTTCGCCTTTAGCCACGAAGTCAGCGATGAAAACGGCCTGATCGGCGACGGCAAGATGTGGGTGTTCACCACCCGCGCCGACACCATCATGGGCGTCACCTTCTGCGCGGTGGCCGCCGAGCACCCGCTGGCCCTCCACGCCGCCCGCTCCAACCCCGAACTCGCCGCCTTCATCGAGAAGTGCAAGCACGGCTCGGTGATGGAAGCCGACATGGCCACCATGGAGAAAGAAGGCCTGCCCACCGGCCTCTTCGTCACCCACCCGCTCACCGGCAGGCAGGTTGAAGTGTGGGTCGGCAACTACGTGCTGATGAGCTACGGCGACGGCGCCGTGATGGGCGTGCCGGCCCACGACGAGCGCGACTTCGCGTTCGCCAAGAAATACGCGCTGCCGATCAAGCAGGTCGTCGCGCTGGGCGACAAGTCCTACTCCCTCGACGCCTGGCAGGAGTGGTACGGCAGCAAGGACGGCGCCTGCATCAACTCCGGCAAGTACGACGGCCTCGGCTATGAAGCTGCGGTGGACGCCATTGCCGCCGACCTCGCCGCCCAGGGCGTCGGCGAGAAGAAGATCCAATGGCGCCTGCGCGACTGGGGCATCAGCCGCCAGCGCTACTGGGGCTGCCCGATTCCCATCATCCACTGCGACAGCTGCGGCTCGGTGCCGGTGCCCGACGACCAGCTGCCGGTGGTGCTGCCCGAAGACTGCGTGCCCGACGGCTCCGGCAACCCGCTCAACAAGCGCGAAGACTTCCTCGCCTGCACCTGCCCGAGCTGCGGCAAGCCGGCCCGCCGCGAGACCGACACCATGGACACCTTCGTGGATTCGTCCTGGTACTACGCCCGCTACGCCACCAGGTTCGGCGCAGACAATATGGTCGACGACGAAACCAACTACTGGATGACCGTCGACCAGTACATCGGCGGCATCGAGCACGCCATCCTGCACCTGCTGTACTCGCGCTTCTGGACCAAGGTGATGCGCGACGTCGGCCTCGTCAGCTACCGCGAGCCTTTCGCCCACCTGCTCACCCAGGGTATGGTGCTCAACAACGCCTTCTTCCAGAAGCCCGAAGGCGGCGGCAAGAACTACTTCTGGGAAAGCGAGATCGACATCCGGAAGGACGCCAAGGGCCAGATCACCGGCGCCACCCTCAAGGCCGACGGCAGCGAGCTCGAGCACGAGCTCACCACGATGTCCAAGTCGAAGAACAACGGCGTCGACCCGCAGGCCCTGATCGAGCAATACGGCGCCGACACCGCGCGCTTCTTCATGATGTTCGCCGCGCCGCCCGAGCAGACCCTCGAGTGGTCCGACGCCGGCGTCGAGGGCGCTTACCGCTTCCTGCGCCGGGTGTGGGGCTTCGGCCAAAAGAGCGAGCTGTCTATCAAGCAAGGGCTTAAGAAATTAGCGAATGAAGAACTCTGGCTCCAAGGTCCCGAACGAGCCCGTAAGCTTCGAAGAGACATTCACGTCTTACTGAAACAAGCCAATTACGATCTCGGCAAACAGCAGTTCAACACCGTCGCCTCGGCCACGATGAAGATGCTAAACACGCTAGAGCAAGCATTCCCCGAGGCAATGCCCGCACCTCAAGGTAGCGCCACACCGATCGAGGTCGACGCTTTCTCCATGCTGCGGGCCGAAGGCTTCGGCATCCTGCTGCGCGTGCTCTCGCCGCTCACCCCGCACATCAGCCACGCCCTGTGGGCCGAGCTCGGCTACGGCGACGACATCCTCACCGCTGCCTGGCCCGAGCCCCTCGAGGCGGCGCTGGCCCAGGACGAGATCGAGCTGATGCTGCAGGTGAACGGCAAGCTGCGCGGCGCCGTCCGCGTCGCCGCCGACGCGCCCAAGGACGTCATCGAAGCCGCCGCCCTCGCCCACGAGATGGCTGCGAAGTTCATGGAAGGCAAGCCCGCCAAGAAGGTCGTGGTCGTGCCGGGCCGCCTGGTCAACATCGTCTGCTGACGGCAAGCGGGGGTTTCATCGTGCGCGCGTACATTTCCTTCTCTCTCCTGATCGCCCTGGCCGGCTGTGCCGGCGCACCGGGCGACCGCGCCTGGTACGAAGGCCTGCGCCAGGAAAACGCCCGGCGTCAGTACGAGCCGGGCCGCGACATCAACCGCGAACCGCCGGCGCCGAGCTACGACGCCTACGAGAAAGAACGTCAGCGCCTGCAGAAGGAAGCACGCCCATGAGCCACCCGCAACAGCCCGGCCGCCGCCGGGCCCTCGCCCTCCTCGGCGCCGCGCCGCTCGCCTTGGCCGGCTGCGGCTTCAAGCTGCGCGGCGCGCGGCCGATGCCCTTCGAGTCGATCTACCTCGGCATGTCGCCCTACGCCGAGCTCACCGCAGCCCTTCGCCGCCAGATCCGCGCCAACGGCGACACCCTCATCACCGACAGGGCCGAGGACGCCCAGGTGCGCCTCGACGTGCTCGCCGACCGGAAGGAAAAAGTCATCCTCGCCCTCAACACCCAGGGCAAGGTGCGCGAGTACCAGCTGCGCCACTACTTCCTCTTCCGCCTCGTCGACGTCAAGAGCGGCCAGGAAGCCCTGCCCGCCAGCGAGGTCCTCCTCTACCGCGATCTGGCCTTCGACGACACCCAGCTGCTCGCCAAGGAGCAAGAGGAAATCCTGCTCTACCGCGACATGCAGAACGACCTCGTGCAGCAACTGCTGCGCCGCCTCGCCGCCGCCAAGATGCCGGCCGCGGCGCCCAAGCCGTGAACCTGCGCCCCGAGCAGCTCGCCGCCCAGCTCGACAAGCCGCTCGCCCCGCTCTACGTCCTCCACGGCAACGAGCCCCTGCTGGTGCTCGAAGCCGGCGACGCGATCCGCGCCGCCGCCCGCAGGCAGGGCTACGCCGAGCGCGAAGTGCTGGTCGCCGGTCAGGGCTTCCGCTGGAGCGAACTGCAATCTGCCGCCGGCAACCTGTCGCTGTTCGGCGCCAGCAAGCTGGTCGACCTGCGCATCCCCAACGGCAAGCCCGGGCGCGACGGCGGCGAAGCCCTGCAGCGCTACGCGCGCCACCTCGACGACGGCGTCGTCACCCTCGTCACCCTGCCCGAGATCGACTGGGCGACGCGCAAGGTCGGCTGGTTTACCACGCTCGTCGAGGCCGGCGTCGCTGTCGAACTCAACGCCCCCGAGCGCGAACGCCTGCCCGACTGGATCGCCCAGCGCCTCGCACGCCAGCAGCAGCGGGCGCCGACCGACGCGCTCGCCTTCATCGCCGACCACGTGGAAGGCAACCTCCTCGCCGCCCACCAGGAGATCCTCAAGCTCGGCCTGCTCCACCCCACCGGCGACCTGAGCCTCGACGACGTGCGCGGCGCAGTGCTCAACGTCGCCCGCTACAATGTAGACAAGCTCCGCCAGGCCCTGCTCGACGGCGACCCAGCCCGCTGCGCCCGCCTGCTCGAAGGCCTGAAGGGCGAAGGCGAGGCCCCGCTGCTCGTGCTGTGGGCCCTGACCAGCGAGATCCGCAGCCTCGCCAACCTGCGCCAGGGCCTCGACGACGGCCAGCCGCTGCCGGCGCTGCTGAAGGCCGAACGCGTCTTCGACGAACGTCGCAAGCAAGGCGTGCAGCGCGCCCTGCCGCGCCTGCCCTCAAGCGCCCTGCGCACCGCCATCTTGCACGCAGCCAGGATTGACCGGATGATCAAGGGCCTGACCGGCGGCGACGTGTGGGAC
>Ga0075163_10009610_pt1 | contig 12691 bp, 10 predicted proteins | sample JI1023141ADNA_FD_71478 | JGI IMG/M metagenome (GOLD analysis project Ga0075163, IMG submission 71478) | Wastewater effluent complex algal communities from Wisconsin, to seasonally profile nutrient transformation and Carbon sequestration -... | ecosystem: Engineered > WWTP > Effluent > Algae...
CGACGGCGCCGACGCGCGCTGGTGCTGGTGGCGCTGGTCGTGGCCGCGGCGCTGGCCGTGCTGGCGCTGGTGGCCGACGCGGCGCGAGGGGCCGCGCGCGCGGCCGAGGCGCTGGCGCTGGCCCGCGGCGACGCGCTGGCGCTCGAGCAGGCCGAGCAGCGGCGCCTGCTCATCGCCAGCCACGTCGAGCAGGGCAGTCGGCTGCTGCTCGCGCGCGACGATCCGGCGCGGGCGATCGCCTGGCTCGGCCGCGCGCTGGCCGAGGGCGGGGACGCGCCGGGCCTGCGCTTCCTGCTGGCCCAGGCGATGCCGGCGATCGACGCCCGCATCGCCGTGCTGGTGCACGGCGACGGAGCGGTGCAGGAGGTGAGGTTCGCGGCCGACGGCGCCGCGGCGCTGGTCGCCGGCGTCGACGGGACGGCGTCCGTGTGGCGCCTGCCCGACGGGGCGCTGCAGCGCCGGGTCGGCTCGCCGCGCGACGAGCTGCTCGGCGAGGTGCTGGCGCACGACGGTCAGTCCGTCCTCGTGCACGAGATGAGCGGGCGCTCCCAGCTGTGGGAGCTCGGCACCGGACGCGCCGGGGCGCCGTTCGCCGAGGGCACCGGGGCCGGGGTGGCGCTGCTGCGCGCGGACGGCTCGCAGGCGCTGCAGGCGGACGCCGGGCGGCGGACGCTCGACGTCTGGGACACGCGCTCGGGCGCGCGGACGGCGAGCTTCGAGCACGGGAGAGACGACGGGGTCAGCGCGACGGCGTGGAGCGCGGACGGCCGCTGGATCTTCGCGGGCGTGGGGACGGCGCGCTGCGCCGCCTACGTGTTCGCGGTCGAGTCGGGGCGGCGGATCGGCCCGCTGGCGCTCGGGCGTCCGGGCGCGACCTCGGAGCTGCTCGAGGCGGCGCAGTCGGCCGGCGATCCGCTGCACAGCGAGGTGTGCCTCGCCGCCGAGTTCACCCGCGACGGCGAGCGCCTCGTCGTCGGCACCAGCGAGGCGCTCTACGTGTTCGGACCGGCGCCCTTCGGGCCGGCGCCGCGCTGGCGAAACTCACAGGGGCAGATCGGCGCGCTCACGCTGAGCCCCGACGGCTCGGTGATCGCCGCGGTCCTCTCGCGGGTGCACATCGGCCTGTGGGGCGTCGCCGACGAGCGCCAGGTCGGCCCGCTCATCGGCCACCGCGATCGCGTGCACGCGATCGCCTTCACGCCGACGGGATCGCAGCTGCTGAGCGCCGGCGCCGACGGGGTCGTGCGCGCGTGGGAGACGAGGACCGGCCGCCCGGTGGGCGCCCTGGTCGGTCATCGCGGCCCGGTATACTCGGTGGCCGTGAGCGCGGACGGTGCCCGGGCGCTCACCGGCGGCGCCGACGGCCGGGCGCTGCTGTGGGACCTCCAGCGGGTCACCGCCCCACGCGCCGAGGACGAGCCGCCGGCGCGACAGCTCGTCGATCGTGCCACCATTCGCGCGCGCCAGCACGACGGCGGCCCGCCGCAGCCGGCGCTGCTTGGGGCGGCGCGCGGAGGCGCCGGGCTGCTGGTCGCCACCGCCGACGCGGACGGGGGCGTGACCGTGTACAGCCTCGGCACCGCGGGCCCGCGGGCGATCCTCTCGGCGCCGGCTCGCAACCTCGACGCGCTCGAGCTGAGCGCCGATGGCGAGCGCCTCGTCGCCCGGATCGAGCGCAGGCGGACCGTCCTGGACGCGACGACCGGGCGCGACCTCGGCGACTTCGGCCCCGAGGAGCGCGACCCGGACCGGCGCCCGCAGGCCGCGATCGAGCGCAGCATCGCCTGCCGCTCGCCGCTGCAATTCACCGGGGAATTGCTGCTCCCCGTGGCCAAGGTCGATCCGGCGTGCGAGCTCCCCGACCCGTGACCGTCCGCGGGGTCGGCCGCTCCATTGGCCGCCCCCCCGCGTCCGCGACAAGCACCGCGTCAAGGGATGAGCCAGGGTCGCGCGGCCGTGAACCAGCTTGACCGGCGTACCCCCTCCCAGCCCGCGATGGACAGCGTGCCGTCGCAGGTGACGGTGAGCTTGTAGAGCAGCGAGCTCTCGCCGTGAAACGGCCCACCGGCGGCGATCGGGATCCTCGCGCACGTGGGCGCGCCGGACGGGCCGAGGCCGCACATGAACACATGGCGGGCCTTGACGCCGCCGGGCCGTCCGACCTCGGTGTCGAGGCCGCGTGGGTGACCGATGAGCGCAGCCGCGACCGGGTCGAAGCCGACCGGCTCCGGCCCGGTCGCTGTCGACCCTACCCCGGCTACCAGCCCCAGCACGGGCTCATGCGCGGCGGCGAGATCCCCGGGTCTCGGCCCGATCCTGTCCCGATATTGTCTCGATCTGGGTCTGTCTCGAGACAAACCCTCGAATTCAGGCTCGTACGGCCTGCTACGCGACCACACGCACTACATCACGAACGTGCGCGAGGACGGCACCATCCCCCAGGTCGAGCCGAAGCACTGGCAGCTGCTCAACACCTTCCGCACCAACGCGCAGATCGAGGGCGGCGCGGTATGCAAGCCGCCGATCCCGATGTGATGACCTGTCCCTGAGGACAGGTCACGTCACGCGAGCAGCTCGGGCCCGCCGGCCGCGACCGCGTCGATGTACGCCTGGTAGCGGTCCATGATCCGGCGGGTCACCGGCCCGACCCCGCCGGCGCCGACCGGCTGGCCGTCGAGGGTGGTGACCGGCATCGGCCCGCGCACCGACGACGTCAGGAACACCTCGTCGGCGGCGCGCAGCTCGTCGGGCCAGATCGTCGCCTCGCTGCAGGCGACGCCGAGCTCGCCGGCGAGGCGGATGACGAGCGCGCGGGTGATGCCCTCGAGCAGCCCGGTCGCCAGCGACGGCGTCAGCAGGGCGCCGCCGCGGACCATGAACACGTTGCTGGTCGCGCCCTCGGCCACGTGGCCCTGCGGGCTGCACATGATCGCGTCCTCGGCCGCGCTCTGGGTCGCCTGGCGCAGCGCCTGGATGCTGTTGAGGTAGTTGCCGGTCTTGAGCGTCGGGTCGAGCGAGCGCGCGCTGATCTTGTGCACGTCGACGACGCGGACCGACAGCCCGGTCCGGTACAGCGCCGGCGCCGGCAGCTTGAGCTCCTGGACCAGCACGACCAGCAGCGGCGACTCCGAGACCCGCGGGTCGAGCATCAGCGGCCCGGTGCCGCGCGTGACGATGACGCGCACGTAGCTGTCGGCGTTGCCGCTCGCGCGGTGCGTCTCGGCGATCGCCGCGCGCAGCGCCTCGTCGTCGTACGGCAGCTCGAGCCCGATGCCGGCCGCGCTGCGGCGCAGGCGCTCGAGGTGGCGCGACATCTCGACCGCGCGACCGCCCGCGGTGCGCAGCGTCTCGTACACGCTGTCGCCGTAGAGAAACCCGCGGTCGAACACACTGACGGTCGCCTCGCCCGGGTCGAGGGCGCGGCCTGCGGTGGACAGGAAGACTTTGGTCGGCAAGCTCTCGGCTCCTGGGGACAGGTTCGAAGGGACAGGTTCATTCCACGCGGCGCAGGCGCCAGACCAGGCCCAGCGCCTCGGCGGCGATCGCCGGGGTCATCTTTGAGGCCCCGCGGACGCGCTCGGGGAACACGATCGGCAGCTCGCGCAGCACGAAGCCGCGGCGCTGCGCGCGGTGCTTCATCTCGATCTGAAACCCGTAGCCGCTCGCCGCGACCGCCTCGAGCTCGAGCTCCGCGAGCACGCGGCGCGCGTAGCACACGAACCCCGCGGTCGGGTCGCGCACCGCGAGCCCGAGCAGCGCGCGCGCGTAGAGCCCGCCGAGCCGCGACAGCGCCCGACGCCCGCGGCCCCACCCCGGCGTCGCGCCGCCGGGCACGTAGCGCGAGCCGACCACGACGTCCGCGCCGCCGCGGCCGTCGTGACAGGCCGCGACCATGGCCGGCAGGTAGCCCGGGTCGTGCGAGAAGTCGGCGTCCATGGTGATGAAGTGCGTGTGGCCGCGCGCGTCCGCGAGCCCGCGGCGCAGGCCGTCGAGGTACGCGCGGCCGAGGCCCTGCTTGCCGGCGCGGTGCAGCACGGCCACGCGCGGCTCGGCGCGAGCGAGCTCGTCCGCGAGCGCGCCGGTGCCGTCGGGGCTCGCGTCGTCGATGACGAGGACATCGACGCCGGGCGCCGCGTGCAGCGTCGCGCCGACGATCGCCGCGAGGTTGTCGCGCTCGTTGTAGGTCGGGATCAGGACCAGCGGGCGGGGATCTCGCCGCACCGCGGCTGCTGCATCGCTCGGCTCGGGCACGCCGCTGGACGATGACACCTCGCCCCACGCCGCCGCAAGCCCGCGTGCGCCGTTCACGCGCATCGGCGGCGACCCGCACGCCGGCGCGTCCGCCCGTCGGGCACCTCGCGCATGCCTGTTCACGGGCCCGTCATGCCCGTGCGTCGTCACGCGCATCAGCGTCATCGCGCGCCCCGGCGCGACGCAGCGCGCCCGTGCACGGCGTGAGCCCGCCATGAAATCCGGCGCGCGCGACGGGAGTCACATGGGGCCGGTTGGGGACATGCGGGCTTGCATGGGCGATCTCCGGGACCGCCCCCACGCTCGCCGCGCTTGCGGTTGCGCGGCCTCTGCTGCTACCTTGCGGCCGCAAGCGTCGTGCGTATGAGCCCAGGAAGGGGCTGTGCGCGTCCCCCCTGCGCTGCGGCCGGATCGCGGGGTAGTCGCCCCCCGCGACCTCTGCCTCGGCGCAAGTACCGAGGAACGTACTTCACGTTGCGAAGAATACGCTGTCACTACCCGTCCGGGGCGGCCTTCGTGGCTGCGCTCCTCTCCAGCGATGGGGAGCAGGGTCTGCAGGTCTACACCACGGAGCGCTTCGAGCCGGGCGAGGAGCTGCTGTGCGAGGTCTATTTCACCGGCCTGCCCGGCAAGCTGATCGTGCGGGCGATCGGCAAGAAGTGGCAAGGGCCGCGCCCGCGCCTGCGCGTGCGCGCCGGCGGGGTCCTGCGCTGTAACGGCAGCGAGTGGCGCAAGCTGACCTTCCTGCGCGAGGTCGCGGCCGGGCGCACCGTGTTCGACCAGCGCCGCCGCCACATCCGCCAGCCGGTGCTCGTCCAGATCCGCTGGCGCCGCCAGGGCGACCCCGACCTCGTGCCCGCCACGATCTCAGAGATCTCGGAGGTCGGCGCGCTGCTCCTGACCCCGACCCGCCTCACCGTCGGCGAGGAGCTCATCATCGAGATCACGCCCCCCGGCAGCACCCGCGCGCTCGAGGTCCAGGGCATGGTCCGCAACGTCGACCACCTCGACGGCGCCGGCGTCGAGTTCATGGCCCGCGACGCCGGCGGCGTCACCCGCCTGCGCGAGGTCATCCGCCGCCTCGTCAACGAGTGAGCCCATGCCGAACTCCCGCCCCGAGTCGTCCCCGCGAACCTGCCCTGAAGGCCATGTCACCGGTCCCACGGGCCAGCCCGCCCTCGCCTGTCCCGAGAGCCATATCACCTGTCCCAAGGGCCAGCCCGCCATCACCTGTCCCCGGGGACATGTCACGACGCGCCGCGGCCACCGCGGCCGCCTCGGCCTCGCGTTGCTGGCGCTGTCCGCCTGCGGCGGCGAGCCCGACCCGAGCGGCCTGCCCGAGCCGCTCGCGCGCCACCAGGCCGCCGCCCCGGCCCCGGCGGCCGCGCCCGCGCCCGCGCCGCTTCCGGCCCGCATCGACACCTGCGAGCAGCTGCTCGCCGCCGCCGCCGTGCACCCGCCCGACGCCGCGATCCTGCTCGACCTGTGCCCCGACACCGCGGCCGGGCCCGCGGTGCTGCGCCACGCCCTGCGCATGGCCGACTCGCCGGCCGCCGCCGCGCGCCTGATCCCGCGCCTCGCCGCCGCCCCCGACCTCGTCGGCCTCGCCCGCCTCGCCGCGCTCGACCGCGCCGGCGTCCCCGCGCCGCCCGAGCTCCCCGACCCGGCGACCGCGACCGTCAGCCCGATCACCGACGCCGTGCTCGCCGCGGTCCAGCTCGCGGTCGTGCAGCAGACCCAGGCCGGCCTCGCCCACGACCAGCGCGTCCGCGCCACCGCCTACCTCGCCCGCGTCCACCACGAGGCCCTCCAGCAGCTCGGCGTCGCCGACGACCAGCCGCTGCCGCCGTTCGCCCGCGTCCTCACCGCGAGCTTCCTGCACTTCGGCCGCGAGCTGTGTCGCATGTACTGGCAGCGCCGCGTCGCCGGCCTCGAGGCGCTGTTCGCCGCGACCGAGGCCCAGCTCCTGCGCGCCGTCCTCACGCTCGAGCGCAACCCCCACGCCGCCGACGACGCCCTCCTCGCGGTCGAGCACCAGCGCACCCGCCGACACCTGCAGGGCAGCGGCGTCGCCGAGCGCCTGGCGAAGGCCCAGGCCGGCAGCCCCGCCGACCTGCTGCCGCTCCCGCACGAGCTCGACCGCCTGCTCGACCACGGCTTCGTCGAGCTCGTGTTCCAGCGCGCGCTGTTCCTCGGCGGCGAGCCCGGCGGCTTCGGCGTCGCGCCGATCGTCGAGCTCCTGCGCGCCCGCCTCGCCGCCCGCGACCTCCAGGAGTACGCCGCGACCCTCGACCGCCGCATCGCCGACGCGCGCGCCCTGAGCCCCGCCCCGCCCGAGCACGCCAGCCGCCCGCTCCCGCCGCGCGCGCCGGTGGCCTGGCCCGACGCGCAGGCCACGGCCGACGCGGCGTCCGCCTGGCTCGACACCGCCGCCGCCGCCACCGGCCTGACCCGCCGCCACGCCCTCGCACGCGCGACCCTGCTGCTGCGCGACCGCCCCGACGGCGCCCGCGCGCTGCTCGCCCGCGCCCTCGACCCCGCGACCCCGCGCGACCCGGTGCGCGTCGGCCTGCTGCTCGACCTGCTCGCCCGCGTCGACGAGGAGAGCCTCGCCGGCCTGCGCCTTCGCGTCGCCGCCGGCCCCCGGCCCCCGACCGGCGACGACGCCGTCCGCCGCGCCCACGCCCTCGCCGCCCGCGACGCCGGCCTGCTCCCGCGCTGATCCGACCTGCCCCACCGGACCTGTCCCTGCGGACATGCCCCGACCGCCATGCCCCGACGGACATGTCCCGCGCGACATGTCCGTCCACCATGTCCCCGCGGACATGCCCCACGGGACATGCCCCACGGGACATGCCCCACCGGACATGCCCCACCGGACATGCCCGCGGCCCCGCTCAGCCCGGCGGGCCCGCGCCCGCGTCGGCGCAGGCGCGCCGCTCCTGGACCACGATCGCCCCGTCCAGCGCCGAGATCATCGTCACCCGCGTCCTGCGCACCGCGATCCAGCGCCGCGTCGTGCGTCCGCGCCGGCCGTCGCGGACCTGTACTTCCAGGCGCCCGCCGCGGGCCCTCGGGGCGACCGCGCATTCGCCGGGCACCAGCGTCGCCCCGCCCGCGTCGAGCTCGAGCTGCGCGTCCGGCGAGGCCAGCAGGCACACGCGTGGCGGCTCCTCGGGCCCGCAGCCGCGCTGCGCCGTGCGTTCCCACCCCGAGCGCGGCGCACACGCGGCGAGCGCGAGCAGGACCAGCGCGCCGAGGATGTGGCAAGGTCGCCGCACATGGCCCGCCCGCGCCCGCGCAACCCGGGACCCTCGCCGCTCGCCGCGGCGCTGTGGGCCCTCGTGCGCCGCCACGTCGGCCCGGACACGATCCGCCTCATGCAGGTGCGCGAGGTCTGGCCGCGGGTCGCCGGCCCCAACCTCGAGGCCCACACCTGGCCCGCCGCCGTCGCCGGCGACGCGCTCGTCGTCCACGTGCATGACAGCCAGTGGCTACACGAACTGCAGTACATGCGCCAGGATCTGCTGCGTCGCCTGCACGCCCTCGCGCCCGCCGCGGAGCTCCAGACGCTGCGCATGCGCCTGGGCGAGGTCCCGCCGGTCGCCGGTCGCCGTGCGCAAGAGACTTCACACCCGGCCCCCCTGCCGCCCCCGCGCCTCTCGCCCGAGCCCGACGAGGCGACGCGGCGCGCCCTCGATGCCGTCGCGGATCCCGAGTTGAAGCAGATCCTCGCCGGCGCGCGCGTGATGCTCGGCCGCCGTTGATCCGATCGCCCGCGCCCCGCGTATCGCCCCGCCCCCGCGCCCTGGCGAGGGTCCGCGTCCGATGCCGACCTCATCACGCTCCCGCGCCCTCGCCGTGACGGCCCGTCCGCCCGCATCGTCGATGTCCGTCGATCCGTGGCACACTGCGCCGGTCGCTACCGCCGTGCGCTGGGCCGCCCCTGTCCTCGCGCCGACTCCCGTGGAGTCGACGCGCCGCTCGTTCCTCGTCCCAGCAACCACGGCACTCAAACCAGGAGAAGTTGACGCATTATGAACATTCGCATCCTCCCGACCCTCGCCCTCGCGGGCCTGCTCGGCGGCCTGACCGGCTGCCCCGCAGGCGGCGACGACGACACCGCCGGCAGCACCGGCAACCCGACGACCAACCCGACCGACGGCAGCGGCACCGACACGCCGACCGGCACCTCCGGCGATCCGACCGGCGGCGTCGACGGCCAGCTCTGCACTGACCTCGGCGGCGTCGACGGCATCACCGCCCTGATCGGCAACTTCGTCGGCCGCGTGCTCGTCGACGACCGCATCAACGCGTACTTCCTCAAGACCGACGTCGACGGCGGCAACCTGACGAAGTGCCTCATCGAGCAGATCTCGGCGGCGACGATGTGCGCCGGCGCGACGTACACCTGTGGTGACATGACGGCGGTGCACGCCGGCATGGGCATCTCGCAGGCCGACTTCGACGACCTCGCCGGCGACTTCAGCGACGCGATGGACGAGCACCAGAAGACCTACAACACGCTGACCGACGACGAGAAGGCCGCGATCCTGGCCGTGCTCGGCAGCATGGCGCCGATGATCGTCGAGGACAAGACCAGCGACGTCACCGTCTACCAGCGCCTCGGCCGCAAGCCCGGCATCAAGACCGTGGTCGGCGACGGCACCGACCCCAAGGCCTTCATCGGCGTGGTCGTCGCGGACGCGGAGATCAACGGCTTCTTCGGCGCCGCCAACGTCCCGCGCCTCCAGACCTGCCTGGTCCGCCAGGTCACCGGCGCGACCGCCGGCGGCTTCCTCGGCGACATCTACGGCAAGGAGGTCACCGCCCCCGCGCCCGCCGATCCCGGCGTCACGACCGAGAACCCGTGCAAGGACATGGTCTCCTCGCACAAGGATCTCAAGGACGACATGGGCGTGGCCATCACCTCGGCCGACTTCAACGCCCTCGTGATGGACCTCGTCACCGCGATGACCAACTTCGACGTCCCGATGGCCGAGCAGAACGCGATCGCCGGCGCCCTCCTGCCGCTGTGCCCCGACATCGTCGTGGTCGATCCGGAGAACTGCCCGTGATCGCCTGATCGCCGCGCGTCGCCCCGGCCCCGCGCCGGCGGCGACACCCCGAAGTCGCCGCCGGCCCCGCGCCGGCGGCGACTTCCCGTCCCCTTCCACTTTAGGTAGCTTCTGCCCGTGGCCCTGCACCCCGCCCTCGCCCTCGCCCTCGCCCTCGCCGCGTCCGCCGGCCTCGCCTGCAGCGCCCCCGCCGAGCCGGCGCCGTCCGCCGCCGCAGCTCCTTCCGCCGCGACGCCGCCCGCCGAGGCCGGCCCGCCGAAGCCCGCCGGCGACTGGACCTTCGACTTCAAGGATCCGCCCGCCGGCCCGCGCGCGCCGGTCACCGCCGCCTTCGGCGCGACGATCGGGACCACGATGTTCCCCGAGGTCGAGGCGCACGTGAACCAGCTCGGCCTCAAGTGCAGCGACACCTCGATCCGCGCGATGATGGACGCCCGCCGCGAGACCGAGAAGGCCAAGATCGCCGACGCGAAGGCCCGCGGCGAGGACGCCGTGACCGCGGCCTCGTGGGTCAACAAGCGCAGCAAGCGGGAGGCCAACCCGCAGGTCCGCTTCAGCTGCCCGAAGGTCAACAGCGACCAGCTCGGCGACCGCAAGCGGGCGCCCTCGACCGGCCGCCTGCTCTACGTGTTCGACGACGCGACCTACCCGCTGCGCCACACCTCGTACCAGCGCACCCACAAGGACCACGCCGCCGGCCTGCTCGACTTCGAGGACACCGTCGCCGCCCTGACGAAGATCTACGGCCCGCCGACGAAGACGCCCGCGCGCGAGCTCCCGAAGCCCGACAAGGACGGCAACCTCGAGTTCCCGAGCGCCGTCAACTTCGAGACCGCGTGGGAGTACGCCGACCTCGCCGTCCGCGCCAACGTCCTGCGCTACGGCACCCTCGTCACCGTCGGCGAGCGCATCGAGGTCCCGCACGGCCTGCGCCCCGACGCCCCCAAGCTCGCCAGCGCCCCCGCGACCCCGGGGACCGGCGCCGCCGCGCCACCTGCCATGCCGCCCGCCGCCGCGCCCGCCACCTCGTCGCCCGCCACCTCGTCGCCCACCACCTCGTCGCCCACCCCGGCAGGCGCCGCGCCGACGCCCGCCGCGGCCACCCCGGCCCCCGCGGCCACGCCCGCCCCCGGCCCGCTCGCGGCGGCCCCGGCCAAGTGAGCCGCGCCGTGCCGTTGCGCCCGGCGGCGGCTCCCGTCATCATCGCGGCCGCCCTCGCGTAGGGCACCAGCATGGACGCGCTGCGCACCGGGCTCAACGACTGGCTGACCGCGATCAACGCGGTGATCTGGCACGACAGCGTGCTCTACATCGTGCTCGCGGTCGGGCTGCTGTTCACGATCTGGAGCGGCTTTTGCCAGTACCACGCGCTGACCCACGGCGTGCGGGTGATCGGCGGGCGCTACGACCGGACCGGCGACCCCGGGGCGATCAACCACTTCCAGGCGCTCTCGGCCGCGCTCTCGGCGACGGTCGGCCTCGGCAACATCGGCGGCGTCGCCGTGGCGATCGCCCTCGGTGGCCCCGGCGCGGTGTTCTGGATGTGGATCGTCGGCCTCGCCGGCATGGCGCTCAAGACCACCGAGGTCACGCTGGCGATGCTCTACCGCCGCACCGACAACCCCGACGAGCCGAGCGGCGGCCCGATGTGGGTCATCGACGACGGCCTCGCCGCGAAGAGCCCGCGCCTGCGCCCGCTCGGCCGCTTCCTCGGCGTGCTGTTCTGCATCACGCTTTTGATCTCCACGATCACCGGCGGCAACATGTTCCAGGCCTGGAACGTCGGCGTCGTCACGCAGGAGAGCTTCGGCGTGCCGCAGCCGGTCGTCGGCGTGATCCTGACGGTGATCGTCGGCCTGGTGATCCTCGGCGGCATCAAGCGCATCGGCGCGTTCGCGGGCGCGATCGTGCCGGTGATGTGCATCCTGTACCTCGTCGCCGCGCTCTACGTGCTCGCGCTCAACATCGACGTCATCCCGGAGATGCTCGCGCTGATCGTCACCAGCGCGTTCGCCCCGGCCGAGGCCGCCGGCGCCTTCGTCGGCGGCACCTTCGGCTACGCCTTCCTGTGGGGCATGAAGCGCGCGCTGTTCTCGAGCGAGGCCGGCCAGGGCTCGTCGCCGATCGCCCACTGCGCCGCGCGGACCACCGAGCCCGTGCGCGAGGGCGTGGTCGCCGGCCTCGAGCCCTTCATCGACACGCTCGTCGTGTGCACGCTGACCTCGCTGGTCGTGCTCTCGAGCGGCGCCTGGAACCGCGGCGGCGAGGCGGCCCTCCCGGTCGCGCCGGCCTTCGCGGTCGTCGAGCCCGGCGTGTGGGACCTGCCCGACACGCCGCTGCCGCCGAAGACCCCGGCCGCGCTGACGATCACCGGCGACTGGCGCCCCGGCGACGACGTGTTCCTGCTCGCGCGCTACGGCGGCGTCGACGTCCACAGCGGCACCGACCTGCGCCGCGTCAACGGCAAGGTCGTCGGCGAGGGAGATCGCCTCATGATCGACTGGGCCCCGGTCGGCGCCGCCGGCGGCCCGCTCGCGACCGCGCCGGTGCTGCACACGCTGGACGTCTTCAAGGACTACGTCGGCGCCGCGCTCACCAGCCACGCCTTCGATCGCGTGCACCCCGGCCTCGGCCGCTGGCTGGTCGCGCTCGCGTCGTGGCTGTTCGCGGTTTCGACCATGATCTCGTGGGCGTACTACGGCGAGCAGGGCATGGTCTACATGGCCGGCCGCCGCAGCGTGCTGCCCTACAAGATCGTCTACTGCCTCAGCATCCTCGTCGCCTGCGCCGGCGTCATCACCACCGAGGAGGAGCTGGACAACATCACGGCCGTCGGCACCGGCATCATGCTGTGGGTCAACATCCCGATCATGCTGCTGTTCGGCGGCGCCGCGATGACCGCCTACCGCGGCTACTTCGTGCGCCTGCGCGCCGGTGAGTTCGACGCCCCGCGCGCCGCGACCCGCCGCGATCCGTGACCTCCGCGCCGCGGGCCGTGACCACCGCGCCGCGGGCCGTGACCTCCGCGCCGGCTCGCGCCCGCGCGTCCGGACGCGCGCCGTCGCGACCGGCGGCCGCGCGCGCTTCGGACCATTCGTCGCGCCAGCGCGCGCGCGGCCGGGCTGCGAATCTGCCAGTGAACTTTGGAACATGTCCCCAAGGACAGCCCGCGCGCACGCCCCCGCGCATCGCCGGCGACCGCGTCGGCGCGGCGGACATGTGTACGCGCATACAAGCGGGCGCGCGGGGCCACGAAGTCGCGCCGGGCGCCGCCGGTCGCGCTTCACCGCATAGTTTCGCAGGCCGCCGCGACGGATATAATGCGGGCCATTGGAGCTGCGAATGACTGAGTCCCTGACGCG
>Ga0075163_10009613_pt1 | contig 12689 bp, 5 predicted proteins | sample JI1023141ADNA_FD_71478 | JGI IMG/M metagenome (GOLD analysis project Ga0075163, IMG submission 71478) | Wastewater effluent complex algal communities from Wisconsin, to seasonally profile nutrient transformation and Carbon sequestration -... | ecosystem: Engineered > WWTP > Effluent > Algae...
ATCAAACTTTTGAAACTTCTACGTTTGTGGTATGTTCATTTTGTCCACGTTTATACGACTATCATCCGAAATCAATTCCTGCTCCTTACAACCATAGCAACATCGACAGTGATGAAGTATTGTATTATGTAGATGGTGATTTTATGAGCAGAAACAATATTGAACAAGGACATATTACATTGCATCCAAAAGGAATTCCACATGGACCTGCACCTGGAGCGTATGAAAGAAGTATCGGTCAGAAAGAAACGCAAGAGTTGGCCGTGATGGTAGATACTTTTAAACCATTGATGGTTACTGAAGCAGCAATGGGCATTGATGATGGAAAGTATTATAAGAGCTGGACAGAGTAAAAAAAATATGTATTATAAATTTAGAATTATAAATTAAAGAGAAATGGCTAAAGAAGTAAAAAATGTAGAGTACGGTTTAGAAAAAATATTTGAAGGAGCACAAGATTTTCTTCCATTATTGGGAACCGATTATGTAGAATTTTATGTGGGCAATGCAAAACAATCGGCTCATTATTATAAAACTGCTTTTGGTTTTCAATCACATGCGTATGCAGGATTGGAAACAGGATTAAAAGATCGCACATCGTATGTTTTAAAACAAGACAAAATCCGATTGGTCTTAACAACAGCATTAGTAAGCGATTCACCAATTGGCGAACACGTAAAAAAACATGGTGATGGTGTAAAAGTAATTGCTCTATGGGTAGAAGATGCTCGCAAAGCATGGGAAGAAACCACCAAACGTGGAGCAAAATCGTTTATGGAACCAACCGTTGAAAAAGATGAAAATGGAGAAGTAGTACGCGCAGGAATTTACACGTATGGTGAAACCGTTCACATGTTTGTAGAACGTAAAAATTACAAAGGTGAATTTTTACCGGGATTCAAAAAATGGGAAAGCGACTACAACCCAACACCAATCGGTTTAAAATTTATTGATCACATGGTTGGTAATGTGGGTTGGAACCAAATGAATACCTGGGTGAAATGGTATGAAGATGTAATGGGATTTGTAAACTTCCTTTCATTTGATGATAAACAAATTCACACAGAATATTCTGCGTTGATGAGTAAAGTAATGAGCAATGGGAATGGTCGAATTAAATTTCCAATCAATGAACCGGCAAAAGGAAACAAACGTTCACAAATTGAAGAATATATTGATTTTTATGAAGGTTCAGGCGTACAACATTTAGCGTTGGCAACAGACGACATCATCAAAACGGTGACAGATTTAAAAGCAAGAGGCGTGGAATTTTTACCACCACCGCCACAAGCGTATTACGATGAAATTCCAGCACGTTTAGGAGTTCACCGCGATATGATGAAAGAAGACATCGCACAACTTCAAAAATTATCCATTTTAGTAGATGCCGATGAAGATGGATACTTATTACAAATCTTCACTAAACCGGTAGAAGATCGTCCGACATTGTTCTACGAAATTATTCAACGTATGGGTGCCAAAGGTTTTGGTGCAGGAAACTTCAAAGCATTGTTCGAGTCAATTGAGAGAGAGCAAGCGAAGAGAGGTACTTTGTAGAATTGCGCCTGTCAGTTCGAGCCGTCACCCTGAGCGGAGTCGAAGGGCGAGAACAAAGGAGTTTAAAAAACTGACGATTATTTAAATAAATCCCAATCCTTAACCGGGTTGGGATTTATTGTTTATCTTTATAGGACATGAAAAAATTAGTACTCCTTCTTGTTTTTATTTCTTCTTTAAGTATTTCTAATGCACAGAATTTTGAATGGGCTCAAAATATAGGAAATTCTAACCTAGAAAAAGGCTATTCGATTACTGCCGACACTTCTGGTAACGTATATATTACAGGTATTTTCAAAGGAACTGTAGATTTTAATTTTGGTACTGGCGTTAATAATTTAGCATCAGCTGGTTCTGTAGACATATACATTTTAAAATTGGATTCGCTTGGCAATTTTATATGGGCAAAAAGTATTGGTGGAGATACAACAGAATCTGTAAGCTCTATACATTTTGACAGCATGGGAAACCTTCTTCTTTGTGGCTACTTTAGAGATACCGTTGATTTTAATCCAGGACTAGGAGTTTTTAATATGATAGGCATGGGAGGCATAGATGGTTTTATTTTAAAATTAGATTCCAATGGAAATTTTATTTGGGCAAAACAATTAGTAGGTAAATGTTATCCCAATGACATAACCAGTGACTCCTTTGGAAATGTTTTTTCTACTGGAGCTTTAACTGACACTATTGATTTTGATCCGGGCATTGGCACTTATATTTTAACCCCTATTCCGGGTTCTTCAAATTACGATGCGTTTGTTTTAAAACTTGATTCTTCAGGAAATTTTGTATGGGTAAAAAAATTTGGGGGACCTGATCGGGATGAAGGACATTCTATTGCAGTTGATTTATCTGGAAACGTTTATACAGTCGGAGGATTTCATGCATCATGCGATTTCGATCCTGATTTAGGTACTTTCTATTTATCTGCTGTTGGAACAAATACAGATATTTATATTACTAAGCTTAGTTCATCTGGAACTTTAATTTGGGCTAAAATGAACGGAGGATTTGATATAGATAGTCCAACTAGTATAAAAATTGGACCTGACATGAATATATACTATTGCGGATCATTTCAAGGAACAGTAGATTTTGACCCAAACAGCAGCATTGTCAATAATATAAATGCTGGTGGTGCAGATGATTTTTTTATATCAAAAATAGATTCTCTTGGAACATTAATCTGGGTTAAAACATCCAATGGAGTTTCTGGAGAAAAAGCCAATTCATTATTTGTGGATTTTTTAAATAATGTATATGTGACAGGACTTTTTCAGGGAACAATGGATTTTGATCCAGGTTTACCTATTGTGAATTTATCAAGTACAGGAAGTTTAGATGTATATGTTTTAAAACTGACTGGCTCCGGCAATTATATTTGGGCAGGAAGAATGGGAGGAACTTCCTACGATGAAGGATTAGATATAGCTGTCAGTACTTCTGGTGACATTTATACTACTGGCTGGTTTCAAACCACTGCTGATTTTAATCCGGGAGCTCCAGTTGCTAACCTCACTGCACTTGGCAGCGGTGATATGTTTATTCAAAGATTAAGTCAGGATGTTTGTTCTAATATTGCTTCAGTTGTTGATAGTGTTTATCATGTAAATTGTTTATCGCAGGGTTATGCTATTGGACATGGAGAAAACGGATTAATGCCATACACTTATCAATGGAGCACTACACCTACTTTTGATAGTGCATTTGTTAACTTATCTGGGAGTGGAATTTATACACTGACTGTAACCGATGCAAATAGTTGTATAAAAAGTTCATCCATTTTTGTTGATGGCGCTGGTTCATTTTCAGCATTTGATCTTAATGCAAATTTAGTTGCAAGTAATCTTAGAGGAGGTTTTCCCGCTAGTATTTGGCTCGATGGATTTAATGACGGATGTATCCCACAAAGCGGTCAATTAACATTAGTACTTGATACATTAGCTTCTTTTGTAAGTGCAACTCCGCCACCATCATTAATTTTAGGAGATACATTAATCTGGAACTTCCTTCCAATTACTTACGACTCAGCACATATTACTCCTCAGATTTTTGTGAACATTTCACCCACAGCTTCTATTGGACAACTTCTTTGTTTTGATGTAGCAATTACTCCCATTTCTGGCGATGCGGACACACTAAATAATATTAAAAACTATTGTATTCCTATAATCGGACCTTATGACCCAAATATAAAATCTGTTTATCCTGAAGGATATTGTGCTCCGCATTATATTGAGAATAATAAACTTTTAACATATACAGTTCAATTTCAAAACACAGGAACAGCAAGTGCAATAAATGTTTTTGTATTAGACACACTTGATTCAGATTTAGATTTGAATTCGCTAAGAGTTATTGGGAACTCTCATCCATTAATCACAGAAGTATTACCAAGCAATGTTTTAAAATTTAGGTTTGACAATATAATGCTACCCGACAGCACCAGCGATGAACCTGGCAGTCATGGTTACGTTATTTTTGAAGTTGAACCATTACCAAGTTTAGCAAATGGTACAGAAATAAAAAACGATGTTGGAATTTATTTTGATTTTAATGCCCCCATTTATACAAATACTGTTTTGAACACGATTTCGGATGGAATTATAAATGCAAACACAACATTAATTGGAACAACTATAACATCATCATTCGTTGGAGGAACCTATCAATGGATTGATTGCATTACAGATGATTCATTAATTGGTGAAACAAACCAAACTTTTAATATTACAGCAAATGGAAGTTATGCAGTAATTGTATCTGACGGTTGCTTAACAGACACTTCTGCATGTGTAAATTTTAATACGATTGGAATAAACGAATTAAATAATTCTTCGAATTTTTCAATTTACCCAAATCCTTCTCAAAACAACATTTCAGTCATCACAACTAAACCAACAGAATTATTTATTTCAAATTTGCTTGGAGAAATTGTTTTACAATCACATGTGATTGATAAAAGTGTGATTGATATTTCTCACTTAAACAATGGTGTTTATTTTATTCGGAATTCGGAAGGAAATACTGTAAAGTTTATAAAACAATAATCAGCATGAAAAAACTACTCCTCTTTCTTTTATCAATTCTATCAATTTCCTTGCATGCCCAAACAATAAGCTGGGCTGGACACACAGGGAGCACAGGCAGTGAATCTGGAAAAAAAGTATGTGTTGACAACAACAGCAATGTATATATTTTTGGCAGATTTGGAGGAACAGCTGATTTAAATCCCGGTCCTGCTGTCCTAAATTATACCTCAGTAGGCAGCGAAGATCTTTATATTGAAAAACTTGACTCTTTAGGATCTTTGCTTTGGGTGAAAGTGATCGGAGGAGCTGGAAATGATGTAATGCAAAGTGCTCACATTGATAACTCTGGGAACATTTATTTTACTGGTAGTTTTGAACTTACAATTGACCTTAACCCTGGTACCGGTATCGACAATTATACAGCATCCGCAGGTACTTCCGATGGCATGATAGTTAAACTGGATAACGCGGGGAATTATATTTGGGGTCGGGTTATTAGTGGAAGTTCTTCTCAAAACCTTGTCGATGTTGCTACGGATAATCTCGGAAACAGCTATTATACCGGCTCTTTGAACGGCACGTCAGACATTGATCCGGGTCCAGCAGTTCAATACGTATATGCTGGTGCTCAGCCCGATATTTTTCTTTTGAAACTTGATGCACTGGGAAATTTTGCTTGGGTAAAAGTCATAACAGGATTATATGGGGGGCATGGAAGATCTATTATCGTAGATGCCTCCGGCAATATTTTTATTGGGGGGATTTTTTGGGATGTTGTTGATTTCGATCCAGGTCCAGGAGTTTTTAACATGACCTCTATTGGAACGTGGGACGGCTTCATCGAAAAATTTGATGCTTCAGGAAATATGATCTGGGCGAAAGGATTTCATGGAGCCGATAACCAGGGGCTTAATGATATCTGTATGGATCCGCATGGCAGTATTTATGCAGTTGGCAACTTTGAGGGAACGCTTGACTTTGATCCGGGTCCTAGTACACATAACGTAGTAGGTACCGGAACAGATTATGACTCCTATGTAGTAAAGTTAGATAGTTCAGGGAATTTCCTTTGGGTTGATGTACCCGAAGGAGCCGGAAACACTGAATGGGGATTTTCAGTAGCGTGCGATGCATTCGGAAATGTTTATTCTACTGGCTATTTTGAGAACACAGTCGACTTTGACGATGGACCGGGAAGTATTTTTATGACATCAAACGGTGACAACGACATTTATGTAAACAAACTTGATCCGAATGGAAACTTGGTATTCTGCAAAAAATTTGGCGGCCTCAATGGTGATTACCCTAACGACATTGCAATTAATTCTTCAGGAAATGTTTATATGACTGGCTATTTTTACGGTTCAGCAGATTTTGATCCCGGGTTTGGAACTAACATCATCACTTCATTTGGAGGTTCCGATGCTTTTGTTTCCTGTTGGTTTCGCGATATTTGTTCGGATATCACATTTATGTTTGATAGTGTTTTAAACGTAGGTTGCCTTGGATACGGTTATGTTGCAACTCATATAGAAAATGGTATTGCTCCATATACATATACATGGAACACTTCACCAGTGACGAATGACTCTATCGCAACTTTTTATCCACCGGGAATCTATACATTAAACATAATTGATGCGAATGGTTGCATTGATTCTGCTACTATCTTAATAGGTGGAATAACTGATACATCGGGCTTTGATTTAAAAACCAATTTAGTTGTCCCTACGCTTAGAAACGGTGTTCCTGCAAATATTTCAATCAATTCATACAACTACGCATGCGTGCCAACTTCCGGTTATTTAAGACTTGCTTTGGACTCATATCTGAATGTAATTAGTTCTACTCCTCCTCCAGATTCAACATACGGAAGCAATGTTTTGATTTGGAATTTTAGCAATTTCAGTTATGGATCAGGTGCACTCACTCCTTCTATTCAGATAATTCCATCAATCACAACACCGCCAAGTTACGTAGCCTGTATTACCGCGAGTATTTTCCCACTTGCTGGAGATAATAATCCAGCCGACAATTCCAGTACTGCTTGCAGATCGGTTGTCAATTCTCACGATCCAAATCGAATCGATGTTAATCCAATCGGAATTTGTGAACCTCATTATGTTGTGGACACACAATTGCTTACTTATACAATTCAGTTTCAAAATAATGGAAACGCAGATGCAATCAACATTTATCTTTTAGATACTTTAGACTCTGATTTGGATCTCTATTCAGTAAGAGTTCTTGCGAACAGTCATCCAATGGTCACAGAAGTTTTGCCTGGAAATGTTCTCAAGTTTCGTTATGATAACATTATGCTTCCTGACAGCACAAGTAATGAGGAAGGTAGTCATGGTTACGTTATCTATGAGGTTAAGCCATTACCAAGTTTATCAAATGGAACAGTGATTGAAAATTATGTGGGAATCTACTTTGACTTTAATCCGCCTGTATATACAAATACAGTATTCAACACTATCAATGATGGAACATTCTTTGCGCCTGTAACAACTACAACTTTAACTGGTGTTACGATTACATCCGATCAAACAGGAATGCTTTATCAGTGGATAGATTGTACATCTGGTGATTCCATCTCCGGAGCGACAAATCAAAGCTATATTGCACTACAAAATGGAAGCTACGCTGTTATTATTTCTGACGGATGCGACTCTGATACCTCTGAATGTGTACTTATCTTAACAACAGGAATAAATAATTTTACCACTTCCAACTTTTCCATTTATCCAAATCCATCTCAAAACAAAATTTCAATCAGCACTAATAAACCAACAGAATTATTTATTTCAAATCTGCTAGGTGAACTTGTTATAAAATCAAACGTGATTGACAAAAGTGTGATTGATATTTCTCATATAGAAAATGGTGTTTATTTTATTCGGAATTCGGAAGGAAGTACGATAAAGTTTATAAAACAATAAAAAAACAACCAACAATCTTAATAAAAGCCCCTTTCAATTACAACTGAATGGGGCATTTTTATTGTCTTATTTCCTACAAAATGCCTATTTTAGTAATCTATTTGTAGTAAGTTCATGAAGTCGATTATCGCCCTTCTATTCGTTTTTATTATTTCTTTTTCGCAGGTTCATGCGCAGGAGAATCCGGCTGTTGACTCCCTTCAAAAAGTAATTTCTGCTACCAACAATAAAAAAACGAAAGCCGATGCATTGGTTGAACTCTCTGTAGAATACATCAATTTTGATGTTCCCAAAGCTTACGAATACGCCAAACAATCCATTGAATTTTCCAAGAAAATACAATACACACATGGAATTATTGAAGGACTGAATTCACTGGCAATGCTTGAAAACAACAGCGGTAAGTTTTCTCAGGCATTGATTGTATTGCGTGATGCACTTCATCTCGCTCAGGAAAACCGAGATCCTACTGCCACTGCCAGATGTTATTTAAACATGGGAAATGTGCATTCAACATTAAAGAACCATCAAAAAGCCATTGAAAATTATCAAAACGCATACGACCTCTATTATCAACACAAAGATTACGACCAATGCATTATCGCATTGAACCGCATTGCCAATCGTACCATGGATATTGGAAACGAATTGAACGACACCAGTTATTTTTTCAAAGCAATCAATATTTACACCAATGCATTCAACATTGCGAAGCAAATAAATGATATCCCGAAAATCATCAATTCCTATTCGAACATGGCAGATGCCTATAATATCTTAGGCAGCAAAACGAACAATAAAAACTATTTGTTCTATTCAATCGACTACTCCTTAAAGGGTTTAAAGTTATCACGTGAATATAAATTACCACGACAAGAAGGTCTTAACTTTTTGAACATGGGCGAGGCGTATGAGCGATTAAATTTTCCATTTAAAGCCATCCATTTTTATGAGGAAGCACTGCATAAATATGAAAAAGCGGGAGATAAAAACTGGATTCAAAATACACATCGGCTGCTCGGAAAAATATACCACTCTCTTAAAAATTATGATAAAGCAGTTTTCCACATTAACAAAAGCATAGAGCTAGCAAAAGAGCAACAATTAATCGGTTACTTGCGCGACAATTATCAAATCCTGTCAGATATTTACGCATCGAAAAAAGATCTCAAAAAATCGCTAGAATACCAAGAACTGTATGCTAAATACAAAGACAGCATCCTCAATGAGAACTCTGCCATCAACATTGCCCGTCTCCAAGCTGAATTTGAATTTGAAAGACAAAATCAAGAGATTGAACTTTTAAGAAAGAATACCGAAATTCAAAAGGAAAAAATCAAGACACAAAACACACAACGCAATTTTCTAATTGCTACCATCATCGGAATTTTTTCATTGCTCGTTATTCTTTACTACCGCTACCGCGAAAAACAAAAAGCAGAAGCACAAATATTAAAAGCAAAAGAGGCGGCAGTACTTGCCAAAGAAATGCAAGAGCAATTTTTGGCAAACACCAGCCATGAAATCCGCACTCCGATGAATGGAATCATTGGAATGACCAGCCAATTGTTGGACAGCAATCTTACCAACGAACAATTAGAATACGCATTAGCGATCAAAGAATCGTCCAATAATTTATTGGTGATCATTAACGACTTATTGGATTTATCGAAAATAAAAGCCGGAAAAATGGCTTTTGAAATGATTCCTTTCAGCTTAAACGACTTGTGTAAAAACTTAATCTTTACACTCCAATACCGTTTGGCTGAAAAAAACATTCATTTAATTTCCAGCATTGATGAAAAAATTCCAAATGTTTTGGCGGGAGATCCGGTACGATTAAACCAAGTTTTATTAAACCTGGCTGGGAATGCCATCAAGTTTACTGAAAAAGGGGAAGTTAAAATCAATGTAAAACTTTTAAAAGACGATGGCAAAAAAGTACGACTGCTTTTTTCTGTACACGATACCGGTATTGGAATTCCAAATAATAAATTAGATAAAATTTTCGAGAGTTTCACGCAAGTAAACGCAACAACCACCAGAAAGTATGGTGGTACAGGATTAGGACTTACGATTGCTAAACAAATTATTGAGCAACAAGGTGGAACTATTTCTGTTAGCAGCAAGGTAAATGAAGGCTCTGTATTTGTTTTCTTTCTCGACTTTGTGAAAACGAATAAAAAAGCGAAAGAGTTAAAAGAACAAAAAACGACCGAAACGGTTCACCAGAGTGTCAATCTTTCAAAAATCAAAATTCTAGTGGTGGATGATAATCGTGTGAATCAACGAGTGGCGTCTTTGACATTAAAAAAATGGAATGTCGATGTAAGTGTAGCGGACGATGCAAAATCAGCCATCAACTTATTAAAAGAACAACAACACCATTTGATTTTAATGGACATTGCCATGCCTGAGATGGACGGATTGGAAGCAACTCAATACATCCGAACACAACTACCTTCACCACTAAACAAAACACCAATCATTGCAATGACTGCATCTGCATTAATCGGGGAAGAAGAAAAATGTATTTCTGCCGGGATGAATGATTATATTTCAAAACCTTTTCATCCAAATGATTTATTTGTCAAAATCACTCGTTTAATACCAAAGGAGTTGATTACAACCAGCGAAAAATCAATCGACCTCACATTACTTCATAGTCGCGCAGAAGGTGATAAAGAATATTTAACTGAAATTTTTGAAACCTATATTGCAGAAATGCCAAACTATTTGAAAGAATTAAACGATTTCATCGAAAATAGAAACTGGCCACAAATCTGTAAACAAGCTCATAAAATGAAAAGTCCGGCCGCATTGGTGGGTGCTCATGAATTAAAATATATTTTTGAAAGGATAGAAATAGATGGACTTTCAGAAGAAAAGCAACCTGAACTAACTGAATTGTTTAGCCAAATGAACAAACTAACATCCAGAACCATTGATGATATTAAAAAAGAGCTGAAATCGATTACTTAAAAACAATCTTTCAGAATGCTTTTTTTTAACAATTATTTTTCTGTACTTTGCTTACATAAACAAGACAATGTTAAATCGCATCCTTTTCCTTTTCATCATCCCTTTTGCATTTGCTTCCTGCAAACACGAAACTGTTTTTACTGAAGTGAAGGTGAATAACAGATATTCTATGAACATCCCGGATTATCTGCAACCTTGCACCGATTTGCACAAGGATGCCTCGTTGCAATATCAAAACATAGAAAAAGATGTGTACGCGATGGTGATTGATGAGAAAAAGAAAACCATGCAGGATTATAGTCTGGATTATGATTTGGACACCTATTTCAACAACATTGCTTCACAAGGTTTTGCGGACAATATCAAAGATGGAAAAGTAAGCATTCCCGGTCGACAAGAAATTGATGGACATAAAGCATTGATTGCTGAAGTAACTGGCAAACTTGAAAACAATGAAGTGTATTATAAATTGGGATTGATTGAAACGCCCTATGAGTTTTATCAAATTTTAGTTTGGACACGCGCCTCTAACAAAGAAGAATTGGAACCCGATTTTGTCAAAATATTGGAGTCATTCAAAGAACTTCCTCATCCTGCAGAAGAGCTACCTGAGCCCAAAATAAGTGATAGTGTAGCTATCATCCAAAACTGGGACGCAGCACAATAAAAAAATCCCCTCGAAATGATCGAGGGGATTTTTGTTTATTCGAATTCTCTCCTACTTCACTTCCACAATTTTTTTCATTGTAATTTTACCATCAATAGTAAACTTCACAAAATAAATTCCTGCATCGCATCCTTTTTCTTTTGCAGAAAAGCTGTATTTATATTCACCAGTATATTGATTTGCATTTACAAGCGTTTCAATTCTTTGTCCGATGGTATTGTATACCTCAACGCTCACATTTGATGGCTTTAACAATGAATAAGTGATTTGTGTGCTTAATAAATATGGATTTGGATAGATGTTAATATCATTTATATTCTCATATTCATTTATCCCAACCGGTATTTGAATTGTTAAATCTTGAAGGTTAAACAAAATTGAATTTCCAAGAGAATCCACAGAGTTGTAATAAGAAATAGATAAATTCAAAGTATCAGAAATTGTAATTGTATTTTTTAATTGAAATTTAAAGTTTGCTATTTTACCAAACCCATCTGCATTGTTATGATTAATTCTTGTTTCTGCACCATAGGCAATTGCTGCCAATCCATCAATCTTAGATAATTTAATTACATCGACCCCAGGATTCCCTAACCAACTATTTGAATAAGTTAAGTTCTCTGAGCCAGATTGAACTAATGATGCATCATAATTAATATTAAATGCTATTCCATATAAATTATTTACTGGAACAGAAGAAGTACCTAACCATAATTCAGCATCAACCCAATCTCCAGGCAAATAAGAACTGCTGCCTGTAACTAGATAAATATCGGGAATTGTTAATCGTTGATCATTTGTAGTTGGAGCAAATGCATGTGTCAAAGAAAAATTTAAATTCACAGCGAGCGTATCGTTGTTATCAATTATTCCATCGCCATTACAATCTGCTTGTTTAACATCTTGTCCATTGGTTTGAAAAACACCCCAATCAGTTGATGGCCATGCTTGCCAGACATTACTTATCGTGGATCTTGCTGGCCCTGTTTCTCCATAATGTAAACCAATCGTAAGCAGATCATTATTGTCAACCAAAGAATCATTGTCGGCATCTCCTGGCCAAGTGTCACAATCCATGCGAACATTAATAACCCCTGAAGTATCTGAACAACCTTCTGGGCTATACGTAATCAAACTGTATTGGCCTCCTGAAAAAACTTGCAAAGTAGAATCACTTGCACCTGCAATCGATACATTATTTAACAGCCACTGATATGTGCTGGAAGTGTAATCAGAATAAAGCAATGCTGAATCACCCGGACAAAAAAGAGCGGCATTTGCAGAGCTACTTGAAACAAGCGGTAAAAAACCATATACGAGAAAAAAAGAAGCTGAGGTATCCGAACAACCAAAACTATTTGATGCAATGACTGTATAGCTCCCCGATCCAGATGTTAAATAAATAGAATCATTTGCACCAGGGATAAAAGTCCCGTTGTATTGCCACGCATAATTCGCATTAGGTATGCTTGTTACTGAAAGCAAAACGGTTGAAGAAGGGCA
>Ga0075163_10009614_pt1 | contig 12688 bp, 25 predicted proteins | sample JI1023141ADNA_FD_71478 | JGI IMG/M metagenome (GOLD analysis project Ga0075163, IMG submission 71478) | Wastewater effluent complex algal communities from Wisconsin, to seasonally profile nutrient transformation and Carbon sequestration -... | ecosystem: Engineered > WWTP > Effluent > Algae...
CCTTCTAATGCTGGCTGTACCCATTGTTCCTGACTAGATGCCATTTACAACTCTACCCTTCTTTTTAATTGATGCTTCTGAGCACCAACCGTAACAATTTTGACACTGGTAACGTTGTGTTTCCCCACTACGCTTCCTATTAAAGCCACGCTTATGCAAATTATCACTGCCACACTTAGGACAGATGCCATCACTACCGCTAATATCACCAAGATTGGGGTGACTAGCCATAAAAGGACGAAGCCTAAGATAAACAGACTCAAGTAACCTAACATCTTGGTCATTGTATTTCCTCATTAACTTAATTGTTTTCTTACTTGGATTCTTAGACATGAAGTCATCTTCTAAGTCTGCGTAGCCTACTGTCTCTTTCCTACCAAGTCCAAGAAAGTCACCAAGGTCATCGAGTTTGTTTGATTCAAACCTGAACCAACGCTTGGCTTCACGTTTAGTGTCGATTGTTTTCCGTGGTGTTGGTGGTGTAAGACCTTCAAGGACGAAGAACCTGTTAGCCATCTTATCGTCAAAGCTGCCACCATTGTGTGCGATAGTCACATCAGCCGAATCAAGTAAGTCCCTTAAACTTTCAACAAAGTCGTGATATTTCTTAAAGTCATGTCTGCTAACAAAATGCACATTTTTCTCACCAAGTTCCTTATACGAATAGCACATAAGCTCTGACGGTTTCAGGAACTTAACAACTCTGAAATCCCAACGGTTTCCATAGCCCTCTACTCGTGTTCGGCTCGTCTCTAAATCATAGAGGATTATTTTCGCCATAATTCTTCCTTATATATTCGTTAATATTATCTTTTAAGTAAATGTACTTCTCTAAACTTCTGTTACATGGTGGACAGAGTAAACCTCTCACCGCACCTGTCTTGTGGTCGTGGTCAACAGATAATCTGTAAGCCATCGGTGGTTTCTTGCATATATCACAAACACCGCCCTGCTCTTCTAACATCCTATCATACTCGGCTAAGGTTATACCAAAAAGCCTTTTGTACTTAGATTCTCTATTAGTCTCATTATCACAAGCCCTACATCTAGCCCGAAGACCATCTTTTCTAGTATTGTCAACCGTGAAGCAACTTGTATGGAAAGTTCCTTTACACTTGCAACACGTTTTGACTTTAGCCATTTGCTATCTTCTCTATTTCTTCCTGAGTTGCCTCATTTAGTAGCCACTCTTCAGTAGCATCAACATTGTTATTACTCATTCATACTCCTTATTAAAACAAAACATCTACCAACCATATTTATACCTGAGTCCACTAGGTTTCCCAGTGCATTGCTAGTGATGAAATCTAGCTTAATTAAACAGGTTTATAGGAATCACACCCTAGAATAACAGTTTGGCATCACCGCACATGAAATCTCGTTTGGCTGACTTACGCCTGGTTGGTAGGTGTCTGGTGGAGAAGGAGAGATTCGAACTCTCGTGCCAAGGGTTTCCACATGTGGATTTACGCCTGGTCTAACCAATTCTTCCCCATAGTGTTCCATGCTAGAGTCAAACTAGCCTGTTCTCCTGGATGGGAGTCGTAATTATCGCTATACGAATGGAACAGAAAGGAGAGGGCTTAACGCACCCTGCCTGAGAGGACAAGCCTCAGCGATGTGATACTAGTACCAGTTATTGGCGTAATGAAACGCAAGAGCCTGTGAAAAACCGCCATAGCGTCTATCCACATAAGACTTCATCCATTTAACTTGGCAAGCACCATCTCCTAATGCACAACCAGATTTACCACATGGTAGCTCTTGACCTACGCCACAAGCACCAGATGAACTGTTTACTGCATTAGGGTTACAACCAGATTCTTTGTTGATTAAAATCATCGCAGATTGGATGTCAGATACACCAGCTTGAGCAAGCCATTCTGAGCAGTTACCACTAACAGACACGACTCTTATACTTGAGTTTCTCGTTGCCCGTTGTGCTGCTTCTAGCCTAGCCTGCTTCGCTATTTTAAATCAGCGTTTTCCTGTTCAAGCTGTTGTATTCTCGCATCTTTTGTCTGAACTTCCGTTACCAGTTGTTCCTTTTGAGTTTTTACCTCATTAAGATTCGATTTGATTTTACTAGTCTCTTGCTGTGACTCATAGAGCGTTTGTTCCGCTGTTCTGATTGAGTTGGCGTGAGCCGTCTGCACAAACACATAAGCAACTAGAAGGACTGTAACAGTAGCTAGGATTGCTGCCGTCTTAGACCATTTTACGATTGTACGAATATTCGTCCTTTCGTTAGTTGGTATCGTAGTAACTGTTAGTCTCAGTTTAACCGTGTTTGCCTAATGGCAGTGCTGAGGTCTCTCTAACTCTTCTACTCTATGTGGTATTATATCAAACTCGAGCCTAAAAGTCAAGAGTTTTTTACAATTAAATGTTGTAGTTATTACATTTCACTCATCCACCGCATGAACTCATATTGTTCTACGGTAAATCTCGGAGGAAAATATCTGCTACCCTTCCATTCGTTACACGCTGGATGTTCTGGCTGTATGTTAGTCGGCTCGAATACAAGAGATGGCTCTCTCGACCTCGAGTAGATGTGACCGAGTGTGACTTCATCTGCGAGGACGAACCTTCCACAGTGTCCACAGACGTAACAACCGTTGTCGAGTGGTGGGTTTGCCTTTTTCCATTTCTGGATGAACTTGAGCCATTCATGTGTTCTATCTCCCATTGTATTAATTGTACTATTGTAACCAAGCATCGGGTATCTCTCTTACTGCAGCTATAAAGCCGTTCTTAGTAGCCCAACCCATTTGAGTTTGCCTAGTGCCATCTTTACGAGTTGCACCGAACTTACCATCAGACCAGAATAAGATTCTTATGTCAAGGTCAGGATGTTGAGCTTTAACTGCTATTAGCTTTCGTCTGGATGCACCATCAAAGCTGCGTCCATTCCCCTTTGTCTCAATGTAAATCTTACGTTTCGACTTGGTAGTGACAATAAAATCAGGAATATAATTCGCTGTGATTGTGTATGATAGCTTCTCAGTTTCATACTCAAACTTTACCTTATTGTCTTTTAGGGTTTTACCAGTTTGTATCTCGAACTTATTTCGGTACTTATTCATAGAAACGCCCCTGTCGCTGATTGAAAACACGAGTTTTTATTCAGAAGTTGGGTTCGTATCCACCTTGACTTTTTGCCAACGTCTATTCGCATATTCTCTTGCCTTCTCACTCGTTAATGTTTTAGCGAATCCTTTAGGGACTTTTCGCCTGCCACCTTTGCGACCTGCGAACTTCTTAATGAGCCTAGCTGAGTCGTTCATCTTTACTCCAGTGATAGCCACCAGCATGACTAATGTATCCTGCAAGATTCTTGCTAATACTAGCTTGTGCTATTCCTGTTAGTCTTTCGGCTTCATGGAGTGATGGATACCTCACACCAGTTTCAATACATATTACTGGCGTTGGTTTTAACCCAGCACCGTCTGGTCTGGTGCGACCAAGCTCTCTATACGAATGCACTTGATTCTCTGTGTGAGTACACCACTCTAGGTTTTCGGCACGATTATCTGTCTTGATGCCGTTCTTATGGTTAACTTGGTCTTTACCTTCTGGGTTTTCTACAAATACAGTTGCAACAATACGGTGTATCCTGAAATCAGTTACTGCACTGTTTATAACGAGTTGTGTTTGTAAATATCCATCTTTGCGAAGTCTCGGTTTCTTTAGCCTACCATCTGGGTATTTAGCAAAGCTCCTAATGTCTCCATTACGATTTATCTGGTACTGACCCTTGTAACCTGGTATGTCTACCCACTCAGTCATTAACTTAGCCTTTCGTCCTTCCGAGCACCTTGTAAATCAATAACACGAGATTTGATAGAGTCTATCGTATCGTGTGCATCTGCAACTACTGACTTAAGTTTCTCGAATAAGACTTTTGCTTCTGTGTAAGTGTTTTGTGCCTCAATGAACTTTTCATCGGTGTACTTCGCATCACCAGCTGACGTAGCGTTGTGCTCTGCTTTAGCACGTAAGAATGCTGCACCTTTTTCCTGTAACATGAGAGTTTCTTTTCTCATAGCATCTCGGTGTGCGTCCACTTTGACATCCAACAGGGATGCTTTCATGGCACTGAGTTTTACCCCAATGTATGAAAGTACATCACCTGTTAGAGACTTTAGGAACTTCTCATCAGACAACTGACGGTTGATTTTCATAATCTTCCCAATTAGTTCTGCTGTCTGTTCTGGGTTCATATTAGATGTCCAAATCGTCTAGGTCTACCGCTGGTTTTGCACCAGGGAATACTTTAGCAACACCTTCTGGCATTACAATACTCTCAAGTAGAGCAATGATGTGGTCTAACTTGTCCTGAGTCTCATCGTCTGTCTGTGCCACTGGAGCACTACTTGCCTGTTGGGGTGCTGGAGCATCTCCGAGAGGACGACTCGCTGACTTGAAGTTATAGAAAGTCCCAAACTTGCCATTAACTGGGTTAATGTCTCCATATAGTTCATCGCCTGGTTTGATTTCATTTCCTGGTTTCTTGTTTACGTTAATCCACTCTTTGTCCTCAACACCGTACTCTTCTTGGTCAACTAATTTGACCTTCCATGCGTTAAATGTGTGACCATCGAACGTTACTGTCTTCGGTGTCTTGTCTTCTTTACTTACTGTAGCTTGAAATGCTTGTGCTACTTTATATGCTTGTGACATTATTTTGTCCCCTTTAATTTGCTTAATTGTTTCTCAATTTTAAGTGCATAGTTACTACACTTATCATAGGTTGCCTGTAATCTATCAAGACGTTCTTGTATCCAACGACTGTTGGCTTCTGCCTTTTCAGCACGGTTCGTAGCCTCACCTAATCGTTGTTTAAGTTCACGAACTTCGTCTTCCAAATGCTGGTTCTTACCAACATTATATGCTAACAGTGTTAGGCGTTCGTCTTTAGGGTGCATACGTTCCATCTCTGGATTACCAATGTGATATGAATCGTACATTATTCTTCTCCTAAAATTACGTCTGTTATGTCAATTACTTCGTGGCTAAACTCTTCCCAAGGATTCTCACCCTTGGATAGTTTCTCACCGTTAACCCAATATACATCAAGTCCTTCTACTTTCCAACCTGCACGTTGCAAGATGAATGCGTAGAATGAAAGCTGTAACCAGTGGTAGTCTAATAGGGTTTTACCCATTACTGGATTCTCGCCTTGTGTCAAAGCATAGAATGGACTATCAGTTAACTGGTATTTCTTCTCATTGATGTCTGCGTCTGTCTTGAAGTCCTGAATCCTAATGATTCTTTTCTTCAGGTCAACAACCTTAATGCGGTCAACTGAACCACATAGTTTCAAACCCTTATCCCAAATGAACTCTTCATTGAATCGAATGTAATCACCACCAAATAATTCGTGGAAGTCGTTCACAACCTTTTGCAAGAATGGGTTGCGGTTAAGTGCCTTATTAGCAGATAACACACCCTCTGGGTTCTTCTTGGTAGGTTTCTGTACATAGTTACGAACCTTTTCACCTAGAACATGATTCTTATCGTAGTTCTCCATCGCATAGTGAATCGAGTTACCAAAGTTAGTCGATACGTCTGAGTTGATAGCCCACATTGCAAGCAAATCTTCTTTTTTGACATCGTACTTCTTAACCATTGCTTCAAGGATTTGTTCCTCGTCAAATGGTGCAAAGAATTGTTCTGGGAACTTACTACCACTTAGGTAGCCTTCTAATCGCTTATGACCTTCTACTTCTTCGATTGCAATGTTCTGACCTATCAGTACCGAATTATACATCTTAGGTTCTACTGTTTTCTTAACGCCACTAGCATCAACAACCTGAGTCAGGTAAGCTAGAACGTTCTGCATCTGTGCTTTCGTAGGCTTCTCGACAGTCTTGACATCATCAGGAACTTTAGTTGCCTGTGGTGCTGTCTTAGGTGCTTCTTGGTATTGTAGTTCGATGTTAACACCAAAACTCTTACCATTACCACCTGTTAGAGATGCTAATTTAATCTCTACTGGAATACCTGCGTCTAATGATTTAGCAATTTCAAGATTCTTGTCTTTTGCTATGTAACCAATAGGTAACAATTCTTCACCAACTTTTACGTCTACCGCTACTGCGTTAGGGTCGTATTCGTTATCAGCCTCACGCCTTACACGTAATGGCTCATCGCCTTTCAGAGTAGATATGACTGCCTGACGACCTTCAAATGTAACCCCTACCAGCTTGCTATCGTATTTGAATAGCTTACTCATTTATCTAACTCCTTTATGAACTTTCGTGAACCTAATAGTACCACTACTAAAGTCCCTAATACTATTATTGTTAATATCATCTTTGCCTTTCATACTGGGTATTATATCAAACTTGACCCCAAAAGTCAATAGTTTTTATGGAAAATGTGTTGTACTATTTACAATTCCACATGTGTTAACCTGTTATGCTATTGACATTAGAAAGGAGTTATGGTATAATACCAGGGTAGAGATTTCTTTGTCGTTACTCTACGCTTAACTCCTTTCTTTGAACACTTGGTATCCCCTGCCAGGTGTTCTTTTTTTTATAGCTCAGATTCTTCTGCAAAATCCTTGATTTTTTCTAGTGCTTTATTAAAGCCGTCCTCGAATGAATCCTGTTCACGTTGGTCAATGCTATCTACTTCGTCCTGCAATGTATCAATCTCATCTCGTGCATCTTCCAGCTCTGATGTTAGGTCTGATACTTCTTCTTCTAGTTCTTCTACTCGTGCTTCTAATTCTGCTTTATTCATTTTCTTTGCTCCGTTCCTTAAACTTAGTGTCTATTGCTCTTGCTATTTTACTAACCATCAATGACCTTTGATTAAAGCCTTTGAGGTATAGTGTTTTTAGGCTTCTAACCCTCGATAAACCCACATATCCCATACCCTCAACGAACGCTTTGGTCAAGTCTAGCTCTGCAGTATCTAAAGTCATTCCTTGTGATTTATGTACCGTTATAGCATAGGCTAATCGTATAGGTATTTGAGTCAATCCTGCGGTAGTTCTATCGCCACGCTTGTATTCCCACTCTTGCGGATATACTGTATAAGCATAGCGGTCTCCAAAATCTACTACTGGAAAGCCTTCACTAAATCCTGTAACAATTCCAATAGAACCATTAAAGAATCTACCTTCAGCATCGTTCTTGACTGCCATTACCACTGCACCTTCTTTAAGGCGTAGTATCTCTGGTGCTAGAACATTCTTTTGCAATATCTGCAAATCGTTCCATGATTGCCCTCGACTTGTACGCAAATAATAGTGCGTATCTCCACCGAGTTCATCTAACTTCTGGTTATTGATATTCTCTACATCTATGTTTAGCGTATATAGTCTAGTAACATTATCGGTTGCCTTGTGTCCTATGCGACTTTTAAGTAAGTTAATATGGCGTTGATTCAACGTCCCATCACGCATAGCATTCAAGATGTCCTGTAATTCTGCATCGTCTTGTCGAAACTGCTCTTCGAGGTAACATACCTTGACATTCATTTGTTTCCAGACTTTACTAAATACTACAAAGTTTCCACTACCGCCCTGTTTAACAGGTGGTAACTGAAAGAAGTCCCCAACTAGGATAATCTGAATCCCCCCAAACGGCTTATCATTCTCACGTATAAGCCTCATAGCTTGGTCAACCATATCCAGATTATAATCGTGCATCATACTTATCTCATCTATGATAAGTACATCTGTTTTACGAATATCTTTCTTCCTAGTTTCGCTCATTGTGTATATATAGTCATCGTGTAGATGGTCATCAAGACCCATGCCAGACCAGCTGTGGATAGTTTGTCCACCAATGTGTGAAGATGCTAGACCTGTTGTAGCTGTTACAACAATCTTCTTATGCTTCTTCTTAGCTTGTTTAACAAACTCATTGATAGTCCATGTTTTACCAGCACCTGCTTGACCTGTCAATAGTACATTGTTACCTTCGAGCATTATCTCTATTGCTCTACTCTGTATCATAATGCACCTGCCTGTTTCTTGCGTCTTTTAACTTGCCACCCCTGTTGTAACCATGGTGGTTTCTCTTTAGACTTAATATCTGGTACTAATTTCCTAGCTATACCCAATGCTGTTTTAACATAATTTGGTGTATCTAGTTCTTTTTGTGCTATGACTAGCTTGACAACTTTCAGACCATCATGTTCTAATACTTCAGGTTTACTGACAAGTTTATCAAGACCTTCGATTTCGCCAGATAGAAGATTCCCCTGCCCGACATGCTCTGTTTTCTTTTTCCTTGCCATAAACTCCCCTTATTTACATTCGTTTTCTCTACCGTGGCATCTATAGCCTAAAAGTTGTTTATGACACAATCCAATGTTATGTATGAATCTTTCCCAACGTGTCATAGTTATCTCTTTTCAAACTTAATGTGAGTTTCGAATACTAGTACGTTAATTTTGATACCATCATCAATGGATACCATAACACCAAATCGCTTGAAGTTCAAGTATGTGTAAACGCTTAATGTATTCTTAGTTTTTACTACTTCTGTAGTTGGTTTCTTTGTTGTTACTTTATCGCTCATTTTCAAATCCTTCTTTCTTAGTTTCTTAGTTTTACTCGTGTCTTCGTAGTGTAGTGGATAGTCTTGTAACTTCATCGCTATATTCAATCTCCTCTCTTAAAGCAGTGAATGCTAGTTCTCTAGTTAACTCTCCTCTGTCTACCATTTGCATGTAGTCTTCGAATCGTTTTGCACAATACTCTTTGACTTCTTCTTCAACCTTACGTGGTGATTTCCATTCTTCCATCACTTTCCCCTGTATTAAATTACACCTTCGGCTTCTTCTTCCCCGATATTACCTCGGGCGAGCTATTAGAAGTTAGCTACTACAGTGTCGAATCAATGAGAACATACCCTTATCTAGCCTAACCACCGTAACACTTCTCCGTGCAATTCTGATTAGTTATTTCACTTCCCTACTAGATGGCTATATGCCAGTTTTGCGTATCTCGCTAACTCCTTAGAGTATCGGGGACAAGGTGCTCAAGCCGTCAGAACATTCCTTGATATAAGATATTACGCTCGTGTCGATTTTTTACTATCCACGTGAATCTGAGAACACGTGACTCATTGATTGTTTGTCCAGTTGTAACTTCACCTTATGGGCTACTTACTCGATTACACCTAGTTTAATTGTGTCGTTATGTCGTTATTGACATGTAAGGATTATATCAAACTTTGATGTAAAAGTCAATAGGTTTATTGTTGTAGAATAAACAATGCCCTGCATGTTACCCATATAATCAATGCAATTCCGACAAACAAAATCAAATCATGGTACTTATTTTTCGGGTCTAATGCCATACCAGACCTTTTCCCAGAACACATCGTACAATTCTGTTTCGAATCTGTTACCAAACTCGTTGTTATGCTCCTCAGCCCACTTAAATGCTTCTGCTTCAATACCTTTTTTACCAGCTTTTCGCAATCTTGCAAGTAGCTCTTCATTCCCCTTTACATATCGTATCACGTACTTGGTATTCTCTAGCTTAAACGCTAGTACACCTTTATAAATTGATTCTCTGCTCATTACCACTCCAATAATCTAGTTAATGTTTTCTCTGCACTTTCATATCTTTCAATAGCATCTGCAATTACTGGGTCTGCTTCTCTCATTTTCTCTGGTGTGTATCCTGCAAATCTAGTGACATCGCCCTTCTCGTTCCAAAAATACTTGACATCAGAGATAAATTGTGCTTTCTCTTCATCACTCATACACCATGCTCCTCTATCGCCTTTAGTAGTTTTTCTTCTGCTATCTCATCAGGTGTCTTGTATATCTTCTTAATCTTCTTCTTCATATAAAGCCCTTTCTTCTGCTTCATCTGCTCTTGCGTCCATCTCACATTCTTGCATAAAGTCAAGATGGTCTTCGTAACATGGTTGACAATTTCTGTAGTGCTCTTCGTTGTGTCTACTATGAGTACCATCATTCAAGTCTATCATAGGTAGTTCTCCCGTATCTTGATTACATGCTTCACTACTTCTGAGTCTTCCCCTTGGTCTTTAATCAGCTTATTAATCAGCTTGTCCCAGCGGTCTAACTCTTCTAGTGTCAATGTTGCCCCGTATCTCCATGCTTCGTCAAAATCTTGTAGTGTCGTTCGTTTTAGATAGCTCATATTATCTCCTTATTTAACCTTTAGTGGCATTATTAAACCATAACCAGCGTTGTCTGTCGAGGTATTCTCAAACACCATCGCTCCTAGCTTACCATTCAATTTTAGAGTCAATCCGTCAACCCCAAACAGTGTCTGTATCTTCTTCGCATAATCAGCGTTGAATCCTATAACATCTGTTTGCTCTCCTGTCAATGACCTGTCAAGAATATCCTTGATTTCTGGGAATGTTGCATCAGTATAATGCATATCATTTAATACCTCATCTGTCAAGTAGTCCTTGCCCGTTGCTAACTTGTACCATCGCTCGAGTTCACTTCTATGTATTACCCGATTCAGGAGTCCTTCATCATTGACTTCTAGCATAAATAGTGTATAGCTATCAGTCCCCGTTAGATATAGCTTATCATTATACTTGACAACTTTTGCATTTTCTAGTGCAGGTCGTGTATTATCCTTGCTAATTATATCCAACATCGCCTTGACTTGTTGTCGTTTTAGTTGCATCATAGTATCCCATTCTCCTTTAGTTCTTCTATTAAATCACCTGTTGTTGACAATAACGCCATCTTCATTATCACATCTTGCCATTCTGCTAGTTCTCCATAACTCAAGTCCTGTTGACTAGCCCAGTCTTGCCAATCTATCGCAAAATTACGTACTGTATCTTCCATTACTCGCCCCTTTCATATATTGATTCACCGTTGCTAAATTGATATTTCTTCCTAAAACCATCAGTGTACATTTCAACACATTTTACTACTCTGTCAATATCACGCTTGTTCTTGGTTACTTCATTGTCATAATCATAACCATCATCGCTAATATCTATTAAAGCATCTCCTGTGTATATGTCAATGTTTGCCCCTGAGTAGTATCCTGCACATAACTCTAAGAATGCTACTATTTTTGCATTTTTATTGTATACTAGATACCCCGTGCCTGTCTCAAAACTTCTTGGGGCTTGTGTCAAGTGGTCTGCACTATCAACACTATATCCCCTGTCTGTCAACTCTGATACAATGTTTGCTATTGTATCTTCTACTATTGTATTGTCTTCATCATCATCGGGTATCAGTATCACGTTTAATCCGTGATTACCCCCGTGATAAAAGTTACTTGTTGCCATTATATTATCCCTTCTTTATTATTTTACTCTATCAGTATAGCAAACTTATTTATCCATGTCAAGTGTTTTATTTACAACACCTCTACATTCTCAAGATTACCACCGCAACCCCGATGCATGTATCCATTCATACGCCTTCTATAGCGTCTCATGCCCCGATAATCACACTTGACACATTGTAGTTGATATTGTTTAGTACTTCTTGCCCGTTCAATGGTATTAGTATCATGTACACTATAGCAACGCTTGCCATCGCCCCCGATTCTAAGAAGTGTATCACGCCATACTCTATCATGTCCATGCCCTTCTGTCAAGGCGTGTGCTACCTCGTGTAATATTGTAAATTTAACCCTATTTTCATCGTTAATTTCAACCAATTTAGTTGACAATTCAACCACTTTATAGTTTGATAGCCGATGCCATTTATATCGCCCGAATGCACTTGTCAACCTACCATTCATTTTTACTTCTACATGATATAATTCATGTTTGTCAAGTTCTTCTCTTAGCATCCGTTTTGCATCTGATACAAGCATTTTATATCCCTTCTTATGTTATGTTTACTATTCTATCCTATCACGGGGCAACCGTATTGTCAACCCCGTTTTTGTTGTATTATTTACAAGTTGAACGAATCCGCCTTGCAATAATGTACATCACATTTACTACCATTGTCAAGCGTCCACTCGTATTCTTCACCGACTTTAGCGTTAGACAACATTTTCTTCAAGCTGTCAACCTCTCCACGGTTAAAGTCCCACTGTTCTAGCCATTGACGAAAGTATTTAGATGTGGTATTGCTATAGTTATAGTCCTTTGTTACCTCTAAATAATATGGCTTATATCGTCCTATTACTGTATCATAACTTTGAAAATAGTCAACTCCATTGTGTTCTATGTTATACTGATTAGCTACTTTAGCACCACTTCGTGGACTTGTCAAGTTTGTTACCTTCATTATATTATACCTCTATACCCTTTACTGTTAATATTAAAGCAATTTCTTCTTCTATTGTCAACTATTTTCTCATATTATATCCTATTCTAGGCAGTTTTACAAGTTGCCCAGCTTATTATATTATCTAATCAAAACATATCAATGTCAAGTCCCATATCGTCCATTGTATCCTGACAACTGTAGCAGATAGAATCACCACAAGCATCACCACACCAAGTACAACATAGTTCTTCGTTATTGTCAACCATTATATAAACCTAACATTATTTTTATCATCTGTCAACATTACTGCATCTTGTTGAAACATATCACGCAATAACTCACAAACCCTGTCAAGCTCTGTACCATCCTCAGTTGCTACGCTTATTTTGTAGCTCTTTTCTGGTACACCTTGCCAATATCCATCAACACGTTCTATTGTAAAACCGTCAATTTTATGTTGTGCCAGAACCTCGGCAAC
>Ga0075163_10009616_pt1 | contig 12685 bp, 7 predicted proteins | sample JI1023141ADNA_FD_71478 | JGI IMG/M metagenome (GOLD analysis project Ga0075163, IMG submission 71478) | Wastewater effluent complex algal communities from Wisconsin, to seasonally profile nutrient transformation and Carbon sequestration -... | ecosystem: Engineered > WWTP > Effluent > Algae...
GCCCTTTGGGCGGCATCCGTCCGACCTCTCCGATCAGCGCTTCTTCTTCTTGCGGCGCTTCTGGGGATCCGAGAAACCGCCCTCAGGGGTCGATTCCGGCTGCTTCATGGTCATTTCGAGCAGCGCCAGCTGGCTGCGCAAGGGCACCTCGCCCTCGTTTCGCGTGATGCGTTCACTTTGGCCGGTCGGCAGCACCCGGCGGGCCTTCACGTTGTCGGCGAGGGCCGCCCCCAGCACTTCGTCGACGACGCGCTTCTTGAGCTCGGGATCGAGTACCGGGGCAGCGACTTCGACGCGGCGGTCGAGGTTGCGCACCATCCAGTCGGCTGACGACAGGTAGACGAGCGGGTTGCCCGCGTTCTCGAAGTAGTAGACGCGGCTGTGTTCGAGGAAGCGGTCGACGATGGCGACCACGGTGATGTTGTCGCTGAGGCCGGGCACACCGGGGCGCAGACAGCAGACACTGCGCACGCAGAGTTGCACCTTTACGCCCGCGCGCGATGCTTCATAGAGTGCCGTGATGACCTGCGCGTCGGCGAGGTTGTTGAGCTTCGCTTTGATCGCGGCTGGCTTGCCGGCCTTCCTGTTGTCGATCTCGTTGCGGATCAGCTGCAGCACCTTGTCGCGCAGTGTGAACGGCGCCACGAGCAGGTGCTCCATCTGCGGCACACGGGTGTAGCCCGTGATCATGTTGAACGTCTCGGCGACTTCTTCGCCGAGATCCGCGCGGCCGGTCAACAGGCCGATGTCCGTGTAGAGGCGCGCTGTGGTCGGGTTGTAGTTGCCCGTGCCAAGGTGGCTGTAGCGACGCAGGCTGCCGTCATCTTCGCGGCGCACGACGAGCGTGCACTTCGCATGCGTCTTGAGCCCGACGATGCCGTACACGACGTGCACGCCAGCTTGTTCCATGCGGCGCGCCCACTGGATGTTTGCTTCCTCGTCAAAGCGGGCCTTCAACTCGACGATGGCGGTCACCTGCTTACGATGCTGCGCAGCTTCGATGAGCGCTTCGACCATCGGGTTCTTCACGCCGGCGCGGTAGATCGTCTGCTTGATCGCGAGCACCTTCGGGTCGCGCGCGGCGAAGCGTACGAAGTCCTCGACGGTCGAAAACGACTCGTACGGATGGTGCAGCAGGATGTCGCCATCGCGCAGATCCGAGAACATCTCGTCCGGATTGGCCCAGCTCCACACGCGGCGCGGTTGCACCGGGGCATCCTTCAGCTCGGGTTGTTCGACGATCTGGTAGAGCTCCATGATGCGGCCGAAATTGACCGGACCATCGCAGAAGTAGACGTCGTCGGGTTCGAGGCTGAAAGCCTTCGTGAAGCGATCGACGACATCAGGATGCGCGCCGTGATCGATCTCCAATCGCACCGGTTCGCCGCGGCGGCGCTTGATGAGCTCCTTCTCGATCGAGCTCATCAAGTCGGTGCCGTGCGCTTCGTCGACGTCGAGATTGCTGTCGCGCGTGACGCGGAACGTGCTGGCGTGCACGACTTCCAGGCCCGGGAACAGCTCGCGCAGGTTCTCGCGCACGATGTCGGCCGTAAACACGTAGGCGCGTTGCCCTTCAATCTCCGGCAGGCGCAGGATGCGCGGCAAGGTGCGCGGCACCTGCACGACCGCCATGCGCAGCGTGCGGCGCGCCTGGCGCGGATCGAGCAGCAGCACGGCGATGTTTAGCGACTTGTTCAGCAGCACCGGGAACGGGTGCGCCGGGTCGACCGCCAGCGGCGTGAGGATCGGGTAGACCTCCCGGTGGAACCAGGTGTCGACCCACTTCTGCTGGGCGAGGCCGAGTTGCCGGATCGGACGGAACTCGATGCCGACCTTGGCGAGCTCGGGCAGCAGTTGCTCGCGCCAGGTCTTGTGCATCAAGGTCGTAAACGCGTGGGCATCGGCGCGAATGCGCTCGAGCTCCTCGGTCGCCTTCATGCCGTCGGGGTTCTCACCCTGCAGCCCGGCGTCGACAAGTTCCATGACGCCGGCGACGCGGATCTCGAAGAACTCATCGAGGTTGGTGCTGGCGATGGCCAGGAACTTCACGCGCTCCAGCAGTGGCGTGGTCGGATCCTGCGCCTCTTCAAGCACGCGGCGGTTGAACGCGAGCCAGGACTGCTCGCGGTTCACGAACAGGGTCGTCTTGTCGATCGACGCCAGGGGCGCCGTGATCGGGATCGGGCCGGCGGGCACCGCGGCAATGGCTTGAGGCGAGGGCGCACTCGCCGGCTCCGGGCTGCCGCCGCCGGTGCTCGGGGGCACCGCGGGATCGGGTTGGCGCTGCTGGCGGCCGAGGAGGCCCAGGATCTCTTCCTGCAGGCGGTTGGGTTGAATGTCGGGCATCTCGGTCATGGTCAGCCTTGGCAGTATCGGCTCGATTCGAGCGCACCCGCACTGGGAAGGCCACTCAGGGGAATGTTCTTCACCATCTCTTCACTATAGGCCCGAGTCAGAGGATCCTGTCCCGGCCTGGGGCAATTCGCCCATTCGCCGGTCAAGGTCATCCCAAGTTCTGACCGATCCACAGCTTCGGATCGAAGCGGCATGTCCAGAGGGAGAACTCAGTGTCGCTACGAATCGAAGATCTGCTCCGTGCCATGGTTGGGAAGGGTGCCTCGGACCTGCATATCAAGGCAGGCTCCCCTCCCGGGTTCCGCATCGACGGGGAAGTGCAGCAGCAGGAAGAGCTGGGGGCACTTTCGCCGGAAATGACCGCTGACCTGGCGCGCCAGATCATGAGCCCTGAGCAGCTGGAGCGCTTCCAGAAGGAGAAGGACATCGACTTCTCCTACGCCGTGAAGGACCTCGCGCGTTTCCGCGTGAACGCGCTGCACCAGCGCAACGCGGTGGGCCTCGTCGTGCGCCAGATCCCGGACCAGATTCCCGACCACAAGAAGCTGGGGCTGCCGCAGATCTGCCTCGACCTCGCCGCCAAGCCGCGCGGGCTCGTGCTCGTGACGGGGCCGACCGGATCGGGCAAGTCGACCACGCTCGCGGCGATGATCGACTACATCAACCAGACCGAGCACGGCCACATCCTCACAATGGAGGACCCGCTCGAGTTCGTGCACCCGGACAAGAAGTGCTTCGTCACGCAGCGCCAGATCGGCCAGGACTGCTCGTCGTTCCGCGAGGGTCTGCGCCGCGCGTTGCGTCAGGATCCGGACGTGATCCTCATCGGTGAAATGCGTGACCTCGAGACCATCTCGATGGCCATCACGGCTGCCGAAACGGGCCACCTCGTGTTCGGCACGTTGCACACGACGAGCGCCATTTCGACCATCGATCGCATCATCGACGTGTTCCCGACCGACGCGCAGCAGCAGGTTCGCGTGCAGCTCGCCGGCACGCTGCAGGGCGTGGTGTCGCAAACGCTCGTCGCCAAGCAAGGTGGTGGGCGCGTCGCTGCTCGCGAGATCCTCGTCGCTACCGACGCCGTGCGTTCGCTGATCCGCGAAGCCAAGTCCGCGCAGATCCTCAACATCATGCAGACTGGCAAGCAGTACGGCATGGTCACGCTCGAAGACGAGCTGCTGCGCTACTACGCCGAAGGCCAGATCGGTGCCGACGACACGGTCATGAAGGCCAACCGGCCCGACGACGTGCGCCGCCGCCTCAGTGAGATCAAGGTGCAGGCGCCCACGCCCACGGCGGCGACGACCGGAATGTCCGTGCGCGCAGCTGGCACGCCATCGGCGGCAGCACCCGGTGCACCCGGCTCGAGCATGTCGGGCATGGGCGTGCAAGGCGTTCGCATGCGGACGCCGCTGCCGACCAAGCGCTGAGTTGGGGTTAGGCCTGAAGGCCTGCCATGCCGCTGCCTTGGTCAGCGGCCACTGCGCAGATCGAGGCCTTCGAGGCTGCACAGCGAAGAGGCGTCGAGGCTTATGCGATTGCCTCTTCCGTGGCGCCTCACTTGCAGCCTGCACCATCGTCGCGTCCTCGGTGCCCCCACTTGACAGGTTGGTCGAGGCATCTTCCTATCTCCGAATCACGAAGAGTGGATGCTGCGGCAAGTGGATGCTGCAGCGTTCATGGGAACCGTCAGCAAAGCCGGAGCCAGAGCGATGGTCAGAAAAAGCAGCTCTCTCTCTCTCTCTCTCTCTCTTTCTCTCTCTCTTTCTCTCGTAGCCGTTTGTGCGACGGCTCGCAGCGGTCAGGCCCAGATCCACGGGAATTCCTCGAGCTCCAACTCGAGTTCGGGAGGGGAGTCCGAGGAGGAGGAAGCACAGGTCTATCGTGATCCACTTGGCGTGCCGCACATCGTCGCGACAAGCGAGCGTGCCGCTTGGTATGCGCTCGGTTACGAGCAGGCTCGAGATGGGCTGCTGTGGATCCAGTACGCGTGCAAGGCTGCCAAGGGCGAGCTGACCTGGGTTCGGGGCCGGGTAACGGTAACGCTGCCGCAACAGGCTCCAGTGCCCATGGTGGATGCGAGCGGCTTGACGAACGACCTCGCCGTTCAGCTCCTGGGAGCCAGCCTGCGTGGCATGAGTGTGAGCAACCTTCGCACGTTGTTTGCATCCAGCTCAACTCAGGTGAACTTCTACGACAATTGCGTGGCCTTCGCCGATGGGGTCAACGCATACCGCCAAGCGGTTGCGACCAGCCTGACACAAGGAACGCCTGAGTATCAGCTGAAAACGTGGCTTGACACCCACGCCTTGCCCAGCAATCCAGGCGGACAGCCCAACCTCCACTGGGTCTATGCCGAGGCCGTGGACCCGGTTGATATCGCTTCGCAGGGTGGTTGGACAGCGGCGTTCTGGTCCTTCCTCGGGGCCGAGATGCAGGTGGTGAACTCCATTGGTTCCAGCTACACGTTCCAAGGTGGGGGCTTCGTGGAGCCCGTGGATCCGGACCCTGTCGTCGACGTGCTGGCACCTGGGTTGGGAGCGGCCTTGATGGGCCAGATCCGGCATTACGCCTCAAGCGTGCCTGGCGCGCCGTCTGCGATGTGTGGCTCCAACACCTTCGCCTGGGCACACGGCTTCTGTCGCGACTCGTCGACGAGTCCGCCGACATTCTATGCCGGCCTCCTGGCGGACCCGCATCAGGGGAGACCGTTCCATGGTGCGGACTTCCCGGGGCAGTTCAAGAATACGCCAAACCACATGTGGTTTGCGCATGTGCAGGTAACTCCGCTGGGGGCGTCCACGCCGACGTTGGACGTTTTCGGTCATGTGCCGTATGCGGCAGCTGCCTTTCAGTCGTGCCACAACCGAAACATCGCGATGGGTGGTACTGCGGGAGCGCCCAACCACACGGACCACTTTGTGGTTAGACTCAAAGAGGCGGCCAATGGTGGTCTTCCTGACCCAGCGCTCCTCTACTATTCGTATTACCACGACACCTTCAATAGCAACAATACCTACCAGCCGCTCACGGTGGTGAACTGCACCATCTTGCGAGATGACGGAGTTGCGGTCCCAGTCCATTGCTGGCGCGCGGGGTCCTTTGGCGTCGCTTTGCCCAACTTGCTTCAGCTGCGCGCCTACGTCGCTGCTTACGACCCAAGCGCCAACCCGCAGCCAGTTCCTCACCCAGGATTGCCGGTGGTCTACGGCGAACGCGTTGATGACACCAGTTCTGCTCCACCCCCGCGTTGGAGCGTCAATACGCGAACCAATCCTCCGAAGAGTCGGTATTGGGCTACGCCACAGACGGTCAACGGCGTCCCCATGACCAGCCCGATGTTGGTTACCTTGCGCTCGCCGATGGACCTGGCAGTCGCCGGCAATCCTCAAGGAGCAAGCAGCCCACAGACACGGAGCGAGGCCCGTCACTGGCTGATGCTCCGAGATTTCTGGGAATTGAACCACGCCGATTCGGTTTGGGACGTGCCCAAGAGAACCAACAGTGGAGCTCTAAACGTCAATGTGTGTTTCGCCGATCGTTACGGTGGCACGTTCACTACCCAGCTCTCCTCGATTCCGAAGCGTGGGGTCGATCAGGCCCTGGCGAATGATGGCTACACATCGCTCGACAAGGTTGCCTTCTACAGCGGGTTTGCCGGGCCGGTGCCAGCCCGACACCACCTAGATCGCATGTTCGACTGGCAGTTTGGGAGTTCCGGCACGGCAGATCGCCCGGCACCGCTCGAGTACTTGGATTACAACATGAACGGCCAAGGTGTTCCGGTAGATCCTCCGATCATAGCGTTCAAGCCATACACATTGCAGGTGCCAGCTCTGAACTTGCGGTACCCTCCAACCAGGATTTTCCCAGCATCGTCTCAGGGGCCGTGGGCCATAGAAAGCGGATGGTTCGCTTCCGCGACTAATGACGCGATATGGGGATACTCAAGGAAGCGAGATGAGAATGGTTGGCTGGGGCCAGTCAGTCCACCAATGTTCTCGAACCTCGTCACGCCAAAGAACGACTTGCTCCAACACGCGCTCGATCTCGGTTGCGCATACCAGAGCAGTTTGCTTGGGTTCGAAGGGGTCGACCGGCATCAGATTGTAGTCGAGCAGTTCACCCGACAGGCGGAATACGCGTACACCAACGGCAGTTCGGGATTGCCACCGATGACGCCGACGCAGATGCGCGAGTTCGTCGTTGCGCCAAAGCTGCATGTCGAGGCTGGAAGTCCGGTGGCGATTCGACAGTTGCAGCAAGTGCTGGCATCGGGAACTGATCCTGAGAACCCTCTGAACCGAGCGCAGAAGGAACTGGAGTTTTTCTCTGACCTGTGGGACGTCTTGACGTCGCCGTTGCCGGTATGGACTGCCAAGAACTGGGCTAACTACGTGCCGGTTGGCGGGACTGGGGTGAGCCTGCGCAGTCTCTGGGTCGACCGCAATGATCCCAACCATCTGGATCAGATCTTCTGGTACGACGACCCGAACAATCCGGCGGCCCCCCGGTGGATCGACATGCCGCCGAGCGCGCCGCTGATCGACTTCGTGTGGAGCGACTCAGACCTCGGGCACGGGCTGACCACCGGCGCAGCGCTGTCGAGTGGGCTGATGTCCGGGCCCGAATTGGCAGACTTTACCAGTTTGGTTGGCCTGCTTGCCAATTGGGATCTTGGGACGCCGGCCGCGGACCGCTTCAAGGCCTTGCCGACGTCTTCTGCCGCTTGCTTGTACGAGATGATGCGCAAGGGCTATGATGCCAAAGGCCAGACCTATGGCCGTAAGTGGCGCCCCATGCAGAGCGGTGTTCCCCAGCAGCTTGAGGCCAAGGATTGGAAGGCTCTAGAGGGCATCGCCTTTCCCGTGGCCCAGATGGCCACGTTGATGCCGGGCGGTCTGAATCCGCCTTATGACGCCCTGTATAGTAATGTTCCAGGTCGAAATGTTCGAACAGCTGCACAGCTACTCCCAAGCCACGTGAATGAGTTGGTGAAGTTCTTCCTGCAGCTGGGCAGCCACTACATCGACCCGGTATACAACAATGGCAATCCGTCGCGCAAGTTCTTGCGGAGTCAGCTTGCCGGAGGGTCGATCTTGCCCTTCTTGCCCGCCACTTACCCGCTGACTGGTGGTCTGGAACGTCTTGCGGTCCTGCGGCGATTACTTGACACGAGGGATTACCTGCTCGGAGGCCTGAGCAATTCGTCGCTCCCACCGATGTCGCAGTGCTTTAGGACGCGTGCGTTTGACTACAATGGCTCGCAGCTTTGGCCGGTTGGGGCCCAGGATTCGCCGTGTGTCGGGGGCGGACTGCGTTCTGTGGATTGGGTTGAGGATGCCGGAGATCAGCGTTACCGCCCGTCGCAGGGCTTTCAGCCGTTGTTCATAGGAGCTCACGGGTCGTACGCGACGTTGCTTGCGATGTTCCCGCTCCAGGGGGCAAACCAAGGGAGTGTCGAGTCCTACTTCTGGTGTACGCCTGGGGTGCAAGCTATGGGGCCAGACTTGAGAGGCCCTACGCAGACGTCAGCGAGATTCAATGCGCACATGAATGCGTACGCAACGAACAGCCTCTTGCCGAGCTACTACAGCAACTTCTTGTCGACCTTCGTGTCGATGGTTACACATGTCTACTGAGTGTGCAAATAATATCTCAACCATGGGAGGAACCATGCTTCGCTTGGAATCGTTGACGCAAGTTCTGAGTCGCCGCCGCCTTGCCCTGTTCTCCTTGCTCTTGGTCAGCGTAGAAGTTGGCGCCCAACATCCTGTGCTGGCGCCGACATCGAACACCACGATCGTCGTGACTTCCGCGCCGCTGCGTTATAGCTCCATTACTGTGCCTGCAGGGGTTACGGTTCGTTTTGTGGCTCCTGGCTTTGGCCCTAACTCTATTCCTGGCATGCCAGCAGTCATTTATTGTGATGGCGATGTGGATGTCCATGGCACCCTCTCGGTTTCCCCAGACGGCTCCAATGTGATTGCCGCCGGCTGGGTTGCCACCGGAGCAGGGTCTGCAGGCATGCTCTGCGGCTCGGGTTTCGGAGCCCCTTACCTTCCGCCGGGAGGAGGTCGGCACGCTTTCGCCTATGGTTCAGCGATCCCCTTCAGCCTCGAAGGCGGTAGTGCTGGTGGTGCGATGGAGTTCTACGACTTTTCGTGCTCATTTTATGTGAGTACTTCGCCAGGCCTCTACCCCAGCGGCACACTGGCACTAATCGCCGCTGGCCGCATCGATATCCATGGTGCAGTCACTGCGGATGGGATTGGCTGGACAAGCACTGGGCAAGGCAATCCCGGCAGCAGCTCCGGTGGCTCGATCTTGCTCCGTGGTGGGATTGGCCTAGTTGTGCATCCCACTGGATCGGTGACCGCTCGGGGTGGTCCTTCCGCGCCCCTCGCACCGTTTGAATGGCCGTGGCCGTACGCTCGATCCGGCGAAGCCGGCATCATCCGTTTGGACGCCTGGGGTGCTCCGCCGGTGATCCAAGGCACCGTGGATCCGCCGGCCACCGTTCTCGAACTTCCGCACCTGATCTCGTATTCGCCACCGCAGATCGGGCACAGCTGGGGTCTCGGCATCCTGGCTCCGGACGGCTCCCCGCTGTTCCTCGCCGTCGCCTTGCAGCCGGGCCCGGGCACGCCCACGCCGTTTGGTCTGCTCGGCATCGATCCCATGACGGCCGCGACCCTGACGGTGGCGATGTCCCTGCCGAGCCACGATCCAATCGCCAACGTATCGATCGGCGTACCGAACGCCCCGACCCTGATCGGCCTATCTCTCTGGCTGCAGGGCTTCGCCGTCGCACCCTCCTTGCCGCCGCGGTTGACCAACGCGGTCATGGCTGTGGTGCAGTGATCGGGGGGCGAGCGTCAGTCGAGCCGATCCAATTGCGGTAGGTGCGCGAAGTGCTCGTCGCGCGAATACAGCGTGAGTCGGTGCTCGGCACACAAGGCGGCGATCCAGAGGTCGTTGGTCGGGATCGGCGTGCCCTGTTCACGCAGTTGTCGATACAGCTGCGCGTAGTGCACGGTCGTCGTCTCGCTCGCGAACAGGATGTCGACTCCAGGCTTGGCCAGGAAGCGCTGCAGCGCACGTTCGTTGCTCTTGGCTTGGTTGCCGACCAGGAACCCTGCCCGCAGTTCGGCGAGCACCGCGAACGGGACCAGCACCATCTCGGCCTGCGCTACGTTCGCGATCACCTGCGCGTTGCCGCGACACATGTCGACGTAGCGGTTGGTGTCGAGTGCCAGCCTCATCGCCACAGGTCCGGGTCGACTCGGCGCTGTTCGAGCAGGACGCGATCGAGATCCTGGTCGGACTGCCAGGTGCCAGCCACGTCGGACAGGTCGCGCTGGACCGGCATGTCGCCCAGCATGCCGAAGGCGCGCAGCAGGGCGTCGATGGTGACCTCGTTGATGCTCTTGTTCTCCCGCAGGGCTCGTTCGCGGATCGCGCGATCCAGAGGTTTGGGCAGGTTACGCAAGGTGTATTGCATGCAAGAAGTGTAGGCAGTGCCTGCACTCGGTGCAATCCGTCCGCACATGCATAGCCGGTGGCTGGTGACGATGGGTTCGCGTGGGCCGCTGTATGGCGGCGGGTCAGAACCCGATCCTGCAGGCAAGCGCGTTGGAAAATGCCCAACGGCGGCGCCTGCGCCTGCGTAAGGTGCCGCCCGCATGCTGGTTCGGACCCCCGCCCTCATCCTGCTGTCACTCGCTGTGACCCTGCCCGCGCAGCAGCCGGGGGCAGGCGAGGCGCCGCGCGTGCGAAGGACCGCGCAGATCGGGCGTGTGGCCGAGGCCGAGGCGCCGCGCATCGATGGCCACATGGAGGACCCCTGTTGGGTGGAAGCTCCTGCCATCGGCGAGCTTACGATGGTTGAGCCCTGGGAGGGCCGGGCGCCTGGCCAGCGCACGGTCGTGAAGTTGCTGCACGACCGCGACAACCTCTACGTGGGGCTTTGGTGCTTCGATGACCAGCCCGAACGGATCCGTTCGTCGATGCGGGCGCGCGACGCCCGGCTCGATCCGGATGACCGCGTCGAGATCCTGTTGGACCCGTTCGAAGATCGGCGCACGGCCTACTTCTTCCAGATCGGCGCCGGTGGGTCGATCGGCGACATCCTGATCTCCAACAACGGCGGCAAGTTCGACAAGCCCTGGGACACCATCTGGAGCGGCGCGTCGACGGTCACGGCGGAGGGGTGGATGGCGGAGATCGCGATCCCGTTCCGGAGCATTCCACGGCGGGAAGGGGCGCGCACGTGGGGGTTCAACCTCAAGCGCTACGTGCGCACGCGCAACGAAGAATACCAATGGGCGAATGCGTCCCAGGCGGTTTCGTTCTTTCGTGTCAGCGAGTGCGGCACGATGGAAGGCATCGGTGCGATCGATGCCGGCATCGGGCTCGAGGTCGTGCCGTATGTGGCGGCGGGGGTTTCTCGCGATCGGTCGGCGGTGGATCGCGGTTGGGATGTTGACGCCGATGCGGGAGGCGAGGCGTACTACCGCGTGTCGCCGTCCATGACGTTGGCGACGACGTTCTTTACCGACTTTGCCGAGACCGAGGATGATGGTCGGCAGATCAACCTGAACCGGTTCCCCCTGTTCTTCCCCGAGAAGCGCGACTTCTTCCTCGAGGGCATCGGGTACTTCGGCTTTGGCGCGAGCAGTGCCGGCGGGTCCTCGGTGCTGCCGTTCTTTTCGCGGCGCATCGGGCTCGCGCGTGATGGCTCAAAGATCCCGCTGCTCGCTGGCGTGAAGTTGACGGGACAGGCGGGGCCGCTTGAGGTTGGCCTGCTCGATGTGCAGGCGGATGGTGCGGGTGCCATCGATTCTGAGAACCTCGCGGTGGCGCGCGCGAAGTATGCGATTGGCGACGAGACCACGGTCGGCATGATCGGCACCAACGGCGATCCGACGAGTGCTGGCGAGAACCAGCTGGTGGGCGCGGACTTCTACCATCGTGTGCCGCGGTTCTTCGGCGACATGGATCTGCGGGCGACGATCGACGGGATGGCGTCGGCGGCGCAAGGTGCGAGTGGCGATGGCGAGAGTTTTGGAGCGCAGATCGATAGCCGCGGTCGCGAATGGGAGATCGGTGCCGGCGTGCGATGGGTCAGCGACGACTTCAATCCGGCGCTCGGTTTCGTGCGGCGGCGCGGGTCGCGAGCGGAGACCTGCAAGGTGCAGTGGATGCCGCGGCTGGCCGAAGGTGGGGCGATCCGCACCTTCAATCTGCGTGTGGCCGTGGGGCGGCAGGAGACCTGGGAAGGCGCCGCGCAGAACGTGGACCTGGCTATCGAGAAGCTCGGCTTTGACTTTCACTCCGGCGATTCGGTGTTTGTCTATTGGCGCGATTCCTTCGAACGGGTGGAGAGCGACTTCACGCTGTTTCGCAGTTCGACGACGGTGCTCGCGGACGATTACCGGACCCGGCGCGGCGGCCTGCAGGCGCTGGCGACGGAGGGTCGGGAGTGGAATGGCAGTGTGCGGCTGGAGACGGGGCAGTTCTTTGATGGGCACAGCGATGAGGTGCAGCTCGAGGGCGAGTGGCGGGCGTCGGCGCTGCTGCATTTTGGGGGCGGCTACCAGACGGCGAAGGTCGACCTCGGGCCGGGCCGGGCGTTTGACACCCAGATTGCGTCGCTGCGGGTCGACCTGCACTTCACCCCGGCCGTGAGCCTGCGCAACCTCGTGCAGTTTGACAACGAATCGAATGTCCTGGGCTGGCAGAGCCGGCTGCGCTGGATCTACGCCCCGGGCTGCGACTTCTTCGCCGTGCTCGGCACGAGCTGGCAGCGCGAGGACGATGGTTCGATGGCAGCGGGCGAGCAGGCGCTGGAGTTGAAGGTCTCGCATTCGCTCCGATTCTGACGGCCGGCCGGGTGCGGGGCGGTCGGTGGCTTCCGCCGTTGCCATGGCGGCCGGGCGGACTATCACGGGGCGGGTGCATTGGGTTCTCCTTGCGAAACTCGCTCGAGCAGCTCCTTCGCCCGTGGATCCGGTAGACTGTATTGCCCTTTTGCCCAGCGGCGTATGCCGCCCCTCCTGCCATGCGAACCCTCCTATCCTTCGTGTTCCTGTGCGCCGCCGCCGTGGCGCAGACCGCGCACACGACGCCCAACCCGGCCAGCCCGCAAAACCTGGATCGGCCTTTCCCCGGTGGCGTCGGGCACTACCAGCAGTGGTACAAGGCCAGTGAGCTGCTGGCTGGCTTCACCACGCCGATGCGGTTTGAGCAGGTTGAGTTCTTCGCCGGCTCCAACCAGTCGTCCAACGCCACGACGATCGATATGGAAGTGTCGATCGGGCACGGC
>Ga0075163_10009617_pt1 | contig 12685 bp, 11 predicted proteins | sample JI1023141ADNA_FD_71478 | JGI IMG/M metagenome (GOLD analysis project Ga0075163, IMG submission 71478) | Wastewater effluent complex algal communities from Wisconsin, to seasonally profile nutrient transformation and Carbon sequestration -... | ecosystem: Engineered > WWTP > Effluent > Algae...
AAAGGGCGTAACGGCCGCCCTGATAGAGCGTGACGACGTCGTTCCGCATGCCGTTGGCGGCACCGGCGGCTTTTTCGATCTCGGCGATTTTGGCCTGTTTGGCCGTCAGGGCATCGGCGTCGGAACTGCCGGGTTTGACGGCTCCCATGACGTCGTCGGTGACGTCCTTGATCCCGATGAGCACGTTCAGCTCAAGATCCGGGGACTTGATCTCTTCGGCGCGAGTTCGGGCGAGAAAGCCGGTCTTGTAGATGTCTTTTTCTTTGGTCGAGAGCTTCTGGAGCGTGTCGGCACCGACGTGGTGATTGGTCATGACCAGGCCGTCGGCCGACACGAACGATCCGGAACCGCCGTTATTGAAGCGAACGGCCGAAGTTCGCAACCTTTCGATCCAGGCCTGGGAAGGCTCGAAGCCGTACTTTGACTTCAACTGGCCCAGCGGAAGGTTGTCGAAAACCCACATGCCTTCATCGGCTTCGATCACGCAAAACGCTCCTGAAATCAGCGAAACGAGGGCGGACAGGATCGGCAGACGCAGTCGTCTCATGCTCCGGTACTCCTGGCATGAAATGGATTGGACAGCCGAATCGCCCGTCGTACGAATCGAACGAAGGACATCAGCCGCCGGGCGGAAATCGGACGAAACCCCATTCTGACTTTCTTGCCCGACTCGAATCAAGATTCGCCGTGACCAGAACTTGCGGAAGCCGACAGCCAGCGGCCCAGCCCGACCGCCACCAGAAGCAGCGTCGGCACCGCGAATGTCGCCATCCCGATCAGGTCGCTTTCGGTCAGGCTTGCCGGCAAAATTCCGCCGATGGCACTCAGCGACGAACCGCCTGGGACGATCGCCAGCAGGGCAACCAGAATACCCGCGATCGCGCCGCCAGCGATAAGGCCCGAAGCGAAAAGCACAGCCGGGCTCGAATCTTCTTCGCCCTCGGCATATTTCGGCCCGAAGCGGTCACAGAACGCCCGGACCATCCCGCCGACGAAAATCGGCATCGAGGCCGCCAGCGGCAGATAAACGCCCACGGCGAACGCCAGGGCCGAGATTCCGCACAAGTGCATGACGATCGAAATCAGCGCGCCGATCGCCACGAGCCCCCAGGGCAAGTCGCCCTGCAGGACGCCGTCGATGATCAGAGCCATAAGCGAGGCCTTGGGAGCGTCGAACTTCACCACGGAAGTGCCGTCGTCACGAACGTTCACCCGGCCATTGATCGCGGGATCCACCAGATACTTCGCCTTGCCGGCATCGTCCACCAGATACTTGCCGGCGGCGACGCCTTCCTGCGGCTTGATCACCCGCCAGACCTTGTAAGTCGATCCATCCGGGCCGGTTTCCGTTTCCTTGAGTGACGCGGAATCCGGTGCGGAAATTTTCGGCAGATACTCGGCCTTCGACGTGACGACCGTACTCGCCGTGTTCAAAAGCAGCAACGTGAAGCCGATCACGATCGCTGAACTGAGTGCCCCGGCCAGAATGCCGATCTGCTGATATGCCGGAGTCGCGCCGACGAGATAACCGGTCTTGAGATCCTGCGAAGTCGTGCCGCCGTTCGAGGCCGCCACGCACACGATACCGGCGATCGAAAGAGCCGCCAGTCGATACTCCGGACCGACCCAGCCCGCCAGGACGAAAACGAGACAGGTCAACAGCAGCGTAGCCACCGTCATTCCGGAAATCGGGTTCGAACTGCTGCCGATTTCACCGGTGAGCCTGCTGGAAACGGTCACGAAAAGAAAGCCGAAGACGAGGATCATAAGGGCCCCGACGATCCGCCCGGGCAATTCCGTGGGAATCAGGTGCGATGTGGCGATCGCCCCGACGAGCACCAGTGCGCCCATGATCACGAAGCCCATCGGCAAGTCTCTGTCCGTGCGCTCCTGGGAGCCGCCGGCTTTGCCCTTGCCGAGATCCCGCAGGCCAGAACGGATCGAAGCCCCGATCAGCGGCAGTGCCTGGATCATCGAAATCAGGCCGCCCGTGGCGACCGCGCCGGCACCGATGTAGAGGATGTAAGCATCCCGAATGTCCTTGGGCGTCATCCCTGGGATCGGCTTCGCGCCCGGGAAAATCACGCCACCGGCGTTCGATCCGAAAAAGGCGATCATGGGCGTCAGCACAAGTGCGGCGAGCACGCCCCCGCCGACCATGATCGAAGCCACGCGAGGGCCGATGATGTATCCCACGCCCAGAAGCGTCGGCGAAACCTCGCAAGCCAGCACGCCCCCTTTCAGCCAGCCCAGGGCATGGGCGGGCACTTCTTTCCAAAGGTGAGCCGCCTGCATGGCGAACTGATAAAAGAATGCGACGCCGAACCCGGTGAATACCGTTCGGGCCGAAGCGCCGCCCTCTTCGCCCACTTCCAGAACCTTGGCACAGGCCGTGCCTTCGGGATACTTCAGCACGCCGTGCTGTTCGACGATGAAGGCTCGACGCAGGGGGATCATCATCAGAATGCCGAGCAAGCCGCCGAGACAGGCGACGAGCATGACCCGTGTCATCTCCAGGTCGTAGCCCAGAATCATCACGGCCGGCATTGTCACGCCCACACCGAACGCAATGGACTCACCGGCCGAGCCGGTCGTCTGCACGATGTTGTTTTCGAGAATCGTCGCCCGCCGCAGGCCGAACTTGTTCGAAAGTGCCCGAAACAGAGTGATCGACATCACAGCGACCGGGATCGAGGCCGAGACCGTCATGCCGACGCGTAGCGCCAGGTAAAGGCTGGAGGCACCGAAGATGATCCCCAGAATTACGCCGACCAGAATGGCCGAACCGGTCAGTTCCGGCATCACCGCATCCGCCGGCACGAATTTACGGTCAGGAACGGTTCGGCTCATCGTCGGTATTACGCTCCAGGGTGCGGTTCGGCGAGACTATCAAGTTCTTCGGATCCCGCTCAAGGCAGGAAGGCGATGACGCACGATCGCATCAAAGCTTGACGTCCTTCGGCAGGATTTCCGTCAGCCGGTTCACGATATCCTTGAGCACTTGAAGCGGTGTCTGCGCGGCATCGACATTCGTGACGATATGCTTCGGGTAGAAACTCAGAGTTTCGTAGGTTTCGTCATAATAGAGCTTCAGCCGCTGTGCGATGACGTCGTCCTTGGTGTCGTCCAGCCGGTTTTCCTTGAGTGCCCGTGACTTCAGACGCTCCTTGGCCTTGTCCGCGTCGGAAATGTCCAGATGGAAAATCTGGAGCACGTCAAGGGTGTCCGCCAACTGCTTAGCCTGATCCAGGTTCCGCGGCAGGCCGTCGAGCACCAGCACGTTTTTTTCGGGCAGGAAGAATTCCTGAAGCTCCAGAATCTTCAGGTGCCGGCCCCAGATTCGCACCGTCAGGTCGTCCGGCACCAGCTTGCCGACGGACGTGTAACCCATCACCTCTTTGCCTAATTCACCGCCGCGTGGCAGTTTACGAAAGATCTCGCCGCACGAGACGTGAACCATCCCGGGTAATTGCCCGAGTACCATTCCCTGGGTGCCTTTGCCCGAACCCGGCATCCCGAAGAGCAAGATCGACTTGTACTTGATTTCGGGCGGGGTGAACTTTTCCAGTTTCATGCGTTCTCGTCCGGTCGTTCGGCGGTTGTGTGGCGTATGAAAGCTCGCTCGGCAACTCGACGACAGGGATTGCCGTGAATCCTCTACTCCGTCCCTGCCGTTTCGTTCGAGCCGGCACACGGAACGTGTCGTTGACGCCAAAGTATAAGCGATCTTTTCGAAAAAACGTATCGCCGTGCCGATTTCGTACGAATCGCCCGAAACCCGGCGTTACGTCGACATGCATGCGATTTCGGTCGCCGGATCTCCGACGACGGCCAAATCGTGCGATCGCTCGAGTACGGTCAGCCCAGTCTCTTCGAGCGGCGATACCGCGATCCGGCATGGGCAGAAAGCACGATGAACCCGGCCAGGCCCATGAACGAAGTTTCGGGCACAGCCGTGATTCTTGTGCGAGTCTGCACCAGATTGGTCGTTTCAGGCCAGTTCAGGCCAGAATCGATCGACCGCCGAACCGCGTTCGCGAAACCGGTGAACCCGCCAGTCAGATTGTCCGTCTGCCCCCAGCGGATCTGCCCCGCACCAGCCGGTGTCAATACGAGCCAGTATGTCGTCGAGGTCGCGAGCGGTATGCTCAGACTCCCGATCTGATAAAAGTTCTGGTCGCTGAACGAGGCGAACGACCCGCCCGTCACCACATTCGCGACAGGCACGGCAGGCGTGTCCGAACCTGAATTCGACCAGATGTCCAGGTCAAAAGTCTTCGTGTTTCCGTCAACGGAAAACAGATTCAAGGCCATCGACTGAATGACGTTATTCGCCCCATCCGTCGCGAAAGCCTGCGCCAATCGATCACCCGAATCGTTCGTCTCGAACCAGGTCACGAAATTGTTCGAAGTCAAATCGATCAGATCGACCGCGGGGACCGATTTCGCCATGGTCATAAAAATGATGACAGCGGCCATCGCGATGACATGAATTCGGATCCGCTTCGGGAATAACATCGTTCGTCTCCTGTTTCCGTCGACTTCCACGTCCCGCAGCGCACGAGACCTGCGTTTGGGCATCGTAAACCTAGCTACCCATTCGACTACGTGTCGGACACGCAATTATCGGACAAGTTCGTCACAAAATAAAGTCGGAATTCCTTAACTTTTCGATCCGAACGGTTCCACTTTCGCGATCAGCCATTGAACCGGTATCGTTTCGAAGTTCGCGAAACGTGCCGAATCCAAACTTGACCCAAGAGCCGATGAGCACCCATCTCTACCTTCTAAGACACGCGCAAACCGCTGATACATCGAAGTTTCACGGCAGCGAATCCGATATCGGGCTATCCGATTGGGGTCATGAGCAGGCCCGGCGTCTGGCGCAGCGTTTCGCTCATACGCCGATCGATGCGATTTTCAGTTCCGGCATGCGCCGGGCCGTCGATACGGCAACCCCCATCGCCAACGCCCTCGGCCTCGAACTTCACCAGGTTCCCGCTCTGCACGAAAGAAGCATGGGGAAACTCGCCGGCGCCAGTCGCGAAGAAAATCGGCACATCTTCAATGACGCCATGATTGCATGGATGGCCGGCGACCTGAATTACTCGCACCCGACCGGCGAAAGTTACTCGGCCATGCGAAGAAGGGGCGTACCCGCGCTGACCGAAATCCTCGAACGTAACGATGGCCGCACGGTAATTGTCGTCGCCCACGGCATGCTCATCCGAGTGCTGATTTCGAGTCTCGTACCGGAATGGCCCGTCAGCAGGCTTTCCGACATTAAGATCGACAACTGTGCAACGAACGAACTCACCTGGCAAGACGGGACTCTTAAACCTATACGCCTGTTCGAGTTGCCCGAAGATCTCGTGAATCCGCCGGACGATAAGCCGTTCTGGTGATCGATCCGTGACGATTCCGCAGACAGGATCGGACACGAGCCGGGCGATTCGCAACGCCCGGTTCGGACATGACTTGCGACTGCACCGAATCAGACGTCGATGAGTTCGACCGAGCGGTCCGGCCCTTCGACCGCCTCACCGATGACCCAGGCCTTGATGCCCGCCTGCTCGCGGATCGTCCGCACGATCGATTCCGCATAATACGGAGCGACGACCAGGACCATGCCCAACCCCATGTTGAAAACCCGGTCCATTTCCTCGCGCTTCACGTTGCCCGTTTTCTGCAGCCAGCTGAAAATTGGCGGTACGTCCCAGCAGCGCCTGACTTTCAGCGAAATCCCTTCCGGCAGAATGCGTGGCGGATTCTCGACCATGCCGCCGCCCGTAATGTGCGCAATGCCGTGCACGACCCGCTTCACGCGATAGTTCTTGTAGATCAGCTTCAACGCCCGGGCATAGATCTGCGTCGGTTCCAGCAGTTCGTCGGCAATCGTGCGACCCAGCTCCGGCACGTGATCGTCCGGCTTCAGACCAGCGACCTCGAAAGCGATCTTGCGTGCCAGGCTATAGCCGTTCGAATGCAGCCCCGTGCTGGCCAGGCCGATCACGGCATCGCCAGGGCGGATGTCTGATCCATCCAGCATCATCTTTCGCTCGACGACACCGACGCAGAATCCGGCCAGGTCATAATGACCTGGCTTGTAGAAGTCAGGCAGAATGGCCGTTTCGCCACCCAGCAGAGCACATTCCGCATCGACACAGCCGTCGCTGATTCCGCCCACCACATCATGCGTCAAGGCAGGGTCGTCCTTGGCCATGGCAATGTAGTCGAGAAAGAAGAGCGGCTCGGCCCCGCAGCACAGCACGTCGTTGACGGACATCGCGACCAGATCGATGCCGACAGTGCGATGCCGCCCTGTGGCGAAGGCCAGCATGAGCTTCGTGCCGACGCCGTCGGAACCGGAAACCAGCACAGGGTCGTGATACGTCCGGGCCAGCAGGTTGATGCGGTCATTGAGCCGAAACAGACCGGCGAAGCCGTCCGTCCACTGCATCACGCGCGGCGTGAAAGTGCGTTTCAGCAGCGGCCCGATCCCGGCGATCGTCTTCTCGTACGTGTCGAGATCGACACCCGCCGATTTGTAATCGTATCCTTTGGGTTCCATGATGACGTGCCGCAACTTCTTTCTAGCGAGTCGTTTACGATGCCGATTTCGAGCGATTCGGACACGTCCGGAGTGATTTCCGAATGTGGTCTGATCCTATCGAAATCGCTCTGATTTTTCCCGGTTGGGTGCAAATCAGTGACACAAGGAATGCTGTTCATGGCCGATCGCGTCGGCAGCATGCCGGCGTCGGTGTAGGTCTGCGCGGTCAGTTCGATCGTCGAATGTCTGGCCAATGCCTGGACGGTCCGCATATCGACCCCGCTGGACGCCAGCCACGTGACGAACGTCTTCCGGAGCCCGTGGAAGTCGATAACGCGCCCCCGGTCGTCCCTGGTGACGACTCCGGCCTTCTCCGCGTCGGTTCGCAGCTTGATGGCGGCCTTGTCCGGGACGATCACGACGGGGCTTTCCGGCGTCAGCCCCTTTTCTCGAATCCGTCTCAGGATCATGGCTTCAAGGTCGGGGTGAAGCGGAATCGAATCCGCCCGGCGGCCCTTCGTGTGCCGCGCGTCCAGTTCGATCCGTGCCTGGCCCGTTCCGAGCCCGACAATGTGCTTCAGCCGCAAGGTTCGGATTTCGTTCGCGCGAAGCCCCGTCATGGCGGCCATGCGGTAAAGGTCCGCGCGTTCGGGCGATGCGGCCCGGCAAACGGCCTCGAATTCGTCTCTGGTCAACGCGCGGCGCTCCCGCCGGCGGTCCAGCTTGACGTTGAGCATCGCCACGACATCGACGCCCTGCATCGTCGGCATGCGTCGGTTCCGGACGCACCACTTGGCGAAGCTCTTCACCGATGTCGCGATCAGATTGATCGAGCGATAGGAAAGCTCCCCGGCCTCGACCTGGCTTCGCATCCATCGTTCCAACGTGTCCTGGTCGATGTCGCGCAGGGTCCGGGCCCCGGTGTCGCTCACGAACCGGCGAAGCCGCGTTCGGGTGTCCGCCCGATGCTTCGGCGTCAGCGTCGCCACCATGCCCTCTACGAATGACTCGATCACAGCCGAAACGTCAGCGGCAAGGGCTTCGGATGTCCGCACTTCGGCCCGGCTCATCAGCCCGGCCCGGATCCGTTCTTCCTGCCTCATGACGTTCTGAAGCCATGCTTCGGCCGTCGCCCTGGTCGAACAGCCGGTCGTCATCGTCCGTACGATGCCGTCCGCGTCGCGATACTTCGCGAAGAACGTCGGCGTCATCCGGACAAGCTCACCGCCGGGGTCACGTTCGACGTACCCGGAATGCCGGTTCCCCTTCGAGTCGGTCCACTGGATTTCGGCGACGTTGTCCGCGCTGAATCGGCCGATTTTCGCCCCGTCCGGGATGCTCCGGCCGGCAAGTCTGCGCCTGAAGATCGTGGCCATTTCGTCGCCCTTGATAAATTGCCGGGCGACGCGGCATAATCCGTTCGGTCACCCTGCCTCGATCAGGTTGATCATTGAGCCGGCGGGAATAGCAGTCCCGTCGGCTCGCCTCATGATATTGATATCGGTTTTATTCGGTCAAGTTCGTGGCGTCGTGGTCCGGTGTAATCGCGTCACGCTTCACTCGGATCCGCCCATTCCGTTTTCCGGACTGAATACGGGTTGAACTGGCCGGCTTCGATTTCGGCCCGAGGCTTTTCGCGCGATTCCGGCCGGCGGCCCGGGGCTTCGGCTCCGGCGGCGCGTCCGGATGAAGCGTCAGTCCAAGCCCCCGGCAAATGGCTTCCACCGTGGACAACTTCACGTCCCGTTCGCCCCGAAGAAACTCCCGGATATCGGTGAAGTTCCGTTTCCCGGCCAGTTTGGCGACGGCGTAAGGTGTCAGCCCCCGTTCGGCGACGATGCGCCGAATCGTGTCCCCGATCGACTCGAGCGCGGCGGCCGCCTCGATCTTTTCCATGATGTCCGGTTCCCTTGCGGCCAGAACGGCCAGACGGTCCAGCAGGACCGCCCGGCGTCGTTCCTTTAGGTTCACGATGCCTTGATGATCCGATTGATCGTCGTGGGATTCCATTTCGCCCCCCGTGGTTTGATGCCCCGTGCGGTCAGTTCGGCGGCGATGTCCCGAAGACTCATTCCATCGGCCCGAAGTGCCTTCACGATCGCGACGGCTTCGGCTTCGGCGGGGTTGTCGATCAGGGTTTTTCCGTCATCGGCCAGCATCTTGCCCAGGGGAATGTCCCCTACCCGGCGGCCTTGTGCCTTCATGGCTTGCATGGCGTCCCGCGTCCGCTCCCGGATCCGTTCCCGCTCGAATGCGGCGACGGCATCGAACACGCCCGACATCAGGACGGCGGCCGCGCCCGTCTGGTCGGTGCCTTCCCCGGCGGCGGAAATGACTTTGGACTTTTTCGCCTTCGCGGCGGCGTCCACCGTGGCCAGAACCAGACGATCCCGCCCGACTCGATCCCGCTTGGCGACGATCAGAACCGTATTCCGATCCAAGCCGTCGATGGCGGCCGTCATCCCCGGCCGCTCGTGCGGCATCGTGGAACCGCTCATGACGTCCTGATGAACGGCGACGACTTCCAAGCCCATGCGGGCAGCGTATTCGATGCATGATGTCAGTTGCGCGGCCAGCCCGGCCCCGCTCTGGCCTTGTTCGTCCGTCGAAACCCGAGTGTAAATGATCGCCTTGCTCATGGCCGTCCCCGTTCGGTTCGAATCTCGTTCCACATCCTCACTATAGCTCGTTCGCTCTATAGAGTAAATGACCTATATCGGAATTCGGGAAACTTCTTTCGGGTCGATCGGCCGGACTATCGGAAAAAGTGATAATCGGTCCGCGCCGGGTGTTACACGGGGTCCCCCGCGTAACGGTTCGCCTCGCGCAGGCCTTCGACGAACCCGGCCCGGAACACTCTCATCTGGCAGGATTGAGGGGGAACGGGGAACCCGTCCCCCGATCGATCATTTCTCCGGCTTACGGGGTTTCGCCTTGCGGGGTTTACGGCCGGCGGCTTTCGGCTTCGATACAGGGACGATCGCGGGTTCCGGCTCGTCCTGGCTTTCATCGAAAATCCGCGCGATGTACTCGGCCGCGGATTCGTTCTTCGGCGCGATCGTGATGGCCTGGACCGGCTTGCCATAGGCGCGGTCGAGCACTTCCCGGATTGCCTTGATGTCGCCGCCCACGGCCATCCCGAGCAGAACCATTGCGATTTCGCGCAGCTTTTCGCCGTCGTTCGCTTCCAGCATTTCCCGAAGAACCGTCGTGGCCGTCGGGCCTGGCGGCCGCCCGTTCGGGTTTCCGCTTTGCCCGGGCTTCCAGTGATATGGCTTCAAGTGATCGGGTCCCATCGTGTTTTCCCTACTGATTATCAGGCAGTTTCGAGCGATTCCCGGCCGGATCCGCTCACCCTAGTTTCTGCATGGCTTCCCGGGCCTTGTCCATGTCCATCTCGGCATAGATTTCCGTCATTTGAACGCAGCTATGCCCCAAAACGGCCCGCGCGACTTCGATTCCGAATTCCCGCCGAATGTTCGTCGCGGCAAGGTGCCGCAACTGGTTCGGGTGCCACGGCGCGATACCGGCCCGGATGCATGCCCGCTCAACGGCTTTGCGATAGGCCGCCGACGAATAGCGCGGCCCGACATCCGACTTCCCGCCCAGCAACGCACGGCCTTGTTCGGCGGCCGGCAACGGGGTCACACGGGCTTGCCGGCGTTTCTCGGCTCGAATCCTCTCGGACTCGCGCGGGCTGAATATCGGAGCTTCCTGGTCGTCTGGTTTCATCCACGGCGAAAGGACCTCTTGAGCCCGCGGCCCGAACAGAATGACCCGCGAACGGCCGTGATGCGCCGTCTTGTGGTCGCGCGGCCGATACTCCCAGACTTCCCGGGACTGGTCGATGTCGCAGGTTCGCAGCTTGCAGACTTCCCCCGGCCGCATGCCCGAAAGTCTCTGGACATCGACCATGGCCATGACCACCGGCGATACGTGCGGGCGAATGGCATCGATCGACGATTCCGGAACCGGCTGAATCCGGTCGTATTCGGCGGCCGCCGTCCGGCCTTGCTTGAGCCCCGGCACGGATTGCGCGGAAAGCAGAACGGCCGGATCGATCCGCCCTTCAGCGACGCCCCACCGAAGCATGCGTACGACTCGCCTGGTCTGAGCGTTCACGGTCTTCCGCGCCCAGCCATGCCCGACGAACACGGCCTGTAGCTTTCGCATCTGTGCCGCTCCGAAGTCGCTCACCTGCATGTCGCCGAATTCCCGGACAAGATGCCGCACGGCATATCCGATCGTCGTATGTTCGCCCGTCGGCTTCCCGCCCTTGACGTAATAGCCCTGTGCGTATTCGAGATAGTCGCCCGCCAGTTCGGCCACGGTCACCGGCTTCCACTTGCTGGCGGCCGGCTGATTCGTCACCCCGGCTTGTGCCAGCGCTGCAGCAACGGCCGCGTTGACGATCGCCTGGATATCGGGGGAAAGGCTGGTCATGGCATTCATACGTTCGCTCCGATTCGTCTGGTCCCTGGTGCCTTGGCTTTCTGGTCGGGGTCGGTCCGCCCGGTCGGCCAGTCCGTGCGATCGGCCTGGACCGGCTTGAATTCCTTTCGCACTATGGCCTCGATTTCGGCACGTTTCGCCGGTCTTTCCGCCCGGATTCGATCGAACCTTTCTTCCATGGTTCCGGCGGATTCGCTCATCAACAGCTTTTTCTCCCATCGCTTGAATCGAGAATTGATTGCGGACTGGATATCTTTTTCTCTTATCGCTTCGGCATTCAGCCTCAGCAATTCGTCATCTAGGCATTCCCAATTCGAAAGGTCTTCGCGCGGCCGATTGGCAGGTTCGATCCGGCCCGCGACGGACACGATCCGCTTGCGTGGCGGTTCCGGCTCAGTCGATTCGCGCGGCGCCGCGCTGGCCGGCTCCGCCCGGGTTTCGGCCGCCGGCGGATTCGGTCGCGCGATCGGCTTCACCTGGTCAAGCGGCATGGCGGATTCGGTCGCGGCCGGAAAGCGGCCAAGTGACACGTCCATTCGCCGTTGGATTTCGGCCTGGCGTGCCTGATATTCACGAAGTTCGTGAAACGCCCGGAATGCATCATCGCTCAACCGCTTCGCGACATACCCGGCCGGGTCCCGGATCGACAGCGGATAGTTTTCGATTCTCTTCGTGGTCTCATCGAACACATGCCCAAGGAAGCCCGAATCGATCCACTCGCGTTTCACGGAATTCGGATTCTTCCCGATTCCCCATCCCTTCCATAGCTTCACTAGCTGTTCCGGCCATCCCTCGAATGGGTCGATCGGGGTTCGGGGCTCCGGTTCGGGTTTGTGGGGTCGAGAATTCGGCCCGTCGAGCAGCACGCCCCCCACCGCCCCCGTTGGGGGTTGGGGGTGGGTGCGCTCCCGGTTCCTTCTATAAGGCTCTTTCTCTAAGAGGTTCTTTCTATTATTGGGGGTGGTATCAGTTACGGGTGGTGGGGTGGCATCAATTACGGGTGCCCCCTGCCCTGGATTACGGGTGCCCGTGGTATCAGTTACGGGTGGTGGGGTGGTATCAGTTACGGTTGCCCTCACATGATCAAGCGGAACCATGATCCGACGTACATTACTCGCGTCGTACTCGATCGTGATGATTCCAGCCCTGGCAAGCTCCGATATTCCGCACCGACGTTGCTCCGGCGTCAACGCTCCGATTCGCTCGATCTTGCCGTTTCGGGCTTCGGTTTCGTGGTCCCTTGATACGCATCGTCTCAGTGTCACCCACGTCCAAAACCCGGTAGGGCTCAAGCCCCATACGGGATGAGATTCCGGGACGTCCACGAATTTCGTCGTGGGTGCCGCGTCCACGATCCGAATGCCCCTTGGCCGATGAATGCTCGACCGGTCTCGTTCAACGCATTCGATCAATCCCGCGCGAAAAAGCTCCCTAACGGCCTTTTCGGCCCAGCTTTCGGACTTACTGGATGCGTCGGCTATCTCGCGATTCGTGATCCGTGTCAGCCGTTGACCATCGGTCACGGTCGATGTCCGTACGACTTCGGCATACGCACGCCTGAATGACGGACGCATTCGCTCAAGGGCTTCGTGCATATAGATCCGAGCGAAACCGCCCGCGCGATTGAATTTCGGCTTTTCGGCGTGCATAATCAGGTGGTCCGGTTCTATCGCTCAAGGA
>Ga0075163_10009618_pt1 | contig 12685 bp, 12 predicted proteins | sample JI1023141ADNA_FD_71478 | JGI IMG/M metagenome (GOLD analysis project Ga0075163, IMG submission 71478) | Wastewater effluent complex algal communities from Wisconsin, to seasonally profile nutrient transformation and Carbon sequestration -... | ecosystem: Engineered > WWTP > Effluent > Algae...
CCGGCGATGTTGCGTCTGGTTGAGGGGCGCCGGGTTCTGGTTACCGGCGCCGGCGGATCCATTGGCGGCGAACTGGTTCGCCAAATTGCCGCCATGAAACCGGCGCAGCTCAATTTGATTGATAACGGCGAATACGCCCTTTACGCCATCGATCGTGAGCTGGAGGAAAGTTATCCGGAAGTTAAACGTCAAGCGATTCTGGCGGATGTGCGCGATGCCGAGCGGATTAATGCAACTGTTGCAGCAACCCAACCAGAATTGGTTTTTCATGCCGCAGCGTTAAAACATGTTCATATTGTCGAAACCCATCCGATTGAAGGGGTGCTGACCAATGTCTTGGGTACACGCAACGTAGCCGAGGCTTGCCGGCGAAACGGCGTTTCCTGCATGGTGCTGATCTCCACCGATAAGGTCGTCGATCCCACCAATGTTATGGGTGCGACCAAGCGGCTTGCCGAATGCATCGCCCAAGCCTTCGATGTGGAAGAGCGAAGTCGTCAAGACGGCGCCGGAACAAGATTTGTGACGGTTCGCTTTGGCAATGTGCTGGGTTCATCAGGTTCCGTTGTTCCGCTGTTTCGCCATCAGCTTGAGCGTGGCGGGCCCTTAACGGTCACGCATCCCGACGTCACCCGTTATTTTATGACCACCCGCGAGGCGGTGGAGTTGGTGTTGCAGGCTTCGGCCCTAGGTGCATCGGATGCGACGGCTGCCGGTAAGATTTTCGTCCTCGATATGGGTGAGCCGGTTAAAATTGTTGATTTGGCGCGGCGTATGATTCAATTGGCTGGCTTACGTCCAGACAAGGATATTAACATTGTTTTTACAGGGCTGCGGCCCGGGGAAAAATTAGCCGAATCTCTGTTGCATGATGCCGAGATGCTTTTGCCGACCACCTTGCGCGGTGTGCTGCTCGCAGCGCCGCGATTTGTGGACCCGAAGGTTTTAACGGCGGCGTTAGATGAGATTGTTCAGCTGTGCGGCACGGCCGATGTTCGTCGTGTGGTTTCTTTCGTGCAGCATTTGGTTCCCGAGTACCGGCCGGACCCCAGCCAGAATACGCGTTCCCGATCTGCTTAATTTTCAGGGTTTGTGGAGTTAAGGTAAATCATGACGGCACCATCACTGCCCATTACACGGGCGCTGATTTCAGTTTCTGACAAAACCGGCATCGTTGATTTTTGTCAGTTCTTGGAAAGTCACAATATCGAAATTCTATCAACGGGCGGAACTGCGGCAGCCTTACGCACCGCAGGCGTTAAGGTTAAAGAAGTTGCCGCACATACGGGTTTCCCAGAAATCATGGACGGCCGGGTGCGCACCTTGCATCCCCTTATCCATGGTGGAATTTTAGCGCGGCGGGACGAGACCAGTCATCGGGATGCCATGACAGAACATGGAATAGCGCCCATCGATCTTTTGGTGTCGAACCTGTATCCATTTGAAGCGACGGTGAAGGGCGGCGGCTCGATTAACGACTGTATTGAAAACATCGACATCGGCGGACCGGCTCTGATCAGGGCGGCGGCGAAGAATCACGACTTTGTCACCGTCATTACCGATCCAAGTGATTATCGGGCCGTCATGGCTGAGATGGAAACAGGGGTGGCGGTTACCAAGAATTTGCGTCGGAGATTGGCGGCCAAGGCTTTTGCGCGCACGGCGGCGTATGATGCGGCGATTGCAGCCTGGTTTTCAAGGGTTTTGGCGGAAGATTTTTCGCCGCAACTTGTCGTATCGGGAAAACTGAAAGAGGTTTTGCGTTACGGAGAAAATCCCCATCAGGAGGCGGCGCTTTATACCACCGAAGATCGGCGGGAGGGTGTGGCGTCGGCCCGGCAGATCCAAGGCAAACAACTTTCCTGGAATAATCTCAACGACACCGATGCGGCGTTTGAATTGGTTTCGGAATTTCAGGCGCCGCGCTTTGATCAGCCGGCGGTCGTCATCGTAAAGCACGCCAATCCGTGCGGTGTGGCTTTGGGGGCAACGCTTCAGAATGCGTATGAAAAAGCCTTGGCCTGTGATCCGGTCAGTGCGTTCGGCGGCATTGTGGCCTTAAACCGCCGGCTTGATGTGCCCACGGCAGAGGCGATAGCGAAACTTTTCGCCGAAGTCGTTATCGCTCCGGGTGCGGATGATGGGGCGTTGACGGTTCTTAAAGGCAAAACCAATTTGCGCGTTTTACTGACCGAGACTTTGGCTGATCCCAAGGCGCCGGGCATCGTTGTGCGCAGTTTGGCGGGAAGTCTTTTGGTTCAAACAAGCGATCGCGGCCAGATTGATCGGCAAGATCTGCGCGTGGTGACCAAGCGCGCACCGACACCAAAGGAATGGGAAGATTTAATCTTCGCCTTTACCGTAGCAAAGCATGTGAAATCGAATGCCATTGTTTATGCCCGCGATAAGGCGACAGTCGGCATTGGCGCGGGTCAAATGAGCCGCGTTGATTCATCGCGCACGGCGGCATTCAAAGCTGCCGAGGCGGCAAAGGCGGCGGGTGATTCCGCATCAAAAGCGATCGGCTCCGCCGTTGCATCGGATGCGTTCTTTCCCTTTGCCGATGGATTAATGGCGGCCGTGAATGCCGGTGCCACAGCCGCTATTCAGCCTGGGGGCTCGGTCCGTGATGCCGAGGTTATTGCCGCTGCCGATGCGGCGGGTATCGCGATGGTTTTCACCGGTATGCGGCACTTCCGCCATTAAATCTGTTGAATGTTTAAAGAGGCAAAGTCATGGAGCAAAGGCTTAGTTTAATTACGCTAGGCGTTAAGGATCTTGCCAGGTCACGGGCTTTTTACGAAAGCTTGGGATGGAAATCCGGCGGGCCGAGTAATCCTCAAGTCACATTTTTTCAATTGGCCGGAATCATTATCGGACTTTGGTCGAAGGATGCTCTGGCTAAGGAAGCCGGTCTTACTCTTGGCAAGGGTTTCGGCGGGATTGTCTTGGCGCAGAATGTAGCCGATCGGGCAAGTGTTGATCGCGTACTGACGGAGGCGCAGCGCGCCGGGGGCAAAATTACCGCCGAAGCTTCGGAGAAATTTTGGGGCGGATATTCGGGATACTTTACCGATCTCGACGGTTATCCGTGGGAGGTTGCTTGGAATCCCGGATTCTCTGTAACATCCGACGGCAAGACGTTGTTGGAGGTTCCGTCAGCGTAAGAGTTGCGTGCGTCACCACGATTAATCCGGACGGGACTTTTTCATTTTCGCGAGTTCGGCCTGCAACTGATCAAGGCGCTTTTCTAAATCGTCAACATTGCCGCTGTCGGCCCTGGCACCCGATTTTGGTTTTGCTTCTGTTGCGGTGTCCGAAGCGCCTGTTCCGGAAAAAGGCGAGAACATCCGCATGGCTTGCTCGAACATGGCCATGTTTTGTTTGCTCATCTCTTCCATGCGGCTAAAGGGAAAAATCCCCCCGAAAGTTTCGTGGACATAGCTACGAAACCGATCTTGGTTGGCGGAAAAAGATTTCAAAGTTTCTTCCAAATAACGCGGCACCAAGAATTGCATGTTGTCGCCATAAAGGCCGATGAGTTGACGTAAAAACCCAATCGGTAACAGGTTTTGCCCCTTGCCTTCTTCTTCCACGATGATTTGCGTTAGAACCTGGCGGGTAATGTCTTCGCCGGTCTTGGCATCTTGGACGGCGAAATCAACGCCGTCCTTCACCATTTGGCACAAGTGATCCAGCGTCACATAGGTGCTGGTGGCGGTATTATACAGCCGTCGGTTTGCATATTTCTTGATGGTCACCACCGGCCCCCCAGATCCTTGAGGTCCAGATCCTTCCGCACCAGAGCCTTGCGATCCGGTTCCTGGAGAAGTCGAAGCCGGGTCATCCGAATAAGCTGACGGGCGTTTTTGCTCAGGAGAGTGCGACATAAAAAATCCGATCTCTATAGCCATAAGGAGCTGTTAACCTTGACCCTAAGCCATCTTCGCAGCCGCGACAAGAAACCCGCGCTGCCCCCCGTAGGTCCCCTAGCTTCTGGCCAGGGTGCGGCCTATACTTAAGGCCATGACCGATCCTGTCGATCCTATGCATTTAGCCGCCCGTTTCCTTGATTTATGGCAGGAAAGCCTGTCGGCCATAGCGGCAGACACCGAGCTTCTGGACGCTATGAATCGCAGCTTTGCCGCCGCCGGTTTTGGGGCTGCCGCCCTGGCTGGATTTACCGGCACCTATGGCGCAAGGCCCGGGTTTGGCGGTTTTCCTTTCACACCAGGGGCTGCAGGCCAGGCCTCATCGTCGCACTACTCAGCCCCATCCTCGGACCTTAAAGCAACGGAGGCACAGGATGCCCGACCATCCTCAGGGCAAAAGCCAAGCTCAACCGCGCGGTCGCCCGAATCCCCAACGCCAGCCGGGACCTCGTCCGCTGCCGCTTCATCTGATGGCGGCGTGGAGTCTGTGGCAGAGCTCGCGGAACGCATACGTCTTCTCGAAGCCCGCCTCGCATCTTTGGCATCCAGCGATGCGCGACACCCTCGCCGCCCTTCAGAACCAGGCCGCGGTAGTGGCTCCGGGGGATCTCGCCGGCGCTCTCCAAGCTGAGGCGGATCGTCGTTTCGCGGCGTTTCTGGATGGGATTGAGGCTTACCGGGATCATCCTTACCGACGTGATTTGCAGGCACCGGCGGCGATCTGGAGCGAGGGCACAACCCAGCTTCTTTCTTATCAAGACCTTGTCGCAACAGAAAAGACGCGCGATGCCCAAAAGCCCAAAGCGCCGCCAAAAGCACCCATTGTGGTGGTGCCATCCCTCATCAATAAATCTTACATTCTTGATCTTGATGAAGAGACAAGCTTGTTGCGATTTTTACAACGTCAGGGACACCCGGTATATTTGGTAGATTGGGGCAAGCCCGGCCAACAAGAACTCAAATTTAATTTAGATGACTATATTGCCGGTCGGTTGGTGCGGATCGTGGAGACGGTCGCAGCGCGAGAATCCCGTCCCCCTGTTTTGATGGGCTACTGTATGGGGGGACTTTTGACGCTACCGGTGCCGCTGCTGCGGCCGGATATCGTCGCCGGTTTGGCGCTTTTGGCGACGCCGTGGGATTTTCATGCCGAGGGCGTAACGCGGATCGGACCTCTTTTGCGTGGGTTTGAAGCCGCAATAAACGGGGTGGGCGAATTACCGATCGATCTGATCCAAACCCTATTTTTTGCGTTGGATCCTTTGCTGGTATTGCAGAAGTTTATGCGCTTCGGCCTGCTTGAGACAGAGTCGTCCCAGGCGCGACAGTTTGTGGCGGTGGAAGATTGGCTAAATGACGGCATCCCTCTGGCAGGGCCTGTGGCGCAGCAATGTTTTCAGACATGGTACGGAGAAAACGCTCCCGCCAAAGGAAACTGGCAGATCGCGGGTACGACTGTTGATCCAACGCGCGTAAAGAGTCCGACCTTGGTTATTGTCCCAAGCCAAGATCGTATTGTGCCGCCGGCCTCGGCCGCACTCTTGGCCACGCAAATTCCCGGTGCCGTGAGATTAGATCCGCCGCTTGGCCACATCGGCATGGTGGTTGGCCGCTCGGCGCCGCAAAAGGTATGGCAGCCGTTGATCAAATGGTTAGGTCAGTTTGCTTGACGTCTGAAACTATGGACGGAACGGGTCGAAGCGCCTTAAGCTAATAACATAATCATTAGAAAGGGATTCCCATGACCGAAGTCGTGATCGCCAGTGCTTGCCGGACCGCCATCGGTGCCTTTAACGGCGCCTTTGCCACGGTGCATGCACACACCTTGGGCGCTGCGGTCATTCGTGACGCCCTGACCCGGGCCAAGGTTGAGGGTGCCGAAGTAGATGACGTTGTGATGGGGCAAGTCCTCACCGCCGGCGAAGGTCAAAATCCTGCGCGGCAAGCGGCGATAGCGGCGGGGATACCGGTTGAAAAAACCGCTTATGTCATCAATCAAGTTTGCGGGTCGGGATTGCGGGCGGTTGCCTTGGGCTTTCAAGCGATCCAAGTGGGTGACGCCAAAATTGTCGTCGCCGGTGGCCAAGAAAACATGAGCCTGTCGCCGCACTGCATGCATCTTCGCGCGGGCACCCGTATGGGCGATGCTTCGATGATTGATACGATGATCAAGGACGGATTGTGGGATGCCTTTAACGGCTATCACATGGGCAATACCGCCGAGAATGTTGCCCAGAAGTGGCAGATCACGCGGGAACAGCAAGACGCGTTTGCAACGCAGAGTCAGCAAAAGGCTGAAGCCGCGCAAAAGACGGGTAAGTTCAAGGACGAGATTATTCCAATCACGGTTAAGGGCCGCAAGGGCGATACGGTTATCGATACGGATGAATATCCAAAACACGGATCGACACTCGAGGCTTTGCAAAAACTTCGTCCGGCTTTTACCAAGGATGGAACGGTAACGGCGGGTAATGCATCGGGAATTAATGACGGCGCCGTGGCGCTGGTTTTGATGAGCGCGGCGGATGCCGCAGCGCGAAAAATAAAACCCTTGGCGCGCATTGTCTCATGGGCAACAGCCGGCGTTGATCCGGCGGTGATGGGGTCGGGCCCCATTCCGGCCAGCCGCGCTGCGCTGAAAAAAGCCGGATGGCGCGCAGAAGACCTTGATCTTATCGAAGCCAATGAAGCCTTTGCCGCGCAGGCCTGTGCGGTGAATAAGGATATGGGATGGGATCCGGCGAAGGTAAATGTGAATGGCGGTGCCATTGCTTTGGGGCATCCGATCGGCGCTTCTGGTGCACGGGTCCTGACGACCCTCATTTATGAGATGCAAAAACGCAATGCCAAAAAAGGCCTGACCACCCTGTGCATTGGTGGCGGCATGGGCATAGCCTTATGTGTTGAGCGTTAGAGGATTAACGGTCAATCTTTCCCAGTACGGAGTGATGATCGGACGCTGCGCGATCAAATTACCGCGTTGGGACAGGGACCTCGCCGGAATAGTCGTAAAAGCCGCGACCTGATTTGCGGCCAATCCAACCGGCTTCGACATACTTAACCAGAAGGGGGCAGGGACGGTATTTTGAATCGGCCAAGCCTTCGTAAAGCACATGCATGATCGAAAGACACGTATCCAAACCGATAAAGTCGGCGAGTTCTAACGGGCCCATGGGATGGTTGGCGCCAAGCTTCATCGCGGTGTCAATGCTCTCAACCGTGCCGACGCCTTCGTAAAGGGTGTATACCGCCTCGTTAATCATCGGCAGCAAGATGCGGTTGACGATAAAGGCGGGAAAATCTTCGGCGACGGCAACGGTCTTACCCAGCTTAACGGCGACCTCGCGAACCGCTTGAAAGGTTTCTTCGCCGGTGGCAATGCCGCGAATGAGCTCAACCAGCTTCATGACCGGAACCGGGTTCATAAAATGCATACCGACAAATTTTGCCGGCCGGTCGGTTGCCGCACCAAGTCGCGTGATCGAGATGGACGAGGTATTGGTGGCGACCATGGCTTCAGGTTGCAAAACCGGACACAATTTCTTCAAAATGTCGCGCTTGACTTCTTCCTTCTCGGTGGCGGCTTCAACCACCAAATCGCAGGCCGAGAGAAAATCGAAAGAAGATCCGGTTTTGATCCGCTTTAACGCGGCAGTCTTTGCGGCCTCATCGTACTTACCGCCTTTGACCTGGCGGGCCATGTTACCGCTGATGATGTCGGGGGCGCGGCTTAACGCATCGGGATTAACATCCATCAATTTGACGTCATAACCGGCAAGTGCGCAGACATGGGCGATACCGTTACCCATTTGTCCGGCGCCGATAATTCCGATGGTCTTAATCATAGTTTCCCCACTTGCGCGCCACTGGCGCATGACATGTTAATCTTAAAGAACCTTTGCCAATTCCTGATCAAGCTCGGGCAAGACCTGAAAAAGATCCGCCACCAATCCGTAATCGGCGATTTGGAAAATCGGCGCGTCCCCGTCTTTGTTGATGGCGACGATCACCTTGCTGTCTTTCATTCCCGCCAGATGTTGAATCGCACCGGAGATGCCGACCGCGATATAAAGGTCGGGGGCGATGATCTTTCCGGTCTGGCCCACCTGATAATCGTTCGGAACATATCCCGCATCCACGGCAGCGCGACTGGCGCCAATGGCGGCGCCAAGTTTGTCGGCGATCGGCGTCAGCAGAGAAAAGTTTTCTCCGCTGCCCATGCCGCGTCCGCCGGAGATAACGATCCGGGCTTGGGTTAACTCGGGCCGCTCAGATTTGGACAGCTCCTGACCGACAAAAACAGCGAGGCCGGCATCCCCGGTGCCGGAAATATTTTCAACCGACGCAGCGCCGCCCTCACCCGCAAGGGGACCCGCGGGAGCAAAGGCGGAAGGCCGGACCGTTATAAAACTAATCTTATCCGAAGATTTAACCGTGGCCAGGGCATTGCCGGCATAGATGGGCCGCACAAAGATATCGGCGGCCACCACATCAATAACGTCGGAAATCGCCTGCGCATCGCACAACGCCGCTGCACGCGGGATAAGATTTTTCCCAAAGGTGCTGGCCGGCGCTGCGATATGCGAATAGCTCGGAGCCAATTTTGCAATCAGCGGTGCTAAATTCTCACCTAAAAAGTTTTTATAAGCAGGATCGTTCGCGATCAGCACCTTGGTGACACCAGTGATTTTTTTAACGGCGTCGCTTACCGCGGTGCAGTTATCGCCTGCGATCAGGACATGGATATCCCCGGCCATCTTTAAGGCTGCGGTGATCGTGTTCAAGGTTGCCGGCTTTAGGTTTTGGTTGTCGTGCTCGGCGATCAGCAGCAGGGTCATTAAAACACCTTCGCTTCTGATTTCAGCTTTTGCACGAGTTCGGCAACCGAGGCGACCTTGGTGCCGGCTTGACGTTTTTTGGGTTCGTCAACTTTAAGCGTTACAAGGCGCGGCGCTGGATCAACGCCAAGACTTTGCGGTGTAAGTGTTTCGATCGGTTTTTTCTTCGCCTTCATAATATTCGGCAAAGAGGCATAGCGCGGCTCGTTAAGGCGGAGATCGGTCGTGACGACGGCGGGTAAATTTAACCGAACGGTTTCAAGTCCACCGTCAACTTCCCGAGTAACGGTCAGCTTGTTGTTTTCCGGTGTTACCTTTGAGGCAAAGGTGCCTTGCGGCCAATTCAATAGCGCCGCCAGCATCTGCCCGGTTTGATTGGCGTCGTCATCGATGGCTTGTTTGCCGAGAATAATAAGCTGAGGCTGTTCGCGATCCGCTACGGCCCGCAAGATTTTTGCCACGGCCAGCGGCTGAACCTCGGCATCGGTTTCAACCAAAATGCCCCGGTCAGCGCCCATGGCGAGCGCGGTGCGGATAGTCTCTTGGCAGGCCGATACGCCGATGGATACGGCAATAATCTCTGCGGCCGGTCCGGCCTCTTTCAGACGCAGGGCTTCTTCGACCGCAATCTCGTCAAACGGATTCATGGACATTTTTACATGGGCGGTGTCCACACCCGAGCCGTCGGTCTTGACGCGGATTTTCACGTTGTAGTCGACGACGCGTTTAACAGCGACCAGGATTTTCATCTCGCACCTGCAAAAGCCGAATGTCAGTCTTAAGGAACCGGCGGCGGAGCTGTCAACACGCTTGAAAGGGAGATATGGGGTAAACCCCCGAATAATCGGCTAACGATTGGCTCCGGGGGTCCAAAGCACGTCGGATTCACCCTGATTATTTGCCGCCCTGGCCAAGACAAACAGAAGGTCGGAGAGTCGGTTCAAATACTGCAGTGCCACATTATTCACGGGCTCGACGGCGGCCAGGGCGCTGACCAAGCGCTCGGCTCGGCGGACCACCGTCCGGCCCAAATGGAGATGGGCTGATAAGGGCGTTCCCGCCGGCAGGATAAAGCTTGTTAACGGCGCCAGCGGCGCGTTCGCCGCGTCAATATCGCTTTCCAGCCGGGTGACTTGCGATGGGTGGATGCGGAGTCGCGGTTTAGATTTTTCAGTATCAGCCTCCGGCGTGCAGAGGTCGGCGCCTAAATCAAAGAGATCGTTTTGCACTCGGGCGAGCAGTTGATCTAACGCCGTTGATGCATGAAGGCGGGCGAGGCCAATAACGGCATTGGCTTCGTCCACCGTGCCATAGGCTTCAACGCGCAGATCGTGTTTGGCAACCCGGTCACCGTTCCCTAACGAGGTTTGGCCGCCATCGCCACCCCGGGTATAGATGCGATCCAATTTGATCATAATCTAACCCTGTCTTAAGCCGTAAACGCCAATGATAAACAGGATAAGGGCAATGGCTTGGGCCATGATGCGCCATCGCATCAGACGATTTCCCCACCGATCGTTAAACGTGCCGCCGCGCGCCATGGCAATCAGGCCGGTGAACAAAATGATCAGGGTCATCGCCATGGCGATACCCATCAGAATGAAAAAGAACGTCGACATGGCCTTACCTTAGCCAGCTGCGGCGCTGGCGACTAGTTTTTTGTCGGTCTTCCGGAAAATTAACTCGGCAATTAACCTCCAGAATTAACCCGCCAATTAGCCCCAGGGCCGTGCGGTTGAGGGCGCCGCGCCGCCTTGGCTTGCGGCAATGGCGCGAAGACGGGCGATCCGGTCTGCTGTGCCGGGATGGGTGGAAAACAACCCATCGATTGAGCGCAAATGAAGCGGGTTAATAATAAAGAGGTGGGCCGTGGCCGGGTTATTCTCGGCGGCATGATTATTAATGGTTCGGCTTCCCCGATCGAGTTTTTCCAATGCTGATGCCAGCCACAGCGGATGCCCGGAAATTTCCGCACCAATTCGATCGGCTTCATATTCGCGGGTTCGACTAATCGCGGTTTGCACCAACATCGCCGCCAAGGGTGCGAGGACTGATAGGGCAATGACGCCGACAATTCCCAAGGGATTGGGCGAACCGTTTTGATTGCGTGAACCACCGCCAAAAAACAAACCGAAATTCGCCAGCATGGAAATGGCGCCGGCAATCGTCGCCGTTACCGTCATGGTCAGGGTATCGCGATTTTTCACGTGCGCCAATTCATGGGCAACTACGCCGGCTACTTCTTCAGGGCTTAAGCGCCGCAACAAGCCGCTGGTGACGGCAATCGCCGCGTTCTCGGGATTGCGTCCGGTGGCAAAGGCATTGGGTTGATCATTATCGATCAGATAAAGCTTGGGCATCGGTAAGCCGGCGCGCTCCACAAGACGCTCGACGATCATGTAAAGGCTGGGACTGCTGGCCGCTGAAACGGGGCGTGCGCCATACATCGACAGCACCAGCCGATCTGAATTCCAATAAGCAAAAAGATTCACGGCGGTGGCGATAAAGAAGGCGATGATCATTCCGCCTTGTCCGCCGATCATATAGCCGACACCGATGAAAAGAGCGGTAAGGCCGGCCAGAAGTGCAAAGGTTTTAAAATGATTCATAAGGGGTTCAACGGTTCATAGGCGGCCCGGCGCCGGCCAACCAAGATTTCTTTTCTCACATGACATAGGTAATGAAACCCTGAACGCCTTCAAGTCACAGAAGAGTTATGATGCATAAAATCACCATTCCGCCATATTCAAATTCAAACCGCGTCATCCATAAGGTCATCGCGTGGCAACACAAAATGACTCTGAGGCAAAATTAGGTGTGAGTTGCTATGTGCACCCGATGAACCAGATGAAGATGGGCGAAGAAAACAATGCCGCCGAGACGGCATCGGGCAGCAGGGATTAGTCCTGAAACGATCACAGTGTGGGCGAGCAAACCTAAGGGATATTTTTGTGTTTTCTCGTTGTAAGGCCGGGTTGACCCGGCAAAGGCCATATGGACCAAAACCACGGATTATTTGACCGGCCGAACACGCATCACTCTAAGAAAGAGTCGTTCTCAATAACTAATGTTTCCCTTTAAAATAAGTAACTTAGCAGATAGATCTATTTTTATGGATTAAATGTTCTTGAAACGTTCATAGAACATGTCTATACCGTTGGCCAGGAACCAACAGAGAGGTTAGCGCCTTTCTCTAAGGGGCATTTGATAGGCAGGAGCACAACAATGGATAACGGAAAAACAGAAAACTGGATTGCAGCGATCGGTGGGTTAGCTTTTGGCATTGTGACGGCGTGCTGGGTTCTTTTGCCGGGTCTGTCATAAGATTCGGTTATAAGGTCCGATAAGCCAAGTCATAGTGGGGGCACGTCTTTCGTGCGCAAGGCATCGGTTTTTGTTGCATGATGGGTCGTTGCCTCCCATAGTTTCTCTCTGTGATGCCTTGGATAAGAGAAAACATAATTCTCTATCCGGCGTAGGGTCTTAAGCCTTACAGACGTCGAGGCATCGCTAAGGGGGGATAATGAAGTTCAGTTGGAGTGCGCCGCTGTCTATCTGTGAGCGGTTATGACTCTATCGTTACGGGACGTTACGAAAACAGTCGGTCGGGAGCTTCATCTTGCTCCCATGGCGTTGAATTTCTCTCCAGGCGTTTTCTCGGTCATTTTGGGCCGCACCGGAAGCGGGAAGACCACCTTGCTGCGACTTATTGCCGGGTTGGACCGCCCGACCGGCGGTAAAATTTTTCTGGATGATAAGGACATAACGGCGGTACCTCCCCGTCTCCGCGACGTGGCGATGGTGTACCAGCAGTTTGTCAATTATCCCTCCCTATCGGTTTACGAAAATATCGCATCCCCCGCGCGGCAAGCGGGAAAGTCTCCGGCTGAAATAGAACGGATCGTCGGTGAAGCG
>Ga0075163_10009620_pt1 | contig 12684 bp, 12 predicted proteins | sample JI1023141ADNA_FD_71478 | JGI IMG/M metagenome (GOLD analysis project Ga0075163, IMG submission 71478) | Wastewater effluent complex algal communities from Wisconsin, to seasonally profile nutrient transformation and Carbon sequestration -... | ecosystem: Engineered > WWTP > Effluent > Algae...
GAGGGCCTACCCAATTACTGATTACAACCGTTACAAGCGTTACAACCGTTACAACCATTACATGCTTAGCCTGACCATGAGCTAGTGCTAACAGGATTGCATGCTTCCCAATAACTCTCAGGGGAATACTAGCTCTGCGTTATCAATATCAGCCCGGCGACGCAGGAGCCACAAAGTCAACGCAGCTACACCTGCTCTACATTCAGTTCTATCATCAACACCAGCTCTGCGCATGCCGGAAGGGAAGTGCAAACACGCAGGGAGTGAACACTTCAGAGGGAAGTGCAAACACTGTAGCAACTTGGCTGCACGGCAGTGCTTGCTTCGCTCTCGCTGCTTACACAATTCGTGCTTGTTAATACTCTGCAAGGGGCATAGATGGGAATCGCTACGGGCGCTCGCGCTCTGCTATCTCTACGCTTGCAGTTGCCCCGACAGTGTAGCCCCGACATAGCTATGCATTCCAGCTATCTTCGCTATTAACAATCCTACCAATCAGCAAGCTATCTAAACACTGTGGCAACCTAGCCTGCGGCAGCCCAGAAAGGCTGGCTACGTTGCAATTGAGAATCATTCGCAGCCCGCGTGGCCAGATCACTACGTTCAATAACTAGTATCCTCACCCACATCATTAGCTCAGTTCCTTCGCTGCAATCGTGGATTCGTCGGAGTGGCCCCGTCATGCCTTGCAAGCATCTCTGCAAGAACAAGCAGACCCAGGATGCATAGCATTGCAAGGCGGCGCCACAGTAGTTACCAGTCAGCTGCGATCACTAGGTTTACATCAGGGCTCTGCCCCGATACCCCGGAACCCATTGGTATCACTACTAAGTGACCATCAAGCAAAGGTGATACTGCTCATCCTTAGCTTCGCTATTCGCTCGCACGGAATCGTAAATACCAACAGCCGCCTATCAAGAGGGCAGTGTCGGCTAGCTTTACAGTAGCTGTCAGCTATTCTTACACATGACACTATTGTCATACGTAGTGACATTCTTGTTAGTATAGTGACGCTATTGTCACTCACAGCCCCGCCAGTGTGTATCAGCACCGCATGCACTGCTAACCTGTTGATTCCATTGAAGAATTTAGCTGGTTGCTTGCCGTGGCTTGGCATGCTCCATGCATGTATATAAGTGCCGCAATCCTGCGCGCATCCCGCCCGCAACGGGCACCACTTAGGAGTTAGTTACTATGACCACAGCTACCATTTCCGCTACCGCAGCCAGCACCTTGACTGCTGACCTGTTGCAAGAAGTACAGATTATTTCCACGCCAGCAACGGCAACGCCCGCTGACAGCATCACGATTGCTTGGAGCCGCCGCTCGACTGCTGCTAACCCAGTGGCAGCAACCGAACGCTATCGCGCCGTGACTCTGCATCGTGCAGTCCTGCAACTGCCTGACGGTGCCACGACCAGCAAGTTCTCCAACTTACTGCAAGAGACCATAAACAAGCTAGCAGCAGATAAGTTTCAGGCATGGATAGCAGATGGCCGCATGCTGGAAACGAAGATGCCGCAGCATGTTCTGGCGCTGGACAACGTGTTGGCATTTTGGGCAGAAGAGAAGCAACGCGCAACCATCGACGGTGACAAGATCAAGGCATGGCTTGCCGAGTGTGCCACCGTCAAGGCTTTGGCTCCAGCAGCAGCAGCCGTATGGAATCGCCAGATTCCGAAGATCGCTAGCCCGGGGTATCGTAACGTCTTCACCAAGGAACAAGCGGCAACCATCATCAGCAAGCTGGCCACAGAAGATGCAGATCATCCTATCGCTGTATTCGTTGCCACCCGCTGTAACGCAATCATCAATGAAGAGTCGCAGGAAGATGCATTCTAAGCCCGCGCAATCAACGCAACTCTAGGAGCGAAAGCCATGGCAATTCATGCATCAGTTTGGTTTCAAAGCATCGCTATAGGGGAAGTGTTCGGCGACGCTGGAGAATGGATAAAACGTAGTACACGAACCGCGTACCACGTCGAGAGTAAACGCACATTCTATTTCCGCAGACTTGAGCTAGTGCGAAAGTTTGTACTTGCTAATCAATCATCTCATAAGGGAAAACCATGAAGCACGACGCGCATTATTGGGCATGGGTCTATCACACTTGCCCTTATGCCCGCTTGCCTTACATCAAGCAAGCGTGCCATTTCTGCAACAACCTCACACGTTGTCACTACTAGGGGAACAATATGTTTAATTGCATCATTCTCCGCCACAATAAGGACGTGATAGGCGTATTCAAATCCATAGAGATGGCTGAATACACACGCGACTTGTGGAAGCAAGTGCCTGCGATGGACCAGAACAATTGGTTCTGCGATTGGGCATACATAGCTAACCTGCCATTCTAGGAGAACAATATGTATTCCGTCACTTGGATAAGCCCGGACAACCGTTTGCATAGCATCGCTACGCCGAACGCTGAAGCTGCGCACGAATTGCGTGCAATCCTTCCGCGTGCGCGCTTGTGGTACACCGCCCGCAAGCATGAACCCATGCTGCTAGCGTAAGTAGAGTGCACCATGAACCCCGAACGCAAGTTGACAGTTGCACTATGCCACAAAGCCCGTAGCCAGTATTGGGAAGGCCAGTGCGAGTTACTGGACACACCGCAGAAGATGCGCAACCGCCACAAGGTATGGAGCGTAAACCCGCATTGGAAGCTAGCAAACGAGCTAGATGCAAGGCTACGGCCTATTCCTATCAAACTGTAAGCTAGCATCCACTGCAGGCCCGGGCTACTGTATATCCGTACAGTACCGGGCCAAAATTTTTCGCGCTCGCTTCGCTCGCAAGCCAGATCGCTACGCTCATGAACTTAACAGCCAACAACCACGAAGTATCAGCTCGCTACGCATCGCTTGATAACTGCAGGTGTGCAAAGATCCCTGGGCGCAACCCTCACTCCTGCTACTACGAGCGCTGCAAACTGCAGCATTGCGTGCATTCTTGGTGGAAATTGCATCGGTACGCGCGAGCATGGGCAGTAATCAGTGCACTGCGTGCAGGAATGGTAGCACTGCGTGCTGCAATGCTCGCTTCGCCTCGCACTGCGTGGTACTCCCTCGCTAGCGCTTGGTCGCAACATGCAACCCCGGGGAGGGTGGAGGGCCTTTTTGGTAGCCAGATGCGTTGTTAATCTAAGGACCCTACCACCAATTTCTAAATTTTTCACAACTTCACCCATCCTCACTAGTACTGGCTTCTGCATACCTAACCATATTGGCTGCCAGCGAGCATCCGTGAGATGATGCTAGCAGTGGGTCGGTACCCTGCCCTTTGTTGCTGGTACTTTCTTTGCTGCGTCCGGAAATGCGTAGGTACCGGGCGGCACAGCTGGAACTAGGAGAAATGCATGAAGGAACGAATCATCGAGATGCTGGGGCGAGGAATCACTGCCTCGCAAGTTGCCATGGCTGTTGGCTGTGACGACTCGTACATTTCGCAACTGATGGCGGATGAGAACATTGCCGAGCAAGTGCAGAAGCAGAAAGCAGAACACTTCGCTGGCTACATGGATCAAGACGCCCGTGCCGACGCAGCGGAGAAGCTGGCACTGGATCGCATGATCACACTCATTCCATTCGTGACGAAACCAGCGGAAGCAGCGCGGGTCTACAGCGTTCTCAATGCTGCGAAGCGTCGCACCGCCGAGAACGTGAGCGCAGCTGTGCCGGTAGCGCAAACTGTGCAACTGGACTTGCCTGAAGCTAGCCGCGTTCGCTTCACAATGACGCACGACCGGCAAGTTATAGAAATCGAGGGCCGTTCCCTCGCAACGATGCCAGCAAAGAGTCTGGCAGCTCGCTTGGAGCAACGGAATGCGGCACGGCTTCTCAGTACCGACGTGCCATCGCGGCTTGGTCAGTTCAATGCCTCCCAGCAACGCATACAAGAAGTAGACTCTCGGCTTGCACCTACCAAAGCATCGCTGCCGCTTTCTGCGCAGCTTTGAGTCTAAACACTTCACTGGGGAATTATCATGTCTTTGTTTGATTTCAATACGTCGCAAGGTTACAACTACGGGCTGCCTGAGCAGCTGGAAGCCGGTGTCATTAATCTGCTAAAAGCTGCAGGAGTAGTGTCAACGCAGGTTGATCCCATTACCGGAGCCCGATCCCTGGTGTCAGGGGCTGGGACATCGCTCAACACCGCCGCCGAGCTGATCAGCGCCACCCCCGCGCTGGCCACGGGTGGTGTCAAGACGATGACAGCCATCGTGCGAAATGCGAGCGGCGAGCTGTTGACCAACGCTCCCTGTGCGATCCGCGTCAATCTGCCCGATGGCTGGGCGCCTGCTGTGACCTGCATGCGTGTCCGCGATGCGGCTGGCACCTACGTTCCGTGGCAGTGGGAGCCGCAGCGGCACGCCCGCACGGACGCGGACATCAGCACGCACGCCAGCACGAACATCAAAGCTGGCATGTGCTGGGTGCTGGTGCCGTCGCTCGCAGCCGGGGCCGAGGCCACGTATACCGTGGAGGTGTGGCCGACCGCGCAGACGCAGAGCTTTACGGCTGCGATCGCCAAGAGTGCACCGGACGGCAGCACGGATCAATACGACCACGCTGACTGGCAAGCGAAATTCGTCGCCGGAACGTCGTGGAACCTGAAGAATTTCACCCGCAAGGCTACGTCTTTCGACTTCTTCAGCGCATCTGATGCAGGGGTGGACGCTGCTTTCAAGCCGACGAATGCCGGAGCGGCGGAATACGTGGGCCTGACTGCGGGCGCGAAGAGCCAGACCAGCACAGCACACGGCGAGCGGGACGCCTCGACATTTGGCTATGGCGTCGTCTACTGCTGGTATTACGCGCGATCTGTGGGCGTCACGCAGGCCAATATGCAGCACGAGCAGTGGTATCGGCTCTATGCGAACGGCATGATTGAGGTCAAGTCAATTCACAAGGCTCTGGCCGGCATCACGACCAGCGACCTCAAGCTTTTTTTCTCGGCGATCAAGCCCAACGCATCGGGCGGCACGCATGTCGGATCAAACGTGGACCTTTACGTTGCGTCTGACTACGGAAGCGGCAACCGGCTGCTTTTCGGGTATCGCAGTTTCAAAACTCAATCCGATGAGGATGGCACGTTCACTGGCGGCGTTTTCCCGGGTGGCAGCAGCTACTACACGGCATCCCCTGTTCGTCTGCGAGCGGGCGCCAACGCCGACAACTATGCGCTCCCGAGTGGCGCGGAGCGGCGTGAGTACATGTACATCATGCTGGGCAGCTCGGACCCAGCCGCTGACCTGCGGCGCGTGTGGAATCCGCTGATGACGACAGCCGCGAAGCGCAGCACGGTGCGCGAGCAGTTGCAGCGCTTCGGTGTACAAGCGCGCAGCTTCTTGGAGCGTTACAGCACCTACAGCAGCGCCGACAGCGGCGGCGACCGTGGGGCGCTGCTGCCTACTGCTTGGGCAGCGTATGCGCGGTCCGGGGGTGGTGATCAGTGGGCGCTAGTGCCAGCGCGGTTGCAAGCGTGGCTCAACTACACATCTCGCGGACCTGCTGATAGTGGACTCGGGGCGAGGCTGTTCGCCAACTACAAGGCCGCCACGGCGGCGTCGGGGTGGGAATGGGTGGGCCGCGATGGGACTGCGTTGTACTTGCTGTACCTGGAGGCCATCCGCCGCAATGACGGTGCGGTGCAGGCGACGTGCTCCGCGATCCTGCGAGGACTGGCAGACCATGCAGTGCTGTCGGAGGCGGACAACGGCAGCACCGGGCGGATCGTCCTAAATTACACGGACAGCCCATCCGTCGAAAACCCGAATGCGACCGCCGAGGCGGCGATCTGCCTTGCGGCAGCGGCAGCTACGGGCTACGCGCCCGCTGCTGCTGCTGCTGCCCTGGCTCGCATCTGGGCGGCTCTGAACGCAACGTTCTATTTTCGCAACTGGGTGCCGTATCTGTTCGTGAGCGGGTCCAGTGCGAACGGCGTGATCCAGTCGCAGAGCCTGAGCTATTTCCACCGTGTGACACTGGCGCTGTACCTCGTGCCACTGCTGCAGCCGCAGTACACCACAACGGTGGATTCCGGGTATTGCCTGATCGCAGACACGAACGCCCAGGGCCAAGCCGACGAGCATCGCGATAACTACAATTTTTCTCGCCGGGGCAGCGGCGCAACGCTGCTGCACTTCGCCGCGAACCTCGCGATGTACGGCAATGTGAGCGACATCGAGCAGGCTATCCAGATCCTCACCCACGTCAACGAGCAAGCCGGTAGCGACCCGAGCCCGATGCCCATCGACGGATGGCTGAACAACACCGCCCGCTCTGTCGGCGATGCACTGTGCGGTGCGCTGATGTTGCAGCCCCTGCAGCGCCTGGCCGGCTGATATTCCATCCCCTGCCGGTACGCATAGAAATTTGAACCAACACCATGGGTGATACCAGCGTAGTAGGAGCAGACCGGGATCAAGCTATTGCTGCGGCGAAGCTTGATCTCAACTTCTTGGCTGCTCTGTGTATTCCTGACGTATATCGGTTTCCGTTCCCGATAATGTTCCTGGCCGTATGGCAGATGCTTACGGACTCGGCAGTTAAACAGATTGGTCAGGACCGGTTAGCTATTGGCTTGCCTCGGGGCTTCGGTAAAACCATCTTGCTGAAGCTCTTCGTAGTATGGGCCATTCTTTTCACGGACCGTCGCTTCATTGTTATAGTTTGCAATACTGCGCCCCTTGCAGAGAACTTCCTTAGTGACGTAGCGGATATTCTTTCCTCACCGAATATACTAAGACTCTTCGGAGACTGGCGGCTGTCGCAAACGCAGGATCGCTTGGATCTCAAAAAGTTTAGCTTCAGAGGCCGTGCCATTACCCTCGCAGCAATGGGCTCGCAATCTTCGCTGCGGGGTCTTAACATTAAGTTCGTACGGCCCGACATGTTCGTAATGGACGACATGCAATCACGGGAAGAAGCTGAGAGCATTGTCGAAGCTGACAAGATTCTGAACTGGATGCTTGCAACGCTGATGAAGGCGAATGACAAGCAGCGTTGCCAGTTCATCTTCCTTGGCAACATGTATCCGTTCGAAGGAAGCATCCTCAAGAAAATTAAAGTCAACGCAGCCTGGACTACGTTCATCTGCGGTGCCATTCTCGAAGATGGCGAAAGCATCTGGCCGGAACTGCGTAGCGTTGAAGACATTCTGGACGAGCTGGAGAATGACACCAGCATGGGAAAGCCTGAAATCTTCTTCAGCGAAGTTATGAACGACGAAGAAGCTGGCACGAAAGCTGGCATCGATACCACGCTCATCAATTATTGGAAAGAGCCTACCAACGGGGAAGTACTGGATCCTGAAGGCGGCTTCATTCTCATCGACCCTGCTGTTGGTAAAAAGAAGAACGATCAGATTTCCATTGGCTGCCATCTTATCTTTAGCGGGCGTCCTGTGTACTGGGATCTGGAACTTGGTGCTTTCGATCCAGAGACACAGATTCGTAAGTGCTTCGAAATGGCAATCAAATATGGCGTGATGGCAGTGCTCGTGGAATCAGTTGCCTACCAAGCTACGCTAGCATTCTGGATGAATAAGTATAAGGTGCAGTACGGCTTGCATGGGCTGAAGATTCTGGAAATCTATCCAGGCATTGCAGCTAAGACCAGCCGCATCATCACCTGGCTCAAGCAGCTGGTAGCTCCAAGCCAGCCCTGCTACTTGCACTCACGAGTGAAGGCACGAGTTGTGTACCAGATTGTTCACTACAATCCAGCGAAGATGAAGAACGTAGACGATGCGCTGGATCAGGGTGCTTACGAGTTCCCGGCAATAGCTCAATTTGGCGCCGCACTCACGCGTCCATTTGAAGCGCAAGATACCGTAAAAGCTGCCTTCGCTGACGAACTTGAAACATCTTTTTGAAAGCAAACCATGGTAACTCAAACTCCGACCAAAGTCTCCACGCTCACACGCAAAGCCAGCAATCGCAGCGGTGACAATGCTCCTCCTATCAGTCTGGAATCGCAGCGCTCGCTGATTCAGTACGCTGACAGCTGCTTCTACTTCATGAACAATAACTACAACATGCGGCATCGCATGCAGGAGATTGATCGCCAGTACCAGCGGGAGATGGACTACACAGCTACGCACCAGCGTGCGATAGCAGCCAACAAGGCAGGCAAAAGCACTGCTATGCAGAACGTCACCATTCCAGTGGTGATGCCTCAAGTGGAATCTGCGCTCACGGAACTCAGCAACATTTTCCTCACCAGCTACCCTATGTTCCCTGTGTTCAGCAAGCCTGAAATGCAGGATGCTGCCATGATGATGGAAACTACCATCGGCGAACAAGGTGTGAAGTTTGGTTGGGCGGCGGAACTGCTGCAATGCTTGCGCGACGGCCTCAAGTACAACATCATGGCAGCGGAGGTAGTTTGGGAAGACAAGCGCGTATGGAGCGTCGGCAACGATGCCACGCAGTCGGTGAAGCACGGGGTTGCTACCGAGTCTATCTACAGCGGCAATGCTATCAAGCGCATTGATCCCTACAACATCATCATTGACAGCCGCGTGTTGCCATGGGAAGTTCACACCAAGGGTGAGTTCGTCGGCAAGACGGAGATGATTTCTCGCATTGCCCTGAAGCAGGAACTCAGCGAGATGGATCCTACCAAGACTATGAATGCAAAGGAAGCATTCGAGAGCGGTCTAGGATCGTTTAGTACCAGCGCGATGGGTAACGAGTTCTTCATTCCGCAGATCAACCCGAACGCGCTGATTGATCACAACAACATTGGCTACGGGCAATCCATGAATTGGCTTGCTTGGGGCGGCTTCGAGAAAGCTGGGGGTATCCGCTACAGCGATATCTATGAGAAGACTACGCTGTACTGCAAGATCCTGCCAGCGGAGCATCGCATCCACGGACGTGCAGGGAATACACCGCAAATCTACAAGCTCATCATCATCAACCGGAAGGTAATCATCTTCTGCGAGCGCCAGAGCAATGCGCACAACATGCTGCCAATCATCGTGGCGCAGGCACTGGAAGATGGTACCGGCTGGCAAGCCAAGAGCTTCGCGGACAATGCAGTTCCGTACCAGCAGCTTGCTACTGCACTCTGGAATTCCGGGCTGGAGTCGCAGCGTCGCAAGGTATTCGACCGTATCTTCTACGATCCGTCGCGTATCAACAAAGCGGACATTGATAACACCAGTACGGTGGCTCGAATTCCCATCAAGAACGAAGCGTACGGAAAGCCAGTGCAGGAAGCTGTCTACGCATTCCCGTACCGTGACGAGAACGTTCCACAGATTTTCAATGCGGCAGAGCAAGTGATCCAGATGGCAGATATTGCCAACGGCCAGAATCGTGTGCAGCGTGGACAGTTCCAGAAGGGCAACAAGACACGGCAGGAATTCGATACTGTCATGGACAAGAGCGTTGCTCGCCCGCACATGATTGCACTGGTTATCGAGAATCGCTTCTTTACGCCATTGAAGGACATCCTCAAATTCAACACACTGCAGTTCCAGCCGCCAACTACTGGCTACAACCGCAACGAGAAGATGGATGTCAAAATTGATCCAGTTCTGTTGCGCGAGCAAGCCATGGAATTCAAGGTTGCTGACGGCTTGATGCCAACGTCGGAATACATGAATACGGAGTTGTTCCAAACGATTCTGCAAATCGTTGCTACCTATCCGCTGATCCTGCAGCAGTGGGATATCATCGGCATGATTTTCTACTGGCTGAAACTGGAAGGAGCTACATGGATCAATGATTTCAAACTCGCCGGTGCTGGTACCGCGCCGCCAATGCAGCAACCTGGAGCTGCCCCCGGGACTCCTGCTTCCGCAGCCCCCGTACCTGCCTAAACTATAACATCCCTCCGAACCTACCATGAAACTCTACAAGCTTACCGCAGAACAAGAACAAGTATTTGCAGAGCGTATGCGCCAAGTTGGCTCCAACCTTCTGCAGGTTACCTTCGCAGATCCTGAAAAGGATCAAGCAGCAATTCGCTACCATGCCTCGCAAATGGGCAAGTTCGAATTACTGAAAGAAATTCTGGAAGACAACTTCCCGGATCCGGAAGCTCCAACTTCTGGTGAGACTGACTTCAACGGCTAACAAAGCCACTTGCAACTTCAACCTAGGAATTCATCATGAGCTTCAACCTTGGCTCCGTCATCGGCAACATCTTCCGTCCGGTCGTTGCTACGCAACCAACCGTTGTTATCCAGCAAGCTGCGCCAGCGCCTGCTAAGCCTGCAGACGAGGCTAACGGTCTGGATAAGATGGCAGAATTGTTTAAAGTAGACCCTGCTAAGCAGCCGACCGCAGACCCGTTGGCAGGACCACTTCTCAAAACCGATCCTGCTGCTATCGCTGCCGCTGCTGCCAAGATGGACTTCGCAGGCCACATCGATCCGGAACTGCTGAAGAAAGCAATGTCAGGTGATGACCCTGCAGCCTTCGTGCAAGTTCTGAACATGACAGCACAACGTGGGCTCGCGGCTTCTGCAAATTTGAGTGCTGCAACAATCGAGCAGGCCACTGCTCTCAACAACCAGCGCATTGTTAACGCGCTACCTGGCAAAGTGCAGGACATTCAGCTTCGCGAGGTGCAAGCGGAGAATCCTGCTCTCAACCACGCTGCTGCACAGCCGATGATGAATCTGTTGCGCAAGCAAGTTCAAATGAACAACCCCGGTTTGTCCGCCCAGGAAATCAACCGTCAAGCAGAAGCTGCAATGATGGGCTTTGCCTCTCAGGTTACTGGCAACCCGAACGATGACGCAGGAATGCGTCCCTTCGGAGCTGCCAGCAGCATGAACGGCAATGGCAATCCTGGTGGTACGAACTGGGACAAGTGGGCTGGGTTGGAAGCCTGATCTCTTTTCTTCTTTTCTTTTCTTCACGGGTGCAACGCACCTACTTCGGAGGCTACTATGGCTGTTGGAACTTTCAATACTTCGCTCCTGACTCAGGATCTGGCGAAGAAATCATTCTCCTCGCTGATCACGCGCTTGATGCCCAACGGGCAAGCACCGATCTACGGTATCACGTCGATGCTGAAGGAAGAAACCGCGTACCAGTACGAGCACGGTTACTTCTCCAAGACGATGGTGTTTCCTTCGGTCACGATTGGTGGCGGCGGCCAGCTCATTGGCGACACTACCTTCACTGTTGTCAGCACCGCGGATATCCTTCCTGGCATGGTGCTGCGTGTTGACACCACGGGCGAGAACGTGCTGGTGCTGACGGTGCCCAGCGGTACCACGATGACTGTGCGTCGTGCCTTTGGTACGGTTGCAGCAGTTGCCATCGCTGGAGCTGTGAAGCTGTGGATGGTTGGCAACGCGTACGAGGAATCGTCGGTGCGTCCGTCGTCGCTGCTGATCCTGGCAGCTCGCGTCACGAACTACACGCAGATCTTCCGCAACACCTGGGCGGTTTCTGGCACCACTGCTGCTACTGCCGTGATTGCTGGCGGCACGCCCGATGCGGAATCCAAGCTCGACTGCGCTGCGTTCCACGCGGTGGATATTGAAAAGGCGCTGATCTACGGCCAGAAGTACCAAGGTACGCTCAACAACCAACCAATCCACACGATGGACGGCCTGTTGAACATCCTTGCTACCAGCGCTGCCGGCAACATCGGTGCCGCTACGGCCAGTACCAACTGGACGCTGCTGGAATCGCTGCTGGATCCTGCGTTCAACCAGACCACCGATCCCAAGAACCCCAACATGCGCATGCTGGTTGTGGGCGGTATCGCACGGCGCGTGATTCACACCATCTGCCGTCTGAACTCCACCTACTACATCCAGGGGCAAGTGTCGGAGTGGGGTCTGCAGTTCGATACCATCAAGACGCCGCGCGGTGTGTTCAACATCGTGGAGCATCCGCTGTTCAATGCTTATGGCGCTTCCAGCACCTGGGCAAAGATGGCGATCGGTATCGATCTCACTACCTTCGGTCTTGCTTACATGCAAGGTCGCAAGACGCACAATGCTGAATTCAACGGTCAGGGCCAACCTGCTGTTGACAACGGCATCGACGCCAAGGGTGGTACGCTGACGACCGAACTCACCTGCCTGGTGAAGAATCCTGCTGCCAACATCCAGATCACCGGCTTCACCGCTGGCGCTGTGGGCTAAGCAGCTAGGTACGTGCGACGCTGCGCTGCTACTGGCTTTCTAGGCTGGTAGCAGCGCTTTTTCGCAACTTGCTCCTGAAATCAAAACCAACCTCAAGGACCTACCATGACTTCCGATGAAATCCGCGCTGCCGCTGCGGCTGCTCTTGCCAAGACTGCCGTGCCGGCTACTGCTTCCAGCGAAGCAGAACTCGTGGCTGCTGATGCTGCTCTCGCCAGCGCTGCTGCTGAAGCTGCCAATCCCAGCGACGCCATCACGCTGCCGGAAGGTGCCGCACCTACCAGTGCTGCAGCTGTCGCAGCCATCACAGGCAACAACCCGCAAGTGGAATTGCTGCAGAATCAGCTGGCGTTGGCACTGCAGAAGATCGCAGAGCTGAGCGCATTGGTGCCGAAGCCTGTGGACCCTGCTGCGCCTGTGCTGCCGAAGATCTACTTCAGCGTCACGCCGTTCATCAACGTTCCGATCATGCGTGCTCCGGGGCATTGCACCAACGTCACGTTCGTTGCTGGCATTTTGGAAACCTCCGATCCTGTCGTGCAAGCAGTGCTCGAAGCT
>Ga0075163_10009622_pt1 | contig 12683 bp, 11 predicted proteins | sample JI1023141ADNA_FD_71478 | JGI IMG/M metagenome (GOLD analysis project Ga0075163, IMG submission 71478) | Wastewater effluent complex algal communities from Wisconsin, to seasonally profile nutrient transformation and Carbon sequestration -... | ecosystem: Engineered > WWTP > Effluent > Algae...
TATTAAAACAGCATCAGTAGTACTATTCGTAAACATGCTTCCTGTTACAGTCAATCCACTGTCAGCAGTTTGTACTATTCCAAAGGCATTATCCGTTCCATTAAATCCTGCAGTACGTGTCCAGATAGTATCGCCGTTAGCATCTGTTCTGATTATATATATGTCAGCAGCTCCTGCCCCGTAACTATTCGTATGTCCGCATAATGCATAGCCACCATCAAAAAGCTGAATACCGCCGGAACAAAATTCAACACTGGTACCACCATATGTTTTCGACCATTGAATGTTTCCGTTTGCATCGGTTTTAATAAGCATAAAATCTAAACTGCCTGCACCAGTACTCCACGTGGTGCCTGTAATTATAAAACCACCGTCAGCCGTTTGTTGTACTGTTGCCCCTTCCTCATCACCGGAACTCATACCATAAGTACGCACCCACAATGAGTCGCCCAGAATATTTGTTTTCATTAAAAACATATCCTGAGCTCCGGCACCAAAGTTCTTCGTGCTACCCAGTAATACATAATTACTATCGCTTGTTTGTATAATACAATTGCTCCAGTCTAAAATAGCACCACCAATTGTTTTTTGAAATCGTACCTGGGCATTGCTGAATGAAACAGTAAGCACAAAAAGGAATGTGCAAATCCGTTTTAAAATGGGATAATTCATAAGAGTAATTTTTGGGTTCTGACTTCAGACTTCTTTTAAGGAAGCCTGATGCAAAGTTAATAGTATCTTCAATCTGAACTGATTTCACCGCATAAACTCCTGGTAAAATCTTTTATGATAGTTTTCATGTTGTTTTCTTTTCCAAACAGGTACATCAGATTGGTTAATGCAGCCTCTGTAGTCATGTCTTTTCCGCTCACCACACCAATCTTCTGTAACTGGTACCTGGTTTCGTACTTTCCCTGCTGTACCTCACCGCCACTGCACTGCGACACATTGACAATAAGTATACCCCGAATCAGGGCATCCTGCAAACTATTGATAAACCAGTCTTCAGAAGGGGCATTCCCACTCCCATAAGTCTCCAGAACGATCGCTTTCAACCCATCCATTCTGCAAACGGTGCGAATCCATTGTTCGGTAATACCGGGGAAAATTCTCACCAGTCCGATGTGAGGATTCAGTTTTTTATGGACTACCAGCTTTTTACCCGGCTTCTTCAGGATGTTTTTCGGGTAATATTGTAATTCTACTCCGGTATCTGCCAGCAGAGGGTAGTTCAGCGATTGGAAAGCATCGAATTTGGAAGAAGTGAATTTTTCGGCCCTGTTGCCACGGTATAACTGACTATTAAAGTAGATACACACTTCCGGAATAAGTATTTCTCCGGCAGCTAGTTCAACAGATGTAATTAGATTTCTTCGTGCATCTGTTCGTATTGCGCCTAATGGTAATTGCGATCCGGTAAAAATTACGGGTTTGGCCAGATTGTGCAGCATAAAGCTTAAGGCAGATGCAGAATAAGCCATGGTATCCGTTCCATGTAAAATAACAAAGCCATCGTATTTGCTGTATTTCTTTTCAATAATTTCCGCCAACTCCACCCAGAATGGAGGTTGTACATTACTGCTGTCGATAAGGTCTTTGAAGGAATGATAATCGATCTTACACTTCAGTTTTTTTAACTCAGGAACGTGTTCTGCAATTCTTCCAAAATCGAAGGGTTTTAATGCACCATGCTTATCGTGATGCATTCCTATTGTTCCTCCTGTATATATAATCAGTATTTTTTTCATTGGAGATTAAACAGTTTTATGGCATTGGAAGAAGTTTTATCAGCAATAACATCATAAGAGACATTATATATATCTGCCACTTTTTCAGCTATGTGCTTTAAATATACTGGTTCATTCCTTTTCCCTCTGTGTGGAACTGGAGATAAATAGGGAGCATCTGTTTCCAGTACTATATATTCTATTGGAATGTGTGGTAAGGTTTTATCCAATCCACCATTTTTATAAGTAACAACTCCACCAATTCCCATCATGAATCCCATCTTCATTATTTCCTGAGCTTCTTCCAGTGTGCCACCAAAGCAATGAAATACTCCTGTTAATGATGGCAGATTTAATTTATGGATGAGATCTATCGCATGTGTAGTGGCTTCACGTGTATGTAAGGCAACAGGAAGTTTCAATTCATTTGCCCATTTGCATTGAATCATAAAAGCCTCATCCTGTTCTTTGATGAAACTTTTATCCCAATATAAATCAATACCCATTTCTCCAACAGCAATGAACTTTCCTGTGCTGAGATTCTTCTCCAAATGGTTCAGCTCCTCCCGGTAATTAGCCTTAACCGAACAAGGATGTAATCCTGACATGGGTAGGCAAACTCCGGGGAAGTCGGCAGCTACCTGAAGCATGGCCTCAGTCCATTTGCTATCAATGTCGGGCATAAGGAATTTCGACACCCCGCCTTCTATGGCAGTGCGGATTAAATCATTCCTTCCGGAATCAAATTCTTTGGAATACAGGTGAGTATGCGTATCAATCAATGGCATGGCGGTAAAAATAGTTAATTTGGCGCGCAGGATGCCACGTTACCTCATTGTTCGCTTCAGTTCTATTGGCGATATTGTGCTTACCACACCTATAATCCGTTGTTTAAAGCAACAGGTGCCAGGTTGTGAAGTACATTATCTCACCAAGAAGTCTTTTGCCGGAGTGCTTGCCGGAAATCCATATATCGATCAGCTTTATACTATTGATAAAGATATTGATGAAGTGCTTCCAGAATTGCACCGTAACGAGTATGATTTGATCATTGATCTGCATCATAACCTCCGTACTATGATGCTGAAGCATAAATTGAAAACAGAGGCTTCTTCTTTCGATAAACTCAATCTGGAAAAATGGCTGATGGTGAATCTGAAGATCAACAAACTTCCTAAGCACCATATAGTACATCGCTATTTTGAAACAGTGAAAGAATTAAATGTAAAGTATGATGGAAAAGGTTTAGATTATTTTATTGATTCAAAAGATGAAATTCAAACCGGACAATTACCTCTTTCGCATCAGAATGGATATGTTGCCATTGTTATTGGTGCAAAACATCAGACTAAAATTTATCCTGCTACAAAAGTGTCGGAGGTAATTCAATATTTAAATCAGCCAGTTGTTTTAATAGGTGGCAAGGAAGATGTTTCACCTGGCGAGGAAATTATTTCTTTGTCTTCCAATTCCGATAATATATATAATGCCTGCGGAAAATATTCTTTGGGTCAATCAGCCTTCTTAGTTAAAAATGCCAAACTGGTAATTACTAATGATACAGGCTTCATGCATATTGCTGCAGCATTCAATAAAAATATTATTTCTGTTTGGGGAAATACCATTCCTGAATTTGGCATGACACCTTTTTTACCGGAAGGATCTTCCTCATTAAATATTATTTCAGAAGTAAAAAATCTGAATTGTCGTCCCTGTTCTAAAATCGGTTATGATAAATGTCCGAAGGGGCACTTTAGGTGTATGATGGAGAATGATGTAATTAGCCAATTAGATAAATTAGCTTATTAGCCAATTGTGAAAATTTTCCATTGAAATGGAATAGTCTGAAATGCAGAAAATTTAACCTATTTCAATTAAATCTTTATTTGTTAAGTAAAGGTTGTTTTTTGTTTGATGATTGCAGGATTTCATTCAGATTTGTTATTTTGCGCTCCCTTTACAAAATATTAAATTCTGTTATGAAGTTTAAATTACCTGTACTAATTCTATTCCTGATTCTTTGTCATAGTGCAAAGTCAACTATATGGACAATTACTAATTCCGGATTAACATTTTCGCCTAATCTGGTAACAATAACTTTCGGTGATACGGTATTGTTTAATACTGCCGGTACACATGATGCCAGAGAAGTGAGTATGGCAACCTGGACTGCCAATGGCAATACTGCATTAGCTGGTGGATTTCAAACACCTTTTGGTGGAGGCTTTGTTTTTCCATCACAACTTACTGTAGGAACACATTATTTTGTTTGTACTCCACATGCATCTTCAAATATGAAAGGACGTATTGTAGTGAATCCATGTAACTTGCCTGCAACACCAGGTGCTATAACTGGATCAACTACTGTTTGTGAAGGAGTTTCTGGTAATTATTCTGTTTCTGCTGTATCAGGAGCTACTTCTTATTCCTGGTCGTTACCATCTGGCTGGTCAGGTACATCAGCAACAACATCAATCTCTGCAACATCAGGAATAACATCAGGCAACATAACAGTTACTGCAAATAATGGATGCGGTTCCTCATCTGCTCAAACGATCTCTGTTACTGTAAATCCATTGCCTGCATCTCCGGGAAATATTTCCGGAAGTACAACAGTTTGTGCAGGCTCCAATAATATATATTCAATTAATCCTGTTGCTAATGCAACTTCTTATACATGGACATTGCCTGCATTATGGACAGGAACTTCAAATGCTGATACTATTAATGTGAATGCTGGTGTTAGTGGAATTATTCAGGTGACTGCAAATAATAGTTGCGGTTCCTCTGTTGCACAAACATTAAATGTAACAGTAAATACAATTCCTGCAACACCAGGAGCTATAAGTGGAGATACTATTGTTTGTCTTGGATCATCTGCTACGTTTACTGTTTCAGCCGTGGCAGGAGCGTCAGATTATACGTGGACTCTACCTGCTGGATGGAATGGAAGTTCCACTACTAATAGTATTACAGCTAATGCAGTTTCAGTTTCAGGAGTGATATCAATTACTGCTGATAATTCCTGCGGCAGTTCTGCAAGTCAGAGTTTAAATGTTGTAACAGATACTGTTCCTGATAAACCGTCTTCTTTCATTGGTGATGTAGTTGTATGTAACGGAAGTACTTCTACTTATACAGCATCAAATGTTTCTGGAGCAACATCCTATCAATGGACATTACCATCAGGCTGGACATTATTAAACAATGGTTCCAGCGTAAATGTTATTGCAGGATCGTTAAGTGGTATTGTTGCAGTTGCAGCAGGAAATACTTGTGGTTATTCTGATACTATTGCTCTCAATATTCTTGTAAATACTACTGATACATCTATAACACAAACTGGAAATGTTTTAACTGCCAATGCAACGAATAGTTTGTATCAGTGGATTAATTGCTCCGGTAATACACCAATCAATGGCGAAGAGAATGCTGCTTTTACTCCAACCATTACTGGTGATTATGCTGTTATTGTAACAAGCAACAATTGTTCAGACACTTCATCCTGTTATAACGTTGTTATTGTTGGTGTAGATGAAAATGATAAAACAGAATTGGTTCTATATCCGAATCCTTCAGAAGGATTAATTTATATATCAGGATTAAATAAAAACAACATCACTAAAATTGAAGTGATCAATTCAAAAGGGCAAATTGTTTTTGCTGATAGAAATACAAACAGTGTCAATCTGAAAAATCTTCCGTCAGGATTATATATGGTTGTTGTAGTTTCTTCAGAAGGAGTATTTAAGAAGGAAATAGTAAAGAAATAAAACTCAAATCGAATTAGAGATTCTTCATTTTTAATTTTTAATTCAGAATTTATAATTTCTTCAAAGCGTCCCATCCCTGCGCTGTTAACTCATGTACATTATTCTGACGATCAACTAACGAATGTCCGGATGCATGATCAGTAATATGTCCGATGATGCTGATCTCCGATTTGTCTTTGATCTTCTCATAATCACTCAACGGAATGGTAAATAACAATTCATAATCTTCACCACCATTTAATGCAGCAACAGTTGGATCGATACCGAATTCAATTCCTAATTGTCGTGTTAAATGATCAATCGGCAATTTCTCTTCGTAAATCTGACAACCACAAGCACTCGCTTTACAAAGGTGCAATAGTTCAGAAGCCAGTCCGTCGGAAATATCAATCATAGCTGTCGGCTGAATTCCAATTTCCTGCATCATATTATATAGACCATTTCGTGCTTCCGGTTTTAACTGGCGCTCCAGCAGGTAATCATATCCCTGAAAGTCAGGCTGTGCATTAGGGTTTTCCAGAAAAACTTGCTTCTCTCTGTTCAGTATCTGTAATCCCATATATGCAGCACCCACATCGCCAGTCACACAAATCAAATCGTTGTATTTTGCGCCTGAACGGTACACAATTTCCTCTTTATCAGCCCAACCAATTGCTGTTATATTGATGATGAGACCGGCACTTGATGTAGTTGTATCCCCTCCAACCAGGTCGACACCATAAAAATCGCAGGCAGCCAGCATTCCGGCATATAGTTCTTCAATGGCATCCAATGAAAACCGACTGGAAAGCGCAATGCTCACCACAATCTGCTGCGGACGTGCATTCATAGCATACACATCGCTCAGGTTTACCACCACCGATTTATATCCTAAGTGCTTGAGAGGCACGTAACTAAGGTCGAAGTGAATGCCTTCGGTTAGCATATCTGTAGTAAGAACCATCGTCTTTCCTTTCGGGTCGATTACAGCAGCATCATCGCCAATTCCTTTTATCGTTCCTTCCTGTTTCAGGGTGATATGACTGTTCAAATGCTCAATCAGTCCGAATTCTCCCAGTTTTTCCAGTTCCGTGCGGTTGTCTTTATTGTCAAACATGGCACAAAAGTAACCGTTCAAACCGATCTGCCGGCCACATTAATATCCTATTAAAGTCTTTCATTGGAGCAGTTAATAATCGTATCTTTGCACAAAGTTTTCAAAACATGTTAACAGTAACAGAAAGAGCTAAAAATAAGGCAGTTGAGCTGATGGCTAAGGAAAGCAAACCAGCCGATGCATTCATTCGCGTGGGTGTGGAAGGTGGAGGCTGCTCAGGGTTGACTTACAAACTGGAGTTCGACAGTCAGGTGCAACCAAATGATAAAGTATTTGAAGATAAGGGTGTCAAAATCGTATGTGATAAAAAGAGCTTTCTCTATTTAGTAGGAACGGAGTTAGATTTCACAGATGGTTTAAATGGAAAGGGATTTGAATTCCATAATCCGAATGCTTCACGTACATGTGGTTGCGGAGAGAGTTTCGCAGTGTAAGTTTTTTTTTGTCCATTAAAAAAGTTTAGAACGATTCCAAATAAAAAAGGAAAAAGTATGAGTGATGATTTAAAAATTCTGGATGATGTTGCATTGGGTGAATACAAGTGGGGTTTTGTAAGCAACATTGAAAGTGATAATGCACCAAAAGGATTAACAGAAGATACTGTTCGTTTCATCTCTGCAAAAAAGAATGAACCACAGTGGCTGCTCGAATGGAGATTAAAAGCATTTCGCATCTGGAAAGAGATGACTGAACCTACATGGGCCAATGTACATTATCCTGCAATAAATTTTCAGGATATTATATATTACTCTGCTCCTAAACCAAAGAAGCAATTAAATTCTTTAGATGAATTAGATCCGGAAATCAAAGCAACTTTTGATAAGCTTGGGATTTCTCTGATGGAGCAAAAGAGACTGGCGAATGTTGCTGTAGATGCAGTAATTGATAGCGTGTCTGTTAAAACAACATTCCGAGAAGAATTATCAAAACTGGGAATCATTTTTTGTTCTTTCAGTGAAGCGGTTCACGATCATCCGGAGCTGATTAAAAAATATATAGGCAGTGTTGTGCCAATGACAGACAATTATTATGCTGCATTGAACAGTGCTGTTTTTAGTGATGGTTCGTTTTGTTACATTCCGAAAGGAGTAAGATGTCCAATGGAGTTAAGTACATATTTCCGAATTAATTCTGCAGGAACAGGACAGTTTGAGCGAACATTAATTGTGGCAGAAGAAGGATCGTATGTTAGCTATCTGGAAGGATGTACTGCTCCGATGCGCGATGAAAATCAGTTACACGCTGCTGTTGTTGAGATATATGCTCATGCTGATTCACAAGTGAAATATTCAACTGTACAAAATTGGTATCCCGGAGATAAAGAAGGAAAAGGTGGTATATATAATTTCGTTACGAAGAGAGGAATTTGTGCAGGTGATCGTTCGAAAATTAGTTGGACACAAGTAGAAACGGGTTCCGCCATTACATGGAAGTATCCGGGTGTAATTTTAAAAGGTGATCATTCTGTTGGTGAATTTTATTCGGTGGCAGTAACAAACAATATGCAACAAGCCGACACCGGAACAAAAATGATACATATCGGAAAAAATACAAAGAGTACGATTATATCTAAGGGAATCAGTGGAGGTAAAAGTCAGAATAGTTACAGAGGTCTGGTAAAGATCAACCGCAAAGCAGAGAATGCACGAAACTTTTCTCAGTGTGATTCATTGTTATTAGGTGATCGTTGCGGTGCACATACATTTCCTTATCTCGAATGTTCGAATAAATCTTCAAAGGTGGAACATGAAGCTACAACAAGTAAAGTTGGAGAAGATCAGATATTCTATTGTAACCAGCGTGGAATTTCTACAGAGGATGCAGTTGGATTAATCGTTAACGGATTCTGTAAGGAAGTATTCAATGAATTACCAATGGAGTTTGCAGTAGAAGCACAAAAGTTGTTGGCGATATCTCTGGAAGGAAGCGTGGGGTAAATGTAGAATGCAGAATTAAGAATGTACAATTAACACCAGGATTAAATCACCAAAAAAATAAAACTTCTCACTTCTAACTTCTCACATCTTACTTCTTACTACTCACTTCTAACTTCTTACTACTCACTTCTCACAAACAACAAATAACTTAAAACAAACAACAAATAACCAATGCTCAGTATAAAAAATCTGCAGGCCAGAGTTGAAGAAAAGGAAATATTAAAAGGATTAAATCTGGAAGTGAAGCCAGGTGAAGTACATGCTATCATGGGACCGAATGGTTCCGGGAAAAGTACTTTGGCTTCTGTATTAGCTGGACGTGAAGACTATGAAGTTACAGGTGGTACAATAGAATACAATGGTGAAGATCTTTCAGAGATGTCGCCGGAAGAGCGTGCTCGTAAAGGTGTATTTCTTGCATTTCAGTATCCTGTGGAAATTCCTGGTGTAAGCAATGCCAATTTTTTAAAGACTGCCGTTAATGAAGTACGTAAGTCGAAAGGATTACCTGCTCTTGATTCGAAGGATTTTTTAATCATGATGAAAGAGAAGATGAAGCTGGTGGAAATGGATAAAACCATGACACAACGTTCCGTGAATGAAGGATTCAGTGGCGGTGAAAAGAAACGCAATGAGGTATTTCAAATGGCAATGTTAGAACCAACTTTATGCATCATGGATGAAACCGATTCTGGTCTTGATATTGATGCATTACGAATTGTTGCAAATGGCGTGAATGCACTTAGGAATAAAGAAAGATCATTCGTAGTGATAACGCATTACCAGCGTTTGCTGGATTATATCGTTCCTGATGTAGTGCATGTTTTATATAAAGGTAAAATAGTAAAAAGCGGTCCGAAAGAGTTAGCATTGGAACTGGAAGAGAAAGGATATGATTGGGTGAAGGACCTGGTTGAGGTAATTTGAAATTAATTAGCCAATCAGGAGAATTAGCCAATTAGCCAATGTGTTGTCATTGCTAATAAGTGTAAGAATAAATAAATGAATTTTAAATCTAGATACTAGATACTAGATACTTGATACTTGATACTAAAAAATGGAGACAGTAACAATAAATATAAAAGATCCGGTGAGTAATTTGATGTCGGAGTTGGATACGATGATGTCGGGTTTGAAGCATGATCCTTTTCGTACAATAAGAAAGGAGTCGAAGGATCTGTTTGAAAAGAATGGCTTTCCTACAACTAAACATGAGGAGTGGAAGTATACGAATGTAATTCCTGCAGTAAGTAAATCATTGCAGTTGGCTCCTAAAAAAGATACTGATAGTAAACTTCTTAACGGATTAAATATTTCTAACGGAATTGTTGTTGCCGTTGTGAATGGATATGTAACTATTCCTTCATCATTACCGGAAGGATTAATCATTAAGAATATAGCCGACTCTGTTAATGATCCGTTTTTTGCAAAGCATTTCGATAAGTATACTGATAAGAATGTAGATTCCTTCACTGCATTAAATGGAAGTTTTCTTAATGAAGGTTTATATATAGAAGTACTTCCCGGAAAAAAAATTGATCAACCGGTTTATATATTGAATTATACCGTTTCTGTTAACGATGAAATCAGTCATCCACGAATGCTCATAGTATCCAGAAAAAGTTCTGAAGCTGTTGTGGAGTTCGTAACGGTTTCATCTGGTAAAGCAATTTCTTCCTCTTTAATGAATGCTGTGGTGGAAATAGCCGTTGAAGAAAATGCCCGTCTTGATTTTTGCATTTTACAGAATGACGGTGATACTGCTTCTCAAATATGTAATACGTACACTTATCAGGAGCAGAATTCTCATCTCAATGTAAACACTATTACAATGGGAGGAGCTTTGGTTAAGAATAAACTTCATTTAATGTTGGATGGTCAGAACATCGAAACACATCTCTTCGGATTATATATGGGAAGCAATAAGCAACATATCGATAATCATACTGCTGTATTTCATGCGAAACCTCATTGTTTCAGTAATCAGTTATACAAAGGGATATTAGACGATGAATCGCAAGGTGTTTTCAATGGAAAAATATTTGTAATGCAGGATGCTCAAAAAACGAATGCATTTCAATCGAATAAAAATATTTTACTTAGTGATAATGCAGCAGTATATGCAAAGCCGCAACTGGAGATTTTTGCAGATGATGTAAAATGTTCACATGGTGCTACTACAGGTCAACTGGATGACGAAGCATTGTTCTATCTCCGTTCACGCGGAATAGGTGAAGAGAATGCAAAGGCTTTACTCAATGTTGCATTTGCTGCTGATGTTATTAAAAATATTCCGAACGAAAATCTTCGGGAATACATTTTAAATTTAATCCAGACTAAACTCATAAAGGAGTAATGATGTTAACTGATACAAAAACTCTTTCTGCTTTTGATGTGACTGATGTGCGCAGGGATTTTCCCGTGTTATCACAGAAAGTGTATGGTCGACCGTTAATTTATTTGGATAATGCAGCCACATCACAAAAACCGCAGGTGATGATTGATGCTTTAGTTAAGTATTACTCGGAATATAATGCAAACATTCATCGTGGAGTACATTATTTAAGTCAGAAAGCCTCTCAGGTATACGATGATGTTCGTGTAAAGCTTCAGCATTTGATTCAAGCGAACACGGAACGTGAAATTATTTTCACCCGTGGCACCACAGAAAGTATTAATCTGGTTGCTGCAACATACGGAAGGAAAAATATTTCCAAAGGAGATGAAGTAATTATTTCTGCATTGGAACATCACAGTAATATCGTTCCCTGGCAATTGCTTTGTGAAGAGAAAGGTGCTGTGTTGAAGGTGATTCCAATGAATAATGATGCAGAGTTGATGTTGAATGAATTTCAGTCATTGTTAAGTGAGCGAACTAAGTTTATTTCCGTGGTACATACTTCTAATTCCATGGGAACTATAAATCCTGTGAAGGAAATCATCCAACTGGCTCATGAAAGAAATATTCCTGTACTCGTTGATGCAGCGCAGGCAATGGTGCATGAGGAATTAAATGTTCGCGAACTCAATTGTGACTTCATGGCTTTTTCTGCGCATAAAATGTTAGGACCAACCGGAATAGGTGGATTGTTTGGTAAATTAAATCTGTTGGAAGAGATGCCTCCTTATCAGGGTGGTGGTGATATGATTCATTCTGTAAGTTTTGAAAAAACTACTTACAATGAAGTGCCATTTAAATTTGAAGCGGGCACTCCAAATATTGCTGATGTAATAGCATGGGGTGCATCAATAGATTATTTAAATCAGATGGATCGTTCTGCTGCTGCAGCTCATGAAAATGAATTACTGCAATATGCAACATCAGAATTGAAGAAGGTGGAAGGTGTGCATATTGTAGGAAATGCAAGACATAAAACAAGTGTAGTATCTTTCATTATAGATGGTGTTAATACGCTGGATGCAGGAATGTATCTTGATACTCTGGGAATAGCAGTACGTACCGGTCACCATTGTACGGAACCAGTTATGAAACGCCTGAATATTTCCGGAACTATCCGTGCTTCTTTTTTGTTTTATAATACGAAGGAAGAAGTAGATGAATTGGTGAAAGGAGTAAAAGGTGCCATCAAATTATTGAAGACGAAGTAATATGTCTGTAGAAGAGATAGAAAAGGAAATAGTAGAGGAGTTTGAGCTCTTTGATGAGTGGGCTGATAAATATCAATATATAATTGAGCTAGGACAAAAACTGCCTGATCTCGATGATAAGTATAAAGTAGATGAAAATAAAATAAAAGGTTGTCAGAGTAGTGTGTGGTTGAGTTGTGAGGAGAAGGACGGAAAAATATTTTTTAATGCTGATAGCGATTCGACTTTTGTTAAAGGTGAAATTGCTTTGCTGATACGTGTGCTCAGTGGGCAAAAGTCAGAAGATATTATCAAAGCAGAATTAAAATTTATTGATGAAATAGGATTACGTCAACATGTTGCTGTTACCCGTGCAAACGGTTTGGCAAGTATGATTAAGCAAATGAAATTGTTTGCTGTAGCTTATTTAAAATAGAGAAGTTGAAAATATCAGGATATATTTTGCAAAGCAAATTCAAATTAGCATTACTTTTATATCTGCATATCAATGCATGAACCTAAATAATCCTAAGATGAAGAAACAAATTTATATCACTCTGGT
>Ga0075163_10009624_pt1 | contig 12681 bp, 10 predicted proteins | sample JI1023141ADNA_FD_71478 | JGI IMG/M metagenome (GOLD analysis project Ga0075163, IMG submission 71478) | Wastewater effluent complex algal communities from Wisconsin, to seasonally profile nutrient transformation and Carbon sequestration -... | ecosystem: Engineered > WWTP > Effluent > Algae...
ATGGAGTCGTGCGCAACACTGCGCCGCCGGCGGGTGCGAGCGAGGCGTGGGATGCGCTGAAGCAGATGCTTGGCGATTTGCAGGGCGCGACGTGGCCCGCCGATCTTGATCTCGCGACGCGTTGGTACACGCCGATGATGAACGAGCGTTATGACGATGCGCGTGTGCGGGCGGGCGATATCGATCAGATGCAGCGGATTGGCGCGACGTTCGGTTCGCGCACGACCTTCCTCACTGAACTCACGCTCGATCCGCCGAATTCGACCAGCGATGAAAGCGGCAAATCGTCGAAGGATGATGATTATCTGATCTTGTCGACGATCCACTCGGCCAAGGGGCAGGAGTGGAAGAATGTGTTCGTGCTGAATGTCGTCGATGGGTGCATGCCGTCGGATTTAGGCGCGGGGTCGACGGCGGAGTTGGAAGAGGAGCGGCGGCTTCTCTATGTGGCCATGACGCGCGCGAAGGATGAGTTGCATCTCATCACGCCGCAGCGTTTCTATCACACGCAGCAGAGCAAGGGCGGCGACAAGCACGTTTACGCCATCCGCTCGCGGTTCATTCCCGAATATGTCGCGACGAAGTTTCAGCAGACGGCCTGGGCGCCGGAAGCTGCGCCGGGTGAAGCCAAAGTTGGGCCGTTGCCGAAGATTGATCTCGCTGCGAAGGCGCGCTCGCGGTTTTCTTAGGCCTTCTTAGGCGGCAGAGGGAAGTAGGCGCTGGTGCGCTTCTTGTAGGCTTCGTAGTCTGGGCGAGTGCGCTGCAGGTGCGGCTCAGTTGTCGGTGCACCACTGACGCGGGTGAGCAGGAAGGTGATGAGAAGCGGGCCGGGGAGTGACCAGAGGCCCATGCCGGCGTCGAGTGCGATGAGCCAGATGCCCCACCAGCAGCAGAGTTCGCCGAAATAATTCGGGTGCCGCGAGTAGCGCCAGAGGCCGCGGTCCATGACTTTGTCTTTGTTGTCGCTGAGCGACTTGAAGTGCGCGAGCTGCGCGTCGGCGATGCCTTCGTAGATGATGCCGAAGACGGAAAGCCAAAGCCCGATAGTGGCGATGGCGCCGAACGTTTCTGTTTGCGGGATTTGGCCCAGTTGCGCCGGCAGCGACATGATCATCTGCAGCACGAGTTGCGGACCGAACACCCAGAGTAGCGAGAACATCGCGAAGTTGAGTCCGTGCTTTTGCTGCGCGCGTTCGGCGAGCTTGGCATAGCGGCGATCGTGGCCGTGATTGCGCCAGCGCCAGATGAGATAGATGCCAAGGCGAAGTCCCCAGGCGCTGGCGAGAAAAAGCAGCGCGGTTGCGTGAGGGCCGGGGGCGCCGAGCTGGACGTACGTTGACCACGCAAGCACAACGACGCCGAGGCCCCACCATGAGTCGACGTAGCTTGGGTCTTTCAGCGGAATGCTGATGAGCCAAAGCGCCGTGAAGCAGATGCCGGTCACGATGAGATTGGTAAGGAGGATCGGCAGCGCTTCAGTCATGGCCTATCTACGCGCGGCGCAGGATTTGGTTCAATTGATCTGTTTCAGTGCGCTTCGCACCGTGTCGGCGATCTGATCGATCTGGGTTTTCTCGATGATCAGCGGCGGCGAGAAGGCGAGGATGTCGCCGGTGACGCGGATGAGGACGCCAGCGTCGAAGCATTTGCGGAAGGCTTCGAGGCCACGCTGCGTGGCGGCGCCGGGGCGCGGTTCGAGTTCGATGCCGCCGATGAGGCCCAGATTGCGGATGTCGATGACGTGGGGTGCGTCGCGGAGCGAATGCATCGCGTCTTCCCAATAGGGCGCGAGTTCGGCGGCGCGTTCGAAGAGGCGCTCTTCTTTGAAGGTATCGAGCGTGGCGAGGCCGGCGGCGCAGGCGAGTGGGTGGCCGCTGGTGGTGTAGCCGTGGAAGAGCTCGATCGGCGTGTCGGCGTTGGCGAGAATGGTGTCGTAGATCTCGCGGGAGGCTGCGACGGCGCCCATCGGCACCGCGGCGTTGGTGATGGCTTTCGCCATGGTGAGGAGATCTGGCTTCACGTCGAAGAAGTCGGCGGCGAAGGGCGCGCCCAGGCGGCCGAAGCCGGTGATGACTTCATCGAAGATCAGCAGGATGTCGTGCTTGGTGCAGAGTTCGCGCAGGCGCTTCAGATAGCCTTTCGGCGGCATGATCACGCCGGTGGAGCCGGCGACGGGCTCGACGATGACGGCGGCGATCGTGCTGGCGTCGTGGAGTTGCACGAGGCGTTCAAGTGCGTCAGCGAATTCTGCGCCGTGTGGTGGTTCGCCGCGTGAGAAGGCGTTGCGGGCGATGTCGAGTGTGTGAGGCAGGTGATCGACGCCGGCGACCATCGGGCCGTAGGTCATGCGATTGCGGACGATGCCGCCGACGCTGATGCCGCCGAAATTGGTGCCGTGATAGCCGCGCTCGCGGCCGATGAGGCGATACTTGCCGGGCTTGCCGCGCGCCTTTTGGTAGGCGAGCGCGATCTTCAATGCAGTGTCGGCGGATTCGCTGCCGCTGTTGGTGAAGAAGATGCGGTCGAGATTCGTTGGCAGGATTTCGCCGAGGCGGTTGGCGAATTCGAACGCGGCGGGGTGGCCGAGATTGAAATTAGTGGCGTAGTCGAGTTCCGCGGCGGCGCGTTGGATCCCTTCAACGATGCGCGGACGGCCATGGCCGGCGGCGCAGCACCAGAGGCCGGCGGTGCCGTCGAGGATCGCGCGGCCATCGGGCGCGTAATAGTGCATCCCTTCGGCGCGGACCACCATGCGTGGGTCGGCTTTGAATGCGCGGTTCGGCGTGAACGGCATCCAGAAAGAATCGAGCGAGTTCGGGCGCGGCGTATCTGCGGGCATTCAATCATTCTTAGCCTGCGAGAGCAGGGCCGCAAGCCGCGCCTAAGTCTCCGCTGCGGCAATTATCTTTGCGATGTCGTCGAGAATGCTGAGGCGCTGTTTGCGCAACGAAGTGAGGTAGTCGTCCGAGGCAGGCGTTACGCCGTTCTCAATATTGTGGATCTCTCGCCAGATTTGATGGTTTAGTTCGAGAAGGCCACGGAAATGCGCGTCGGCCACTTTCAGGCGATGGATGGTTTCGGCATGCCCCGCGAACTCTTGTTCAAGGGCGTGGTCTAGGTGTTCGAGTGTCATTCCCTCTTATCGCGGGGTCTGCGGAGGCGTTCCTTGATCTGACGCAACTACTTGGACGGTCCGCCATTCGCGGCGCGCGAACATTGCGGATTGGTCGTTGTAGTGTGGGCTTTCGGGGCGGTCGCTGGCGCCCCATTGGCTGATGACGCGAGTGGTGAGCGTGCGGTCCGGCGCCCAGTCCATCACCATCATGAAGCCGTCGCCGAAATCGCCGACGGCGCGGCCGTCTGGGTCGTCGTGCCACCGAACGGCGCGTAGCACGTCGGGTGCGCCTTCTAGCGGCAGGTCGACGTCGCCCCGGCGTAGGCGGAGCAATTCGCCGAGTGGCGGATCAATGCGGCCGAAGGTGGTGCGCAAGCGTTGGGCGGCCATGCGCGCGGATTCCACAGGCGTCGGCGGCGCCGTGTTGGCGCGACCGGCATTGTAGATGGGCTGGTAGATGAGGCCTGCGAGTGCGGCGGCTGGGCTGTCATTGGTGGAGCGCCGGTCCCAAGTGCGCAGCAGTGCCTGAATTTCCGCGAGCTCGGCGTCGTTGGTGGAGTCAGCCGCGAGGATTTCGTTGATCGCGGCTACAGTTTGCGAGCGCTCGCTGGATGTGAGATCGAACTTAGCCGCGAGAAGTTGCTCGTCGCTGATGGTGCGGAGCGGCGACAGGATCTCGACGGCGCGATAGCCGCGATTGGTCAGGTAGCTTTCGATCGCTGGCGCGGCGTCGGGATATTGTTCGGGACGCATGTCGGAGCTTGGGTCGGTCGATGACCACGGCGCGCCGTTGGTGCTGTAGAGCCAGCCGCTTGAAGGATTGTCGAGAACCGGTGCGTCGAGCCGATCGTCCATCGCCCAAATGTTGGCGCTGGTATCGCCGGCGAGGCAGCCGGAATAGTCGTAGCCCGCGGGGCGGCGCGGTAGGATCGCGTTGTAATGATAGGCGATGTGGCCGGTCGCATCGGCGTAGAGGAAGTTGAACGAGGGGATGGCGCGCATCGACATGGCTTCGCGCCATTCTTCGTAATTGTGCGCGTGTCCCATGCGATAGAATTGTTCGAGCGCGCGGATTTCGCCAGCGCCTGCGTAGCGCACTGCGACCCAGCCATCGGCAGTTTGGAAGGCGGGACCATGCTCTGTGAAGCGCAATGTGCGCGGCACGGGGATGGTGACTGGCCCCATTTTCACCCACAGCCAGATGGTGCGGGTTTGGAAGCGTTTCCATGCACCGTCGAAGAAATATTGACCGCGATGCTGCTCGTCGGTGGTGAGGCGATAGATGTCGGCGAGATCAGGAAGGTTGACCGTGGCGGCGTAGGCGATGTCGCCATTGGTGCCGAGCACAGGAAAGGGGGAGCCTGGGAAGAGGCCGCCATACATGCGCCAGCCCGTGTCGGATGAGACGCCGGCTTCGTACCAAGCGACGGGGCCGGCCCACGGCTGGTGCGAGTTGACGATGAGACGCGTGTGGCCGTCGCTGGAGCGCCGCGGCGAAACGGCGAAAGCGTTGGAGCCGTTGTCGATGGTGTCAGCGGTCGCTTCACGCACGGCGCAGGGATGGCCTTCCTCGTTAGCGACCATACCGAGCACGCGCTCAAAGCCCCAGAACAGCGGGACTGTCAGTGCGGAGCCCGCAACGACATCGCGCGCGGTGACGTTGTGAGCGCCGGGCAGAATTTCTTCGGGATGCTCGAGTGCGTATGCGTTGAGGCCGTCCGCGTAGCCTTGGGCGACGGCGCGGAATTCAGGCGACACGCGCGTTTCGAAACCGGCTTCGACGGCTTCTCGAATGCCGAGCAGATGCCAGAGGAAATCCGACTTGGCGCCGTCTTCGCCCAGGTGCGCGCCGAGGCGGCCGCGTGCGGCGAGGATGACGAGTTGGATGGTGGCGAAATTATCCTGAGCGTGCGCGTAGCCGATGCCGTATGCGGCTTCTTGGTCGTCGCGGCCGTGCACGCTCGGGATGCCATACGCGTCGCGCGTGATGGTGGGGTTGTACTCTCGCGCTGGCGGCAGTGGGGCGGGCGTGCAGCTGCCGACCACCAGTGCCGCGATCAAGATCGCCCAGATGCGCATTCATCAACCCCTTGGTACTGCGTTTTGGTAGCGCAGGCGGTCGTGCGACGGAAGAAAGCGTTTTAAACTTTTGCGCCGTCCCTTAAGGAAGGCGACCGCTTTGGCTTTGAGGACGTTCCCGAATGATTCCTGGTGACACGACGACGCTTACCGGAAGCTCAGGCCGGAAATATTCGTTCTCGATATTTCCGCGCACCACGACCTTTCAAGCCAAGCCCGGCGTCTATGTGATGGCGCGTGAGAAGGCGGGCGTCGTCAATGGCTACGAGTTTTGCTTCATCGGCGAGACGGACGATCTTTCTAAGCGCCCGCTCAGCCCGGACAAGCAAGCGTGCTTCAACAAGTTCGGCGTCACCGCGATCTTCCTCGTGGAGGACTTCGATCAGAACCGGCGTCAGCAATTGGTGCGTGACTTGGTGCAGGCCTACGTTCCAAGTTGCAACACGCTCTAATCCGCTTTTATCGGCGCTGATGTTTGCGCTAAGAAGCGGCCATGACGCTTCAGAAAAATCTCGCCCGCGCGGGCGCCGCTAAGTTCCCCACGCACGCTGTTATTGACGGCAAATTGGTCGCGGCCAAGAGCGGCAAGACCTTTGACAATATTGGACCGCGCGATGGGAAAGCGGTTTCCAAAGTTGCGGCCTGCGAAGCGGCGGACATCGACGCTGCGGTGATCGCGGCGCGCGCGGCGTTTGAGGACGGACGCTGGCGCAACAAGCATCCGCGCGAAAAGAAGAAGATCATGTTCAAGCTCGCGGAGCTGATGGAGCGTGATCTGGAAGAGCTGGCGCTTCTTGAAACGCTAGATATGGGCAAGCCGATCAAGGACACCCTTTCGGTCGATGTTCCGACGGCGATCAATTCGATCCGTTGGTACGCGGAAGCGCTCGATAAAGTTTATGGCGAGGTGGCGACGACGCCGTCGGATCGCCTGAGCTTCATTGTGCGCGAGCCGTTGGGTGTGGTCGGCGCGATCGTGCCGTGGAATTTCCCACTGCATATGGCGTGCTGGAAAGTTGCGCCGGCTCTGGCGACCGGAAACTCGATCGTGCTGAAGCCGGCCGAGCAATCGCCGTCGACGGCGTTGAAGTTGGGCGAGCTGGCGCTTGAGGCCGGGATTCCGCCGGGCGTGCTGAACGTTGTGCCGGGGTTTGGCGACACGGCGGGGCAGGCGCTGGCACGGCACATGGATGTTGACCTGATCGCGTTCACGGGATCGGGCGAAGTGGGCCGCAAGCTGATGAGCTATGCGGCTGAGAGCAATCTGAAGCGCGTTGCGCTGGAGCTCGGCGGCAAGAGCCCGCAGATCGTGTTTGCAGATGCGGAGGATCTTGATGCGGCCGCCGATGCGGCGGCGTGGGGAATTTTCTTCAATCAGGGCGAGATTTGCAACGCGGCGTCGCGGTTGTTGGTGGAAGCCTCGATCAAGGATGATTTCCTGGAGCGCGTGGTGAAACGCTCGAAGCAATATGGGCCGGGCGATCCGCTCGATCCGGAGAGTGTCGCCGGCGCGGTGGTAAGCGAAAGCCAGATGAAGCGCGTGCTCAGCTACATTGACACCGCGCGGAAGGAAGGCGCCAACATGGCCGTGGGCGGCAGGCGAGTGCGTGAGGAGACGGGTGGCTACTACGTCGAGCCAACTGTGTTTCATCGCATGGATAACTCGCACACTTTGGCGCGCGAGGAAGTGTTTGGGCCGGTGCTCGCCGTGCTTGGGTTTACCGATGAAGATCACGCAGTGAAGGTGGCCAACGACACCGTCTATGGGCTCGCATCTGGCTTGTGGACCGCGAACATCTCGCGCGCGCATCGCGTCGCGCGAAAACTGCGGACTGGCTTGGTGTGGATCAATGGCTGGGATGCTTGCGATATCACCGTGCCGTTCGGTGGCGCGAAGCAGAGCGGGTTCGGGCGCGATCGCTCGCTGCACGCGCTTGAGAAATATACCGAACTCAAGGGCATATCGATTACGTATAAGCCGTGAGCGTTGCCGATCTCATCGCGCGAGAGACGCAGCGCTACATCGAGGCGCATCCGAAGGCCGCCGCCGAGGCAGTGCGGCTGAAAGAGCATTGGCTCTTTGGGGCGCCGTTTCATTGGATGAATGATTGGGCGACGCCGTCGGCGATGATCGCGGAGGACGGTGAGGGCGCCGTGCTCACTGATATCGACGACCACACTTATGATGACTTCTGCCTTGGCGATACGCCGGGCATATTTGGACATGGGCGGCCGGAGATTGCGCGCGCGATTGCCGAGCAGGCGCGGCGTGGCGCGACGTTTATGTTGCCGACGGCTGGAGCGGCGGAAGTGGGCGCGCTGCTGGCAGAGCGGTTTGGGCTGCCGTTTTGGCAGACGACGCTCTCGGCCTCGGATGCGAACCGGGCGGTGATCAGGTGGGCGCGGGCGGTTACCGGGAAGTCTGTCATCGTCGTGTTCGACGGCTGCTATCACGGCATGGTCGAGGATTGCTTTGTTGAGCTGCGGCATGGGCGGACGAGGCCGGATGCTGGGTTGATCGGCCAAGTGTTCGATATGACGCGCACGACGCGCGCCGTGCCTTTCAACGATATTGGTGCGTTGGAAGCGGCATTAGCGCAGCAGGATGTGGCGGCGATCATCGCTGAACCGGCGATGACCAATTGCGGAATGATTTTGCCGGAGCCGAACTTCTGGAAGCGCGCGCAGGCGTTGGCGAAGAAGGCTGGCGTGCTGTTGGTTTTGGATGAGACGCATACGCTGTCGAGCGGGCCGGGCGGCGCGACGACGGCTTGGGGGTTAGCGCCGGATGCGCTGGTGGTTGGCAAGGCGATTGCCGGCGGATTTCCGGCGGCGGTGTGGGGCGTGAGTGCGGAGCTGGCGGAGAGGATCGCGGCTGTGCCGCGCGGTTCGGGGCGCTCGGGAATTGGGACGACGCTGGCCGGCAACGCGATGGGAATCGCGGCAATTGGCGCGACGTTGCGGGCGATCGCGACGCCAGAGGCTTATGAGGTGATGCTGAAGGGCGCCGAAGAGCTTGTCGGGAAGCTACGCGGCGTTATCGCGACGCGGGCGCTGCCTTGGTGCGTGGTGCATGTCGGGGCGCGGGCGGAGATCGTGTTCGCGCCGCAGGCGCCGAAAGACGCGGCGGCTATGAAGCCTGCTCTGGCGCAGACCGAACTGAACCACGCGCTACACCTTTATCTCATCAATCGCGGTGTCCTCATCGCGCCGTTCCATATGATGATGTTGGTTAGCCCGGCGACAACCACGCAACAGATTGACCGGCTCGTCGCGGCGGTCGATAGCTTTGCGGAAGAGTACGCCAAAGAAGCAGCTGCATGACCATCGCCGATCCGAAGGAAGCCAAAGCCTTCCTCGACAAACATCCTGAGATTCAGTTTTTCGAGATTGTGTTCACGAACCTTGCGGGTGTGCCGCGCGGGAAACGGCTGCGCCGTCATGAGATCGAGGCGGTGTACGAGAACGGGAGGTTTCTGCCCGGCTCGATCCTGGTGAATGACATTACTGGTCAGGACGTCGAAGCGACGGGCTTGGTCTGGGAAGATGGAGATGCCGACCGTGTCGCGCGGCCGATTGCTGGGCGGATCACGCCGGCGCCTTGGCTTGGCGCTGACGTCGCGCAGGTGCCGGTGACGATGTACGAACTCGACGGCCGGCCGCACGATCTTGATCCGCGGCATGTGCTGCAGCGTGTGATCGATCGGTTCGCGGCGGATGGGCTTGTGCCTGTCGTGGCGTGCGAGCTTGAATATTATCTCGTCGACGCGCGCCGTACGGCGAATGGCAAAATTCAGTTGCCGCCGTCGCCGCTGACCGGCGATCGGGCGACACAGCATCAGGTTTATGGCTTGCGCGAAGTGGAGGAGGCGTCTGGCTTTCTGCGCGATCTGTGGGCGTCGGCTGATGCGATGGGCATTCCCCTGGAAGGCGCGATCAGTGAGTACGCTCCGGGCCAGCTGGAATTGACGCTGAAACACCATGCTGACGCGCTGCGGGCCGCTGATGACGCTGTGCTCTATAAGCGCGCGGCCAAGGGCGTGGCGTTGCGGCATGGGTGCGAAGCGACCTTCATGGCCAAGCCGTTTGCTGAGCTGGCTGGTTCGGGGATGCACTTGCACGTCAGTGTCAATGACAAGGCAGGCAAGAACATCTTCGCGTCTGAGAAGCCGGAAGGAGAGCCGGTGTTGGCGCATGCCGTGGGCGGCATGAAGAAACTGCTCGGCGACTCGATGGCGATCTATGCGCCGAATGCAAACTCGTATCGGCGCTTCAAGGCGAACTCGTATGCGCCGGTTGCGCCGACGTGGGGCGTGAACAACCGCACCGTGTCCTTCCGCGTACCGGCCGGCGCGCCGAACACGCGCCACATCGAGCACCGTGTTGCTGGCGCCGATGCGCACCCGGCGTTGGCGCTCGCCGCGCTTCTTGCTGCGGTGCACCATGGCATCACGAACAAGGTCGATCCCGGCCCGGCCATTGTCGGCGATGGCTACGCGCAGGCCGAGGGCGGCGAGAAGATTCCGACCAATTGGTTCGCGGCGACTGACCGGTTCGCGGAGTCAGCGCTGCTGAAGGACTATTTGGGCGAGCGGTTCGTGCGGATGTATTCGATTGTGAAGCGAGTCGAGCAGGATCGCTTCCAGAGCATGATCCCTGATCTTGATTATGACTGGTATTTGCGTGCTTGTTAGCGGCTAGGCTGCACGCGAGCATGAGCAGTTGAACGAAAGGCGCAGACTATGGCCAAGGGCAAGTATCTCGGAGGCGCATCGCGCCGCTCTATTCTTCAACAATTCGGCGCGGCGGCGGTTGGCATCTCGTTCGGCGGCGCGTTGAGCGCGTGTGGCGGTGGCGGCGGTGGGCCGACGGTCAACTTCTATAACTGGGACACGTATATTGGGCCGACGACGCTGGACGACTTTAAAGAGGCGACCGGCACCAACGTGAACATGAGCTTGTTCGCGACCAACGATGAGCTGTTTGCGCGTCTGCGCGCCGGCAATCCGGGCTTCGACGTCATCGTGCCGTCAAACGAATACGTCACGCGCATGAGCCAAGCGCAGATGTTGCAGGAACTCGATCACTCGAAGATCCCGAACATCGCGAACTTGCTGCCGGAATTCCAAGACGCGTCGTTCGATCCGGGCCGCAAATATTCGATGCCGTACACGTGGCTAGTGCTTGGCATCGGCTACAATAAGGAAGCGGTGCGCGCGAAGGGCCTCACCGTGCCGGATTCTTGGAAGTATCTCTTCGACGATGCGACCTTCAATCAGAAGATGGCGCTGCTTTCGGAATCTGCTGACCTCATTCGCTTGAGCGCCAAGTATCTCGGCCATTCCGTGAACGGTATCCCGCCCGCTATGCTGACGCAGATCGAGCAAATGCTGATCCGCCAAAAGCCGCGCGTGAAGCAATTCCACTCCGACAATGGCCAGGATCTCCTGGCGTCGGGCGAAGTGGACATCGTGCTCGAATATAATGGCGACATCGCGCAATTGATGGCGGCTGAAGGCGGCGACAAGTTCGACTTCGTCGTGCCGAAAGAGGGCACGCTGATTAACTCGGATTGCCTTTGCATCCCCAATGGCGCGCCGAATACGGAGGGTGCGCACGCGTTCATCAACTACCTGCTCGACGCTGAAGCAGGCAAGAAGATCACGGAGGAGATTCTCTTCCCGACGCCGAACAAGGCAACGCGCGATCTCATGCCCGACAGCTACAAGAACAACCCCGTCATTTTCCCGCCAGCCGATGTCATGGCGAAAAGTGAGTACGGTGCGTTCGAGGGCGATGAGAAGTCGCGCGAGTACGAAGAGATCTTCACCCGCATCAGCGCGGCGTAACGCCAAGCAACGAGGTCGAGCCTATGGAACAGACCTGGCGACAAGCGAAAGCGGCGTTTGCCGCGATCGCCGTTCCGCCTATCGCTTGGCTGTTCCTGTTCTTCCTCGTACCGCTTGCGGTGGTTTGGGGATATTCGCTCGGTGAAAACACCGGGCCGACCACCATCGATGTCACCGGCACGTTCGCGAACTACATGCGAGCGGTTGAGCCGCTGTATCTCGAAATATTCGGCAAGAGCCTCATCATTGCGGGTCTGACGACGGTGCTTTGCCTGATCGTCGGATTTCCGGTGGCGTTGGCGATCGCGTTTGCGTCACCGAAAACGAAGGCGTGGCTGCTATTGCTGATCATGTTGCCGTTTTGGACGAACTTGCTCATTCGCACGTTCGCGCTAATCGCGGTGCTGCGTGAGAATGGCTACGTCAACGCGATCCTCGAATGGTTCTGGAATGGCGGCAGCGGCCTCATGGCGTTGATTGGGTTGCAGCCGCTTGGCGACTTTGAACCGCTGACTTTGCTTTACAACAATACGGCGGTGGTGATTGGGCTCGTGTACGTGCACCTCCCGTTCATGGTGCTACCGCTCTATTCGGCGCTCGACCGCATGGACCGCTCGTTGATGGAAGCGAGCTTGGATCTTGGCGCGGGCCACATGCGTACGATCTGGTCGGTGGTCGTGCCGCTCGCGGCGCCGGGCATCGCGTCGGGTGTGCTGATCACGTTCATTCCGGCGCTTGGCGCTTACCTGACGCCGGATCTGCTCGGCGGCACCGATAGCCAAATGATCGCCAACGTTATTGAGCGCCAGTTTAAGCGTGCGAACGATTGGCCGTTTGGCGCGGCTCTCTCGTTCTTGTTAATGTATCTGACGTTCATTGCCATCGCCGTGCAGGCGTTCGTCCAACGTAAGAGCGAGCGGAGGGGCTGATGGCGGATCAAGGCTTGACCTCCGTGCCGGGTTTGGGTGGCGGCAAACGCGAGCCCAAGGAAAAGCCGGGGCCGCTTGAGTATCTGCGCCGCTGGCCGCTGCGGCTGATGGTCGGCGCGACCTTGGTGTTCCTCTATCTCCCGTTGATCACGCTGATGATCTTCAGCTTCAACACCAGCCGCCGGAACGTCGTGTGGCAGGGCTTCACGTTCGATTGGTACGAGAAGGCGTTCAACAACGAGTCGCTGCTGCAGGCGTTCGTGAACTCGCTGACGATCGCGTTTCTCTGCACGGTCATCTCGGTGGTGCTTGGCGCGCTGTCGGCAGTCATGCTGTGGCGTTTCCGGTTTCCGGGGAAGACAGTGGTTGAAGGCTCGATGGCGCTGCCGATCGTGGTGCCGGAAATCTGCATGGGCGTGGCGATGCTGGTGTTCTTCGCCCGCGTGATGCCGTGGCCGATGGGGATGCCGTGGCCGTTGAATCTTGGAGCGATCACGATTGCGCACATCTCGTTTGCGTTTCCGTTCGTTGCCACGGTGGTGCGCGCGCGGCTTTCATCGTTCAACCGCGAGTTGGAAGAGGCCGCGAAGGATCTGGGTGCGAGCGAGTGGCGGACGTTCTGGGACGTTTTGGTGCCGCACATGCAGCCTGGCTTGATCGCAGGCGCGTTGCTTGCCTTCACCTTGTCGCTCGATGACTTCGTCATCAC
>Ga0075163_10009625_pt1 | contig 12681 bp, 10 predicted proteins | sample JI1023141ADNA_FD_71478 | JGI IMG/M metagenome (GOLD analysis project Ga0075163, IMG submission 71478) | Wastewater effluent complex algal communities from Wisconsin, to seasonally profile nutrient transformation and Carbon sequestration -... | ecosystem: Engineered > WWTP > Effluent > Algae...
GAGAGGTCGCCGTCGGCCGAATCGCCGCCGACCAGCAGAAAGGCCCGGGGCGCGACGCAGGCCAGCAGTTCGGCGTGATTCAGGTCATTTCGCCGCTTGATTTCGGCGTCGAGATACCACGGGGCGTCCCAGTTCGAATAGCCGATACCGATGCCGCCCTCGCATGAGACGGTGGCCCGAATCCGCTCATCGAGTGCCGCCAGATAGAGAACCTCTTTGGCTCCCAGCGAGTGGCCGATCGCCACGACACGGTTCGCGTCGGCCTCGGGCAATGCAAGCAGCAGGTCGACGGCCCGGCGGGCGTCGAACGTCATCTTGGCCATGCCTTTGACGTTCGGGTGCCGCCTGTGCAGCCAGGCGACGGCCTTGCGCAGGTCTTTCGGGTCGCCGTATTGCCACAAATAGCAGCGGGGGCAGAAGGCCATGTAACCGGCCTGGGCGAGTTTCAGGCCGATCCATTTGGTTTCAGGCCCTTCCAGGCCCGCGGGCTGGCGGATGGTGTAATCGACTGTGGAATGCAGAACCACCGCGACGGGCCGCTTTTTTCCCTTCGATTCGGCGGCATCCGGCAAGGGCCGCAGCAGGTAGCCCTCGACCGGCAGCCCCGGCTCAGCTTCGTAGCGCACCAGTTCTCGCAGAACACCGGCGGTCGTGTCCGACTCGAGCACTTCGAATTTCGGCGGGGCGTCAGGAATTTCGATCTCGCCCAGATACTCCGTCCATTTCCGCACGATCCCGGCACGTCTGTTCGCCCATTCCGCCGAAGAGGCGATCGCGCGGCCCTGAGGGTCGGTCAACACGGGGCGGCAGCGGTCCGCGGTGTCAGGCAGCTTGGCGGGTGGTGTGCGGAGCGCATTCCACCAGTCGTCGTTCGGGGCTGTCGAATTCGGCGGTGTCATGGGCAATGCTCTATGAGTGCGATCGGCATCGATTCGAACGATCACAACGCGGGCGATTTGGGATAGAACAGGGCGATCGAGGCCGTGAACCCGTGCAGGAAGTTGTCTCGAGCGACGGGCCCGATTTCGCCCATGGCGAAAAAGCCCGCGGTGGGCACTGATCCGAACACCTCGTGCATGGCCGAAATGTCGTGATGCGGCGTATCGAACAACCGGTTGCCACGGCCATTGCATGTAAACAGCAGTGCGGCGGCGGGCGAAGCGGCTTCGGGCGTGATGGCGACGTTCGAAAGCATCACACGCAAGTCTTCGTCGGCCGTGCTGGCGTCGCGCACATGAAATTGAACCGTCTGCCCGACACGCACGGAGTCGTTCACGGCGATGGCATGGCCGCCGTCACTTCCCAGCACGTTGCGGACGAGAAAATCGCCAGGGCCGAATTTCTCCTGATATTCGTTGATCACACGTCCCAAATGCAATCCGCGGCGGGCCCGGTCACGGTCGGGGCCATCCAGTTCGGCGAAGATTTCGTGCAGCACTTCAATCGCGGGCCGCCGGCCCAGTTCGCGGATCAGATTCGAATCGGTCTTCGTGACCAGCAGGGGACGGCCGATCGGGCGGCAGCCCTGGCTGAGTACGGTGCGAATCGTCACGTCGCCGGAAATGACGGCACCGACGGCACCGGTGCGATACTCTTCGTCGTCGATGACGAGCCGGTTATTGCCCCGTGACGAAGCCCCCGAAGCCATCCCGCCGAGCACACGGAAACCTTTGTGGCGCTGGTTGAGCCGCACCAGAAATTCGTCGGCGGGAAAGCTGAACGGATCGGCCAGCAGGATCATGGCTCGGGACGATTCGTCGATGTCGCCGACCGGGTCTGTCCAGCCGAGAAACAGACCGTCTTCGTACCCGCAGCGGACGGGATCGATGCGAAGCCCCGGCAGATCGAGGATCCAGAGCGCCAAGCCAGGCTCGCGTTCGATCTCGACCTGACCTCCCAGTACGGATTCGGCCGTCGTACCGATGACGTGTTCCGCCAGGCCCGCGGATCGAAGCTCGCGAGCCATTTCGCCGAGAACGCCGGCGTGATGAGGTGTCGCGAACAGACATGCCAGGGGCGCGCGGCGGCCTTCGAGGGATACGCGGGCTGCGGCGATCAATTCTGAGATCGCTTCGTTCGAGTCATTGCACTGGGATAGGACACTGACGCTGGGCATGATCTTCGACCCGATCGATGATGATGAGATGGTCCGCCGGGGCGAAGCCGCGACAGCACGACTCACATCATAATCGACGCAATCGGATCTGGGCCACCGTAAGGCCGGAACACGCTGTTGCCCTGTCAGTTCCGCGAAACGATGCGGATTCCGACGTTTTGGCCGTCAGTTCGCCTTCACGCCCTGCGGCAGGTCGGGCAGCGGGCGGCCGACTTCGAACAGCTTGGCGGCACGTTCCTCGGCGGCGGGCACGGCCATCGGGTTGATCTCGTCAGGCCGAAGTTTCGTAAGGTGTTCGCGGAGAATGCGCCGCACCTCCTGAATGGCTTCCGGGTTCTTCTGAACCGAGTGATCGGACCGCACGACACGTTCGCTGGCGACATTCGCGATGTGGCTGCTGCGATAAGGCACGATTCCGTCGGTCGATTCCGCCTGAGGGCCGGGGCGGTTCGAGCCGATGATCGAATGGAACGTCACGGCCGGATTGGGTTTCATTTCCAGAAGTGCGGCCAGAACTGGGTTGTCGGGGGTCAGGGTTTCGATCGAGTTGGGCAGACGCCGGAAACGCTTCCGGTCGAACGCGTCGGGGTTTTCGTCGATCAGAGTGCCCAAAAGCTTTTGAATGTGGTCAGGGTCTTCGATCAGCGTGGAGCTGACACGGCCGATCACGCTTCGGCTCATTTCCGAACCACGGTGCGGCGTCGCCAGAAACACGACACGCGACACGCTGGGCATGGGCTCGAAGAACAGGAACTGGCGAAGTTCGGTGAGCACTTCCGGCGGACCGAGAATTTCCTGGAACGGCCGGTCGCTGTGGAGCTGCCAGAAGCGGTCGCCGCTGGACACGGCCACGCTGTGGCACAGAAGGCCGCCCATGCTGTGGCCCAGAAGAATCATCTGATCGAACCCGGCCGAGGAGCCGTCGGCGTTGAACTGGGTGCGTGCCTGCCAGAGTGCCTCTCGCAGGCTGGACATGGCGATCGGCACATGCGCGCCCGTCGGATAGGCGAAGAGCAGGAACTGGTAATTCTCGCGGATATCCGGATCGTTGAGCAGTTCGTTGATCATGGGAATCCAGGTCAGCGGCGAACTGACGAGGCCGTGCACCATCACGATCGGAATCTTGGCGGGCTCGTAGGGCCGAAGCAGCGTGAGCCCCGACTTTTTCGAAAGGTCGCCCGGCTTGATGAGATTGGCGATGCGCTGTTTGTCCGCTTTCTCGAAGACGTCCGACTTCGACCACATGTAGGCCAGCGGCGTGGTGAGATCGAACTCCAGCGGAAGGAGCGATTCAGGATCGGTGCCGACCTGCCGGAAGTGGATCGGGTCGATCAGTTCGATGACGAATTCCTCTTCGGCGTTCTTAAGGGCTGCGGCATCCAGACGCGACTTCGGATGCATGAACGCCGTAAGCGGAAACGCCACTTCCGAAGGCAGAAAGCGTTCCAGGGCGTCGGCGGCCGGGTTGTCGTCGGCTTTCGGCTTTTTCCGCAGGGCGATCATCGGCACGCCCACGCCATATTGCCGTGTTTGCGTATCGACGCCAGTGAGTTCGAAGTCCGAGGCGAAAATGACTTCCGCAATCTCGGCCCGGGGCCAGGGCGAAGTGTCGTCGACGGCCAGTTTGACTTTCGCCTTCTGGCCACGAAGCGTCACTTCGATCGACTCGCCCACCGGCAGCTTGCCTTTGACCAGGGCGGATCGAATCAGACGCTCCAGAGCCGCGTTGTAAATATCGCAAGCCAGACGGAAGCGAGGGTCCGAAGGTTGTCTGCCGGCCGCAAGTTCGGGCGAGAACAGATAATCGTAGGCGTACGTAAGGGCATCGAGATAGCGGTCGAGCACCTGGTCGCGACTTTTGTCGAACAGGTTGATCGACATCCGCGACTGATCGTTCCGTCGGCCTTCGAGCCAGTTCAGCTCGGCCAGAGCGTAGACGATATCGGCATCGCCCTTCAGACCCTGGGCCGTGCGCTCCAGGCTCGACAAAGTTCGGGCGGAATCCGTCTTGTACCGCTTGGAAAGCCCGTGCCGCGCCAGAGTCTCCATCGTCCGCTCGCTCGGACGGTCGAATTTGGACAAGCTTCTTGAGAGCGCCGAATGGGCACGATCGGACTTCGATGCCTGAAAGTTCAGGTCCACGAACCCCACACTTGCCGCCATGATCATCAACGCAGCGAAATTCATGGCAGGGCCCCTCCTGGGCATCGACTTCGCGGTTACCGCACCCAATTCAGGCACGGCCGCACATCCGTTCCCCAACCTGTTTTCCGGCAATTTCGAGTGACCGCCATGCCACTCGGGCGGATCTCGAAAAGATCCGGCATCATCATAAATTGCCCGGCCATTCGGTCAAGCCGATTCGATCGATTTTCGAAGCCGGCGATTCGACCTTCCTCAGAAACGGAATTCAGCTCATTCCAGCATCGTCGAATTGTGGACGCTTGTTCCTTAACATTGATGAAGCATAAGATCTCATGAAGATGACACACGAGATATCATCAACTTCGGCCCAGACGAAAATGGTGGAAACCATGCCCACCGCCGGCCCGGTGCGGTATCTCATGACTGAATGCACTTTTGGTGCACTGCTCGTCGCGGCAACCCCTTTGGGTGTCTGCTTCGCTTTCGTCTTGGACGGGCACGAAGCCGCGATCGCCGAAATGAAACGCCATTTTCCGGATGCCATTGCCTCCGACGACGATCAGCTATCGCAATGGGGCCATGCATTCGCGCGGTATGTCGACGACCCGACCCGCGAGCTGAACGTGCCGCTGGACATTCAGGGCACCGACTTCCGCAAGCGTGTCTGGGCCGAACTTCAGCGTATCCCGCCTGGTACGACGATCACGTACACCGAACTCGCCGAGCGTTGCGGCTGCCCGGAATCGGTCCGGGCCGTGGCCAGCGCCTGTGCCGCGAACATTATCGCCGTGGCGATCCCGTGTCATCGTGTCATCCGTTCGGATGGCTCGCTCTCCGGCTATCGCTGGGGCATCGAGCTCAAACGCACGCTGATCGAACGGGAATCCCGTTCTCGCCAGGTTCAGGGGTCGCTCTTTTCCTGATCGAGCCCGATGCCGAAAGTAAAATCAGGAATCCGCCGGCACCAGAGTCTGATCGTATTTCGCCTGAAGCTCGGGAATCGAAGAGGCGTAGCCGGTCGCCAGCGCCGATTCGAGAGCCTTGAAGTAGGCATCCTGATCACCGCTGGGTGAAAACACGATCACGACGCGTGCATTGCCCGGGCCAGGGTTAGAAAAGCCGTGGTGAATGCCGCGCGGAATGAACGCGACAGTTCCCGCCGGGCGATCGAACGTTTCGCCAGCGACGACGAATTCGATCTTGCCTTCGATCACGTGAATCGTTTCGTCCATGCGTTCATGCACGTGGTAATCGACGGTCGCGACACCCAACTCGACTTCGTACATCTCGAATGCTCTGCCAGATTGAGTGCCGGCGACCAGGGTGCGGATCGCCAGCGGCCCAACCGAAAATCGCTCGCCTTCTTCAGGCCCGATCAAGCTCGCAGTCTGATTCGCCATGACTTTTGCCTCTTCTTCATTCCGCGCGAATGCCCTAAACCGGCCGAAGCCGCATCGGATCCGGTTCGATACGCTGGTCGCGGCACGAACGATCGATTTCAGGATATGCGAACCGGAACTCGGCCGGAAGAATCGGCCGGAGCAATATGATCGGAAACGCGAATTCGATTATCCGCCCGTAACGGCTCGCACGTAACGGTCGAGAATTTCGGGCGTCGGTCCGTCCGCCACGATCCTGCCGTGATCGAGCCAGACCGTTCGCGTGCAAAGTTCGGAAACGATGCCCAGGTCATGCGATACGACGATCACGGCCTTGGCCTTGTCGAAAACGTCGAGGATCCGCCGCTTGGCCTTGTCCACGAAAGAAGCGTCGCCGGCATTGAGCGATTCGTCCACGAGCAGAATCTCTGGCTCCACTTCCGTGGCGATCGCGAAAGCCAGCCGCTGAAACATGCCACTAGAGTAATACTTGAGCGGCAGATCGGCGAATTCGGCCAGGCCGGTCCAGTCCCAGATGGCTGGCTCGCGGGCCGTCATTTCGGCTCGCGACATCCCCATCAGGGCACCGTTAAGCTGGATATTCCTGCGGCCCGTCAGTTCGGGATGGAAGCCCGCGCCCATTTCGATCATCGGGGCGATGCGGCCGCGCGTCGTCAGGCGGCCGACAGTCGGTTCGTAGATGCGGGCGATCACCTTCAGCAGCGTGCTTTTGCCGGCGCCGTTGGTACCGACGAGTGCGACACGTTCACCCTGACGGATCGTCAGATCGATTCCTTGCAGGGCCCAGAACGTCTTGTTCGTTGCCGGTGCCGAACGGCGCAATACCAGGTTCAGCAGCGCCCGTTTCAGTGAAGGATGGCTGTCGTGATAGCTCGTGAACTTCAACCCGATGTTCTGCAGGCGAACGACGGCATCGTCCCGCGATCTTCCCGCGGCGGGAAAGTCGGCGATATGCCGCACGACAGGACCGTGCATTTTCGGTTCGCGCGCATCGATGCGCAGGTCGCCCCGGGCAGGCGAATCGGAAGGGTCGGCGGTGGGCTGCAGGTTCGATGTAGGCATGGGCGTTTTCACAACCGGAATACGATCTTGCGTTCCTGCGACTTGAACACCAGATAACCGGCGATGAAGGTCGCGCATGCGATGAAGCCGCACAGCAGGAACAGCCAGACCGGTGGCCAGGAGGATTCGTGGATCAGAATCTGAAAGAGCCGCACGAACGGATACGCCGGATTCAGCCAGAACTTCCATCGCTCGTCAGCGGGCAGGAAGTCGGACCGGTAGATGATCGGGGTCAGGAAGTACCACGCCTGAAGCCCGACACCCAGGAAGTGGCCGAAATCCCGGAAGAAGGTGTGAACGGTCGCGGCGATCAGCCCCAGCCCCATGGTGAAAATGCCGAGCAGAGCCATCGCGATCGGCAGCCCGAGCAGGCTCGAAGAAACCTTCGCGCCCAGTGGCCACAGCATGACGAACAGCGCGACCAGCGACAGGCTGAACGTGATGCCCTGAATCAGCACCCTGGCCAGCGGAAAGATCCACTTGGGCACGTAGATTTTACGGATCAGCCCTTCCTGATGAATCAGCGAAGTCGTGCATTCCGTGAGGCTGCTGGCGAGGAACGTCCAGGGCATCGCACCGGAGAACAGGAACACGGCGTATTCCCAGGGTCCCATGCCCCCGATACCGCGGAAAAGCCGCGAAAACACCAGTGCCTGCGTGCTCATCATCAGGGCCGGGTTCACGAGAGTCCAGAGAAACCCGAGCATCGACCTCTGATAACGGACGTGGAGTTCCTGCGAAACGAGATTGCCGATGACGCCACGGAACCGGCGGAATTCCTCGATATCGCGAACGACGTACATCCGGATCGTGTGAGCCATGGCCCGTAGCGCCGGGCGAGGATCCTCCAGAGGCGCCGGGAAGTCGGCGGTCTCGTCCCCGGTCATGGTTGGTTCCGCGGCCACGCTCATGCGAGTGATCTTCCTTGACGTCATCCGGCGCGGGGCAGGTTTCGACCGCCCGGGTTCGCCGAAATCGGGTCCTCAGTTCCCTGGACCGAACTGTCTCTAACATAGTCCGCCGACTTCGAAAAGGTCAAAACCTGACATGTGGACAGGTGAATCCTGTCTGCGTTCATGCCTGGCCTGAACCCGTTCCGTACTCACGCACCAGATCCGCGATGACGGATTCGTTCGCTGGCGGAAACGTCAGCCGGGGCAGGTCCAGCGCATTCACCCAGTAGAACCCCGATTCGTGCGAAGGTTCCGAATCGAGCGGATCGGGAACGGCATCGAAATAGTGCAGATCGATCAGCCCATGGGCATAGCGATGGACGAACCTGCTCCGCAGCCCGAGGATGCTCAGCCTCATGCCGATTTCCTCGAACCCTTCACGTCGTGCAGTATCTTCTGGTGTCTCATCGGCTTCCGACTTACCGCCCGCGAACTCGTGCACGCCCGGCATCGGTCCGCCGGGGGGCCGGATGCGGACGAGAAAACGAGCCTCCCGCCGCACGATGGCGATGGCGACCCGCGTCGGTTCCGTCGATGCGTCAGGTTCGACCACTTCGGGATCTCACTTGCAGGATCGCACATGCGAGAAATGACATGCGTGACGAACACTCGCGAAATCGATCCGGTTGCGTCCTTGATCGGTCATTTCGCCGGATGAGTTGAACGCTTACGAAAAAGAAAGAACTGCCGATCGAGTTCCTCGAAGGGCAGTTCGTCGAATTTTCGGCATTTCCGAACGGAGCCGTCAGGCGGTCTTCCGAGCATTCCGGCGCCGCCAGCCGGTGATGGCCAGAATCGTCACCCCGGCGACGCCCAGGGCGACAGTGGAAGGCTCCGGAACGACGGCGAAAATGTGGACGTTCCGGTTCGAGAAGTCAGCGATCGCCAGCGTTTTGGTCACCGGATCGAAGTCGAACGAATAGTAGCCAGCGCTGTTGGCCGGTGTCAGTCCGCTGAGGAACGTGAATTCGGTGGTCAGATCGAGTCCGGACGTGTTCATGGCCTTGATGATCGACAGAAACGACTGACCTGACGACGACGAAGTGCGATCGTTGTAGATGATCGCGTCAGTGCTCAGGCTGACGTTCATGTACGACAGATTCTGGCCATTGATGTTGTCCGTGGCCGCGTTGGTCGGCTTGAGCACTTCGACGGAACTCAGGGAATTCTCGCCATTGCGGACCCCCTTGAAGATTCCGTTCGACCGGCGTGAGTAGATGTCGCCGGTGTCGGAGTCGAAGTCGATATCACGCCAGTTCGTGCCGCTGCCGGAATTGATGATCATGCCATCAGCGGAGGAATAGATCGTCGAACCGTTCAGATTGTTCTGGAGAATCCGGCGGCCACTGCCGAACGTGGTCCATGCGGTTCCCGAGCCGTTCTGGTCAGGCCCGAATCCCGGGTCGAATGCCACGCCGCTGCTGCCACGGGCATTGATGCCCCAAAGCTGATTCGACGTATTGATATTGAATGCCTGAACCCCGTTCGCCACGGCGGCACCACCATCATATGAGGCAGCGAGCGTGGAACCGAGAAGATCGAGCCCGGTAAAACCGCGCTGGCCAGGAGTGCCGGCGAACTGCCCGAAAACGGTGCCGAACGTGCCATTGACGATCCCGGGTGTCGTGGCGTTGGTCACCTCGACGATTCCGACGGTCGCAGTACCGTTCGCGGTGTTGTAACCGCCGATGAAGAGCCGGGTGCCATTCCAGGCGACAGACGATGGCACGCTGCCGATACCGGCGGAAGCGACGTTGAACCGGGAAATCTCGGTAAATGTCAGATCCGCGGCAGTCAGGCCAGCGCCGGTGGTCGCGATGGAAGCGAACAGCGAAACGATCGAACCGAATAGTCGCCTGCACCTCATGCCGAGGCTCCGGATTCTCTGAAGGTCCTGCGGAGAGAGATTTTCCGCGTCGTGGGCCGTAGTCATTCCGAAGTTCCATCGGCATTGCGAACATCACGCCTTGAGAATATTCCGAAAACTCGGGCACTCAGGATGTTCGATCGAATTTCGGATCCGTTTCCGGAACCGTCCAATGGTTCTCGACAAACTCCGAACGGCTACAGGAATCGAATCGTACGGGTCTCGGATCGATTCACCGTGAAAACCCGCAGCACGATTCAGGCCGCAGGCAAGCCGCCAATGGCGAAATCACTTGACCGGAGCCCTGCTTCGCGTGAGAATCAGGGCACTCCCGAACGTCCACCTTCCGTTCTTCCCCAACCAGGAATGTCCTTCGCACCGCGATGAGCACGAAAAAACCACTCAATATCGGTCTGGTCGGCTATGGATTCATGGGCCGAACCCATTCGAACGGATACAAGCGAGTCAATGATTTCTTCCCCGATCTGGCTTACAGGCCCGTACTGAAGGCCGTTTGCGGACGCAACGAGGAAGCCGCCCGGGCGTTCGCCGATCAATGGGGTTACGAATCGGTCGAGACCGACTGGCGCAAGCTCGTCGCCCGTGAGGATATCGACGCGATCGACATCTGCACGCCGAACAACACGCATGCCGAAATCGCCATCGCCGCTGCTCAGGCCGGCAAGGCCATTCTGTGCGAAAAGCCCCTTTCCATGAACACGGCGGAAGGCCACAAGATGGTCGAAGCCGTGGAAAAGGCAGGCGTCGCCAACACAGTCTGGTACAACTATCGCCGCGTTCCGGCCGTGACCCTGGCCAAGAAGCTCATCGAAGAAGGCCGCCTCGGCCGTATCTTCCACTACCGGGCCAACTTCCTGCAGGACTGGACGATCTCGGCCGACCTGCCCCAGGGTGGTACGGCTCTCTGGCGGCTGGATGTCGCCGCGGCGGGCTCGGGCGTCACCGGCGACCTGCTGGCCCACTGTATCGACACGGCAATCTGGCTGAACGGTTCGATCTCGGATGTCACAGCCATGACCGAGACGTTCGTCAAGGAACGCAAGCACAACCTGACCGGCAAGGTCGAAAAGGTCGGTATCGACGACGCCTGTGCCTTCCTCTGCCACTTCGAAAACGGCTCGCTGGGCCTGTTCGAATCGACCCGTTACGCTCGTGGCCACAAGGCCTTGTACACGCTCGAAATCAACGGCGAGAAGGCATCCATCCGCTGGGATCTGCACGACCTGCACCGGCTGGAATACTTCGACTATCGCGACGAAGGCCAGTTGCGTGGCTGGAAGAGCATTCACGTCACCGACGGCGACCATCCTTATATGGACAAATGGTGGGTGCCCGGCCTGCAGATCGGCTATGAGCATACCTTCGTTCACCAGGTGGCCGACTTCCTCGCCAACCTGGCCGAGGGCAAGTCGACCTCGCCGACCTTCCGCGAATCGCTGGAAACGCAGGCTGTCTGCGACGCCGTCCTGGAATCGGCCAAGGCCCGTTCCTGGGAAGTCGTTCGAGTCTGACACGGCCGAATCGATCTGACGTCGGACGCGGCCGGCCAGGCCATGAGATTCGGCCGGCCGCGAATTCGTTTCGAACACCCTGAACCGCACAACTCGATTACGGAAAGAACCGCACCGATGCTTAAGACCGGAATGAACCTGCTGCTGTGGGCCGATATCGTGACCGAGGCCCACATTCCGCTGATCAAGGACCTCAAGAAGATCGGCTTCGACTCGGTCGAAATCCCCCTCTTCGACGTCGAAGATCCGAAGAAGTACACGTGGCTCGGCAAGCTGCTCAAGGACGAAGGCCTGGGCGCCACGGCCGTGACCGTCGTCGGCCCAGACACGAACCCGATCTCGCCCGACGCCAAAATCCGTCAGGCGGCCGTCGATCATCTGAAAAAGGTGCTCGACTGTGGCGCTGAGTTCGGCTGCGAAACGCTCGTCGGCCCGTATCACTCGGCCATCGGCGTGTTCTCGGGCTCGTTTCCGACCGACGCCGAATTCGCCCACGGCGTCGAGACGATGAAGAAAGTCGCCGAAGAGGCCTCCGCACGCAAAATTCAGCTTTGCATCGAATACCTCAACCGGTTCGAAATTTACTTCCTCACGACGGCGGCCCAGGCAGCCAGGTTCGTGAACGCTGTCGACCACCCGTCGCTCGCCATGATGTACGACACCTTCCACGCCAATATCGAGGAAAAGTGTCAGGCGAAAGCCTTCGAATCGTGCAAGCACGTGGTCAAACACATCCACATCTCCGAAAACGACCGGGGCATCCCGGGCACCGGCCAGGTCCATTGGGACCCGTTCTGGCAGGCCGTCAAAGCCTCGGACTACAGCGGATACCTCACCATCGAGGCCTTCGGCTCGGCCCTGCCCAATATCGCCGCCGCGACCAAAATCTGGCGCGACATCTTCCCCGACTCCATGGCCCTCGCCCGCGAAGGTCTGGCGTTCATCAAGAAAAACGCCGGCATCTGACCATACCAGCAGGAAAACGTGCACTGGACCGTTCCGGCAGCGCTCGGAACTCCGACGAAAAGCGGGCAGCCCGAAAGGGTTCCCGCTTTTGGTTTTACTTGTCAGACATGTAAATTATCGTCCGAATTGCAGCTTCGAAGACGGCCATGGCTCAGCGCGACGCGATCCAACCTAACGATCGTCCGATTCTGAATCGACAAATTTTACGCTGTCGTTAGAATCGAACAGGACCATTCTGGAACATGGCCACCGGGCCCATGTCCGATCATCTCTTCCCACGAGTTCGTCGATGTCATCCGATCGCCGCAATCCTGCCCCAGGTTCCCGCATCGTCGTCGTCGGAATGGGTGCCGTCACCTGTCTGGGCACGGGCTGGCCGACGACCTGGGCCGGGCTCGAAAGTGGCCGGGGCGGCCTTAGCCGCAATTCCACGAGGTTGCCTTCGGACAAGTATCTCGTGGACATCGGCGGCTTCGTCGAAGGCGTCGGCCCGGGCACGCCCGGTGAAGACCCGCGTCTCGCGAAGCTCGAAGCCCGCTTCCTGCACCTGGGCCTGAAAGCCGCAGACGAAGCCTGGAAGCCGCTCGCCGGGAAACCGTTCGACGCGGACCGGGTCGGAGTCGTGGCCGCCAGTGCCTTC
>Ga0075163_10009626_pt1 | contig 12678 bp, 9 predicted proteins | sample JI1023141ADNA_FD_71478 | JGI IMG/M metagenome (GOLD analysis project Ga0075163, IMG submission 71478) | Wastewater effluent complex algal communities from Wisconsin, to seasonally profile nutrient transformation and Carbon sequestration -... | ecosystem: Engineered > WWTP > Effluent > Algae...
CGACAAAGCCAGGCAGAAGCTGGCCCGAAGCTACCCAAACCCAGCGCCCCCAGCCCTATTACAGCAGGCCGCTTGAGCCACCCCTCAACCGGTCAAATTCACTGGGGCGAGACACTAGTGGCTCGCCCCAGAATCTTTGACCAGTTGACCCAAGTCTCCTCTCCCTCGGGGAGAGGTCGGGTGAGGGCAGCGGCGACCGTCGCGATCCCGCCCTCACCTAGCCTCTCCCGAAGGCAGAGGGATCGGAGGCGTCCAACCGGTCAAATTCATCGGGGCGAGACACGAGTCCGCGGCCTGCCGCGCTGCGCTGGACCCTGCGCTCACTCGCAGCGGCGCTACTGGCAGCGCAGCTTCCTCGACAGCGCAACGTATTTGCATCATCCAATGTGGGGCAACTTTCACAATGACTTCGGACAGCCCCGAACCTACCGGCGAGAGCAGCTCGTGGACGACCGAAGCTGGTACGGAAGTCTGTTCGTGGCGGAGTTTCTGCGCAAGCTGGGCCATGACAACACGATAGCGAGTGCGATGCCGCTTGGAGACGGCTGTGAAGCCATGAAGTCATTCACCTGCAAGAAGCCGAAATTCAGCGCCTGCACAAGCGGCTGGCCGAGCTTGCGCGGCGCCTGGCGTAGGGAAAGTCGGAGTCGGCGGCGCTGCAGCTGGAGCTGTGCAAGCTCAGCGAGCAGCTCTCGGCGCTTCAGCACCGGATGTACGGACCCTCCAGCGAAAGGCGCCCGCATCCCAAATCGCAAGACTCGGCAGACCCAGAGAAAAAGGAGCCGCAGACCGGCCACGGTCCCACGGCGCAGCCCGCCCATCCTCACACCGACGCGCACCACGAGCTCTCCGAGCCCGAGCGCACCTGTCCGCTGTGCCAGCACACGATGTCCGAGTGGCCCGGACAGACCGAAGACAGCCAAGAGATCTCGGTGGTCGAGCGGCGCTTCGTCGTCACCACGCATAAGCGGCACAAGTATCGCTGCACCTGCAACGCCGCAATCCTGACGGAGCCCGCTACTCCAGCGGCGACCTCCCGGCGTTCATCTCCCAGGAGTTCGAGCGCTACTTGCGCTGCGGCATTCTGCGCCACGGCTTCGCCCGCGTCCGCTGTCCGGCCTGTCGCGACGAGATTCTTGTGGCCTTTGCCTGCAAGAATCGTGGCGTCTGTCCGTCCTGCTGTGCCAGGCGCATGGCAGACTCGGGGGCGCATCTTCGAGACTGCGTTTTCCCTTGTGTCGCAGCTCGGCACTGCTCGAGGCGCCGCCTCCCCGCTTGGTCGCCATGTAGCCGTTCGGCTATCTGGCTCGAAGGGCGCCAATCGGAGATTTTCACGGGGAGGACCGTGAGGACGACGACAGCAACGCGGTCGTGTCCCGCCTCAACTTCAATACGTATTTACTGTGCGGGAACGAGGACTTCGGAGCGCAAAGACCAAGGAGAAATTATGGCCACTATTAAAGACAAGATGAAGCAGATCACCCAAAACCTCACTAACGCAATGAATTACCCGCCGCAGATCAATGAGATGATGGCAGATTACGATAAGCTCGCGAAAAAGTACAATAACGTCCATTGGGGCCTAACCAAGTTCCAGTTACCCAACCTCGACGAGTTTCTCGAGAACGTCCTGGAGAGCAGGATCCTCGAGAAGATCGATCTCAAGAAGACGAACATCGAGAAGTTAGACACCGAGCAGCTCCTCAAACAGATCGAGAAGCAGGAGAACCACAAGGAGAAAGAGAAGCTAGATCAGGAGCTCAAATCGATGGAGCTCAAGCTGGAGGAGCTTGAGAAGTCGCTAAGGGGCATGGTCAGCAAACACGATCAGCTGCTCCAAACCGTGAAAACGCAGCTGGATCAGCTCTCCAAAGATCTCAAGAACAATAAGCTCGACGACTGCAACGAGGGTGGCAAGAAGATCGAAGCCCACCTTTATATTGGTAAGATCCGCTCGGCCCTGGAAGGACAAAAGAAGAGCGATAGATACGACGACTGGCGCTGAGAATAGCACGCAGGGGCACCCGCCGACGCTGGCCCGCGCTCCACCCCGCCACCGTCGGAAGGGAGGCTTAAGTCACCGGCATTGGTCCTAGCCGTAAGGGTCTGCACCTTCGCTGTAGTGTTGCTGCTTGCTCTGGGAAATCTGGCAAGTGCCGGCGTTCCGGTACCGCCGGATGATATTGTTGAACTCTATGCCAATGTAATTCGGGGGCTCAAACAGAGTTTGTTATCATCGATAAGGCTGGACACCGAGGTACGACGCCCGATGTAATCCCGGCGGGTAAAGTGTTAATTGTCACCGATGCAATCATAACGCCCAATGTGGTCGAGGGGTTGTATCAAGGCAATGTCGATACCTCGGGCGGTGGCGAAAATCGAATCCGATTCCGTCTTCATTCTAGTAATCAAGCAATGCTGCACTTGCCTTTCTCGGCAGGATCGTCTTCTCAAAAGCACCGCTAGCCTTTGGGTTCGCCACGAATCCGGGGGCCTTTGTGGTGCGTCTTCTCGGATATCTGAATTGGCCGATTTAGCGATAGGAAGATCTGATGTGAGTCGCCACAGGGGGTGCCGTAGTAACACATATGCTCGTGGCGCTCTGGACCCAATGGCTGCCACTGGTCGAGGCTTAGAGCTGGGCTGGTAAACTGCTGGTTCTGGCTGGCGGCACAGCCCCAGACATCCCGCGAGTTCTCGCTACTCTCTCCCTGCATCCCCCTGACTCACCCCACTCCGCACAGCTTCGCGTAGGGTCCCTGACGCCTCGCTTATCCTGCGTATCCTGCGACCTTGACCGCCGGAATACCGCAGAGTAGCGTCTACGTTCGACGTAAAGAAACAGACCCTTAATGTACACTCCGCCGGCGCACCTGCTGCTCCCTGGAGGTCCCATGCACGCCGCCCGCTCCCTCGCCTCGCTCGCCCTCACCCTCGCTCTCGCCGCCGGCTGTGGCGCGGCGCCCGGCGCCGATGCCCCCTCGCCCTACATCCCCGGCTTCACGCCGCCGGCGACCCCAGCCGGGTACCAGCGCTTCGTCACTCCCATCCTCACCGGCCTCCCCTCCGGTAGCGATACGATCCGCTGCCAGTGGATCATGGCCCCGCCCACCGAGGACATGTACGTCACCGCCGTCGCCGGCGAGCAGTCGAAGGGCGGCCACCACATCGTGCTGTACGCCAACAAGGTGGTCGAGGACGTCGGCACCAGCCGCGACTGCACCGTCGACGACATGCTGCAGATCGGATTCCTCGGCGCTATCGGCGGCGAGGGCATGAGCACGACGAGCGGCCAGATCCCCGATGGCGTCGCCTTCAAGCTTCCCAAGGGGCGGGCGCTCATGGCCAACACCCACTTCATCAACGCCACCCCCGCCAGCTTCGACGGCCAGGGCGTCATCGACGTGAAGTTCGTCGATCGCGCCGCGGTCAAGCAGGTCGCCGACCTCTTCACCAGCCTCAACACCACCTTCGAGATCCCCGCCGGCAAGGCCGGCACCGCCGACGCGAACTGCGTCTTCGGCGCCGACATGTCCTTCTTCCGCTTCGCCAACCACATGCACGGCTACGGCTCCTCGGTCTACAGCGAGGTCGTCCACGGCGACGGCAGCAAGCAGGACCTCGTGCGCGACGACCACTGGCTGGCCGAGCAGATGTTCGACTTCCGCTTCGAGAACTGGCCCCTCGACAAGCCCCTCGTCATCAAGAAGGGCGAGACGCTGCACACGCACTGCGAGTGGCAGAACTCGACCGCCGGGGTCCTGAGCTTCCCATCGGAGATGTGCGTGATCTTCGGCTTCTTCGTGCCCGGCTCCGGCGGCCAGATCGTGTGCCAGGACGGCAGCTGGCCGAGCGGTCGCTAACCGCCGCTGAGATCGAGTCCGGCGCGCTAGAGCAAAAGCCTTCACTCCGCCTGCTCGGGCAGCTCCTCTTCACCGAGTCTTCGCAAAAGACGCGGAACCAGCTTGCGGATAAGTTCTTCCAGATCGCTGTGTGTCGGCGGCAACAGTGGGTGAAACTGCACCTGTCCGTGCTCATCCTCGAAAAAGACTCCGTCGGGCACGAGCGTGTGGACGTGCAGGTTCAAGTTGAGCGACGAGCCAAACCTCTGAATGAAGGAAACGGCGCCGCACAAGGGGGCAGAAATGCCTGCCTCCTGGCACAGCGGCGCTGCCAGGCGAACAAGGCCCGCAGAAACAGGCGCAGCATGAGGCTTATCAGCTTGGGGCGCCCAGCCAACAGGAACTGCAAGCGCATCGGGACTGTGAAGACCCACTGCCGCACCGGGACGGAAGGGAAAACGTAGTCTCCAAGATGCGCCGCCGAGTCTGCCATCCTCTTTGCGCAGCAGGACGGACACACGCCGCGATTCTTACAGGCAAACGCCACAAGTATCTGGTCGCGACAAGAGGAACAGCGGACGCGGGCGAAGCCGTGGCGGAGGATGCCGCACCGCAGATAGCGATCGAACTCGGCGATGATGAAGGCGGGGAGGTTACCGCTGGGATCGCGATCGGCAGCTTCGGCCAGGAATGTGGCCAGGTTCTCACGAACGGTGCGGTGCAGCAGCGTCTGTTCGGGCTCACGCCGCTGGTAACGAAACGTCGAGCCGGTTGAGCAGTCTGAGAGGGCCGGCGGCTCCTTTGCGGAAGCGAGCACCGGAGCGTGCCAATAACACTACATGCCAGGGACTAACTCCGCCGCTGAGAGGTGGACGCTATGCGACTTGCTGGCGCACGCCTGGTCCGGCGCATCGGACAGCAACCGGTTCCCGGACAGCGCCAGGCCGCTCTCCCAACCAGGGCGCGACGATTCCCATCGTGCGCCCGGAGCGCTCCGTCAGCTCTGCTCGACCTTTATGCGGCCGTCAGAGCGGCGCTGGGCGCTCTGCTTCCCCATCCAAGGGCTTTTGGGGCATCGGCCGACAACACTTTGTCTACCTTGGGTCCGAACGATGCAGTTGCAGTCGGACCTCGGTGTTGTGGCTCCCACACCGCCACACGCCTCCTCGCACTCCCATCAACCAGGATGTGCTGAAACGCTAGGCCAGCGTTGCTCGGGCTCACGCGCGCACGAGCGCATAAACCAAGTGTCGAAACCCGCTGGAAGACTCGGAGCGCGCGTGGACGCAGCCTGCATGGACGCAAACAAGATCTGCCCGATAAGCTCAGCCACAGAGCCCGCCTGCCAGTAGGAGTGTCCGATCAGCAGCTCGAAGGCGATGAGGCCCAGAGACCAGATATCGCTTGCGGCGCCGATCTGATCAGACTGTGAACGGGCTTGCTCGGGTGACATATAGGTCGGTGTTCCCAGCAACACCCCTGTATTTGTCAATTTGGCTTCGGCTATGCTGAACCGGTCGGGCTCGGTCATGCGAGCGATTCCGAAGTCCAGCAGCTTGACAGTGAGTTCTCCCTTCTCGTCTCGGGGCGACAACGCGATGCAGGCCCGGATCGGTCTCGACAGCGACTCCCCAAGCTGCGCGCGGGAGCGGCACATCATCGACGAATACTTGGAAGCCGTCCGGTACCTGAGCAGGGACCGCCAGCGTCAGGAGCGGGACTTTGAATTCGACGGTCGCAGCCTCCAGAATTGCGGCGTTGCGGGTCAGCTCGTACCTCTTCTCATTGGTAGCCTTGAGGCGACCTGAGGCTTCCTCTGCAGCGCGTCGAAGGATCAGCGCGCGTCAGGAACTTGATTTTCTCAACAGCAAATTTTGGTAAATGGTGATTGGAAATGCCTTTACGAAGCGGTACGAGATCACGCATTTAGCGATGGCATCCGACAGAGATACAGTTCCTTTCATGATTGAAAACACAGATCCATTTATCTGTGTCCTTTGAACAGCCGCAAAAACCAGCCCAGCTTGGAGCCAGTCGCGGCGGGGTTGTTCTTGCGTCGCAGCAGTTCGAGCTGCTGCACGCGTAAGCGCTGGTCAAGGTCGATCCACTGCTCATTGGTTGGCGCCGCCGACAAAGTGAGGAGCAGCGCGACACCGCGCGGAACATCGATGCGGAAATCGAATCGGCATGGACCGCCGCTACCTTGTTTCTGCGACAGCCGCGCGATCGGCAGAGAGGCGTCATACGGCAAGATTGGCAGCTTGGTCATTTGCTCGACCCGCAGCGCGCTTACGGCGGCATCGAGGTCGGGCGCTGCCTCGGCCAGCGCCTGTTCCAGCGTCGCGCGGGTCTGTCTGGGTTCGTCATCATTCAGCGCGTCTGCTTCGAGCGTGGCTTCGTAGTATTCGGCCACATGCCGCGCTTGCACGATGAAGAGCGCGCACAATCGCTGCGCAATCTCCTCGCGCAGCTTTTCGGCCGGCGCCGAATCGAACGCGATGTGAACGCTCAAGGAGCGCACCATGAACTCGCCCCGGCAAGGGCCGGGCTCTCCTTCCATGCGCCGCGGCAGCGCCGGCTCGAAGGGGCGAATCTTAGCCCGCTTGACGAACTCGTTATGAAAGGCCGTCATCTGTTCATCGATGAACAGAGCGTTTTTGGCAAAGATGCGCTCGAAGCGCTCCCTTGCTCGGGCGTGGTAGTCTGCTTCTGGCGACTCGCCGGTCAGCGGGTTCATGGCGAAGTTCATGTTCGGTGTGGTCAGCGCCAGCTCGAAGAACTCTCCCCGGCGCGTGACGCGCGTATAGCCGCTCATCTGGGCACCTTTGCGATTGGCCTGCGTCGCGTTGACATCGTAGATGCGCCCTCGCACCGCCACGAGATGGTCACCGCCGTGCAGCATGTCAACACAAGGTTGATTATACCCGGTCCTTCGAAAGGCTAATGAGTGTCCTATTACATGGGCTGAGGTGAGCAGCCATTCCCTGACGGCGGCGACGGCAATCGTGGCTCAAGGAAACTGCGACTCGCTGAACCTCAGTATTGGGGAGCATCGCGAGCTGAGAATCTAAAAGTCTCGACTGCAAAGACGGCAAGTCCATGATCGCGCAGTTGGTCTTTTCTGAAATCCTCACGAAGCCGTTTGGTTATTCCCGATTCTCAGCGATGACAAGCGCTCGCCCCGGAAGGACTCCGGTCGCCGAGATCCGAACTCATCGCGGATGCGACCACTGCGGCAGCGTCGCATCTGTGCAAGGATGCTCACGACCGAGGCAAAGCTGAGGTACTGGTCCGCGATGGTCCATCCCGGCGAGCTTGTCGCATCGACTGCATGAACGGATGCCGATGTCGGGCAGGCAGGCCCATCGATATTGCGCTGGTCGTCAGTGACTGTGTGGGCAGGATGAGAGACTGCTGCAAGTTTCCCCAGAACTGTCGACGTTCTGGGGAACCCAAAGGAGATTTCTCGACGGAGGAGATGTTCTCGGGCTTGAGATCGCGATGGATGATGCCGAGCTCGTGTGAGCGCTCGAGCGCGCCGGCAATCTGGCGGGCGATGTGCAGGACGCGCGGCACCTCGATCGGTCCGGTCGCCAGGGCGTTGCGCAGGCTGTAGCCCTCGATGTATTCGAGCACCAGGAAGAAGGCGCCGTTTTCTGCGCGGCCAAAATCGGTGGCGATGGCGATGTTGGGATGCTCGGCGCGGGACATGGCCACGGCTTCGCGCTCAAAGCGCGCCACCAGCTCTGGCACCTGCGATGTTTCAGCGTGCAACATCTTGAGCGCAAAGCGCTTGCGCATGTGGGTGTGCTGCACCAGATAGACGGTGCCCATACCACCTGTGCCGAGCACGCCCTCGATGCGATAGCGACCCGAGATGATCGCACCATTGGGCTGCGAGACGCGATCTTCTATCGCCTCTCTGACGGCACTTGAGTCTAAGGTCGCCTTCCCCACGCTGGACTCGGCCATGGCCCAGAGTCAGCGTACCACAAGCATGCGTCGCTGTGAGCGATAGATGATCTGCCGGGATGCAGCTGTGCGGAGCCGGGCAGAAGCGGTCTAGCTGCTTGAAAAGTCTCGCGTATCGAGCGCTAATCGGGCCGGCTGCTCAGCAGCGCGAGCCGCTTTTTGAGCGCTGCGGGCGAGACCCGCAAGAGTCGCGCCGCGGCTTCGAGATCGCCGCCCGCCTGCGCGCGCGCCTGCTCAATCTGAGCCGCGCTGAGCTCGGTCGCGCGTGGCAGTCCCAGGTCGTCCATCAGCTTCATCAGCGTGGTGCGCGAGGTGTCGAGCGCTGCTGCCACTTCGCTCTGATAAAAATCGCGCGAAGCGAGCAGCGCGAACAGCGCCTCGGCGACGCGCGCCCGCAGCCGCTCTGCGAACTCGGGGCGCTTTGGATCCAGCTGCGCGACCTCCAGCTGAACCTGCCGCAGCTCCTCGGGTGCAAGCAGCTTGCGCAGGGTTCTGTGCGCGATGCCCAGGGTGTCGCAGGCCGCCCGCAGGAACTCTTCGGGAGGCGCTGCTGCCGCGGCCGGCTTCAGGATGCGCTCGGGAGTGGGCGGCGGCCCTGGCGGCCTGGGCGCGGGCTTCGCCGTGATGCGCCGCCCGGCCTGCTCCATGAGATGCCGGGGAAGCACCCCTTCGCTGCCTTCGGCTGTGGCCAGGACCGCTGCTGCATGGACCTCCGCGCAGAGCTCGCGCACATTGCCCGGCCACGGACGCAGCAGGCATGCCTCGACCAGCGACGCCGAGGTCAGGCAGCCTGCGGCCTTTTCCACGGTCTGGCTGACGAGGTAGGGGATCTCCTCCAGCCGCTCGCGCAGCGGTGGCACATGGATCTCGGGACGTCCGATGCGGTAGTAGAGATCTTCGCGAAAAGCTCCCGCTGCCACGGCTTCGCACAGATCGCGCAGTGTCGCCGCGCAGATGCCCACGCTGATGGCCTGCGGCCGCGTGCTCCCAAGCTGCACCACCTCGCGGGTCTCCAGCACGCGCAGCAGCTTGGCCTGAACCGACAGCTCAAGCTCGGCAACCTCGTCGAGAAACAGCGTTCCGCCGTGCGCTGCTTGCAGATAGCCGGGCACATCGGCCACGGCTCCGGAATAGGCGCCGCGCACCGCTCCAAACAGCAGGCGCTCCGCGAGCTCTTTGGGAATGGTCGCGCAGTTGACGGCCACCAGCGGACCGCTGCTCCGCGGGCTCGCCTGGTGATAGAGCCGCGCCGTGATCTCCTTGCCGCAGCCGCTCTCACCGCGCAGAAAGAGTCCATGGCCGCTCCTGGCCAGCGCCGTCACCTGCTTGTGGATGCAGTGCAGCGTCGGTCCAACGACGATTCCATCGCGCGCAGTGGGGCGATCGAGCGCCGCTTGAAACGGCGCCAGGTTCGGAACCAGCAAGAACAGCGTGCGCCCCATGCGCAGCACTGCATGAGCAGGCGCGACCGTCAGGGTATGTGGGGGCAGCCGCTCGCCATTCAGGAACACGCCGTTGGTGGAGCCCAGGTCGCGAACCTGGAGCGCAGCACCGTCGGGCGTCCGCTCCACGAGCACGTGGCGACGGCTCAGGCGGTCGTCCTGGATGCGCCGGGCCTCCAGCTCATCCCGCCCGATGCTCAGGGCGCCATCGCGCAGTGGAAACGGCAACAGATAGGGGCGGTTTCCCGAGAAGCAGAGAACCAGACCAGGACTGCCCGGCTCAGCCGCCTCCGGCTCTAGGATGTCCTCCGTCTCCTTTACGGTATTCGGGGGCATCTTGATAGAATGCACCAAACCGGGTCCCGCATAAACCTCAAGTTCAGCGTCGGCACAGAGACGGGCCCAGGCGTGTGTAGATCAGCGTCCAGAGATCGGGCACACTACCTGGGACTCAGGAGAGTCATCGCCCGTGGTCAAGACCCTGCCATTTCCCGGCACTGAGCGCTTTCTGGTCAAGCGCTGCCTTGGGGCGGGCGGCTTCGGAACGGTCTATGAGGCGCTGGATCGCAAGCGCAGCGCCGTGGTCGCGCTTAAGGTGCTGCGCGAAGCCAGCGCGGATGATCTGTACCGCTTCAAGCAGGAGTTTCGCTCGCTCAGCGGCAACACGCACCGCAATCTGGTCACGCTCTACGAGCTCTTCAGCGAGGAGAATCAGTGGTTCTTCTCGATGGAGTTCGTGCAGGGCAGGGACTTCATCAGCCATCACCGCAGCTCGGGCGCTGCGGGCAGCGGCCCGGGAGCGCTCTCCTATCTGGAGTCTTCGGGCCGGCTGGCTCCCAACTCCCCAACCGTGGTCTCTGCGGATGGACTGCCGCTGTTTGGCAGAGGCAGCTTCGACCGAGCCAGGGTGGGTGATGACGCCGCGCCCTTGCCAACCGAGGAGCGCGCTGCGCCGCTGCCCGCGCGGCGGCCAGTCTCTGCGGCGCAGCTCTTGCGCTCGCTGCGCCAGCTGGCAGAGGGGCTGCTGTTTCTGCACGACCAGGGCCTGGTCCATCGCGACATCAAGCCGGCTGAAAACAGAGAGTGCAGAGATCGTTTGAAAACAGGTGCTTGCAGAGCTCAGAGCAAAGGTCGATCAAAAATATTTTTGCAACCTGCGGCGTGGAGCAGCCCCCCACAGGGCGCTCACGGCTGGTTGGCGGCTGGCGCGGCGAGGAGGCCGATGCGCCGGCCGAGCTGCCTGGCCAGCGCTCGCAAAAAGGGCGCGACGGGCAGCGTCGCTATCATGCCGAGGATCTGCCCCAGCGAGGCGCGCTCGTCCAGGAAGTGAAGAATCACATCGGGCTCATTGAGCGAAAACATGGCGGCGAATATGTCGGGAATGCGCTCTGGCTCCGCCTTCCAGACCTCCAGCAGAATGGCATCCAGAAATCGGAAGAAATGGGAATCCCCGGGCGCCGCGAAGGGGTGCCCATTTTCCACGATTGAGTGGATGATGGCCTCGCAGTCCTCGATGATGCGAGTGACGGCATAGCCGGTCGACGCCTTGAGCCTGCCGGCGGGGATCCCGATGCGGCGCACCCGGGTTCCCTGCTGGCGCGCAAACGGCTGCTCGGTCATGGGGCTGATTCCAGCTTCGCGATTGTGGATCTGGAAGTGCGTGATGCCATGGATCTGCCGCAGGTACTCTTGCAGCAGCGGCTCGGGATCCACCGGATGCAGCGACACCAGCTCAACCAGCGCTTCGGTGCGGCTCCAGGGCAGGACGTAGATGAACACGGTGCCGGGACGACAGCCGCTGTTTGCGACGACGCGAAAGTCGATCAGGGTGGCCACCCCGGGCTCGAAGGCCGCGCTCGGGCTGCTCACCGCCCAGCCGTGGATGTGCTGCCACAAGAGGTGATAGCGGCGCTCATCGACCGCGAGCTGCGTGCGGCGAAAGCGGCTATCAAAGACAAAGCGCGCCTGGTAGCTCTGGCCATCGACCGTGAGGCTACAGCCGGCGTCATCTTCGCGGAGCTCCGAAAGGTGCCCGCACACGACCCGGTGCTGCCCGTGCCGGCCAAGGCGCGCCTTGGTCTGCTCCTGAAGATCGGCAAAGAAGATCGTGCGATAGACGAGCTCTTGCAGGGCGACGTCTTGGCCAACCATCCCATCGAAGACGCGCAGCGTCGTATAGCGATGGCGCACCAGCGGCTCCAGCGGACCGCCGTCCGGTGACCAGAAGGACAGCGTGCGCAGCTGCTCGTCATCACGCGCCCCATCGATAAGCAGGATCGAGCGATCGCTGAGCGAGCTCTGCGCGAGCAGCCACGCCAGCACCAGCCCGGAGACGCCGGCGCCGACGATGGCAAAATCAAAGGTCTGTAGCTTGCTGCCTGCCGCCATCTGCAAAACATAACGGACATCATCTGGGCCATCCACTGGCTTGCGCGCTAAATCGCAGATCCCGGCCACCGCCCCCCCTTGTCAGCGCACCGGACTGCTCCTGGTGAATCCGACAATAGCCCTGGCTTTGACCAGACTGTTCGGAATACCCTGACAGTCATGCCCGATCCGGCGGATATGCTGCTGTTTGTCACCGTGGTTCGCGAAGGCGGCTTCACCCGCGCGGCCCTGTCGCTGGGCCTGACCAAGCAGTCGGTCAGCGAGCGCATTGCCCGGCTGGAGGGCAGCCTGGGCGTGCGGCTGCTGGCGCGCACCACGCGCACGGTCCGTCCGACCGATGCCGGGGCCCGCTACTACGAGCGGCTGTGCCTGGTCGCGGGCCAGCTGGAGGATGCAAACCGCGAGGTGCAGCAGCTCCAGGCCGAGGCGGTCGGGATGCTGCGCATCTCTGCGCCGCTGCTTTACGGAAGGCGCTATCTGGGCCCGGTGATCGGCCGCTATGTAGCCCGCTATCCGAAGGTGCGCTGCGAGCTGGTGCTGGCCGATCAGTACGTCAACCTGGTCGAGTCTGGCTTCGATCTGGCGATCCGCGTCGGGGTGCTGAACGACTCTTCACTCACTGCGCGCAAGCTGGGCACGGCCGCGGTCTATTACGTGGCCAGTCCGAAGCTCTTGAAGCAGCATGGTCCGCTGGGCAACCTGGAGCAGCTGCGACGAGCGCCCAGCATCTCCGTGCGAGCGGGCGAGAGCTGGGAGCTTCACGGCCACAGCTTCAAGCTGGATCCGGTTCTCATGGTAAACGACCTGGAGGCGGCGTGCAGCGCTGCGGTGCATGGCGTGGGGGTTGCGCGCCTGCCCAGCCTGCTGTGCGCCGATGAGGTGCGCGGCGGACGGCTACAGATCCTGTTTGATGGCGAGGCTGCGCTGCAGCGAGTTATTCAGGCGGTCTACCCGAGCCGGCAGTACATCCCACCCAAGGTCCGCTTCTTTGTGGAAGAGCTGCTGCGCAGCAGCACAGAGCTCGGTCTGGACCA
>Ga0075163_10009627_pt1 | contig 12678 bp, 9 predicted proteins | sample JI1023141ADNA_FD_71478 | JGI IMG/M metagenome (GOLD analysis project Ga0075163, IMG submission 71478) | Wastewater effluent complex algal communities from Wisconsin, to seasonally profile nutrient transformation and Carbon sequestration -... | ecosystem: Engineered > WWTP > Effluent > Algae...
GCCAGCCCGCCCGCGCCAGCATTCGATATGTTGGGATAGCAGGCTGTTGAGTCCGTCAGGGCTCACCATGCCTTGTGCTGGGCCTATATGGAGGACCTGGACGCATTTTCTAGGTAAGGGGCCAGTGCTCCGCCCCGCTAGTCTATCGATCCGATTTGCTCTGCGCCGGCGCCGACAGACGAGCGTATTCCGCCGCCTTCGCATAGTTCAGGCGGATTCCAATACCGGTTCCGTTTGTGAACTCAATCCCTCGGCGCTCTAGCTCTGCTTGGATTTTGGTTACTGTAGAAGGGCGGGGTGCCCCAAGCCCGGCCTCAAACCTAAAGATCGTCTGCATGGCAACGCCAATAGCCGCGCCAAGTTCAGCCTGAGTGATCCCGAGCAAATCTCTCGCTGCGGTTACTTGTCTACCCGAAAGTTTCATTTTTCTTGTTGACTCTGCCGGGAAACCTGATAGACCCTGAAATTGTAAATAGTTAAACTTTTCAAGGTCTTAGTTCGTCGTTTCAAACCGGCGGACTGTCCCACGCACTGGCACTGCTGTCTAGCGCCGAGTGTATAGGGAAGGCTCGCGCCCAAGGCGGTATTTCATGGCTACCGATCTGACGTTGCTGCCATCAAGGGAGCGCTAGGCGATCTCCGACGACAAAACCTACTTGAAGACCACATGGGGAACGGTTCGCGCAACACAACCAGGCACCAAGCGGCGCTAGCGTGACCCGTTGCATCCGCGCAACCTCGCTCGGTCAGCGGACGATTGCCGGCCTGCCTCGACGGCTCGACTGTCACTGCCGTGAAGGGAACGCAAGGCGATCTCCGACGACGGAACGAACACCTACGATGCAGGGGGAAGGGGTTGAGAACGCAAGACCGGGCACCAAGAGCGTAGTGCAGATCTATCGTGGTCTTGGGTTCCCCCATGGCCTCACTCGGCCACAGTACGATTTTTCGATTCTCTCGACGATCGGCGCTCACTGCCTGAGCCGTTTCGCCTACGACCTTCATTTGCTCGACGATAACCGTGAATTTAATGCCTGCGTTACAGGCCGAACGGAGGAGCGCTGGCCTCGCGCCCGCTCAGTGATGTTGTCAAGTTGACTAGAGCTTCGTCGATAGCTGGGCTGAGGAATTGGCAGCGTCGCGATAGTAAGAAACGTAGCTAAATCCGCCTATTTGGTTCTTACGATGCAGCGTGTGTCCATCGTCAGGAGCCAGTCATGTCCGCGGTCTCGGGTCCAAGCTTTTCGTGCGTTTCTGTCTCGCCATCCCAGCTCCGACGCATGCTGGAGCAGGCGATGCCTAGCGATGCCCAGCTCGAAGCCTTCTGCATCGACTACGTCCCGGCTGTACATCGCCAGTACAGCTCCGGGATGGAGCGCACCCAGAAGCTAAACCTGCTGCTCGCCAGCACTCCGCCAGAGGAGCTACTCGAGTACCTGCGCTGCCACGCGGCCACGGTCCCCGGACGCGAGCTGGCGCGGCCAGCACCACCGATTCCGCCTACTGCAACGCCGCAGCGCCGAGCGGGCCACATTGTGGGTTTTGGCTGCGCAGCGGCTGGAGCTGTCGGGGCTGTAGTGCTCGCTGTGGGACTGCACTGGCCGCGCAACCGCTCGGCTTCATCTGAGTCTGCGGCAACGGGACACGCTCTCTCCGTCCTGGCGAATCACGATTCCCCTGTCGCCATCGCTCTTCCATGGCTGACCAGCGAGCCCTCCCCGGCTCTTGTCTACGCGGTGCCCTCGGGTAGGCCGCTGGGTCAGACTCCCTGGACGCCTGAGCTAGCGGCGCCATGGGACCCGCTTGCCAAAGGTGGCGTGAAGGTGTGCCTGCGCAGCGCAGGTTTCATTCCCGTGCTTGTAAGGCTGGAGCCCGCAGCGGACCCATCCCGGTCCCGCTCAATTCATATACGACTCCAGCGGGAACCTCGTGCTGTCTCACAGCGCGATCTTGGACAGGAGACCTGCAATGTCCCGACCCCGATCATTGAGTAGAGGCTGGCTGTTTCTCTTCTCCGCGCTGCTTCTCTTTCCTCACCGCTTGGTCACCGCAGAACCTCCAGGCTGCGTTCAGGACCTTTCCTGCCGCAGTCACCTGGATCAGGGAATCGCTCTCGATCTGGTCCGCAAGTACGAGCTTGCCCTGCGTGAGTTTCAAGCCGCCTACCGGCAACAGAAAGACCCGCGAGTGGCTATGAATATCGGCAGGACGCTCCACAAGCTAGGGCGCTTTTCCGAGGCACTCTCTTGGTACAAAGACGCTGGGCGGGCGGCTCCCGCAGACACCGAACTTCAGAAGCAGCTCCAAGAGTTCACTGCGCAGGCCAAGCAGAATTTACCGGAAGCTGCTGGGGCGCACTCTCCTGTGTCCGTTGTGAACCAGCCGACGTTTGCGGTGCAGACCTCACCCATCAACCTGGCAACAACAGCGACGGCAATCAATAACAACACCATCAAGCTCGACCTGGGGTCTCTGCGCTCGGACCCCCAGCCGGTGCATAAGCCGCTGTACCGGAGACCTTCGTTGTGGGTCCCGCTAATTGGCTCGGTCCTTGTCGCGAGCGCAGCGGGAATTGCGGTAGCGTCCTGGCCTCATCCATGGCAACCCGATTCGCAAGTCCCTGCTTCTGTCTTCTCCGCAGTAAAGGACGGAGGTACCAAGTGACGCGTACGCCAGGAATGCGCCGAGGACATAATCTTTCGCTAGCAGCCTGGCTAATGGCCCTGCTGCTCTCTACGAATGGATGCGGACCCAGAAATACGGCCATCCTGATCATGCTTAGCGGAGACATGATGGACGCAGAGAGCGTGCAAATCACTCCCTGGCTGAATGGAACCCAAGGAGAGGTGATTCACCACGACCCGACCCAGAGGCAGCGAGTGTTATGGCTTCCCGAGCAGGCGGGGGGACTTCTTCGGCTGGAGGCGGACGGAACCAGCAGCCAACCAACCGCCTGCCGCACGGCCCACACAGCGGCGGAAATCACCTTCGCGCCAGAGTTTACCCAGCCCATCGTGGTCTCGTTATGGTTTCCACCAGCCCAGTGTCTGTTGACCGTGGAACTACAGGGAATAGCTTCGGTGACAGCTGAGCCCGCAGGCCTCAATTGTCAAGGAGTAGTACGGTGCAGTGGATGGTTTCCGCGTGGCCAGGAAGTCGCGCTGAAGGCTGGCCCTCGACCCTCAAGCCGATATGGAGACTGGTCCGGAGCTTGCCAAGCGCAGGGGGCGACCTGCATGATGAGGGTACAGGGATCGTCTGCGGTCCAGGTGCGGGATACGCGCGGCAGCTGCTCGGACGGCGATTGGTGTTGGCAAAATCCGTTACCGCAGGGAAATAGGCTCAAAGGCGTGTGGGGAACCGACGCAGCCAATGTCTGGGCCGTAGGCGATGCCGGCACAATCGTGAAATGGAACGGAACGGTATGGTCCTCGCAGTCTAGCGGCACCTCAAACGATCTTAATAGCGCGTGGGGAACCGACGCAGACAATGTCTGGGCCGTGGGCGAGCGCGGCGCCATCGTGAAATGGAACGGAACGGCCTGGTCCCCGCAGCCCAGTGGCATCTTGGAAGGGCTCAAAGGCGTGTGGGGAACCGACGCAGACAATGTCTGGGCCGTGGGCGATAAAGGCATCATCCTGAAATGGAACGGAACGGCCTGGTCCCCGCAGTCCAGGGGCACCTTGGATTGGCTCAAAGGCGTGTGGGGAACCGACGCAGACAATGTCTGGGCCGTGGGCGACGGCGGCGCCATCTGGAAATGGAACGGAACGGCCTGGTCCCCGCAACCCGGCGGCACCGCTGGGCTCAAAGGCGTGTGGGGAACCGATGCAGACAATGTCTGGGCCGTGGGCGATGGCGGCACCATCCTGAAATGGAACGGAACGGTCTGGTCCCCGCAATCTAGCAGCACCTTGAGCTGGCTCTGGGGTGTATGGGGAACCGATGCAGACAATGTCTGGGCCGTGGGCGATGGCGGCACCATCCTGAAATGGAACGGAACGGCCTGGTCCCCGAAGCCCAGCGGTACCTCAAATGATCTTAATAGTGCCTGGGGAACGGATGCATCCAATCCCTGGGCTGTGGGACAACGCGGCACCATTCTGAAATGGAATGGAACGGCATGGTCCCCGCAGTCCAGCGGCACCTCAATCGCCCTTAATGGCGTGTGGGGAACGGATGCATCCAACATCTGGGCTGTGGGACAACGCGGCACTATCCTGAAATGGAATGGAACGACCTGGACTCCACAGTCTAGCGACACCGTGGCCGGGCTTTGGGGTGTATGGGGAACCGATGCTTACAACGTCTGGGTCGTGGGAGATAATGGCACCATCCTGAAATGGAACGGAGCGAGTTGGACCCCGCAACTCAGCGGCACCAGGGTCTTACTCCGGAGTATATGGGGAACTGACGCCTTTCACGTTTGGGCTGTGGGAGATAACGGTACCATCCTGGAATGGAACGGAGCGAGCTGGACCCTGAAAACCAGCAACACCTCATACGCGCTCTTGGGTGTATGGGGAACCGACGCCTCAAATGTCTGGGCCGTGGGCGGTGCCAGCACCATCGTGAAATGGAACAGCTCGGTCTGGTCTCGGCAGCCCACAGGCGGCACGGACTGGCTCCATGGCGTATGGGGCACCGATGCAGACAATGCCTGGGCCGTTGGCCAGTACGGCACCATCGTGAAATCGGAGGGCGTGATCTGGGGCGAGTATTCTCGAGGACTCTCCTTCGAGTTTTATGGCGTGTGGGGAGCCGATGCCTCCAACCTCTGGGCCGTGGGCGAGCGCGGCACCATCCTGAAGGGGGATTATGACCCTCCCATCCGTACTTACACGGACCTACGGATGGAGATGTCATGCCTACGACCCGCCCGCCCCAGCCAAGTAATGTCACTGTTCCGCGCCTTCCGCACCTGGCCCGAGAGTTCGATCCAGGTGATACCAAGCCCCGGCGGGCGGTCGGCTACGTTCGCGTATCGACCGACATGCAAGCCGCCGATGGGCTGTCGCTCGATGCTCAGACTGCCGCAATCGAGCAATACACTTCGCTACACGGTCTGAAACTTCAATCGATCTACAAGGACGTCATCTCAGGGGCCAAATCTGAGCGGCAGGGCTTGCAGGCGGCGTTAGAGAGTCTTCAGCGTGGCGCAGATGTTCTCGTCGTTTTGAAATTTGATCGATTGTCCCGTTCTATAAAACACTTCTGCGAGCTGTATGAGACTTACTTTCAATCGGGCGAAAAAGAGTTGGTGGCGATTCGGGAGTCCATCCGCTTGGACTCTTCCCTGGGGCGAGCCCTGGTCAGTATCCTACTCGTCTTTGCTCAGATGGAACGCGAGGCCACGGCAGAGCGGACTCGCGAAGCGGTGTCACATATCCGGCAACTTGGTTACCACCATGGCAAAGCTCCCTATGGATTCAAGGCAGTTCCGGCTCCCGACCAGCCGCGATTCAAGGTCCTCGTAGAGAACCCAGAAGAACAGAAGATTCTTGGCGCCATCAAGGTATGGCTCGATGCTGGTCTCAAGGTGCCCGATATCGCGACGCGCTTGAACAATGAGGGGATCAAGCCGCCACAGGCCGACCGATGGCGCACCTCATTCCTCTACCTTCTGATTGAGCGGCATGGCTGGCACAACCCACAGCCCCACAACGAACGGGCCCATACGGACGAAGAACTGCTGGCGCGTATCGTCGAGCTACGGGGGCGAGGTCATACCTACCCGCAGCTCGCCAGAATCCTGAACGAGGAGAGGTGGGCGCCGCTCAAGGGTCGCAAGTTCACCGACAGCAGCGTGGGCAAGCTCCTGCGCGGTTGCGACGAGACCAAGCATCAGACCCCCAAACGCTATCTCGAGCACATGATGGAGAAGATGGCTCGGGAACACGCCAAGGGGTCACCTGATGAGCCCTTCCAGCGGCCAGGGCTACCTAGACTGGCGCGACTACTCGGCGAGGCTGGGTATGTAACTCCCAAAGGGCATGCACACTGGTGGCCGGCCCAGGTGCAGCAGCTTCTCGAAGGGCGCTTTGACGAATATTACCCAGGGTAATCTAAGTGCGGCCAGCCGGGCCACGCCGTTCTGGGCTGATGTAGACCGTAGCCCAGGCGTGCTTGCCGCCCTGGGATAGGATGGCGCAATGCACTGGACGATTGCACGCGCTGCCCTGCCTTGGTTCCTCATCACGGCCTCGGTTGCCCACGCCAAGCCCGGCCCCGCCCGCACAGCCACCGAGGCGGCTATGGCCAAGATCAAGCAGCTCAATGATCGGCTGCACGCAGTCATTGCGATCAACCCCGAGGCACTCGCCGAAGCCGACGCGCTCGACAAGGAGCCGAAGCGGCGCGGGCCTCTCCACGGCGTCACCGTCCTCTTGAAAGACAACATCGCCACGCGCGGCCCGATGGCGACGACCGCCTGATCGCTGGCGCTCGCGGGCGTCCAGGTGCCGCGTGACGCGTTTCTTGTCACGCGCTTGCGCCAGGCCGGCGCGATTGTCGTCGGCAAGGCCAACCTCTCCGAGTGGGCCAATCTCCGCTCGACTACCTCGTCGAGCGGCTGGAGCGCAATCGGCGGTCAGACGCGCAACCCCTACGCGCTCGACCGCACGCCGTGCGGCTCGTCGTCGGGAACCGGCGCCGCGGTCGCCGTCGAGATGGCCCAGGTGGGCGTGGGTACCGAGACCGATGGGTCGATCTTGTGCCCGAGCTCGATGATGGGCCTGGTGGGCCTGAAGCCGACGGTGGGGCTTGTGAGCCGCGCCGGCGTGTTCCTATCGCGCACAGCCAGGACACCGCGGGACCGATGACTCGTACGGTCGCCGATGCCGCTGCGCTCCTCACGGTGTTGGCGGCGCCTGATCCCGACGACCCGAACTACGCCGAGGCCAGGAAGCACCCGCCGGTGGACTATGGGAAGGCCGTTGAGAGCAGCCAGGGCGCGCTCCAGGGCGCGCGCCTCGGCGTCCTCCGCACCCGCTTCAGTGGCTCGCCGCCAGCCGAGCGCGCGTTCGCAGAGGCGATTCAGGTCCTGAAGCAGCAGGGCGCAGTGCTCGTCGACCCGGCTGAGCTGACTCCGCCCCACGAATACGGCGAGGCCGAGCTCGACGTGATGTTGTTCGAGATCAAGGCCAACCTGAAGAATCAGCTCTGAACCCCCAGTGCATGAGCTCCCGTTTATCATTTAGTCCCGTCGCCCTGCAGAGGCGCGGCGCCTCGGCGCGGTCGCGGAGGCGGAAGCGGCAGCCGGCTCGAGTTCGGCGCGGGCAGCGCTATGCTGCATGAGCCCGAGTCTGTGCGCCAGCGCAGCGCTTAGGCTGTGGCTCTGAACACTGTTAACCTCATTGGGGCGTCAATAACTCAGTCCATGCGGTGCCAGCAAGGGGAATTCCGACGGAGCGTGCAGCGTGAGCGGCTGACCGCCTGTTTCGCAGCGTCGCTCGTCCTTGGTCGGGCATTGGTCTCTTGAACCACCACCAATAACAAACCCCTGGTCTGTACTGATGAGACGGCGCTAGAATCCCATCCCGATGGAAGCGGTTACCGATGCATAGACAAATTGACGACATCGTCGAAACTCTCAAGACCGCAAAGCAGCGGGGTGTCAGCACCGTCTTGCTGACTGGTGCTGGCTGCTCAGTATCGGCCGGCATCCCGACAGCGGCCGGCTTTGTCGACCTGATTCGCGAGCGGTATCCTCGCAGCTATGATCGCGCGGAACCTAAGCAGTATCCACACTGCATGGCGCAGCTCAGTGTTAGTGAGCGACGAGACCTAATCATTCGCTACATCGAGCAGGCCAAAGTCAACTGGGCGCACGTCGGTATCGCCCAACTTATGCTGCATGGATTCATCGACCGGGTGCTCACGACGAACTTTGACCCTTTGGTAATGCGGGCCTGCGCCCTAGTAGATGTTTTTCCGGCGATCTACGATTTTGCAGCGTCGCAGTACTACAAGCCAGCGGACATCCCCGGGAATGCGCTGTTCCACCTACACGGACAACACACGGGGTTCGTCCTACTAAATACAAAGGAGGAATGTGACCGGCATGCACGCCACCTCGCCCCAGTGTTCGAGGATGCAGGGCGACGCCGCGTCTGGCTTGTGGTCGGCTATAGCGGGGAAAACGACCCAGTCTTCGAACACCTAGCCAAAGTCGACCAATTTGATAACAAGCTTTACTGGATTGGTTACAAAGAAAGTGAACCACAGCAGCACGTTCGCGAGAAGCTGCTTTCAGGAAGCAAGGATGCCTACTATGTGAAAGGATTTGATGCCGATGAATTTTTTGTGACTCTGGCCCAAAGGCTCGATTGCTTCCCTCCAGACTATGTTGCACGGCCCTTCTCTCACCTTGACAATCGCTTCGAGAAGTTGGCCCCATTTCGGATGCCCGGTCAGCCCGACCAAACAAGAGGTACCAACGTTGTCACGGTGACGCGGCAGCTCATTCAACATGCTAAACATATCTTTGAGGAAAGAACCGGCATAAGGGTAGCAGCCCCGCGTAACGTCATTCCGGCCGAGGATGCGCCGCTCGTACTAAAGGCAGTAGGTCATCTTATAGCCGGCCAGTACGACCAGATTCTGGAGATGCGCCCCCGCAAGGGGCAGCCTTTTCCAGAGGGGCTCCGTGAACCCATAAGTCTCTCCTACTGCGCTAAGGGCGACGCACTGATAGCCACAGCGGCACGACAGCATGGCAGTGCGTTCGAAAGAAACATTAGTGAAGCAATAGAACAATATCGGCGCGCACTGGAAGTCCACGACCAGTGCTGGCAAGCTTATCAAGGCTGGGGCAGAGCCTTGACTTCGCGGTCTCTGTCCTTCCTTGATTCACGGACATCCGCTGATCTGGACAAGGCGATCGAAAAATTCGAAGAAGCGATCAAGCAAAAGGGCGATAAACGAATCTTGTTAATTTATATTATTAACGCACTACAATCTCATGTTAGTCTAGGTGGAATCAATGTCGATAAACTCCTGGATCGCATTGAAATCTACCTTGATCGTGCGTTACAAATTGTTCCCGTGTTTCCGCAGCTTCGTGCATTGCAAGCAAACTTGTGGATGGAACGAGGAAATCGTCGTACTGACGCGGAAGGTAATGCTCTTCTTCATCGCGCTCATGATGAATATCTGGCAATCGCTAACAGTGAGCCAGCCATGGGTGCAATATGGCACAATGCAGGCAACGCTATAGCAATGCTAGCGCAGAGATCTTCAAATGAAGAGTCCGCCGTTTTGTTTCAGCGTGCTTTAGAATATTATCATCAGATGCCGGTATCACCCGACCAAAGCCCTATTACATGTAATGCGATAGGCTGGTTGTACAGCGCCTGGGGCGAAAAGTCTGCCGGTGAGCTGCGAGAACAGCGGTTGACGAAAGCGGTGGACTACCTCAGCCAAGCTTTAGAGGGCCAGCCAGATTTTGTCATGGCACTCGGTAACCTATTTGCTGTGCAACGCCTCCGCGCAGCAGCACTCCCACCCGAGCAGGCTGCCGAACTGCTCTACCAAGTCGTGAACCGCATCGATGCGGCTGAGAGTGCCAGCGCACCCAACGCATTTTATGACCAGCTTAGGGCTGGCGTACTGGTTGAACTGGCTCGATGGGTTTCTGCGCCAGAAGCTGACCTGCTCCGCAAACAGGCTATCGAGCTTTATAGGAGTATCGCTAAGAGTCATCGTGAACGCCCAGGAATTGCGGACGCGCTAGCGGGACTACTGCTATTTCGTTCAAATAACGTCGGTGCCCTCGACCGTGGGGCTGCATTGCGAGAAGCTTGTGGATGGTACCTCCGCGAGCATAAGCTTCGACCTCACGATGTGCAAGTTGCCTACGCCTATGGACAAGCACTTCATCAGCTCTCCCACCTTAGCGAAGGCAAGGACAAGGAGCGACTGGTTGGCCAGGCCGTAGAGGTCCTGCGGCCCTTCGGTGTCCCTGAATCGCCGGCCGTATTGCACGTGATGCTTGCTTCTCTGCTTGAGGAACAAGCACGCCTTAGGTCAACGAAGCATGCGCTCGGATTGCTGAAAGAGGCTGAGCAGCTCATAAAGGCAGCGTATGGCCGCCATCCGGAGCCAGCAAAGGTACTGATCCGATGGGCGATGTTGCTAGTCGGTCAGAAGGAATATTCTGTCAGTGAAAAGGCTCCGATGCTGCTCGATCAGAGTGCCTCCAAGCTGCGCGAGGCGCTAGGGCACTCTCCAGATGATCCCTGGTGCCACGCTGTTCTTGGTTCTGTTCTGGTGTGGCGCGAACGGGCTTTGGGTGACCAAGACTCTGAACAACGTCTAAGGGACGCCATTTGTCACCTTGAACAGGGGCCGACCGATATGGCTTTTGTCCAAGCTGGGCTCGCGGATGCCTATCGCTTATTAGCAGAGATATCGCAAGGACCAGAGGCGCAAAGCCAACTTGAGCGCGCGGCGAACCACGCTGCGTGTGCTGCAAAGATGGAGCCGGCCAACGCTGGCTATGCGGCGAACCTGGGTTATTTGTATCATGAGCGAGCGACAGACGCCCCAGAAAGCATCCGCGAAGCACTCTTGGTAGAGGCGGATCGCCAGTATGCTCGGGCTTACGAGCTCGATTCAACGAAGATTGCTGTAGTGGTTGGTCGCGGTCGTGTTCTTGCGCAACTGGCAGTTCTCCATGAAGGAGACGAGGCAGACAGACGTTGGCGCGAGGTAGATGAGCTCTTTGTCTCGACAACTAAAAGTCACCCGAAGAACCGTGAAATCTTAGCGGACTGGGGAAGCGCTCTGATAGCCCGAGCAGAAGGCATGCAAACCCCGCATGCCTGGGAGAAGGCTGAGCAAGTCTTTCGTCGGGCATTGGACATTGAGGCCACAGCAGGCAGCCGAGCTGCCTGGCCGCACGTCGGAGCCGCAATCGCTTTGCACGGTCGTGCAGCACTTGCCAAGACTAGTACGGAATCGGTTGAGCTGGCCACTCAAGCTCAAGCTGAGCTGCGCTTCGCCCTGGAAGTAGAGCCAGCGAACCCCGACGCCCTAGGGCTACTAGCGGCTGTAACTATCATGCTGACCAAGTCAGCTGTGCCGTCGATGAAAGCGATTCTACTGACAGGATGTCACGCAAGTCTGGCGGCGGCTATCCTGTCGCCCCCATTGCCATCACGCTTCTTAAACCAATGGGGGCATCTGTTGATTGAGCTCGCGGGTGTGTCCAGCGAGGCGCAGCGCGATGACTTGTTCCGGCAAGCAGTCGAAAAATTTGAACAGGCCGCGAACAGAGGCTACACATACCATTATGACTTATTTAATCAAGCTGTAGCGTGGCTGATTTGGGCTGAACAGAGCAACTCCGAAGGAGCTTCTACGCGCCTCGACCGCGCAGAGTATTTGCTGAATCAGTCGCTGAAGATTCAACCCACCCCAGCTGTACAAGCAGCGATGATCGAACTCCACGCTTTGCGTGCGTTTATCGGGCCGGCTGGCGTCGATGCGGAAAGACTGCAGAATGCATATTCCGAGCTCGATGCGCTGATCATCACTGAGCCAAATAACGCACTAGTGCACGTCGGTGCGGCTCGGCTCTATCTCCTGTGTGCTGAGCGTGGCGCAGAACAACAGGCCCAACAGCTTAGAGAGGCTGCCGCTGAGCACATCGCTGCGGCCGAGCAGCTGGCCCCTGGGTGTACCGCTGGCGGTTGGTCTATTCGCCGGCTTGAGGAACGGCAGCTCGTGAGGGTTAGGTCGCGGAATCAGCCTGTGGATGAACTTCCGAACGCCATTTTCTCATCGCTTTCGGAAGCCGAAATCAGCCAGCGTAAAAACATCGTTACCGATAAATAATTTGCCCCCGGATGAAGGGCCGCCGATAGTCGGCATCGTCGGACTGTTGCGCCTAGCCGGCTGGCGAGGTCTACTTTGTGAACCTGCTGTGCAGCAACACGCTGTAGACAGACCCTCTCAAAATCCACAAACAAAGTATCTGCGAGGGTCAACATGCCCAGTCGCCTGGGCGCGGGCTGGCCCAGGCCCAGGCAGCACGATACAGACGGCCATCGCCAGAGCATGTACGCCTACGCGGCGTTGTGAGAGATGACTGCTCCGCATGAGAGGAGCGTGAACCGCGCTACGCGTGCTGTCAACAAGCACCCGAGGCCGGCCCCAGCGGGGGAGCAGGCTAGTCGCAGATTCAAAGCCGCTTGGCGGCAAGGGCTTGTAAAAGCGAGTGTGGCAGAAAACGACTCCAGGCCGGCCGCGCGGATCACGCTCGAGGAGCTCGCATCGGCTCCCCTGCTCTGTGTCGCTGATAGCATCGTGATAACTGCCTAGATAGTTTTCATCCAAAAAGTCTCAGTTCACTAACGCCATCGACGGAGAGCGTAGCCCCCTGGCGCTGCAAGTCGGGGAGCCATAAGAGCCTGCCACGAGCCTGCGGCAGAGCTCGATGAATCTTTTTTTGCCGTCGCGCACACGGGCTGTGATAGAGGCTCCTCATGCGCACCCTACGCCGTGTCCAACCGTCGCTGCCATTGCCCCAGGTCCCTCACAAGCATGCTCAGCTTCTGGCTCGCATGGCTCAGGTGCTCGACAGCCTTCCGCAAATGCACCAGCAGGTCCTGGCCGATCTGGTTCGTCCCGGCACTCGCGCCGACTTTGGCCGCGGCGGTCTGGCCGCCGAGCAGG
>Ga0075163_10009629_pt1 | contig 12677 bp, 6 predicted proteins | sample JI1023141ADNA_FD_71478 | JGI IMG/M metagenome (GOLD analysis project Ga0075163, IMG submission 71478) | Wastewater effluent complex algal communities from Wisconsin, to seasonally profile nutrient transformation and Carbon sequestration -... | ecosystem: Engineered > WWTP > Effluent > Algae...
ATGGCGAGTGCGTCGCCGAGTTCGCGCCGTGGACGCCGCGCCTGCCGTTCCGAGACGCGATCGTGTCGTGGAACGTGCACGCTCCGGCCGGCACGGGCGCGCGCTTCGAGTTGAGCGTATTCCTCGCCGAAGGGGCCGGCGCGGAGGGAGTCCGCGGGGGCGAAACCGGCGCGGACTCCTGGTCGCCGTGGATGGTCGTGGGCGACGTCGGTCTCGTGCCGACGCCCGCGCCCGATCCCGCGTGGAACGGTGGCCGCGTCGACACGGACTACTTCGCGGGTCGGCGGGCTTGCGCCCGCGCGCGTGTCCGCGTGCGCGCGTTCTCGGCGAAGGACGTCGACGCGCGGTCGAAGGTCGTCGTCGAGCGCGTGACCGTGTGCGTCTCCGACCGCACGGTCGCGGTGGAGGACGTCACGCCGCGCGTGGATCCCGCGCTCGTCCAGCGACGACTCGACGTGCCGTTCCGCAGCCAGCGCACCGAGGATCCCGCGATCGCGGGACGCATCTGCAGCCCGACGTCGCTCGCGATGGTGCTCGCCTATCGCGGCGTGGATCGCGCGGTCGGCGACGTGGCGGCGCGCGTGTTCGACGCGCGTCACGATCTGTACGGCAACTGGCCGCGGAACGTGCAGGCCGCGTACGAGTACGGAGTGCCCGGCTATGTGACGCGCATCGCGAGCTGGCGCGAAGCGGAAGCGCGCATCGCGCGGGGCACACCTCTGATCGCGAGCATCGGCGTGCGGCCGGGACAGCTCGCCGGGGCCCCGTACGAATCGACCTCGGGGCACCTGATCGTGATCACCGGCTTCGACGAACACGGCGACGTGCACGTCAACGACCCGGCGGCCTCGGACGAAGCGCGCGGACGCGTCGTGTACCGTCGCGCCGACTTGCAGACCGTGTGGCTGGACCGCGGCGGGACGTGCTACGTGCTCGGCGCGCCGTGACCGCGCGCGCCGAGCGTCGTCAGCGCGAGCGGCGCAGCATCTCGCTCGCCACGGCGTCGATCAGGATCTCGTTGCCGCGCGCGTTGACGTGGCAGATGTCGACGTAGAGCGTCTGGGTCTCGTCCTGGAACACGCGCGTCGCGTCGAGGAACGGCTCGCCTCCGGCCGCGAGCTCGCCACCTGCGCGCCGCAGCCGGTCGTAGCCGCGGCGCACGCCGTCCAACCACGCCGAATCGCCGCCGCCCGCGCGTCGTTCGTCGTCGGTCGTCGGTTTGGAACCCGCGTCGTGCAACGTCGGTTGCAGCACGTGCAGGAACGCGACGCCGCGCTCGCGACACAGGGCGTGCACGTTGCGCGCGTTCGCGGCCCACACGGCCACGTTCAAGTCGCTCGAGCGGTCGGGATCCGCGTCGAATTCAGGCCCGTTCACGGCCGGATCGGGGGCGCGCCGCGCGACGTACTCCTGGTGCGCGCGCCGGGCCTCGGCGTACTCGCCCTGGTAGGCGTGGATGCGCGCCATCGTCAGGCGCGTCAAGAGCGCGCTGCGGTCGAAGCGAAAGCGCATCGCTCGCTCCGCCGCCGCGCGGATCTCGTGTTGCGCGCCGCGCACCGCCAACAAGAGGTCGAGCTCGCGCACGTCCACCGCTCGGTCCTTGGCCAGGACGCCCCAGTACTGCACGAACGGATAGGCCGGATGCGCGCGCGCCTCGGCGTTCGTCGTCGCGACCGCGACCTCGTTGAATCCGTCGATCAGGATCACGGCGTCGGGCGCGTGGCCCAACGCGAAGAGCCACGCGAGCAAGTTGCCCGTCTGCGGCGCCTTGTATCCGGCCTGTCCTTCGTTCCACACGCGCACCGCTCGGCCGTGGACCGCGGGCGCGGACTCCAGGGCCTGCGCCAGTCGTTCCTGCGCGTGGTTGCCGAAGTCCGCCGCCACCGAACCGCCCAACACGAGCACGTCGTAGGTGTTCGCGTGTTCGCTCCCGTGGTACCAGCGCGTCTCGTTCTCCAAGTTGCGCACGGCGCGTTCGTTCGACCAACCCAAGTAGGGGTGGAGCATCGGACGGACCGACGAGTCCTGCGCCTGTGGATCCGGCGCGGAGAACGCCTCGAGGTCGCGCTGCACGTTGTCCTCGGCGCGCAGTCGCAGCCACGCTCGCGCCTTGTCCGCGTCGTAGGGCTCGCGCGGGAAGAACGCGTCGACGCGACACACGATCTCGGCCACCGCGAGCACCGCGAGGACGCTGGCGAGCACCAGGAGGAAGCGTCGGAATCGGTTCGACCGGCCGGTGAGGCTCACGGGCAGATCGTGAAGCGGATCGCGTTGGTCAAACCGGATCCGAAGCCCGCGGGGTCCGAGGCGTCGCGGTAGTAGTACTGCGCGCTGACCGTCGTGCCGGGCACGAGGAGCGGATCCGCGCCGCCGCTCACCAGGGCATTGAAGTCGTACGACAAACTGCCCGAGCACGTGGGACCACCCGCGCCGCCGCCCGACATCTGCACCGGCAATCGGTGGGGGCCGGCGACGCACAACGTGCCGCCTTGGAACGGCACGAAGTTCGACGCGTAGCCGTAGATCAAGAGTCCGGGCGAGTTCGAGATCACGTTGGAGGCCGTGATCGCGAAGGGCGACGCGCTCGAGGCCGACGGCAATCCGCTGAACGAGATCTGCGGCACGCAGCCGAGCGAGTTCGTCTTGGCGCTGCAGTAGATCTGCGGTCCGCTCGTGGCGGCGAAACGGCGCAGCTCGACGTCGAGATCGGAGCCGTTCCACATCTCGTAGGCCAGCACCACGTCCGAGCCGTCCGGCGACGTGATCAGCTCGGGCAGGTAGGTCGATTCCGCGCCCGAGTGCACGAGCACTTCGCCGCCGCGCGGCTGGAGGGCGGCGTCGAAGCGGCGGAACTTGGTGCGCGACACGCCGGTCGACCAGTCCTCCCACGAGACGACGAAGTCGCCGTCGGTCTCCATCGCGACCCGCGGTTCGCGCTGATCGCCGGTGGTGACGACGTTGATCGGGAACTCGCTCGAGATCGGCGCGCCGTTGACGTCGAAGCGCCGCGCGACGATGCCGTAGCCCGAGCCGTCGACGGATTCGCTCATCCACACGACGAGGAATCGGTTCGAGCCGTCCACGACGACGCGCGGCAGGCGCTGGTCGCCGTTCGTGAAGGGCACCGTCGTGATCAGGAACTCGCTCGAGATCGGCGCACCCGCCGACGTGAACGTGCGCCCGTACAGGTCGAGACCGCTGCCGACGAGCGCGTGACTCGAGAAGTCGACGAACGCGGTCAGGATCGTGCCGTTCGACGCGACGGCCACGGCCGGATCGACTTGGGCGTCGAACACGTATTCGTTGATCAAGACGTCGTTCGTGAGCGGCGTGCCGGTCGGACCGAAGACGCGGAAGTACGCGTCGCCGTCCCAGTTGCCCGACCACGCGACGACGAAGCCGCCCGCGGGCGTCGGCGCGATCAGCGGACGCCACTGCGACGCGGCCGTGATCTGATTCAGGCGGAACTCGGAGGCGAGCGGCGTGCCGGTCGGCCCGTACACGCGGCCGTAGATGCCCATCAACTCGCCGTCGTACCCGTGGCGCTCCGACCACGCGATCATCTGGTTGCCGCCCGTCGCCACGGCGACCGCGGGCTCGTCCTGCACCTCGGCGTTCAGCGTGGCGTTGACGAGCGTGTCGTTGCCCGACGGCGCGAGGTTCGCGTCGTAGCGACGCAGCACGACGTCCTGTCCTTCGCTCCAGACGGCGACGTATCCGTTGTTCGTGCGCGCGACCTGCGACCAGACCTGGTCGTAGAACGCCGATTGGGACGAGCGGAAACCCGCCGCGAGAGGCCCGAACGTCTCGCATTGAGCGGACGCGTTCGCAGCCAGCGTCGCCAGGATCCCGATCGCGAGTCCCGACGTGCGGCCCGCGGCGACGAACGCGCGGGCGCGAGAGAGCCGGAGCAGGAGGACGCCGGTCATGATCTCGAAGTCTAGCACGGATCCAGGGCCCGTTCGGTCGGAGGGATCGCACGAACGGGGGGGGCCCCGTCGGGCATTCCTTTCCCACCTTGCGAGCGTCCCGGCGCGCTCGAGGCCCGCGTGGACCCGATCGTGGCGCGAGTGGAAAGCGGTGCGAGCCGGGCGGCTCGCGAGGACGCGCCGGCTCCGGAGGCGCGCGTCCGGGCCGGGTCAACGCTGGAAGATCGGCAAGAGCCCCTCGGGCAAGGCCAGGAACAAGCAGTTCGTCGCGGTCGCGTAGCAGTCGCCGTAGCGCGGATCGCTCCACGATCCGTCCTTCTGTTGGGCCACGAGCACGCGCGTGAGTTCCTCGCGCCACCAACCCTCGAACACGCGCGGGTCGGAGTGCTGCCACAACGCCTGCGACAGGTACAGGCGTTCGTAGAAGGGGCACACGACGAAGTCGTCGGCTTCGGTGGCTTGCCCCGTCGCGCCGGCGCGCGTCGCGAGCTTGCGCAGGATCCAGTCGTAACCGTCCTCGATCTTGCGGCCCGTGTACGTGCCGGTCGCGTTCAACGTCGAGATCGCGGCCGCCGTCAACGCGATCGACGACTTCTCGTCGCCCAACGCGTAGCGGAACGATCCGTCGGGTTTCTGCGTGCGCGAGACGTAGTCGACCGCGCGCGCGATCGTCTTGGGGTCGACGCGCGCGCCCGAGTGTCTCGCCGCGCGCAGCGCCTGCACCGCGCAGATGGTGATCGAGTTCTCGTGCTGCAGGCCGCTCTTGGGATCGTAGTACCAGCCGCCCTCGACGCCTTGACTCGCCTCGATGCAGTCGACCGCCGACTGCAGCGCGGTCGCGATGCGTGCGCCACGCTCCGTCTTGGGCGACATGACGTACGCTTCGGCCAACGCCAGGCACGCGAAGCCGTGACCGTGCATGCGCGAGAGCGAGTCGCTGGCCAACGCCACGTATCCGTGTCGCGGCGACTGCGCGTCGCGATTCGAGCGCGCGACGAGCCAATCGACCGCCGCCGCCGTCTCGCGCCCGTGCGGTCCGCGGTCGGGCTCGGAACCGCCCGCCATGTAGGCCAAGGCACCCAACGCCGTGATCGCGACCGGCGCGAACTGCCCCGATCCGTCGGTCGAGCGGCCGGCGTCGGGTTGTCGCGCGGCGAGGCCCAACGCGGGGAAGGAACCGTCGGTCTCCTGCGCTTGCGCGCGCGAGAGCCACGCGAGTCCGCGTTCCAGCGCCGCCTGCGCGCGCGGGTCGTGCAACACGCTGCGCGCGAGCGCGGGCTTCGTCGCGGGATCGCCCGCATCGGCGCGCGCACCGTCGGCGCCCGATCCGCCGCGGGGCGGACGAGGGGGCGCGTCGGGCTTCGGCGTCTCGGGACGCGACGTCTCGACGAGCGGGGTCTCGAGAAGAGCCGTCTCGCGGATCGGCGTCTCGGCGCGCGGGGCGTCGACGAACGCGCGATCTTCGATCGCGGTCGCGCCGCTCGCGCTCCAAGCCAGCGCGAGCGCGAGGACGCCCGCGCGGATCACGGACCCTTCTTGTTCAAGCGTCGGTAGTACGCGTCGATCCAGTCGCGGTACTGCACGGGCATGTCGCGACCGCCCTCGTTGCGGAAGACGTCGCGCGCGTGCACGGGCAGATCGCCCCAACGTTCCTTGCCGTCGGCGGTCGACGACGCGGCACCGCGGCCGCTGCCCGGCGGGGGACCGCTCTGCTGGTTCTTGGGGTCGCTCTGCGACGCGCTGCCGTCCTTGGGCTTGCCGTCGCCCTTGGGCTTCTGGCCGTCCTTCGACGAGTCGGACTGGCCGTCCTGACCCTGCGGCTTCGAGCCGTTCTGGCCGTCCTTGTCCTTGGGCTCTTGTCCGCCGGACTGCTCGGGACCCGTCGGCGTCTGCTCGCGTTGCGTCGACGTGTTGCCTTGGCCGTCGAGCGGGCTCTGGCCGTCTTGACCTTGTTGCTGCTGCTGACCCTGTCCGCCGCCCGACTGCGGCTTGCCTTGGCCTTGGCCCGAGGACGACGAGGACTGTTGCTGCTGCATCTGCTGCGCGATCTCGAGGATGCGGTCGATGTCCTGGATCGCGCGTTCGCCTTCGGCCTTGCTGCGCTTCAAGAGCTCGTCGATGCCCGAGGGACCGACCTTCTCGAGCGCGCTCGTGTCGCCGGCGCCGGCGTCGGACAGGAGCTTGTCGATCTCGACCAGGCGCGTCTCGACCTTGCCGAAGAGCTCGATCAGCTCGCGTTGCGCGTCGTCCATCGGCGGCGCGATCCGCGGGCCGTCTTGTGCCGCGAGGATGGGCCCCGCGAACGCCGACGGCGCCCACGAGCCGGAAGCGAGCACGGCGTGTTCCTCGACGTGTTCACCGCCGTTCTCACCGACGGTTTGCGCGCCCGCCGAACGACCGCACACGTACAGGATCACGAGCGCGGTGGCGCACGCGATGCACGGTGCGGCGCGCGGCCAGCGCAGGTGGAATCGAGGAGGGTTCGTCATGGTCGGAGTCTCCCGGTTCGCGTCGAGGAATCGGTTCGGTTCGATGGAGTCGTTCACGGGTTCTCCTTCTTGACGCCTTCGGGGTCGGGGATGCCCAGGCGCTTGCGGAACTGTTGGAACAGGCCCGACATCCGCTGGTGGCGCACGGCCAACCGCGCGATGTCCTCGAGGACGAGCGGGTCGACCTCCTTGCCTTCGACGATCTCGGGATGGAGCGTGCGCATCTGCTCGAGCGTGTCGAGCACGTCGACTTCCATGCGGCGCAGGAGCTTGAGCTCGGCCGAGTCGGGGACCAGTCGATTCTGGCCCGGCGACGGCGACTGGCCGTTGCCTTGTTGTTGCTGCTGTTGCTGTTCTTCTTGGCGACGGCGCTCCTTCTCTTGCGCCAACGCCTCGGACAACCACACCAAGGACTGTTCGACGTCCTGTTGCAGGCCTTGGACGCGCTCGCCCGACTGGTAGTCGCCGACTTCGCCCATCTCGCGCGAGATCCGGACGAGGTCCTTCTGCGCCGCGTCGAACAACTCGGCGAACACGATGCTCTGCTCGGCCAGGAGCGCCTTCGAGATCTCGGTGGCGCGCGTGCCCAACGCTTCCTCGGCCTTGGCGATCTTGCGCAGGCGCAGGCGCTGCGTGTGCGTGGCCTTCGCGCCCGCCGTGCGCTGCGCGTCGATCTCGAGCGTGTCCTTCATCGCGGCGCGGTGCTCTTCCAGCAACGTGCGCACCTGCTCGGCGATCTTGAAGAGCAGCTCTTCCTTGCGGAGCTTCTGGTACTGCTCCTCTTCCTTGCCGAGCTCCTTCTGCGCCTCGCGCATCTTCTGCTCGGTCTTCTGCGTCGACTGTTCCGCGTCGTCGAGGTCGCCCTCCTCGAGATCCGACTTGGCCTTCTGCGCGCTGGCGCCGGCTTCGTCGAGCGAGGGCGTCGGTTGCGCGGTCTTGCGCTGTTGGTTGCGCTGCGCGAGGTCGAGCAGCGCCTGGCGGATGCGCTCCTGTTCCTCGGCCAGCGCCTTGGCCTCGGGTTCGTCCTCGGGGCGCGCTTCGCCCGAGCTCTCGGCCGCGGCCTTCTTGGCCTCGTCGAGCTTCTGCATGGCCTGGTTCTGCGACTGCGAGGCTTGCGCGGAACGACCTTGGCTCATCTGCGACGCGGCCTCTTCCATCGCCTTGCGCGCCTCGTCGAGCGCGGCGCGGGTCTTGTCCTGGCTGTCGCTCTTCAAGCCGGCCTTGGAGGCCGCGTCCTGAGCCTCGCGCGCCTTCTGAGCGAGCTCGCGCTGCTCCGCTTCGTTCTTGCGGTTGGCTTCGCTGCGCGCGCGCTCGGCCGCGGCCTTGGCGCTCAGCTCCTCGACAGCCGCTTGCGCGCGCTGCAGCGCCTCGCGAGCTTCCTCGGCGGAACGCGCGGCCGACTCGGCATCGGCCTTCGAGGCGCTCTGCGACGCTTGCGCTTGCGCGGACGAGGCTTCCTTCAACGCCTCGCGCGCCTTCTGACCGGCGGGCGTCGCGCCCTCCGGCATGTTCTGCATCCGGCGTTCGAGCGACTCGGTCGCTTTCGACGCAGCGGACTGCGAGCTCGACAGCGCGGGTTGGATCTTCTGCGTGTCCTCGGACCCTTGTTGCGCGGCGCGCAACGCCTCGTTCGTGGCCCGCTCCGCTTCGTCGAGCTTCTTCTCGCGCGCCGGATCTCCGGCGGGCTTCGCCGCGCCGGCTTGCGCCGCCTCGCTCGCCGCACGCGCCTTCTCCAGGGCCTGGCGCGCCGCTTCGGCCGCCGCGCCGGCGGCCGTGTCGGGCCGGTCGAGCTTCTCGAGTGCGCGTTGCGCTTCGTCGCGCGCCGTCTGCGCGTCGCGCGCGGCGTCCTGGCTCGAATCCTCGAGCGACTTGGCCTGCGCTTCGAGCTCGCTCGCGGCGGTCTCCCGCGACGCGGGGTCGCCGGCGTTCTTCCGGACGGCTTCGGCGCCGCGCTGGAGCGCCTCGGCGGCCTTCTTCGCGGCCTCGTCGCCCGACGCGCGTTGGTGACGATCCTCGCGGTCCGCGGCCTTCTCGAGGTCACGTTGCACCGCGGCCGACTCGTTCTCGGGCCCGCGCATCTTGCGCGCACCCTCGCGCAGTTCGGACGCGGCCTTCGCGAGTCGCTCGGCGCGCGTGGCTTCCGCGGCGGCGCGCTCGAGCGCGGGACGCGCCGACTCCAACGACGCGCGCTCCTCGGGCTTCCAGGCCTTCAACACGCCGGCGTCGGCCTGTTGATGCTTGCTCAACGCCTCGAGTTCGCGCTGCAGCTCCTCGAGCGCGAGACCTTGGTCCTTGCGCGCCTCGGCTTGCGTGTTCTCCATCACCGCGCGCTGCTGCGCCTTCAGGGCGTCGATCGCGGCGGCGAGTTCCTTCTGTTCCTTCGTGGCGGCCTTCTCGCGCAAGGCGGTGGTCTGCTCGCGCAGCTTGGCTTCGCGGTCGACCAGCGCACCGAGCTCGGCCTGGATCTTCTTCAGGTCGTCGAGCGACTTCTGCAGGTCCTCGAGGCCCGCGCGGTCTGTGAGGATCGCGTACAGCTTCTCGAGGCTCTTCACGACCGCGTCCTGGCTCTCGGCCGACTGAACGGTGCGGCCCGATTCGAGCGCCTGCGTCGCGGCCGCCATCAGCTCTTCCACGGTCTTCGAGCCGAGCTCCGCGGCGCGTTCGTCCAGGTGCAGGATGCCGTTGCGCAACAGCTTGGCCGCGTGCGTGCGACCCTCGCCCTCGAAACGCGTCGCGAGCACTTCCATCGTCTGCCGCAGGCGCTGGAGCTGGCGCTGCAGTCGCGCCTGGTCCTCGGCCAGCTGCGTCTCGCTGCGGCCGTCCTGCGCGCGCGCGGGAGCGGGCGTCGCGATCGTCGAGAACGCGGCCAGCGTCAGGAAGAAGATGGTGGTGCACTTCATGTCGAAGGTGTCCTCTCGTCGTCTCGTTCGCGCGTCACTTGGGCTCGCGCGCCGCCTGTCGCGTGCGTTCGCTGATGCTCTTCTGTCCGTTGAGGATGTCGCGCGTCAGCGTCAGCACGGATTGGAAGTTGTCCCACTCGGCCAGGCGCTCCAGCAGCAAGTCGATGCGTTCCAGCGACTTCTTCTGCAGTTGCGCGGCCTTCTTGAGGTGATCGTGGACCTTGCCGAGCTCGACGGCCGCCGCGGCGGCGGTGAGTTCCTCCACGGCACCCTGGGCCAGGTCCTCGCTGATCTCCAGCGAAAGTCCCGCGATGTCGACCAGCTTGCCGGCCAGGCCCGAACCCGCGATCGCGCGGTCGCGCGAGGCGGCGGCCAACTCGCGCCACGGTTCGGGATCGAAGCCGCGCGCGGTCTGGAGCGACAAGGCCGCGTCGATCGAGTCCAGCGCGGCCAGGGCGCGGTCGTCGAGTCGCGAGTACAAGACGCTCTCGGCGCCGCCGCACAGTTCGCGGGCCAGCGCGCGCGCGTCACCTTGCACGCGTCGTTGTCCCGTCAGCGCCGCGGCCAGATCGGACGTCGCGGCGTCGGGGCTGTCGCTCTCGAGGACGGCGATGAGCTCTTCCGTGCGACGGTTCTTGTCGCGCACGAGCTCGGCCAGGGCCGACGTGCTCGACTGCGCGCGCGACAAGCGGTCTTGCAGGCGGCGCATGAACTCGTCGCTCGAGACGACGCGGACGCGCACGGCGCTCGAGCGTCCCTCGCGCGCCTTGGGGCGAGCCACGTCGGTGGCCACGACCTGCAGTTGGAACTGACGACCTTCGGAGACGACCTCGCCCGGCGCGAGTGCCGCCACCTCGAGTCGCGCGCGACCCATCACGGCCGCGCGCACGCCCGAACGCAGCGGTCGCGCCGGATCCGCTTCGCGGCGCGCTTCGACTTCGACGGGCGTGAAGGGCAAGTCGATCGGCGCGGGACGCGCGGCTTCCGGCGCGGCACCGACGGCCTCGACCGTGTAGGCCAGCTTCTCGACGCCGAAGTCGTCCTCGGCGCGCGCGCGCAGCGGCAGCGCTCCGCCCGCGACCGTGTCGAAGTCGCCGCGGCCCGGCGCGATCAACTCGACCTCGGGCGCGCGGTCCTCGACGACCGTGATGCCGTACAGGCCCGGGTCGGGGTTCGCGAGTCCGGTGGAGTCGGTCAGCTCGAAGCGGAAGCGCAGGCTCTTCGTGGGTTCGATCTCGAACGCCAGCGCGTTCGTGGCCTGGGCACCGGCCTCGGTCTGCGCCGCGGTGAGCGGATAGGGCAGGGGCACGAGCGGCAGGACGCGATCCTCCGGCAGGAGGCGCGCGCGACCGGTCGCGTCGGCGGGATCCGTGCGCACGTGCACGACGACCTTCGAGCCCGAGAGGACCTCCACGTCGCGGTCGAACTCCACGCGCGTCGGCAAGCGACTGTAGGCCGGCGGTTCGATCTCGAGCGCGAGACCGGCCACGTCGGGCGGCTGCAGCACCGTGAGGACGACGCGCGGGAACTCGTCGACGTCGTCGCCGCCCGTGGCGAAGAACGTCAAGTCGCCTTGCACGGAACGCAGCACGGTGCGGAACTCCGCACCGGCGCCCGCGGCCAACACGGCCTTGTGTCCGTCCTGGAAGTGCAAGACGACTTCCTCGGGCACGTCGCCCTCGGCGCGCACGACGACCGGCACGTCGCTCCCGCGCGCGACGGTGCGGCGCAGATCGGCGCGGCGAGTCTCGTTGCCGTGGTCGAGCGCGGCGGCGTTCGCGTCCACGCTCGCGTCGCCGGACGGGGACGCGTTCGGCGCATTCAACGCGGCGACGGGCACGTCGAGGAAGAGCTGCGTGCGCTGCGGCCACGGCACGTCGGCGCCCGCGACGCGAGCGAGGAACACGCGCGCGCTGTCTCCGTTCAGGAGCAGGATCGTCACCACCGACGCCGCGAGCGCGAACCCGCCCAACGCGCGACGGCGCGGACCGCGTGCGTCGAGCACCGGTTCGAGCGACAGACCCGCGGCGCTGCGCTCGGCGTCGCGGATGACGCTGGCGACGAGTTCGGGTTCCCCGTCACCCGCGCCCGGGCGCGAGAGCTGCACGGCCGACACGAGGAGCTGCGACAGCTCGGGGTGCGCGCGTTCGACCAACACCGCGAGTCCCGTGCGGTCGGGTCGTCGCGCGAGGGGACGCACGAGCTCGCGCCACAGGAAGAAGCCCGGGATCGCGAACATCAACACCAGGTGGAACACGCGGATCGGCCCGGGCAGGTGCAACCACCAGTCGAGCACGAACGCGAGCAGGAACCACGCCGCCGCGAACGCCGTCGCCGTGCCGAGTCCGTGCAGGAACACGTGGGACGTGATGCGCGAGGCGAGCCGCGACAGCAGCGCGTCGACCTGCGGAGTCGGCGCGATCGGTCGGGCGTCGGGCGTGCGTTCGTTCGTCGGGGTGCTCATGCGTGTCGTTCGTTCCCATCGTCGGCCGGAGAGCGCCGAGGGGTTGCGAGGCGTGTGCGGAAAACGCCGCCGGGGCGGCCGGAAGCGGTCTCTAGCGTTGGAAAATGGGCAGGAACCGGTAGGGGATCTCGAGGATCAACACGCCCACCGCCGTGCCGAACGCGGGGCCGGGGCCCACGTCGTTGGGCCACGATCCGTCGGGTCGTTGGATGCGCAGGAGCTGCGAGCGCAGCTCGGTGAAGTACGGCTCCCAGTACGGGCTGCCGGCGGTGTACATGGCCTGCACGCCGTAGTAGTGGCCGTACCAGAAGTAGTAGTGACCTTTGTCCGTCCCGTACCCGGGCGACGGTTCGCGGTTGAAGGGCGCGAGGTTGCTCGAGAGGTAGTTGAGGCCCTTCTTGATCAGCTCGTCGGAGTAGATGCCGAGACCGTGCAGCGCCGTGACGCCCGCGGCGGTCAAGGGGAACGACGAACGACTGTGCACGTCCTTCTGGTAGTGGAACGTGCCGATCTCCGAGCCGCCGAAGCCGCCCGAGTAGCCCATGCCCGGATCCAAGATGCCGTCGCGCGTGACCGCCGAGTCCACGACGTAGCGCGCGGCGCGCTCCACCGTCGATCGCGGGACTCGGATGCCGATGTTGCGCGCGGCGCGCAGCGCGATCACCTGGCACACGACGATCGACATGTCTGATTCCTGGCTGTACGGCTCGTAGCGCCAACCGCCCTCGGCGTTCTGCGACTTGACGATGAAGTCGACGGCCTTCTGCAGGCTGGCCTTGACGTCCTCGCGGCTCGTCATGCCGTACACCTCGGCCAGGAACAGCGTGGCGAACGCGTGGTCGTACATGCGCGTGCCGCCGAAGGTGATGTACCCGTCCTCCTGCACGCACGAGAG
>Ga0075163_10009630_pt1 | contig 12677 bp, 7 predicted proteins | sample JI1023141ADNA_FD_71478 | JGI IMG/M metagenome (GOLD analysis project Ga0075163, IMG submission 71478) | Wastewater effluent complex algal communities from Wisconsin, to seasonally profile nutrient transformation and Carbon sequestration -... | ecosystem: Engineered > WWTP > Effluent > Algae...
CGCCTCATGCGCCTCCACTTCGCGTCGATCGGCCACCGCGACGCGCGCCTGTCCCCCCTCACCCTCGACTTCCGCGACGAGAACCACGGCACCGGCGTCGACACCGTGCTGTGGCTGCGCAACGGCGGCGGCAAGTCGTCGATCCTCAACCTGTTCTTCTCGCTGCTGCGGCCCGGCGCGCGCGACTTCCTCGGCACCGCCGCCGAGGGCAAGAGCCGCCGCCTCGCCGACTACGTCAAGGACAACGACCTCGCCTACGTCGTCAGCGAGTGGGACCTCGCGCCGCGGCTCGACCTGTTCGGCTCGGCCCCGAGCCGCGTGCATGTGCTCGGCCAGGTGCTCAGCTGGAAGGGCCTGCAGCGCTCGCCCGACGAGTCGAAGCTCCGCAAATTATTGTTCAGCTTCCGCGCCGGCGCCGAGCTCGGGTTCGACGACCTGCCGATCCAGGGGCTGTCCGCGCCGGTCGGTTCGTTCGAGGCGTTCCGCGACTGGCTCGCCGAGCACAAGAGCCGCAGCCCCGCCCTCGAGGTCGTCTACACCGATACGTCGTCGACCTGGCGCGCGCACCTCGGGCAGCTCGGCCTCGACCCGGACCTGATGAAGGTCCAGATCCAGATGAACACCCGCGAGGGCGCCGCCGACGAGAGCTTCCGCTTCCACGACGCGCGCGCGTTCATCGACTTCTTCCTCGAGCTGGCGATGGACCTCGACAAGGCCAACGAGCTGTCGGCCAACCTCGAGACGTTCCGCAGCCGCTTGCAGCAGCGGCCGATGCTGCTGCTCGAGCGTCAGCTGTTCGACGCCGCGTTGCCGCCGCTGCGTGCGCTCGGCGCCGCGGTCGAGTCCCAGGAGGCCGCGCGCCGGCACCTCGCCGAGACCACCGCCGAGGCCGCGTGCACCGCCGCGGGCCTCGTCCAGCGCGTCGACAGCTTCACGCGCCGCGCCGCCGAACGCCGCGAGGATCTCGCGCGCACCCAGGAGCTCGCCCGCACCGCCGGCAACGAGGCCGACAAGAAGCACCGCTGGGCCAACGGGGCCACGCGCCAGGCGGTCCGCCTGCGGGCCCGCGAGGCCGAGGAGGCGCTCGCCCTGGCCCACAGGGCCGAGGCCGAGGCCCAGCGCGAGGTCCACACGATCGAGTCGGCGCAGATCCTCGCGCAGGTCGAGACGCTGACGGCCCAGGTCGGCGCCAAGCAGGTCGCCCTCGATCGCAGCATGCAGGAGCTCGTCCCGCTCAAGCAGTCGCTCGAGTCCGCGGGCTCGCGTCTGCGGCTCGCGCTCCGCCGCAGCGACGATCTCGTCGCTGAGCACGCGCAGGAGGCCGCCGCCGGGCGCGACGACTGCAAGCAGGCCGAGCAGCGCCTGCAAGCCGAGAAGAGCCAGGGCGACAAGCGGACCGGCGAGCTCTCGACGGAGATCCGCGGCCTCCGCGAGCGGCTCAAGGCGCGCGAGCAGGCGCGCGAGCAGCTCGCCGCGGCCGGCACGCTCGGCAGCTACGAGAAGGCCGATGACGCACAGACCCGCTGGCAGGAGTGCGCCGCCCAGGCGACGGCGCGCGCCGAGCAGGCGAGCCAGCGCCACGACCAGCGCGCCCAGGAGCGGCAAGCCGTGAACGCCGCGATCCCGCCGCTGGCGAAGGAGCACGGCCAGCTCGAGTCGCAGGCGAAGTCGACCCGCGCGAGCCTCGATCAGGCGCTCGGGTGGCGCGACCGGCTGCGTCGCACGCCGATCGTCGGCGAGGTCCAGGGCGTCGACGAGGCCGACCTCGAGCAGCCGCGCCTCGAGCACCTGCTGCGCCAGCAGGCCGACGAGGCCCGCCGACGGATCCTCGAGCTCGGCGTCGACGCGGCCGAGGACGACCGCTCGCTCGCCGCCCTGCGCAGCGACGGGTACCTGCCGCCGACGCGCGACGTCGAGGAGGTCGTGCGGTCGCTGCGGGACCGCAAGGTCATCGCCCACGCAGGCCTGGGTTACCTCGCCGGCAACCACACCAGCGCCGAGTGCCGCGAGCACATCGTCCGCGACCCCGCGCGCCACGGCGGCGTCGTCGTGCTCCGCCAGGAGGACCTCGCCGTCGCCCGCACCCTGGCGACCTCCGATCTGCGCCTCCGGTCGCCGATCCAGGTGACCTGGGCCCGCCAGGAGGCGCTCGCCGCGAGCGACGCGTGCGTGCTCCCGCCCGACCCCGCGACCTTCGACCGCGCCGCCGCCGACGCGCGTCGCCACGAGCTCACCGAGGCGAGTGAGCTCCGCCGCCAGACCCTCGAGCAGCTGCGCCGCCGCGAGCAGCTGGCCACCAGCGCCGCCGATGAGCTCGGCCGCTACCTGGCGAGCTGGGGCGGCGGCAAGCTCGAGCACCTCGAGTCGACGCTCGCCGCGACGCTCCGCCACGCGGAGCAGCTCGCGGGGCAGCTCGCCGACGCCCAGACCCGCCTCGTCCAGCTCGCCGCCGACATCGCGACCGCGGCCGCCGAGCGCAAGGCCGCCGAGGCGGAGGCCACGAAGGCCAGCAAGCACGCCGAGCGCGTGGCCGGCTTCATCGAGCAGCACGACCGTCACTTCCAGACGTGGACCGACGAGCTCGAGCGCCTGCAACGCGAGTCCGACGGCCTCGCTCGTCGCCTCGAGGAGCTGTCCCGGCTGATCTCCCAGGCCAGCGAGCGGACCCACGACGCCCAGCGCCGCGTCGACGAACTCGGGCGCCAGCGCGGCGCGATCCGCCGGCAGATCGACGCGATCCTCTACCGCGCCGCTGACGATCCCGACGACGCCCCGACCGTCGCCGAGGCTGAGGCCCTCTACGACCAGCTGCGCGCCAGCTACGAGCAGAAGACCAGCGAGAACCGCCTGCAGTGGGAGCTCGAGCAGCTGCAGTCGAACCTCAAGAAGGAGCGCGCCGCATATCGCCAGCAGATCGACCGCGGCCTCGACGAGCAGGCGGTCCGTCGCGCCCTCGCCCACGGCGACCTGCCCGGCCAGCTCATCCGCGGGCAGGCCATTCACAAAGACGCTGTCCACGCCCACGCCCGGGCGACCCACGCCCACGAGCTCGCCCAGCAGGCGGTCGCCGAACTCATGCGCAAGCGCGACGCCGCCGACAGGCCGGAGGACCGTCCGTTCCCCGCGACGAGCAAGGAGTGTGAGGGTCTCGCCGAGCAGCTCCGCGAAGAGGCGCAGGTGTCCGCCGCCGAGCACGAGCGCTGGCGCGTCGAGGTGCAGGCCCACGACGAGGCCGCGAGGCAGCTCGACGCGCGCCGCGAAGCGCACGCCGGGATCCTCGAGACGCTGCGCCTCGTCGCTGGCGAGCTGTCTGTCCGCCCGCCGCGGGCGCTGCCCGACGACGACGCCGCGGTGCGCCAGGCCGTCAACGAGCTGTGCACGACCCTGCAGCGGGCGCGCGCCGCCGCCGACGAAGCGGCGAAGCGCGTGCACACCTGCGGCGAGGCGGTGCGCAGCGTCGCCGCCGAGGAGCGGTTCGCCAGCCTCAAGAACCAGGCCCGCGACCGCCTGCGGGCCGACGTCAGCGAGCTCGCCGCCGACGCCGCGAAGTTCGCCGACGAGTTCGAGAAGGCGCGGGAGATCCTCGGCCACGCGATCGCCGAGCTCGAGGATCATCGGAGGATCCTGATCACCAACCTCGTCGGTCTCGGCGAGGACGCCGCCCACGTCCTGCGTCAGGCGGCCCGCGCCAGCGTGCTGCCCGAGACCCTCGGCCCGTGGGGCGGCCGCAGCTACCTGCGTGTCGACTTCCAGATCCCCGACGGCGACGCCGACAAGCAGGCCCGCATGATGCCGCTGATCGACCGCCTGATGGACGCGGCCACCGTGCCGAACGCGCTCAACCTCGTCCGTCAGGCGATCTTCGAGCTCGTCGGCGGCCGCCACGACGCGTTCAAGGTCACCGTCCTCAAGCCCGACGCGGTGCTGCGCCCCGATCCGATCCCCGTCGAGCTGCTCAGCACGTTCAGCCGCGGCCAGCAGCTCACCGCCGCGATCCTGCTGTACTGCACGATCGTGCAGATCCGGGCCCGCCGCCGCGGTCGCGGCCGCATGGTCGCCGACGCTGGCACCCTCATCCTCGACAACCCGATCGGGACCTGCTCGAGCCGCGCCCTGCTCGAGATGCAGCGGACGATCGCCCAGAAGATGGGCGTCCAGCTGGTCTACACCACCGGCGTCGAGGACCCGGACGCGATCGCGGTGCTCCCCAACACGATCCGCCTGCGCAACTCGCACCGCGACCGCCGCTCCGGCGATCTCCACGTCACCGAGGACGACAGCGTCGACAGCGTGCGGCTGCACGCGAGGACCGCGTGAGCGCCCGCGAGGTCCTTCTTCATGCCCTGCGCGAGCACGCCGGCAAGCGCCGGCGACTCGCGCTCGCCGACGTCTGGCTGGTGTTCCGCGACACGCTGGCGATCGAGTACAGCGATCGCGGCCGCGAGGCCCTCGCCAGCTACCTCAGCGGCCTCCGCGAGCAGGGCCACTTGCAGCTCCCGGTTCACCGCAACCTGTGGGACACCACCCCGGAGCCCGCGCTCCCGCAGTGGGTCCAGCTCGCGGCGCCGGCTCCGGCGGGTCCGCCGATCGACCACCGGGCGATCGCCTGGCCGCCCGAGCTGGCGCTGCTCGTCGACGAGCCGCGCATCGCTCCGGACGTGCTGCAGGACCTCCTCAAAATTAAACGCTTCCTCGCCGAGGGCGGCCGCCAGCGCGAGCCTGTGCCGCAGCGCGAGCGCTCGGTCGAGATCCTCGGCGACGAGAAGCGCCTCGACGTGCTGGTCCGCTCGCGCCTGTTTCGCCGCATCAGCCGCGTCTCGGAGCTCCTGCGGATCCGCGAGGTCCCGGTCCCGATCGTGTGGGAACCAGGCCCCGACGACGCCAACGGACACAGCGTCCTCGTGCTCGAGAACCTGCACACGTACGACTCGTTCCGCCGCTGGAACGCCCGTGAGGGCGCCTACCTCGCGGTCGTCTACGGCGGCGGCAAGGCGTTCGCCGGCATGCTCGACGACCTTGTGCGCATCGTGTTCGACCTCGGCGCCCTCGAGATCGAGTACTTCGGCGACCTCGACGTCGAGGGCCTCAATATTCCGGCCGCCGCCGCCCACGGGGTCGGCGACATCCCCCTCGTCGCCGCGGCGCGCTGGTACGAGCTCCTGCTCGCCCGCGGCGGGGACCTGGAAGTGCCCGATGTCCCGGCGCCCGTCCCGGCCTTCGCCCTCGCGTGGCTGCCGGAGCATCTACGCCCCGGGGTCCAGCAGCTCCTCACGGCTGGACGCCGACTCCCGCAGGAGCTCGTCGGTTGGGAGCAGCTGCGGATGCTCTCGCCTGCCCCTCTTGGATCGTCGGCAAGATAAACATGCCATGAGGTTCCCGACGCTCTTGAAGCCGTAGGCTCTGGATGTGACGACACGAATCCTTCGGTCGATTGCTACGGGTAATCGGCCTGGATATGGATGCCCTGGGCGTCGCGCAGGTAGGCGAAGCCGACCTGGTCGACGCGGATCGTCAGGCCCTCGTCCATGTTGAAGTTGGTCTGGTCCTCGGCGAGCAGGGCGCCCTTCGATGTGTACTCGAAGTGGTGGACGACGCGGTTCTGCGGCATCGTGATCCAGTTGTAGACCTCGCCGAGCACGAAGTTGTCGCCGCGCAGGGGGATCTCCTGGTGGCGGCGGCGGAATGAATCGTAGCAGTGCCCGCCGTTCCAGCCCTCGAAGTCGATGGTCGGCCTCTGGACATCCGCGAGCACGGCGCCGTTCGGGTCGTGGAATCGCATGTCGAGGGTGATGCCGCCGGAGCGCCACAGGAACACGAATTCGCCGAGGTCGTTCATGCCGACGGTGAAGCCGTCGTACCAGTAGTGGTAATTGACGGGCTCCTGCACGGCGGCGTTGTCCTTCCAGGTGCCGTTCGCGGCGAAGCGGCGGTAGAAGATGCCGTTGCCGCTGTGGACCTGGGCGGCGAGGATGCCGTCGCCGGTGGATTGATCGAGGGCGACGTGGGTGCCGTAGACGGCGTTGATGTTGAAGGCCTCGACCTGGGCCTGGGCGACGCCGTTGTCGTCGATGCGGTTGAAGTAGGTGGCGCTCGGCGAGACGGCGACGGCGGCGTGGCCGAGCGCGTCGATCGCGGCGTCGTGGAATTCCATGTAGGCGCCCGGCACGGCGATCGCGGTCTTGCTGGTGACGATCGGCTGGCACTGGTCGTCGAGGTACGAATAGGCGATGCGGTTGTTCGCGTCGCCGCCGTTGCGGTCGAACCACGTGACGAGGACCTGCTGGGTGTCGCGGGCGATGTGGATCGTCGGGTGGGCCGGGATGTTGTTCATCGGGTCGTAAGTGCCGGCGATGAACTCGGGGCGGCGCACGCTGCGGTCGGGGTTGAAGCAGGTCGCGAACACGCTGCCGTCCTCGGCCCGCGTGACGACCATGGCGCCGTCGCCAGCCACGTCGTAGTCGTCGATCGGCTTGGGGAACAGGATCACGACGGCGTCGTCGCAGCCGTCGGGGATGCCGTCGTTGTCACCGTCGACGTTGTCGTCGGCATCAGGGCAGATGTCGACGCCCTCGCACACGCCGTCGCCGTCGCTGTCGTCGGGGTCGTCGTCCGGGCACGGGTCACACGCGTCGGCCACTCCGTCGGCGTCGCCGTCGACCAGGTCGTCGCCCTGCGGACACGCGTCACACTCGTCGGGCACGGTGTCGCCGTCCGCGTCGGGGCCGGGGCCGCCAGGGCCGCACGGCGGGCCGCCCGAGCTGCTGGACTCGCTGGACTCGCCGGATGTGGTGGTGTCGTCGGTCGTTGTGGTGGTGGTTGTGGTGGTCGTGGTGTCGGGTGCACCCGTGGTCGTGGTCTCGTCGGGGCCGGTGGTCAGCGGGGTCGTGGTGTCGGGTGCGCCGGTGGTGCCGGTGCCCTCGGCGCTGCCGTCGGTGGTCGGCGTCGGCGGGTCGCCGGTGGTCGGCGCGGTGGTGCTCTGGTCGGTGGTCGTGGATCCGCCGGAGGTCGTGGTGCTCGTCGGATCGACGGTGGCAGAGTCGCCGCACGCGGGTGTCCCGAGGGCCAGGAGGATGCACAATCGACGAGGGGCCATGCGGCCAGGAGAACCTGTCCGCGCGGCCCGGTCAAGCGGCGGCGCGACGGCGGCGTTGACGGGCGCGCCGCGGCGGGTCATCGTGCCGGCCGTGCTGCCCGTGCTCGACATGTCGCCGCTGCGGGGCCCCGATCGTCCGGGGCGCGCCGCGGTGGTCCGCTCGCTCGCCGCGGCGTGCCGCGACAGCGGGTTCTTTTATGTGGTCGGCCACGGCGTGGCGCCGGAGCTGCTGGCGCGGCTCACGGCGGCGAGCGCGAGGTTCTTCGACCTGCCGGAGGCGAGCAAGGGTGAGATCGCGATGGCCCGCGGCGGACCGGCGTGGCGCGGGTACTTCCCCGTGTTCGGCGAGCTCACGTCGGGGGCGCCGGACCGCAAGGAGGGCCTGTACTTCGGGACAGATCTGCCGGCCGACCATGCACGCGTGCGCGCGGGTGTGCCGCTGCACGGGGCCAACCTGTACCCGCCGCAGGTGCCCGAGCTGCGGGCCGCGGTCGACGAATACATGGCGGCGGTGGTCGCCGCGGCGCACGACCTGATATCCGGCATCGGCGAGGGGCTCGGCCTGCCGCGCGACTACTTCGATAATTTTTATACGCGTGAGCCGACGATCCTGTTTCGTATTTTTAACTATCCACAGGCGGATCCCTCGGCGCCGGACTGGGGGGTCGGCGAGCACACCGATTATGGGCTGCTGACATTGCTCGCGCAGGACGAGGTCGGCGGGCTGCAGATCAAGACGCAGGGCGGGTGGATCGACGCGCCGCCGGTGCCGGGCTCGCTGGTGTGCAACCTCGGCGACATGCTGGACCGGCTGACGGGCGGCTGGTACCGCTCGACGCCGCACCGGGTGCGCAATGCGGGCGGGCGGGCGCGGCTGGCGTTCCCGCTGTTCTTCGACCCGGACTTCGAATCCGAGGTCCGGCCGCTGCCGCGGCTCGCGGGCGGGCTGTCCGACGACGCGGCGGAGCGGTGGGACCGGGCCAGCGTGCACGCGTTCAGCGGGACGTACGGCGAATATCTGATGTCGAAGGTGGCGCGGGTGTTCCCGGCGCTCGCGGCGGACCAGCTGCGGGATCTCGCGACCGTCCGCGCGGTGTAATGCCCGCGCGGGTCACTGGACCTCGAGCGCGCCGAGGGTGCAGGGCTCGCTGCGCGGCATGCCGCGCTGGTCGGTGGGTGGGCAGTCGGTGCCGGCGGCGAGCGCGGGGCTGCCCGGCATCGGCGTGGCGGTCGGCGTCGGGCCGCCGTTGTCGGCGAGGCCGGCGAGCAGCGGGTCGGCGCGGGTGATGCCGGGGGTGCAGTCCATGTCGTCCTTGAGGCCGTTCGGCCACTGGATGTTGTGGTCGCCGGTACCGGGCGGATCTGCGTAGCCCGAACCGGTGCAGTTGAGCGGGGTGTACTGATTGTCGGCGAGGTTGCTGATGATGGTGTTGCGCACGGTGAGCGGCGAGACGCGGGCGATGCCGGACGCGAACTGGGCCTCGTTGCCGGCGATCGTGCAATTTAATAGCGTGCCGGTGGTGTCGTCGCCGATGACGAGGCCGCTGCCGATGCCGCGGGTCGTGAAGTCGGCCTGCGGCCAGGTCTTGTTGCCGAAGATGGTCACGTTGGTGAGGTTCGCGGTGGCCGGCTGGGGGCCATGGCCGAGGATCCACAGGCCGGTGGCGCCGCGCGAGGTGTTGCCGGAGATCGTCGTGTTGGTCATCGTGACGGCGGTGCCCTGAATGTACAGACCTCCGGCGCCGCTCGGCATGTCGTCGTCATCGTGGTCGGGGATGGTGTTGTCGGCGAAGCTGCTGCGGTCGATGGTGGTCGGCTCGCCCGCGTAGCCGGTGCGGAACAGGGCCCCGCCGAACGCGCCGCCAGTGTTGCCGGTGACGGTGGCGCCGCAGATCTTCAGGTCGCGGCCCATGCCGTCCATGACGATCGCGCCGCCGTTGCCGCCCTGGCCAGCCTGCTGACCCATCATGTCGACATAGTTGGCGCCCGTGCCGGTCGCGGTGTTGTTGGTCAGGGTGCTGTTGACGATCGTCAGCGAGGCGCCGAGCGCCCCGAGCGCGCCGCCGTTGGCCGCCCGATTATTATTGAAGGTGCAGCCGACGACGGTGGTGCCGCCGACGCCGATGCCGTAGATCGCGCCGCCCGCGACGTCGGGGCCGAGGGTCGCGGCCTCGTTATTATTAAAGGTGCAGTCGATCGCGGTGACGCTGCCGCCGAGGTAGTAGATCGCGCCGCCACCACCGTCGACGTCGGTGCCGAGGGGGATCATCGTGCCGCTGGCCTTGCCGTCGATGAAGCCGAGGCGCTGGACCGTCAGCGACGGGCCGGTAGCCTCGTAGTTGCCGGTGTCCATGTTGATGATCCGCGTGGTCGTGCCGCCGCTCAAGGTCACCTTGCCGCCGCCGTCGAGCACCACGTCGCTGGTGATTTTTAATTGAGCGGTGAGGACGATCGTCGCGGGCGCGTCGCCGCAGGCGAAGGTGATCTTGCCGCCGTCGGCGATCGCGGCGGCGAGCGCGGCCTCGGTGCAGCTCGCGGGGGTGCCGTCGCCGACGACGTGATCGGGGCTCGTGGTGTCGACCAGCTCCGCGGGCACTTCGCAGGTGCCGGCGGGCGGCGGGGGCGGATCGCCGGTGTCCGTGTCGGTGGGGTCGCTGGTGGGGTCGCTGGTGGGATCTGCGGTGGGGTCGCTGGTGGGGCTGCTGGTGGGGCTGCTGGTCGGATTACCGGTGGGGTCGCTGGTCGGCGTGTCGGTGGTCTCGCCGGTCGGGTCGCCGGCCTCGCCGCTCGGCGCGGTGCCCTCGGTGGGGTCGCTGCTCGGCGTGGTCGTGGTGACTTGCGTATCGTCGGCGCTGCCCATCGAGGAGTCGCCGCACGCGGAGATCATGAACAGTCCCAGACAACCAGTTCGCACGCGATGCATAAGCCACCCCCGAAGCGGCGAGGATAGCCACATGCGGTGGTGGCGTCGCCGGGTCGACAGACCCCAGACGTCGCGTCAACGCGCTCGCTTGTGGGCGGCGACGATCGAGCGTTGTCTGGACAGCGCGGGGCGTGCGGCATTGTCGGCGGACGACGGGAGGGCCGTCAGCTCTGGGTCCCTCGCGACGGCGGCATCCCCGTGGCACGTGCTCGCCTCATCGCGGCTTCGGGCCGCGCCTCACTCCTTCTGGTAGGTCCTGGTCGTGCCTTCGGCTGCGCGCGAGCCCCGGGGCCCCTCCGCCTGCGTCCCACGCTGGCGGCCCTCTCGTCGCCCGGGCGGCATCGTCGGCGCCCCGCTGAGGCCCGGGCGAGTATGCTGTCGGCAGCGGAGAGCTGGACTCGCGGCGGGAGTGGGATTTCAGTCGGCCGGCTGCTCGGTGAGGCGCCACGGCGGAGCGAGGCGGTTCTCGCCGGCCCAATACAGGCAGATCACGTTGCCGTCCGGGTCGTGGAGGTAGGCCTCGCGCCACAGCCATGACTGGTCGACGGGGTCGGCGTCGAAGGCGAAGCCCTGTCGCTTGAGCGCGGCGACGCGGTCGTCGAGGTCCGCACATTCGAAATAGACGATCACGCCGGTCGGCCCGGGTGGGCGATCGCTGACGTGCAGCGAGAGCGTGGTCCCGCCGGGACACTCGAAGCGGGCGTACTTCGGGAGGTGCTCGACAATTTGGAGCAGCCCGAGCTTGCGGTAGAAAGCGGCGCCGCGGGCGACGTCGGCGGATGGCAGGGTGATCTGGTTGAGGTGCACGCGGCGAGGATAACGCGGCGAGCGTGGCGAGGCAGATCCGGCGCAGCGTCGTCGCACGATACGATGGTGGTGCATGCTTCGGGGCGCGAAAACCGGCGAGGGGCGCGATTCTGCGAGGGGCACGTGCTGGTGCGGGGAGGGGGCGGCGGGTATCGTGTGCCGGATGCAGCGTCTCGTGTTCGCCCTGTTGTTCGTGGCCTGTTCGTCGCCGGCGCCTGCGCAGCCGGAGCCCGTGAAGACGGCACCGGAGCCGCCGGCGGAGGTGAAGAAGGCGCCGGAGCCCGAGGTGAAGAAGGAGCCGGAGAAGCCGGCGAAGTTCGCGGACCAGGCGGCGGTGCTGGGGACGATGCCGGCGGATGTCGCGGCGCTCGGCGACAAGGCGGCGATGGAGGCGTACCTCGAGCGGGTCAAGGGCGTGCCCGGCATCGCCTCGGCGGAGGTGACGAAGGGGACGGTCGACGGGTTCGCAATTAAACTCGACCCGCCGATCGACGCTGCCGCGCTGGGCAAGCAGTTCAGCTGGGGCGACGTGGTCGCGGTGTCGGGCGACGTGCACCAGAAGACGTTCTCGCTGCACGTGTCGAAGGGCGAGGTCGAGGGCAGCAAGGGCAAGAAGATCACCACGACGTTCCCGCGGTTCGGGCCGTTCCGCGTCGAGGCCCGCCTGGTCGCGCGCCCGGCCGGCAAGCTGCCGAAGGTCAGCGCCGGCGCTTCGCCCGCGTACAACGTCGAGACGGCTCCGGCCACCGTGAACTGGCTGTTTTTCATGCGCGACGGCTGAGCGAGCATTCGCGCTCGGCTCGGCGGCGGACATTGAACATAAGGAGACCGTCGTGCGGGACGCGGAATGTGTGTACGCGGGTCGTTGGATGAGGACGGGTTCGCCGAGGCTCGGGGCGGTGCTGGCGGTGACGCTGGCCTGCAGACCGCACGCGACGACGAGCCCGCCCGAACCGCGGGGCGTCGAGGTCGCGGTGGTATCCGATGAGGTGCACGACGAGCCCGCGGCGCCCGCCGAGGAACCTGTCCGCGAGTCTCCTGACGAGGACGCGACCGACGTGAGGCCGGAGCCCGTGCAGGTCGATGCGGTGGCCGGCTCGTCGCGTGTGCCGGTGGTGCGCGTGTCGCCGGTGACGGTGGGTCCGAAGCACTCGCCGGAGGTCATCCGGCGGGTGATCCGCCGGGCCGACTTCTCGCGCTGTCGCGGCGAATCTGCGGCGCCTGCGAGCCTGCATTTCACGATCGGCGCGGGCGGCGAGGTCCGCAGCGCGGAGGCCCGCGGCGTCGACGGCCAGATCAGCGCCGAGCCGGCGCACGTGTGTCTGGTCGAGGTGCTGCGTGGGCTGAAGTTCCCGACCGACATGGCCGGGCTGATCGTGTCCTATCCGCTCCGCTGAGCCGCGTGTGGGGGGAATGGGCCCCGGAGAACTCGCGCTTGCAAGCCCGCGAGCAGGCGGGGCATCCTGCGAGCATGACCGTCATGCATGCGCGGGGTCCGAGGGTCGGGTGGCTCGCTCAGGTGCTCGCGGCGAGCCTGCCGCTGGCCTGCGGCGACGAAACCGGCGATGGCACGGAGACGGCCGCATCGGCCACCGATGGCCCGACGTCGCAGGGGTCGACGCCCGGGACGACGCAGCCGACCAGCGGTGAGGCGACGAGCGCGAGCGGTCCCGGCACCGATACGGGTGAGACGGGCGGACCGGGTGAGACGGGCGAGCCTGGCGACACCGGTGATACGGGCGAGTCGACGACCGGAGATACCGGTGAGGATGGTGTGCTCGCGCCGATCGTCGGGGTGCCGAACCTCGACGACGACGACGAGAACGGGCAGGCGGACTGGTTGGACAGCGCGCC
>Ga0075163_10009631_pt1 | contig 12677 bp, 8 predicted proteins | sample JI1023141ADNA_FD_71478 | JGI IMG/M metagenome (GOLD analysis project Ga0075163, IMG submission 71478) | Wastewater effluent complex algal communities from Wisconsin, to seasonally profile nutrient transformation and Carbon sequestration -... | ecosystem: Engineered > WWTP > Effluent > Algae...
ACCATCCTTCACTGTGACTGTACCGCGTCGCGGAGCTGCCGATTTTTTTCCCGGCGGCTGCGGTCAGCGTCCCCTGCGTCAGGGAAAAACGGACCGCCGCCATCCTGAGATCATTTCTTTCAATCCAGGATCCGCAGAACCGCGAACTCCTGCCCCTGGGCGGGAGTCGGGAGCAGGCCGTTTTCGACCAGACCGTCGTCGCTCTCGGGCTCGCAGAGATACACGGCGAGCGCGCCCAGCGGCTGGTCGGTGGGCAGGAGGATGCAGTCCGATGCGAGCTGGCGCGACTCCTTGCGCCACGAGACCTGGCACTGGCGCACTCCGGCGGCCTCCAGGATGGCGCGACCGCCCAGGTGGCTGGAGCCTTCAAAGCAGGCGGCTTCGACGGTGCCGTGCCTGGGGGCAGCTTCAATGCGCAGCCCGTGTCCCACCAGAAATGGCTTCAGCTGCGCCGGAAGCGCGTAGGCGCGGGGCCGCTGCACCACGGCCTGTCCGACGAAGCGAGCCAGAAATGGAATGCGCACGGTGTGCGGCTCGCCGCTGCGCGTGCGCGGCAGGCGGGTCAGGATATCGATGGGCTCTTCCATCGCCTCGACGCGGTAGCTGACGGCGATGCGGCTGGGCGGCTGCTGGCTCTGGTCGACCAGGGTGCGGATCTCCTCGGCTCGCCGGCCGACGGCGCGCAGCGTCTCCAGCAGCCAGGCATAGGTGGTGCGCACCCGCTCTTCAAAGGTCAGATAGGAGTAGCACTCCAGCAGCAGATCCAGGCGATTGGTCAGGCCGCGATAGTTGCTGCCAAAGCGCGGATGGTGCGGGTAGGTCAGCCACCCTTCGCGCACAGACGCCGCCGGATCCGCGACGCCCTTGCTGTCGAGCGCCTGCTCATCTTCGACGAAGTTTCCATACCAGCCCGAGTCCAGCCCGAACCCACTGCGAACCGCGGCGCTGATCTCGGGAAGCAGCGTGTGGCGCATGAAGTCGATGGGCTCTTTTCGTCCCGATTCAACGGTGTGCGGGATGTCGTAGGTCATCGCAAAGCGATGCACCGAGCCGTTGGTCGCATGGCTGTCCACCGTCACATCGGGCTGCCAGGGCTGGCAGATGCGGGTCTGGAGCAGGCGCATCTCCGCGGACTCGTGACGGATGTAATCGCGGTTGAGGTTGATGCCCGCGGCGTTGACGCGCGTGCCCACCCGCGGCGGTCCATCCTGCCCCATGAGCCGCTCGATCTGAAGCGCCCGATTGGCGGTGTCCATGGCGTCGTTGCCGTCGGGATTGAAGATCGGCACCACCAGCAGCGTGAGCTTTTCCAGCAGTCCCGCATCCAGCCCGCCAAGCAGATCCCGGACCAGCATCAGCGCCGCTTCCTTGCCCTCCACTTCGCCGGCGTGGATGCAGTTCTGGAGCAGCACGACGGGGCGGCCCAAGGCGCGCGCAGCAGCGGGATCTGCGACGCCTGCGGACGAGAGGATGAGCAGCGGCAGCTCGCGGCCCTGCGGGGTCTGCCCGAAGCTCGACACGCGCAAGAGCGGGCTCTCAAGCTGCTTCAGCTCGTCGATAAAGCGCATCACCTCTGCGTGGGTACTGGTTGCGCGATATCCGGTCTTTTCAGCAACGGTCTGAGGAGACATTTGGTCTTCACATCTATCAGTGAGTGACCGCTGGATGCACGCACTGTTTTGGGTTTTGCGTGCGCGCCCAGGCCAGCCGTGCAGAGCGCCGTTTCCCGAGCGATTCCCAGGCGCTGTGAATCGGAAATTCCTCGACGGAAAATGCCATTCCTCAACCTTCACTGGAATGGCACCGAGTGGGCGCAGGTGGCGGCGCCGGCTGGGGTCACGGCGGATCTGCTGGCGGTGTCGGGATCCAGCGCTTCGGATGTGTGGATTGCCGGGGCCGCCGGCACCCTGCTTCACTACGATGGCAGCAGCTGGACCAAGATCTCGTTTCCGACCAGCGACAGCCTGACCGGCGTGTGGGCAAGCGGCAAGGGCAAGGAGGGCACCTATCTCACCTGGGTCGTCGGAGACAACGGGCTCACGGCCCAGATCATCGACACCACGGCGACGCTCGTCACCTCCGGCGTGATCGTCTCACTCGAAGCGGTGTGGGGCTCGGGCCCGACGGATGTCTGGGCCGCGGGCCAGCAGGGCGTGCTGCTGCACCACACCGCTGGCAAGGGCTGGGCGCGCGTCAGCCCCGGCACCGGCGAGAGCCTGCGCGGGCTCTGGGGCAGCGGCACCTCCGAGGTCTGGGCCGTGGGCACCGACGGCGCGCTCACCTACTTCAACGGCGTATCGTGGCTGCCGCTCACCGAGGCGCTGGCCAAAAATGCCCTCAATGGCGTCTGGGGACCCGCCGAGCAGTCGAGCGACTCGTTCACCCCGATCTGGGCCGTGGGCGCTCAGGGTCAGGTGCTGCGCTGGTCGGGATTTGACTGGATCCTGGATGTGGCGCTCAACAGCAAGGTGTCGGTGGATCTGCAGGCGGTCTGGGGCAGCAGCAAGGACGATGTCTGGCTGGTCGGCAATGGCGGCGTGTCGCTGCACCTGGTCGACACCATCACCGGCAGCATGAAGTCGACCGGAACCACGAGCGACCTCTACGCACTCTGGGGCAGCGGCCAGAGCGACGTCATCGCCGTCGGCGCCAGCGGCACCCTGACCCACTACGACGGCAACTCCTGGAGCGCCCAGACCTTGGCAGCTGCCGCGGGAAGCACGCTGCGCGCGGTGTGGGGCTCGGCGAAGAATCAGGTCTGGCTGGCCGGCGATGGCGGCTCGCTCTTGAGCTGGAACGGCACCACCGCGACCAAGGTCGCAAGCGGCACCGCGGTCTCGCTGCGCGGGCTGTGGGGCAGCAGCGCGACCGACATCTGGGCCGTGGGCGACGGAGGTACGCTCCTTCACTACACCGGCAGCGCCTGGAGCGCGAGCAGCCAGAGCGGCCAGCTCATCAAACAGAACCTGCTCGCGATCTGGGGACTCTCCGCAGCGGACATCTGGGCCGCCGGCGATCTCGGCACGCTGCTCCACTACGACGGCACCACCTGGAGCCAGGTCGACAGCGGCTTTGACAAGAGCCTGTACAGCATCTGGGCCAACGCCACGCAGGGCGTCATCAGCGTCGGACGCTCCGGCGCCATCCTGCGCTATCTCGATTAGCGAGCTTTTAGGGACACCCCTAGCAGCGGCGCAGCCCCGGTTTGCGCAATCCTACCGTCCAACACAGCCAGCTGGGCGGCCATGAAAATCCCCGCGACCTACCATCCCGATGCGCTGGATCGCCGCGACGCGCGCTTCATCCAGCAGATCCTGCCGCCTCTTGAGTGGTTTACGTCAGCCTACTTCCGGCTGACCTGCGAGGGCTCGCTGCCCGAGGGCCAGGCGCCCACCCTGTTTGTCTCGAATCACAACGGCGGCATCATGGGGCCGGATCTGTTCTGCACGCTGGCGCTCTTGTGGCGACGGCTGACGCCGCAGCGGCCGCTCTACGCGCTGGCCCATGACTTTGCCATGCGCCATTTCACGCCGCTCGGGCGGCAGCTGCAAAGGGTCGGCGCGATCGCGGCCCATCGCGAAAATGCCAGCCGCGTGCTGGCGACCGGCGGCGATCTGCTGATCTATCCGGGCGGGGATCTGGATGCGTATCGATCGTTCAAGCGCCGAAATGAGATCGTCCTTTTTCCCCGAACCGGCTTCGTGCAGGTGGCGCAGGCGCACGGCGCTCCGATCGTTCCCATCGTGGCTTATGGAGCGCACCGCAGCGCGTACATCTTCTCTGAAGGCGAGGCGATTGCGCGCCTGCTGCGGCTCCAGAAGTGGGCGCGGCTCCAGCGCTTTCCGCTGGCGCTGGCGCTGCCGTGGATCTTTGCACCGGGTCCCTGGCTGCCCTACCTGCCGCTGCCATTTCAGGTGCGGCTGCGGATCTTGCCCGCAGTGCGGGTGGAAAAGGGCGAAGATGCATCAGAAGTCACGCTGCGCATCCAGAGCCAGATGCAGCAGGCGCTTCATGAGCTAGCCACATGACCAGAGATCCCGATCTGCACACTGCAACGCTCTCGGATGGCGGGCGACTCTGCTACCGGGTCGTGGGACGGCCGGGCGCGGGTCTGCCCATCCTGCTCAACCGTCCGCTCGGCGGCACCATGCGGCTGTGGGGCGACCTCCTCGGCGAGCTGGCCCGCGAGCATCAGGTGATCGCCTTTGATCCGCGCGGAGTGGGCGATTCGAGCGCCTTGCCGCTTCTGCACTCGACCCGCGACATGGCGGGCGATGCGCTGCAGCTGCTCCAGCAGCTGCGGATCGAGCGCGCCTGCATCTTTGGAATCTCGCTTGGAGGCATGGTCGCCTCGTGGCTGGCCATCGATGCGCCCGAGCGCGTGGAGCGGCTGGTGCTGGCCTCCACGCTGCCCGAGCCGTCCGCCCTATCGCACCGCTTCAAGCGGCATATCTGGAAGTTTGCGAGCAGCGCAACCCGTCCAGGCGCAGAGGCCGAGGTCGCGCTGGTAAACGAGGTGCTGTCGCCGCACTTCCGCCACGCGCATCCCGAGCGCGTGCGGGAGATCGAAGCGCAGGTGCGCGCGCAGCCGACCCGCAAGCGGGACCTGCTGCTGATGCTGATGGCCGCGGCGTGCCACTCGGCCGAGAGCCGGCTTCGCGGCCTGCCGGTGCGCACGCTGCTGCTGTTTGGCCAGCTGGATCCGCTGGTTGGCAAGACGGCGCGCCAGGAGCTCATGCGCGACCTGCCAAGCGCCACGCTGGAGATGCTGGAGCTGACCGGCCACGACCTCTCGCTGGAGCGCCCGCACGAGCTCGCCGCCAGCATCCTGCGCTTCCTGAAGAGCACCTAACACCGAGCGGGAGCCTGGGGTTTGCGTCGTTCGGTCAGAGCTGCTGGTTGAAGGTGTCGCAGTCTGCCAGGCGGCCGCTCTCCAGGCCGCGGCGGAACCACTGCGAGCGCTGCGCTGCCGAGCCGTGGGTGAAGCTCTCGGGACTCACGCGGCCGGTGGCCGCCTTTTGCAGTCGATCGTCGCCCACCGCCGCAGCTGCCCGCAGCCCCTCCTCGATATCGCCGGGCTCGAGCAGCTTGCGGTGCTGCGCTGAGTGGCCCCAGACACCCGCGAAGCAGTCCGCTTGCAGCTCCATGAGAACCGACAGCTGGTTTCGCTGGCGACGGTCCTGCCGCTGGCCCTGGCGCACGCGCGCCTCGATCCCGAGCAGGTTCTGCATGTGGTGGCCCATCTCGTGCGCGATGACGTAGGCCTGCGCGAAGTCACCCGGCGCTCCGAAGCGGCGCGCCAGATCCCGGTAAAACCCGAGGTCGATGTAGACCCGCTCATCTGCCGGGCAATAAAAGGGGCCCATCTCGGCGCCGGCGGCACCGCAGCCCGACCGCGTCGCGTCCCAGAACAGCACCAGGTGCGCGGGACGATAGACCTGGCCGGTGCCTCTCATCACGGCAGAAAAAGTCTGCTGAGCGTCGTTGAAGGAGCCGACCGCAACGCGCTTCAGCTCCTCCTCGGCACGCTGGCGGGCCTGGCCTTGCGGCGAGTCGCGCCTGTTCACCGACGGAGCAGAGCTGGGCACCGGCGTGCCCACTTCGCTAAACAGGTTGCGCTTCAAGATCACGCTGAGTGCGAGCAGGAGGATCGTGCCGCCCACGCCCATCGGCACTCCCACACGCCGGCCGCCGCCGCCCTCGCCGCGACGGTCTTCAACGTAGGATTCATCGCCTTCATTATCGAGTCGCATGACTACGTCAGTATAACCTCGCTGCGGGCCCGGTTCAGGGGATGTTGGCGGCCATCGCAGCGCCTGCGAGGCGGACGAGGGGATTCAGCAGGTCGCGCGTCCAGGTCCGCAGCGGGGCGCTGTCCGCGAGCACCACGGCCAGCCCCGGACTCAGCGCATAGTAGCTGGCCACCGCCACCTGCCCGAGCGGCGACTTGAGCAGCCGCTGGTCGCGGAAGCGGCGCAGCATGTCGACCTCCGTGGCCAGCTCCGAGCCATAGGCGGCAGTGGCGATGAAGCAGCCGGACAGCGTCGTAAACGTCGCGGAGCTGGTCTGGCCCGAGCCGGTGCTGAGCATGCCCGACTGACCGCAGCAGTTCTTCGGACGCACCGCCACAAAGTACTGACTTTTCGGCGCCAGCCCGGTGATGCGCGTCGAGACCACGGTGCCCGGCGGCCCGAGGTTGGTCGGCATGGCCGGCGAAGCATTGACGAAATCGACATCCGTGATCGGCGAGCCCATGCGATACCGGATCTCGTAGGAGGCCGCGGGCGGCCCATCCGGAATCGCAAACTTTACGGTCAGCGTGGCATCGGTGGTCTCGCTCAAATCGAGGCTGGTGGGCGATGCGGGAAGCGCGCAGCTCTGGGCCTGGCAGACGCCCAGCGCGGCCTTCACGCGCCAGCTGCCCGAGTCATCGCTCATGAGCTGGAGGCGGTCGCTGCCCGAGCCGCCGCTGCTGCTGATGCTGCTGTCCGGCGGGTTGATGGTGCCGCTCTGGCCGCGCCAGTCGCCATACCCGTTGTAGTCGCCCACCGTCGAGATGCGCCGGCCGCCGTGGTCGATGAGCAGCGGCACCTTGTACACGATCGAGGGCTGACCAAACGAGTCAACGCCCAGCCGATCCCACTCGCTGTGCGGCTCGGGAACGGCCTTGCCAGCGGTCCAGAAGGCGTTGAAATCGTTTTCGATATTCACTTCGACCCACAGCACGTAGTTGCCATCGGGCAGCGAGTCGGGCACATACCAGCGGATCGGATCGATGAGCTTTCCCGTCGGCGGCGTCGCGCCCGAGATCGCCGCAACATCGTTATCGGCCGCAAAGCGCGCGACATCGGGATGGTCGTTGCCGCCGAGCGCCATCAGATCCGCACGCGGCGGATAGGGCGAGGTCAGCCCCGGTGCATACCAGCCCTTGCTGCCGTAAAAAGGCGACGCACAGGTGACCACATCGACGCCGCCGGCCTGGCTCGTGCGATGCCCCGAAGGCGAACAGAAGTAGGGCTCCGTCGACGAGACCGGCCCGTGATAGGCCACGGTGGTGTCGTCATCCGATGGCGCGCTGTTGAAGTCCAGATGACACGAGTTGTTGGGCACCGGCAGCGGTGGATAGTCCTTCGAGCAGGTGCCGCCCATGACCACGTATCCGTACTGCTTGCCGCGATGATAGGCCCAGATGGGCAGCGCCATGGGCCGCCGCGCATAGGGCCACCGGAAGTCGCTCTTGAGCATCGCCTGCCCCGGGCGGTTGCCGATGCCAAAGAAGCCCACCGCGCGCGTGACGAACAGATCCGCGACAAACTTGCCGTCGGGCTGCTCGACCCAGACCGCAATCTGCGGGCTCAGCGCCTCGCGCTTGTTCTTGGCCGGCAGCCCCTGCGGCGCAAAGGTGATGTCGACGATGCGCGTCTCGATGGCGGCCGCCGAACCCGGCGCCACGCCCAGTCCGAAAAGCGCACCGAGTAGCCACGCACAGCTCGCTCGCGTCGTCCACATAAGCCCAGTCTGCCACATCTCCAGGACGCCGACCCGACTCTACCGCGGGGCCTGGCCTCGCGCCTCGATGAGGCCGCTCCCGCGCAGCCGGCGCAGCAGCAGCAGGGACGGCAGCCCCAGCAGGGCGGTGAGCATGAAGAAGCAGGACCAGCCGTAGCGCTCGACCAGCACGCCCGAGCCGCCGCTGAGCAGCCGTCCAAGCAGGCTGCTGGCGCTGGTGAGCAGCGCGGTCTGCGTGGCGCTGTAGCGACGATCGCACTGCGAGATCAGGAACGCGCCGGCGGCCGCCACCACCAGCCCCGTGCAGAAGTTGTCAATCGCCACCGCCGCATAGAGCGTCACCAGCCGCGCTGGATGCGCGAGCGCTCCCTGCGCCGCCAGCCCCGCGTAGCTGAGGTTGGTCAGCGCCTGCGCCAGCCCAAACCACAGCAGCGCCCGCCCAAGTCCCAGCCGCGCCACCAGCGGCCCGCCGCACAGAGCGCCCAGGATCGAAGCGCCGAGCCCCAGCAGCTTGGTCGCATCCGCGACCTCGGTGTTGGAATAGCCGGCGCGCAGCAGAAACGGCACCACCAGGCTGGTCAGCACCGAATCGCCCAGCCGATAGAGCATGATGAAAAGCAGCACCCGCACGGCTCCGCGGCGACGGAAAAACTCGCTCAGCGGCGCCAGCACGGTCTCGCGCAGCGTGCGCGGCGCCGGCACGTGCAGCGGCTCGGGCGCCAGCAGCGAGACCAGCGGCATCGGCAGCATGAGCAGCGCCATGAGCATGTAGATGCGCCCAAAATCGCGCCCCCACACATCGGCCAGCCGCAGGGCCAGCGCCCCCGAGACGATCATCGCCAGGCGATAGCCAAGCACATAGGTCGCCGTGCCCGCAGCGGCCTCTTCGGGATGCAGAAGATCCGTGCGATAGGCATCGATCGCGATGTCCTGCGTCGCCGACAGCGCCGCCACCACCACCGCCAGCACGCCCACGCCCAGCGGCATCATCCTGGGATCGCACGCGCCCAGGGCCAGCAGCGCGCCGACCAGCCCCAGCTGCGCAATCAGCATCCAGCCGCGCCGCCGGCCGAGCCCGCGCCGCCGGCCCACGCCCGCCGCAAACGGCGTGAAGCGATCCACCAGCGGCGCCCACAGCACCTTCAGCGAGTAGGGCAAGCTGACCAGCGAGAACGCCGCCACATCCGCGACCCGCACGCCCACGTTGGTCAGCCACGCCAGCAGCGTTGCGCCGCTCAGCATCCACGGCAGCCCCGATGCAAACCCGAGCACCAGCATCAGCAGCACCCGCGGCCGCGCATACAAGAGCAGCAGCGAGGGCGGGGCCGGGGCCGGGGCCGGGGAGGGAGCTGCCGGGGAGCCTTGCATGGGCGCGTAGGGAAAAGGCGGAGTGCGACCTACACTGAAGGCGTCGTCGCTGGCAGCGGCGTGCGGCGCGCGAAGAGTCCGATTCCGTTCATGCTCATCACCACGTCGCCGCCCTGATTGAGCACCTGATAGCGCAGCCGCACCGCGCCGCGATCCGGCTTGCTGCGCGAGGGCGTCACCTCCGCCACCTCGATGCGCAGGCGCAGCGTATCGCCCGGTCGCACCGGCTTGAGCCAGCGCAGCTCATCTATGCCCGGCGAGCCGAGACTGCCCGAGCTGGGGCCGAGAAATCGATCCACCGCCATGCGCATGCAGACGCTGGCCGTGTGCCAGCCGCTGGCGATGATGCCGCCAAAGGTCGAGCGCCGCGCCGCCTCTTCATCGATGTGAAAGGGCTGCGGGTCGAACTGCTTGGCGAACGCAACGATCGCCTCTTGGGTCATGACGTGCTCGCCGAACTCGTCGACGTCCCCGACCCGGAAGTCCTCGAAAAAGTGGCCGCTCATGTTGCGCCGGAGCGTATCACGAACCCAGCTCCGCTGAGTGCGCTGAGTGCAAGGAAACCAGGCCCGGATGCATCGCAGTGGACCAGCGCGCGGGCGCCTTGACGCCTTCGAGGCGCAGCTCTTTTTCAGCCTGCGCCACAAGCGCCGCACCCGCTTCGCCGCCCATGAGCAGCCCCTGTGCGTAGCGCAGCGAGTCGGCATAGACGCGCAGATCCATCGCCGCCAGCTCCGCCGCTGCCACATCGCACAGCTTGAGCGCGCGCTCGCGCTCGCCCCGCAGCGCGCACAGCGCTGCGCCATGTCGCCGGGCCAGCGGCTGCGCCCACGGGGCGTGCTCTTGCGCGATGCTCGCGCACGCCTTTTCGGCCAGCGCCAGCCAGTGTCTGCGCTCGCTCCCCTGCTTTGCGCTCGCAACCTGAAGCGCGCAGCGCGCCTGCTGATCCGCCACCGCGATCCGCAGCACCTGCACGCGCAAGAGATAGCGGTCGCGCAGCCGCTTGAGCTCGATCTCGATGCGCTGATAGCCGACCTCGCCCTGCCCTTCATACAGATCGAGATCCACGAGCGCATTGCACAGGTAATATTTCTGGATCGGATAGTCGCGCGCACCCATGAGCCGGATGACGCCCTCCAGCCCCTGCCTGGTTGCGTCGGGACGGTCATCGACCAGCTGCAGTCGCGGCACCGCCGTGGTGCGCAGGCAGATCTCCATATAGAGATCGCCGCGAGCTGCGGCCTCATCCAGATCCCCATCCAGGCGCTCTGCCACGCGCTTGAGCTCGCCCAGGTAGAAGCTACAGCGGATCGAGAAATAGCGCGCGGTGCTCACCTCCCACGCAACGCCGGTGCAGCGCTCGCGCAGCTCGGCCTCCGCCCGATCGAAGAGCTCGCGACCCTGGCGCCAGCGGCCCAGGTTGTGGGCGATGCTCGCCTCGCTGAGCAGCACCATCGCCGCCGCCTGCGGGCTTCCGTTCGTCGCTGCCAGCTGCTTCGACAGGGCCATCACCGGCGCCGCCAGCGGCTCGCCGTCCGGGCCGCCCGAGGTCAGGATGCTGGCTTCGAGCAGCGTGCCCAGCATGATGCGCCGGGGCTCGCCCGCTTGCAGCGCCAGCAGCATGAACTGCGCGCGAAAGACCGTGCCGCGGATGAGATCGATCAGGCTCAAGGACTCGGCCGCGGCGCGACAGACATCCATGCGCAGCAGCTCCTCCGCGGGAATCTGCGACTCGGGTCGCGGCACGAAGCGCAGACCGCGCAGCCGCAGTCGCGCGCGATACCACAGCAGCTGTAGCAGCGCCTCGCGCGGCGTCTCGGCATAGCGCAGCCCCAGCGCAGCCAGGAGCTCGCGCAAGAGCGCTACGCCGCGATCGATATGACCGCTGCGCAGGAGCTGCTCGGCGGCGCGCTGCTTGAGCCGCAGCGCATCGTTGGACGATGAGGCGGCCATCGCGTGCAGAAACGCCTCGGCCGAGGCCGGTCCGCGACTGGCATGCGCCAGCGCCTCGCCCAGCTTGGTATACAGCCGGGTGCGCTCGGCTCCCTCGACCGGGCGCAGGCTCAGGGCCTGCTCGTAGCACTGCGCCGCGCGCTCAAAGGCCAGCTTGGACTCGGCCTGCGCAGCTGCCCGCAGCGCATAGTCAGCAGCGCGCTCGCGGTTGCCCGACTCCAGCCAGTGGCGCAACAGATCCTCGGGCGAGGCAGCCTCATCGTGCTCAAGTGCCACCGCCAGCCGCCCGTGCCACTGCGCCCGCGCCTCGGCGCTCAGGTGCGCAACCACCGACTCGCGCAGTCGATCGTGATAGGGTTCGATCGAGTCCTGCATGTGCACGCCGGTGGTGCGCACCAGATGCGCAGTGCGCAGCAGCGCGGCCAGGCTGTCAAAGCGCTCGCCATCGATCACCGCGGCCTGCGCCGCAACCCGCAGCGGAATCGGCACGCCGGCCACCGCGACCAGCTCCAGCAGCTGCTGCGCAGGCTGCGGCAGGCGCCGCACGCGCGCCCACAGCGCATCATCAAGCCGCGGCATCGCAGCGCCGTTCTGCAGCAGGTGCTGGCGCACCAGCTCATCTATGAACAGCGGATGGCCCGCGGCCTCTGCGGCCAGCTCCGCTGCTTCGACCGGACTCGGCTCGGTCGCCACCGATGCCAGCAGCTGCCACACCAGCTCGCGCGCATCGGCATCGGGAAGCTTGGCAACGTGCAGCTGCTGGACTCCAGCGGCCAGGCAGCGCAGGCGCGTGGCCTCGGTCAGGGCATCGGGCGAGGTACTCGTGGTGCGCACCGTCGCCAGCAGCAGCATCGGCGGCGGCAGCGGCTGGCGCAGGATCTCTTCGAGCAGCGCCAGGCTGTCGGCATCGGCCCACTGCAAGTCATCGATCACCAGCACCAGCGGCCGCTCCACCGCGAGCCGCTGGAGCAGTGTTCGCAGCGCGACAAAGGCAATGCGCCGCAGCTCAAACAGATCCGCGGGCAGACTTCCAGCATCGTGCGCCGCAGTCTGACGGGCGGCCAGCCGCGACAGGATGGGAAACACCTGCGCCAGCGCCCCCATCTGCTTGGGCAGCAGCACCTCGGCGTGCTCGGGCGGCAGCGACATCAGATATTCGCTCAGCTGATCGATCACCGAGTCCACCGCCTTGAACGGCACCGACTCGCGCTCGTAGCAGCGGCCCGCCAGCACAACGGCGTCGGGATTTTCCTGCACCACCGAGCTTGTAAACGAGCGCACGAGGAAGCTCTTGCCGATCCCCGATTCTCCATATAGCAGCAGCGTGGTGCCGATGCCCGCCTGGGTGCTGGCCAGCGCCGCCTTGAGCGCCGCGAGCTCGGCCCTGCGGCCGATAAACACGCTCGGCAGCGCGGCGCGGCTTCGCTCCTCTGCGGTCTGCTGCAAGCGCAAGCGCTGCAGGATCTCGGAGCCACTTGGGCGGCTTGCGGGCTCGATGGAAAGCAGCGCCATGCACAGCCGGTCGAGATCGTGCGGCACCGCCGGCACCAGGCTGTGCGGCGGCGGCGGCGGCGTGCGCTGCTTGGCCGCCAGCACATCGAGCGGCGAGCCGCGATACGGCATCACCCCCGTGAGCGCCAGATACAACACCACGCCCAGCGCATAAAAATCCGCAGCCGGTCCCACCTCGCGGCTGCCCGCGGCCTGCTCCGGCGCCATGTAGGGAATCGTGCCCATGATGGTGCGCGTCCGCTGCTGCCGCACCTGCGGCGACACATCCGCCACAATCCCAAAATCCAGCAGCACCACCCGCCCCGACTCTGTCACCAGGATATTGCTTGGCTTGA
>Ga0075163_10009632_pt1 | contig 12677 bp, 6 predicted proteins | sample JI1023141ADNA_FD_71478 | JGI IMG/M metagenome (GOLD analysis project Ga0075163, IMG submission 71478) | Wastewater effluent complex algal communities from Wisconsin, to seasonally profile nutrient transformation and Carbon sequestration -... | ecosystem: Engineered > WWTP > Effluent > Algae...
TCCAATTTTGGTGGATCCTCAATTCCCGTGTCCACGACATACACCCGGACGTTCTTGCCCGAAGTGCCGTACGCAAACACGTTATTGGGCTGCTGGGTCAGTGGCTGGTCGACCAAGTCCAGGCCCCATGACGTACAGACCTGCACCCCGCTTGGCGTAAAGCGTAAGTTACGCTCGATGACCAGAATCGCATCATTGCCTAACAACTGATCGACATCTTGCCGTCCACCGGGCAGGTGCACGCAGAAGAAGACTTCTTCCTTGCTTTCATACAGCAAGGGGTCGGTGGCACCACCACAGCCTTGGATCGGAAGTGGAACCTTGGCACGGTTGTACAGCCACTCGATGTGTCGGCGTACGTCTATGCTCGGGTCCTGTTGCCCCTCGGAGCGCGCGCTCTTGCGCACGGATATGAGGTACTCTCCCAGAACCGAGCCTTCGTCCGCTGCATCGATGTACACGGCATGTTTTGGCTGTTCTGTTTGCGCCGCACCGCAGCCTAAAAGGACTCCAAACCCTGCACACAGCAGAAGCGCCCACACGCGTTCGGCCCATGCGCCCGTGTTTCGATTCTGTTCCACTTTACACTGAACTGCGGACTTATTTGAGTCCATAGGTCACTCCTCCCAGCGCCCGCACCGTCACGTTGGCAGGCGCTTCCGTTTCCGATTGAAATGGCACTGCCCCTACCGCTGCTTCGATGGTAAGAGCGATGTGATTGTGGCGCGGCAGCGGCAGGCTCAGGCGGGTCCAGCCCCCCCCTGACAGCAAGTGCAGATGGTCGCTCGCAACCTGTCCCATCGAGGCATAGGCACTCTGCGTGATCTCGCGCCGCAGATACGTCCAGCCCACCTCGGCGCCCAGCGCCCATCGCGCGGAGCGGTGTTTGACCAGCAGGAATCCGACCTGCAGTCCTGCCCCTGCCCCCAACAGCAGCTGGTCGCTTTGCGTATCAGTATACAAGATGGAGTGTTTCCCGACCAAGAAGGACAGACGTACCCCAAGCTCAATCCGGTGGATTGGCAGCCGAATTCCCAAGCCCAGCAAACCTGCATCCTTGAACAGCTTGCTGCGCGTATACGACTCCACCGGCATGACGGCGCCCAAAAGGACATCAAGCTCAGGTCTCCCAATCAAACTCTCATCTGAGGTCACGGGGGGTTCTGCATGCCTGTTGGCATCTCCGGAAAGTACGCCCATCCCCGCGCCAACTCCCGTACCGGGACAGACAACTTGTATCGGCGGCGGTAAGGTTGGAGGCGCGGCTGTCAGCGAACCAGGAGAAGGGCACGGAACCACCACGGAGCTTGCAGCGCTGCTTTCTCGAAGCGAGATCACAACGACGAAGCTTCGTGGCCGTGATCCATCTGGAGATCCGTACGGCGCGCCCCAAAGGCGCGGTTCATCTGTGGTAAGATCGGTTGGTTGCACCATACCCGCGGGATCACCACCGCCCAGCGAGGAGTTATCCCGCAACTGTCTGCCTACCGCTTCTCGCAGCGCATCGACCAGGACTCGCGCCCGGTGCCACGCCGCCACCACATCCACGATGGCGCGCCCCGCTCTGTCTAGCTGCGGCTGTGGCACTAGTTGACGCAGTGCATCTAGGATATATGCGCGCGCGCCCCGATCATCCGTTCTCGGATACACCGTCAGACGCAACGCGGAAAACGGAACCTTCCTCGCTTGCGCCGCGCACACTGCACGCTCTACCACGTCGCGTATCGCTGCATCGTGCTGTTGTGAAAGCTGGCCCGGATTCTGGATACTGTACGGCGCAAGCTCGACCAGAGGTGGCACAAACACCGCCTGCGGTAGTTGGGATGCATCCGCATCGCGAAAGCGTGCGCAGAAACCGGCCGAGCCGGTTGAGCCGGATAATTCCGGCGCGCCAGAAATAGCGGACTGCCCAGCTGCGGTCGCTGCACTGCCTGTGACCCAGGCAAAGATCGCGCTCGCAACCAGCGCCGCAAATCCAAAGCTATGACGACGCCACGGCACAGCCGCGCTCGCCCCGGGATGAGGGATCATCCACTGCATAGGACCTCCAAAAGACTGCATGTTGTGGGGGGACACATCCGCTTCAATAGAGGAAGCGAAGCACGCGGACTTTCTAGGCGCGGATTTTTGAAAAAAGTGTGCTTCCGTCGGCTACAGCGTTTTCAGCGCAGTGCTGGCGGAGCAGCGGATGGCTGTGCACACATTCATCGTATCAACTCAAACCGGACCGCGTGGGCGCGCCAGTCACTCTCTGCCCCCGCTCGACCCCTCACAACGATGTGCCTTTGCTCAGTTCTACCGTTTCTCGTGGCAACTGAAGTCTCCCGATGGACTCACCGCGCAGATTCGTTGCTTCGGCGCTTTGAAGTTGGATCTGACGTCGGATGTCGCCGTGTCGATTGTTCCACTTCCCGCCTTAGCTTCTGTTTTCGAGAGAGCACCGTCATGCCTCGGCGTGGTACCAATTCCGCCGACATCCGATTTTGGAGCCGCCCCATGCCCATTCGGGTTTGCTAAGTTCGGTACGTTCAAATCCGCTACGGATGCGTCCATGCCTATGGCTGGCGTGGATGTGCTTGTTTTCGATCTGTGCGAAAGCCCCAACAGCCCCACTTCCAGCAAGATGGAGGAACACGCCATCGACACAAACAGGATCCGCGCAACGCGCTGGATCTTTTGTGAGCGGGCCGACGAGTTCCCAGTTAATTCGGGCATACCAGAGCCCATTTTCAGACGCCGCCGCGCACCATCCAGGGAATCACGTAGGTCGTGCATGGTCGGCCGATCTTCAGGATGGGGACGCAGAGTGCGCGCGATCAGCGCTTCCAGCCAGGGGGGGACAGGGTCCAACTGGCTCGGCCGCTGTTCCGTGATGGGGGGCGGCGGCACCGAAAGCATCGCCTCGAGCTGGATCAAGTTCGCGGGCGGAGCAAACGGCAGGGTGTCTGTCAGCATCTGATACAGTGACACGCCCAGTGCGAATACGTCGGCGCGTCCATCGACGGTATCGCCCAGATAGGCCTCCGGCGGCATGTACCCTCTAGTGCCGACCAGTGCCGCTGCTTCTGTCTCGACTCTTCTCAGCTCAGCTGGAGGCTGCGCCACACCAAAGTCCAGCAGCTTGACCCGATCCTGCTTATCGTCCGTGCGCACCAGCATCACGTTCGACGGCTTCACGTCACGATGGACGATGGCCTTGCCATGCGCAATGGCCAGTGTGTCGGCGATGCGAAACGCGACATCGACGGCGGGAAACACGCGAAGCGGGCCACTGTTCCTCAGCTCTGCCTCCAGCGTGCGTCCTTCGACATAGTCCATGATGAAAAAAGGAATCCCATCGTCGAACTGCCCCATCTCGATCGGTTGGACCACGCGGTCGCTGCCGACCAGACTGGCCAGGATTGCCTCTTGCTCAAAGCGAGCCTTAGCCTGCTCGAACGACGCGGCGCATTTCTTCGTCAGTACCTTCATCGCCAAAAAGCGGTTTGGCATGGTCTCGTGCACCAGCAAGTAGACAGCACCCATGCCCCCTTCGCCGACCTTTGCCGTCACACGGTAGCCCCCCCACTTCCGACCCAAGATGGGATCAGCAGCACTTGCGATCGACATGGCCCCCTACCGCAGTCCTTTTTTCAGTCTAGACAAAGCTCGCCTGGCCCGTTTCAGCAGCGCGGAAGCGGCGCGCTCACTGCGCTCCAACTGGTCACCAATCTCGCGGTCGGAATAGCCCCAGGCGTGAAGACCCATAGCCTTCTTCTGATCAACAGGAAGAGTCTCTAGGACTTGCTCTGCCTGGCTCAAAAGCTCGTGGTCCGCGACGATTCCGCTTGGCGAGGTCTGGGGCGTGGCCAGGCGGTCTTGCAGCCGCCCCCTGCCAGCGTCTGTGCCGTCGGCAGGATCCTCGAGGTAGCGCGAGGCTCCGATCGCCCGCCGCTGGGCATGAAGGGTGCGCGATACATCAATGGCATCGTGCTGCAGCGCCTCCGCGCAGTACGCCAGAAATTCCTGTTCTCTGCTTCCAGAAAAAGCCTGCAGATCGAACTTCATCAGGACCTGCTGCGCCAGATCGGAAGGATCCACTCGATGGCGATAGCGCTGGTCCATAGTGCGGATAGCCATTTTGCGCAGGTATGGACGCACCCAGGCGAGAAGCTGGTTGAGGGCCTTCATGTCTCCGGCCCGTGCGCGTTCTAGCAGGCCTGGAAAACCCATCGCTTCGTGCGCGGTCCGTTTTTTGTCCATCCCAGCTCTGCTTCTCCATCGAGAAATCGCTAGCTTTGTCTGCAGACTAGACTGCTGTTTTCCGCACCTGTCAAGAACCATCTCGGGCCGTACCCAGTGCGTGTCTGCTAGAAGGTCGCGGCCGGCGATGGCGGCGACTGTGCCGCTGACCCCCAACCGCCCGCACCGTGGTCGAGTGCACAGGCGCGTTGCAGTCGATGGCCGCCACGCTGGAGCCAGGGGACTCATCAAATCGTCGGGTGCAGCTGTCCCAGCAGCTCATACGGTCTCGGGCCGACGACGTCTCAGGAGAACACAAAACGGCAGATTGAGTTTCAGGCTCTGAGCATCCGACACCTGCCTTGGTCTTCACGCCCACCCACCGGCAAACAGCGAGGGCAGCAGGGGCCAGTGTCGCCATTGATGAGTCCACTACCGACGGTATGAGCGTGACTCTCCTGGGAGGAATCCTAACTGTGCTCCACGGGCGTCTCCCCGCGCTCCTTGACTTATTGTCCCGCTACATGGTGAATACTAGATTGTCATGATCCGGCAAAGGTCCGTCTGCTTCCGCCCGTTCCCTTCGCGCACTCGACGCGTCTGGTTAGCGATGCTGCTGTTCTTTATGGCTGCGGCAACTTGCGTACGTGCAGACAGCAGCATGCCGGACTGTGCGAATGACGAGGCATGCGTCGCCCTGGTCAATCGTGCACAAGAAGCATCCACGGCTGGCAACCTGGACGAAGCCCTGCGTCAGTACAAGCTGGCGTATGCAGTCCGTGCCGACCCCCGCATCCTGTTTAGCATCGGCCGCATCCTGCACAAGCAAGGGATGCGTGACGAAGCGCTGGATTATTATCAGCGATTTCTGGCAGCGCCCGTCACTGAGGCCGAACCGCGCCAGCGCGCCCAGACATACATCGCAGAACTTTCCGCGCTGCCATCCGGAGCGGTCCACGTTTCGCCCGGAAAGGAGTCGGCAGCCGCAGAAAAGAGTATCCCGCTTTATCGCAAGTGGTGGCTCTGGACGATCATTGGTGGCGTCGTCGTGGCGGGTGTCGTCACCGGGGTTGCGGTGGGGGTCGCCGTCAACAACTCCAATAGAATTCCTGAAGGCGTACCCGTGTTCCGATTTTCGTTTTGATCCCCAGTAAGAAAAAGGATTCCTATGTACCCAGTTCATAAACGATCACGGCTGGCACGCGCGGCGCGGTGGACGGTGGGCAGCGCCCTTTTGGTCGGCTGCGCCAGCGAAGATGGGTTGAGTCTGTTTGTGAACCTGACCGATCTTCCCCCTCGTTCCGATGCCGTGAGGGTCTCATCTTCACTGGACTCAAGACCAGGGATGTTAGCAGACGGGGATACTAAGAAATTACAGGGACAGCCGCGCATTGCCATCACGGTACCAGCGGTAGCGCAAGGGACGCTTCGCCTCAACGTGCAGACTCTAGATACAGATCGCTGCATCCAGGGCATCTCGACCGTCACCACCCAGGTCCCGTTTCCGCGCGGTACTGAGCTATCTGCGACCGTTTCCGCACAGTCACCGCGAAGCTGTGCCCCGCTTGCAGCGTGCGCAGCCAATCAATTGTGCCCTCCACAGTCCCCCTCCACCATCCGGCTTTGGCAAGTCTGGGCGATTTCCCATCAGGATGTCTGGGCCGTTGGTGAGTTCGCGACCGTCCTGCATTTTAATGGCACCACATGGAGCCAGGCCAGCAAAGGGTTGACGGATCCAAAAGTGTCGCTTAAGGGAGTCTGGGCCAGCGGTCCAGGTGATGTCTGGACCGTGGGTTCAGACACAAACAGGGGTTACATCTTTCACTTGAGCGGTGACACGTGGCAGGAAACAAACACCCAGCAGAGCAAAGCCTTCTTCAGCGGGATTCACGGCACCGCCCCAAACGATGTCTGGGCCGTATCGAATCAAAACACTGTCACTGGCAATAGTGAATTCCGCCATTGGAATCCTGGCCTCGCACAGTGGGACTCCATCACGCTCCCATCTGGTACGCCGAATCTGTATTCTGTATGGGCTGCATCCGCCTCCCAGGTGTACATGGTGGGCGCAAGCGGAACATTCCTAAGCTACGACGGATCGAAAGTGACCTCGATATCTCTCTCTCAAGTGATGGGGACAAGCCTGCAGCATGTCAGCGGCTATGTGGATGGGGGACGTCCGGTGGTCTATGCTGTCGGCGATGCAGGGACGATCGTGAAAATCGGACGGCTTGGTGACACCACGGTGCTCCAGGACAAGAATTCCATGCCCCCCCCCGGACTGCTATCTGTCGGCGTCTTCCCAGATAGCGCCTATGCGACGGCCGATAACGGAAGCATCTATACCGTGGACAGCACGTTGACGGCCCTCAAGCTATTCGCTTCTAGCGGCACGACATCCTCCCCCCTACGCGGACTGAGCGCAGCCACAAACGGCATCGTGTGGGTCGTGGGAGACAAGGACACTAAACGCTACTTTGATCTGAGGCCGTAGGAGTACGCGTTGCATCGTTCGCTCGTTGCATGCCCTGCTGCCATGCGTACTTTTCTCGCTCCGCCTCTGCAACTGACTTCGGGACCGTGACGTGGCTGCATGCGCACTGCGTTTCATATCCAAGCAGAATCCGTGAATCATGGAAACTCGACGTAGCGGAAGTAGAGCCGTGAATGGAACGTTGCGACCGCATTCTTCACCCAGAATAGTTGCACCACCGCGTTTCTGCTTCCCTGTGAAGGAAACATCGCGGTCGGCGCGCAGCAGGGTCTGGTGCTGGTCGGCCACAAGGCCAAGTGATAGCTGACCAAGATTGATGCCTGATAGGAAAAGCTGCTTGGTGGTACTCTGCCCGATCTCGCTTCCGAGCAAACCTGTCAGCCGACGGCTCCTTGACAGCCGCAGAGTAGACCTCTGTTCAGGCACGAGCCGAGGAACCCTGCGGTCTCTTGATTCCCCCCTGCTACCGCAAGTAATCCTACTTCTCGTCCAGCCGTACAACTCCGAAACTACTCGCCTTGCTGGCCATCGTGCTCTCTTTTTGTAGACGCGCATGCCACCAGGCCATCGGACCATCGTCCGGGGCCGCAGCGGCTAAGGTTGAGACGATGTCCGCTGCAGCGGCCAGATCTCCTCGCGTGTAGTGCTCAAGAGCCTTGGCGAAGGGAGTGCGTGAATCCGCCTTCCTCGTGCGAAGCTCGTTGCCGTCGGAATCAAAGAGCTCAATGAGCTCGACGGGAGTTGACTTGCCCTTCACCGCGAAGGTTCCAAGCGTCCGAACATACCGAGAGTCCTCTGCCGAGAGCTGCTGCGCAACATCGGCAGAGACCAAAATGCTGCAGCCAAGCTGCTTGGTCAGGGTCTCGATGCGTGCGGTGAGATTCACCGCATCCGAGATCACAGTCGCCTCGAAGCGTTGCTCCTCACCAATGGTTCCCATCATCACTTGTCCCACGTGAATGCCGAGACCTATGGCCAGAGGCGTCTTGCCCTGGGTCTTCGCATTGTACGCTTGGACCTCGCGCTGCATGGCCAGGGCGGCACGCACCGCATCGGCAGGTGACTCTGGAAACAGAGCCATGATCGCGTCCCCGATGTACTTGTCGACAAAGCCCCGGTTCGCCCGAATGTGAGGGCCGATCCTGGACAAACACTCGTTGAGGAACCTGAAGGTTTCCTCCGGTGACATCTTCTCGCTGAGTGTGGTGAAGTTACGGATGTCTGCGAACAGCACAGTCACTTTCCGTGAGATGGCATCCCCTAACTTCGCAGTCGTCACATCATCATGACCAAGTGCGTGAAGGAATTCGCGGGGGACAAACTGCGTTGTTGCTGCAGCGAGCCGTTCAGAACGGCTGCGAGCTTCAGCAGTTCTGATGCACAGAACGACCATCTGGAAGATTGGCTCTGAAGTCATCATTGCCAGAAAGAGAGGGTGTATTCTACTTCCAATTGCGATATTTACACTGTAGGCGGCACCACCCATGAGAACCACCCCAAGTCCAACAAGAGCAACTAAAGCGGAATAAGAGGACGCGCTTTTTCTGTAGAGGTTTAACAACACCGCGGCACCAAAGTAGATAAACGCTGCATGACCAAATTTTAGAACAAGTATATTCAAGTCCAATGACAGAAATCCCGCAATAAATGATAGCATCAAAGTCACAACTCCGACCCAGCGCGAACCATAGATTCGACGAACTGCAAGTGTCTCACCATATCGAACTATTGCCCAAAGAGCGATCCAAAGAGCAATAAACTCGGTCCGAAACCATATCCAATCACCGCTCGCTTGGATCAGAAATCCAGGTAAGAGGATTGATTTCGCATGGACCCAGAGTCGCACGGTCCAGGCTGCCAGATACATTGCTGACCATCGAGGAACTTTGTCACGCCGGTCTAGGGTGACTAGCAGTAATGCAAAGAGTAAGCAGACTGTAGACAGTACAGCGATGATCAGTGCGATGGTTCCCGTAGACCAGAGGCCGATATCACGAGGCGAGATCAAACGAACAGAGCTGTAAACTTGAAATCCCTTCCCTGTTTTGCCAATTAGAATAGAGCAGTTAGTCGGTCCATGCAGTATTAAGCTGCCAGAGCTTCGGAGTGGTACCTGCTTCCACGGTGCGCTGGGGTTGATTCCACCTACAAATTCGTCGCGGGTTCCTTGTTCTAAATGGCCATCGCCGCCTGAACTACATTGAGCCAAGAACGAATCAGCCAACGGTCGACCATCAAAATCTAGAACTAGTGGCGCTGTATTCGCGATGATTTGAATGGATAGTTTGATCCATCTTACTTCGGCCATAGGTCGACCGAATCGTAGCTGCCAGGGCCAGGTGGTCCAGGGAAACTGGATGAATTCTCGGTGGACCTGCGGCTTGTCTGAATCGTACGAACCCTCTGATTCGATTGCCCAATCCCCATTCAGGAGTATCGGTCCATCATGCTCGAAGTCCCACTTCGTCACGTCGATTACACCGTCGACAATAGCGGGGGGCGTCTTGCCTGAGTTTCGTGAGCAGGAGACTGTAAGCAGACCGACCAAGCAGATTACCAGCAGTCGTATCCAGTGCATCGTGTGGCCTCCCAGTAAATTCCGATCGGTCGCCCCTCGGGGGACAGCAGGTACCTGGTGGTCCGATTGCGCCCCTCTGGCCGATCGATTGTGTCAAATTATGCGGCAGAGGACCGAAAAAAACTCAGGAGCGGAACCGACGACAGGCAGAAGGACAGGCGAAGAGCCCCCAGCCTAACGCTGTTGGTTCCAAGACCGGTGCCGACCTTCACAGGCCTCCTCCCTGTAAGGGGGGGCGGGAGACAGGTGTTCCGGGAGCCGAGTGAGCCGTCCCGACACACGGGCGCAAATCGGCTTCGGTACCCTTCGTGCCCTGTTACGCAAAGCCGCCGGCTGCGTCTTTTCTCCGTACATGCTTAGCGCAAGAAGCGTGTGAGACGGCTCCGCTACTTGATCTGTTGTTCGACCCAGAAATCGGATGCTGGTGATGAGCCGGTCGGGCCGAATGCGCGCCTCTACGATCCTGGAGACCTGACACCGGGAGCTGAGATACTCAAACCCTGTCGGCCAAGGCTACTCAGCTTCGAGCGACGCCGCCATGAGCTTCTCGACGAGTTGCTCGTTCTTACCGTCAAATGGGATTCCCAACATCTCGGCTTGGCTACACCGGAGGGTGAAATACTGTGTCAGCTGATCAAAGTTGCGTAGCAGACTCTCGACCGCCAGAAACTCACGGTGAGACCGCTGTGGGTCACCGGACAAGTATGCGTACTCCGCTGCGCGGGTGCAGATTTCGAAACTGAGATCGAAGTGAGACGACCAGATTGAAGCGGACAGCAACTTCTGGCCATTGGCGACGTACTGAAGAGCCGTGTCGGTTGCGTTGGCCGCCTCTGCCTTCTTAGCGGCCATGAGGTTCAGCTCGATGCAAGAGATGATTCGGCTCGGATCGTCATCCGCAGCAACCGAACGATTCTGGTGATAGACGATATCAAACAGCGCGCCGTGATCAGCGAGCAGAGCTCTTCCAACACTGCTGTCTAACAGGAATGCAACCGTCCTCTGTGATTCCGTGGCCAGCAGGTCGGCACAATCTGGATCGGTCGAGACCAGGAACCGTGCGACGAGGTCATGACCCTTTCTGCGATCTTCTTCGGTCAGCAGCTCATACGCAGCTTCCCGCATGAGCGCGTGGGCCAGACGGTATTCGGTCTGCTTGGCGAACCGCGTCGCATTTGCGTTCTCGATGAGCTCCTCGCGCTGTAGAGCATGCAACCAGCCATCAATCTGGCCAGCGGTGTACTCTCCTGCCGGGCTCACCAGCGCCGCAATGGCACCATCCCAGAAGGTGTTTCCAATTACGCTCGCGGCTTTGAGGACTCGTCGAACACCTGATTCTAACCGGGACAGACGCGCCTGTAACATCGCCAAGACCGTGCCTGGAATCATGCCGCTTCCCATCTCGGCTGTCGTTCGCAGGAGCTCTTCCAGAAACAGCGCATTTCCATCTGCACGTTCCACGATCTGAGCCACGATTTGGGGAGCTACGCTACGTCCGAGGACTTGTGCCACAAGTCGCTCCGCCGCCTTTCGGGACAGCCCCGGAAGGCGAATCTCTCGCAGACCGAGTCCCTTCCAGAGCTTTGGGAAGGTCTCATAGACCTCTGGCCGTGCCAGCGCAATCATCATCAGTGGCAAGTCGCGCAGCTCGCTCAGAACCTCTTCCAGGCAGCGAACCGTCAACGGATCACTCCATTGCAAGTCCTCAATGATCAGGAGTGTCGGCTGCTCGGCACACTCTGCCTTGAAGAAATCGCCGAGTGCTTGCGCAATCTGTTTTGCCATCTGGCGTGGATCATTGCGCGCCATCCGAAGCTGTGGTCGCTCCTCTGCAGGGAAGGGAATGCCACACATCTCGCCCAGAAATGTGCTGACACGCTCCACATCCTCATCTGCGAGCCTCTCTGCAATTCTCCCGCGCAACTGGTCACGCTGAAATGAGAGAGGTTCTCCGCCACGGAGACCACAGAGTCTACGGATTGCATCAGCGATCAGCGAGTACGGCTGCCCCGCTCCAATGGTCGTAGCGTGCCCAAGAAGGAGCGTGCCTTCCACTCCGCGACTCTTCAATCGTCGCAGAAACTCATGCCGAAGACGGGACTTTCCGACCCCCGGTGCGCCGATGACGATGGCAGTGGTGACTTCGCATTCCTCGATACAGGTGGTGAGCAAGGTGTCCAAAATTCCCAGCTCAGCTTCCCTCCCCACGCATTGTGTTGGCTTCCCGAGTAGGGGGCGTGTCTGGTCCGCAGAGACTTCCTCCCCGGTCAGCAGGTGCTCCCCCTCCTTGTTGGTTACGATGAACCGACGATCGAGTAGACCCGCGCTGATTCCATCCAGCCACACTCCCGAACGCGCAGAAGGTTTCGGGATTGTCGATCCCATCGGTTCACTGGCTCGCTGAAGCAGTTTGGCGGCTCGATCGGCAACCTCACCAACAGGTGTCTGTCCCCTGGTCTTGGCGCGGCCCGTGGTGAGCACAACCATTGCATCTGGCCACTGTTCCTTGATCAGGAGAGCAATTCGTGCGGCCTTCCCTGCTTGATCTGCGGCGTCATCAGCGTTGCTGAGAGTGGCCACGAGTGAGCGATTGAGCAGGACTTCTGCAACGGCGCCATACTGCTTGATGGCGGCAAGAAGGGAGACGAGTTGCTCCTCCTCCTGCTCGGCCATAGTATCCCTACGATCCATGGCGGGACCTGCAGGGACGGCGGCGACAACCATGCTTACCAGTCGCTGTTCATCTGAGCCAAAGCCCATCGTCGATGGGTTAAAGAGCAAGGTGGGGGCCGCCACATCCACCGTTGCTACGTGCAGCGACTGGAGCAGGGCCAGCAGATTCATCGCGTCCGCAGGCCGTTTCTGCAGATCCTTCTCTAGCATCGCCAGAAGAATTTCGGTCAGAGAATCAGGAACCCCCGCGCGAAGCTCTGCGATGGCCTGCGGTGACTCAAATAAGATCTTCACCAGCACGGACGCGACATGTTCGCCATGAAAAGGTGGGCGGCCAGTCAAGCACTCATAAATGACGCTGCCGAGAGAAAAGATGTCGGTGGCAGGACTCAGCTCGCGGCTGCCCCTCGCTTGCTCAGGAGACATGTACTCGGGAGTGCCAATGAGCGCTCCTGTTGCGGTCACCGCGTGCGTTCCAAGCTGTCTTTTGGCGATTCCGAAGTCGAGAAGGACAGGGTCCGTCACCTGTCCGTTGCGAAGGAAGATGTTACTCGGCTTCAGGTCCCGATGCACGATACTCAAGCGGTGGGGAACCACCAGCGCTTCGGTTACTCGGAAGAGCAGATTGAGGGTATCGGAAACGCTCAGAGGTCCTCGGGACAAATGCTTAGACAGGTCTTCCCCTGGGAGCCACTCCATCGCGAGATAGAG
>Ga0075163_10009633_pt1 | contig 12675 bp, 4 predicted proteins | sample JI1023141ADNA_FD_71478 | JGI IMG/M metagenome (GOLD analysis project Ga0075163, IMG submission 71478) | Wastewater effluent complex algal communities from Wisconsin, to seasonally profile nutrient transformation and Carbon sequestration -... | ecosystem: Engineered > WWTP > Effluent > Algae...
CGTTCAACAGACCGAGCCGCACCGGCAGCGCGAACGTGTCGCTGTCGTAGTGGAACCGCAGCGGCGACAGCATCGCCTGGCCCTTCTCGTTGAACTTCACCTTCTTGACGTCGACCTTGGAGAGTCAGAACCCACCTCAGAACCCCATCCCAACCCGCGACAGTTGGGCAGCGCGCTCCCGAACGGGGTTCTGAGCGGTTCTGGCGACCCCGTAAGTTCCCACCCGGGACCGAGGCGCGGGGCTGGTTTGGAGAGATTTTGGAGACGACCCGCCGCGACGGCACCATCGGCGGGCGGGACAACCCGATCACGTCGGCGGACTGTTCAGGATCCGCTTGGCCTCCCGACGAGGATCCATTACCTCGTCCCGTGACACCAAGCTGGGCGCTGCTCAAAAGATCAGCAGGGTCGCTGGGGTTGGAGGGCATCACTGCGTATTCTGGTCGACTTGGGTGCTCGGCTGGGATCTGGCGGGCATGGCTTGGTAAGCGATAGTCCGGCAAATTTTGGTTGCCAGTGCGCTTATGGCATGGTCGTCGCCCAATGGCGAACGAGTCATTTTTGCGGCGCGAAGCGGGTGTATTGACGTTCGACGAGCTCACAGACGAACAGAAGACCGCCTGTCAGTCTGCAGAGGCGCTGCTCGTCGAGATGCTGCAGTCCAACGAGACCGTTGACGCCCCGCAGCCGCACTTCCTCCCGCGTATCGATACCACCCGAACGAATCGCGTCCTCTTGCTGGACGGCAGCCGCGGCTCGGGCAAGACGGCGCTGCTGGTCACGCTGCTCGACCATTGGCGCAGGCCTCACAACGAGGCTCAGACGCAGCCCGCGAAGAAGCGGAAGCCGGGCTTCAGGGACAATCCACAGGGTCGGATCGTCCCGGTCGCCCTGCTCGATCTCCATCCGCTGCCTCGCTCGATCAACCTCCTGCTTCACGTGGTCGGTCGCTTCGTACGGGTCGTCGAATGGATCGAAGGCGACATCCAGGAGAACAAGGAGCCGGCGTGGCTGTCCACCGCCGACGAGCGCGAGTCTCACAAACGCTGGCGGAGCCTCATGAGCGCCGTCGCGGCCGGCTGGGATAGTAACGTCAAGCGGTACACCGCGCAGATGGACCTCAGCGCATACACCGAGGAGCTCGAGGTGGCCGAGCGGGAGCGCCTCAACCTCGTCGACACGTTCTCCGCGTTCATCGACGCGCTCGTGGAGGACTTCTCCCGCAAGAAGAACCTCGCCCGCGATGCGCGGCCGCTGTTCGTGCTCGGCATCGACGACGCGGATATGGATCCGGAGTACTCGATCGAGCTCCTCAACACCGTCCGCATGCTCTGGCACCCGCGGGTGGCGTTCGTCTTGACCGGCGACAGCGAGTTGTTCTGCGAGATGATGCGCGTGCACTGCCTCCGCGCCACGACCGTCCCCGGCGCGAACAACGATCTTCAATCACGGATGCCGTCCCTGGCGAAGGATATCTACGACAAGATCATTCCTCCCGGTCACCGCTGCGAGCTCAGGCCGATCCCGCCCGGTCGTCGCCTCACCGTCAATAACGCGGACCTCGAGCAGCGCTTCAAGAAGATCGCCGTCACGAATGGCCAGACTCTGGACTGGTACTTTCGCTACCAACCTCAGCTGTGCGAGGCTCTGCCCGATCGCTTGCGCCCAATCCTCGACCTCGCGGCGCAGATGAACAAGGAGATCGAGACCCTTGATCCCTGCGCGACCAAGCAAAACCTGGCGAGTCGGGTTGTGCGCATCATCTGGGACCAGGCGCTCAAGCGCGGCGATCGGCGTACACGCCTCGACGACTCGATCCAGGTCGACGAGGAGTCCGGCTCTCTACACATTAACCTCGCCGGTGACCCGATGGCCGTCTCGGCGATCACACGCGCTGTCGGGCGCTCCGCTGTGGGTCCTAGGCTTCTCCTCAGTGTACTAGAGGTCCATCGATTCACGGCGTCATTCAACGCGGACGAGAGAAAGCCCGATGAACCGCTGCCTGCTGCGATCACGGCGGCGCTCATGCTGGCCGCGAACGTCGGTTTCGACCAGGACAGGAGCGACCTGGACAACAGGTATACCGGAGAAAAAACGGGGTATGAGCCCTTCTTCGTCGTGTCGGAATTCCGCTCGCGCAGATTGGCCTATCCGCTCAAGTTCCCTTGGCCACTCCCCGCGGGCTATGCCCTCCCGTTCTACGCCGGGTTTTCGTGCCGCTGGAAGGCCGTGATCGAGCCGTTCAAGCAGGCGAACGAGCTCGCGGCGATGACCCCGGACAACATAGAAACGCTGGCGAAACACTTCTTGCAGTTCGCTATCACCCTCTTCCGGCCGAGAAACGACCCGCACTTCGTCTCCCCCGGGATCGAGTATCAGAACCTGGCGGACCGCGTTGTCGAGCTGATTGCGAATGGTGATGAACGCTCGAGCGTGTGGGCGGCGCAACGTGCCGGACTGCTGGCGGCGCCCGAATTCGGCCTGCCCGCGGCCGCTGCGAACAAATGGCTGGCCGCCATCGCCAAGGCTCTCCCGCCCGCTCGGTACAACGATTGGATCGATAGTTTATACCGTGAGCGTCGGGCACGGCTGGATCGCACTGTTCAGCCCGAGCTCATCTTTCACGAGATCGACGAGAATTTTGCCAACCATCACTGGGCGCGGCTCATCGAGCGCAAAGAGCCGACAATCACATCCGGCGGCAAGAAGAAGGCCAGCAAGTCCGTGAAGCCGGACACCGCGTCCGAGTGACCGATGCCCCGCCCATCCTCGCACCCGCGTTTGACGGCCGAGGCATGCGCCTTCGCGTTCGCCTCCGAGTCCGCATTCCGCCACCGTATCATCGCATTAAACCGTCACGCGGTCGGCGTCCTCGACGGCGGCACGACCGAAAAGCTCAGCAGTGCCCTCGAGACCCAGCTGCGCCCCGGTGCCGGTGGCATGTCTCTCGAGGTCCTGCGTCAGCTCCGCGACGCCGCATGGTTCCCGCGCGACTGCTGTGGTGAGCCGCTCGGCGTCTACCTGTCCGGACTTGCCGCCGACTACCTCGAACACGGCGGGCGCCGCATCCAGTTGCGCAGCGACGGTAACCTCGCCGAGCGCGCCATGGCTTGGCGTTGGCTGTCTCTGTTCATCCCGTCGCACCTTCTGGTCGCCGCCTATACCGCGCGTGACGCCCGCGATCCCCCCGACGAGGCGGTGCTCATCGTTACGCCCCGCCTCGCCGAGCTGCTTAGCGAGCCCTGCGCCGAGACCCACCTCCACGTCGGCGCAGGAGTTCCCTTCGGGCTGCTGTGGTCCGCCCGCATGCGAGCGCTCGCCCACGAGGCCAAGCTGCAATTCAAATCCACGCCGCCGTTCGGCGACGCGACCAGCTTTCATACGCACCTGCTCGCCGCTGCCACCGTCCGCCTGCTGCTGGCCGCGTTCCTACAACAGCGTGAGTCCCGGCGCACCGTGGCGGACTTCGCTGCATTCGTCGAGCCTCACATCAAGAAAGTCGCGTCGCGCGTCCACGCCGGCCTCAGCCCTCACGACGTCCGACGCGGGCTCCGCAGCGCCCTCGAGCAGATGTGGGGCAAGCCCGCTGCCGTCTCTGTGGCGCGCGCCCGCCGGATCTACCGGGCGCTCGTCGAGCCGGCGCCGCGGGGCGGCCGCTCGCTCGACGCTATCATCGCCGCAGATCCCCTCTCGGCCTGGCTGCCGACCCAGCGAGGGTTGGCGCTCCCGGAGACCCGCTTCGCCCGCCGCGCCCTCGGCTACCTAACCAGTGAGGGCGCGCACGACAGTACCTTCGCCACGTTCTTCTGGCAATACCAGCGCGTCCACTGCCTCACGTACAAATTCCTGGTCGAGGAGCCGGGCACCGCCGGGCTCGACTGGTTCACCCGCCACTACGCCCGCATCTCCCCGCTGCGAGGCGCCCTGACCGGGCTCACCTACGCCAGCGCGCTCGAGCTCCAGTCGCGGGACCTCGCCCTCGCCGCGCTCGAGGTTCGCACTGCACCAGCCGACTCGTGGGTCGGTGTCCGCAACGAAGTACGCGACCTGGCGCGTCAGGCAGCCGCGCACGAGCCCCGGCCCGGGTGCAGTCGACCCGAGGTCGGCCTCGTTCTCCACTTCATCAAGGACTGGGACTTCGCGGGGCGCGGCGGGCGACGGCGCCTGCACGCCGACCCGCGTCAGCTACGCTTCGGCTGCCGCTTCGGTGCATGGTTCAACGGTCGGTGGAAGCAAGCGATGGCCGTCGCCACGGCACTCGCACGTAACCCCGAGCTGCTTCTTGTCCTACGCGGGGTTGACGTCGCCAACGTCGAGCTGGCCCAGCCGACATGGCCGCTGATCCCACTGTTCGACCAAGTGCGCGATGCATCACTACAGGCGAGCGCCCGGCTCGCACGCCTGCGCCCGACTTGGGACGTGGCGACCCTCCGCGCCACGGTCCACGCTGGCGAGGACTTTCGCCGGCTCGTCGAGGGTCTCCGCCGGATCCACGAGCCGATCGAGGCCAGGCTCCTGCGAATGGGCGACCGCATCGGTCACGGCGTCGCCCTCGGCGAGGACCCTGTCCGCTGGGCCGACGCAGCCCGTAGGGTGACCCAGCCCGCGGAGGAGCGGTTGGACGACCTCCTTTGGGAGTTCGACCGCTACCGCAACGCGGAGCTCCCCGTCCACGCTGGGCGGCTCGAGCAGGTCCGCACGCAAGCTCTGAGGCTCGGTGCGGACCTCTACGACGACACGGAAATTAAGATCGACGATCTGGTCGAGGCCCGCAAGCTGCGCCACTGTGCAAACGCCCTGAAGAATGTCGGATATCCGTATCTGCTGCCGGGCACCCGACAGCCACCGAACGCGCAACGCAGGTCATGGCGACTGTTCCACCGCTATTTGACCGACGGCACGGTGTTCGAGCGTGGGCAAAAGCCTATCCGTATCGATGTTGAGCCGTCCGAACTCGAGATGCTGCACGCGGCCCAGTCGTGGCTGCGCCACGAGCTCGCTAAGCGCGAGATCACGGTGGAGACCAACCCCTCGAGCAACCTCATCATCGCGGATTACCTCGAGCTCGGCGACCACGCGGTCTTTCGCATGCAGCCGCTCCCCGGTGCCCAGCAATTGGATCAAACCACCGTGCAAGTGTCCGTCAACACGGACAACCCGATCACCTTCGCCAGCTGCCTCGCCGACGAGTTCGCGCACCTCTATTACGCGATGCTGGGCCGCGATGTCTCTGCCGAAGACGCCCTTGAGTGGCTCGATCGGGCGCGAGAGAACGGCTACCGCTCGCGGTTCACGCTGCGGGCCTCGCGAGATGAACGGCTCCTGCGAGAGGTCGCGCGTATCAGCGATCCTCGTACTCCAGGACGTGCTGGAACTGACGCATCCTCGTCGGATGAGCTCGCCCGATCCGCTGGACGACGTCGCTACGCTCGACGACCCTGAGCAACACTTGTATCCGCTGCAGCTTGTCCATCGCCTCGTTGAAGTGGCGATAGGCCGTCGGGAAGTACGTCATCACAAAGCCTCCGAGGTCACGTTCGTCGGCGAACACTAGGTCGACGAGCCTCGCCACCGAGTCGCGGTTGTAAGTGCGTCGCGGCTTGGCCCCCGCTCCCAGCTCCAGGAGCAGCATCAGCGCGCCGGTGACGAGTGCCGCGCCGAGAGCGAGGAATCCCAACTTACTCGCTTGCATCGGCGCGGTCGAGACGGGCGGCTTGCCCAGCATTTTCAATAGTGCATCGCTAGTCCGCACCAACCCATTCCTGCGCTGCTCCATCAATCGCACGACCGCGATGGCCCGCGTGGGCTGCGGCGCCCGCCGATCGGGGACCTCGTCGGAGATCGCCAGCAATCCGAGAATCGCCTCGAATATCGCCGGCTGCAACGCGGCCATCCGCTCGTATAGCTCATCCGCCAATCTCTGCGCGTCAGCAGGCCGCCGCGTCTTGTCCCCCTCTACGGAGAGCGCGTACTTACACCACGCATCCGTGATCTCCTGCGTGGTCACCCTCGCCAGTTCCTCACCCTCCATGAATTCCTTGAGGTGTCTCTTCTTGGCACGCCGTAGGATAACATGCAGCACATCGACGATCGCTCCCCCAGCATTCAATTTGCCCAGTCTCACGTCGAGGGCGCTGGCGATCCGCCGAACATCCGCCGGCGACGAATAGACTTTTATTAATGCATCCCGCAGCTCCGTCAGCTCCAGCAGCACCTCCGGGGATCGCTGGTGGTTGAGACGCGGGGAGCTCGGCCATGACGCCTTTACCGCCCGTGGCTGTTTGCTCTTAGCTCGCCAGCGCAAGACCGTGCGCTCGCGCTGCCCCTTGCTCCGCACCAGATTCAGCTGCACCGCCGTCATACCATGCCGATTCGCCGCGCCGAAGAATGAATCGCAGTGTACCGCTTCTTCGTCTCCATCGCTCGCCGTCTGCCTATGAACATGCGCGAACCCGTGGACCTGGACGCGCCCCTCGGGCCTGATTGACTCGTGCAGTAATTCGAGGCTCTCGGGCGCGAACCAATCAGCCCCGTGGTGGGTGATCAAGACGACCGCGTCGTGCCGCGACGCCCACTCTGGGATATCCCCACCGGCCGCGACCCGCAGCTGCAACGGGTCGACCGAGATCCTCCCACGATAATCGTCCCCCGTCAGCTGCAGAAATACGGAGCAGAGACCTGCGATCCCCACCCGCATTCCGTCGCTCGCAGTGAGCGTCGCCGTAAAATCCCCGGGGAGCAGCCCGCGCCGGACGTCGCACTCCAGCGGCGTCCTGTCCATCAGCTGATTCCACCAACACGCAAAAGGGTGCAGAGCGCGCTCAACGAGCCTGCGCGCGGGGCTCGTCACGTCGAGCCAGAACTCGGCGCGCAAATCCTTGTCCTCCGACCAGCGGTGCAACGAGCGCAGCACCGCAGATTGCTCGCGCGGTCGCACTAAATCGTGATTGCCAGGTACTGCGAAGATCGCCGGCCTGCGCGCGAATACCCCCGACGCTTCGATGAAATCGTCCAGTGACGCCTGGACCTCCTCAAACTCCTCCTCGGCCGCGCGCATCGTTAGATCTCCGGCGATTAGCAAGGCATCGAAGTCCCCCATTTGCTCATGCATCCCCTGCGCTTGCCTGCAAACAGCCGCTCGAGCGGCTCGCCAACCAGGCTCGCGGACCATCTGGTGGAGATCCGCAATTTGCAGCCATTGGACGGGCATGGGGCGAAAAAGGCTCGAGAGTCTACCATCCTCTCGAGCGAACTCACGGAAACACTGGAAAATTTTCGTCCTCAAATGTGGACATGAACAGCGGTGGACGCACGCCTCCTGGGTCCGGCCTCGTGACTCCCGGACGCGCGCCGCGCTGCGCAAGAAGCTCGCCCGTCTGGCCGATCTTCGCGTTGAGCCCCGCTCTGAACTCGGGTTTGCCATCGGCCCGCTGCACACGGAGCCCGAGGCGAAGGTCGAGGTCGAGGGCACCTCTCGGCGGCTTGCTGCGTTCGGCGAAATCCCGCTACACCCGCCAGCGCTCCGTGACACCCGCCCCTCGTGTCGGGTGGTATCGTCGCGCGGTGTCGCGCCGAGCTCCGCGAATACCCTGGGAACGATTCTGGTGTCCCCGCGACGCAACGTACGGAGTCGATTCCGAAGGCTTCGTGCGTCCGCCCCACGCCTGGGCTGGGAATGAGCTCTGGGAGCCCACCGTATCACCCCGACTCGCCGCGACGCCGTGCCTGGTCTTGCTGGGCGAGCCAGGAATCGGCAAATCGTACGCGCTCGAGGACATGCTCGACGCCACCCGGGGCTCGCTCCGCCCCGGCGAGTCGCTGCTCCCGATAAATCTCCGCTTCGAACGAGACATCGCCGCGGTGACAGCGCACCCGTTCCTCCAGGCCTGGAAAAACGGTTCACATGGCCTGTGCCTTTTCGTCGATAGCTTGGACGAGCGCCGCGAGGATGAGGACTCCAGCCGGCTCCTCGGCGTGCTCCGGGACGGTCCGCTGGATCGGTTGCGTTTGCGGGTCGCCTGCCGGACTGGCGAGCTACCGCACAGCTTCGGTGACACGTTGCGAAGCTGGTGGGAAGATTCGCGGCATGTCGCGTACCTCGAGCTGCTGCCGCTCACCCGCGGCGACGTCCTGACCGCGGCCCGCCTGGCCGACATCGATGCCGACGCGTTCCTCGCCGAAATTGTCCTCCGCGATGTCGTCGCGCTGGCTACTCGCCCGCTCACTCTTCAATTCCTTATCGAACAGTTTCGTGCCCGGAGCGATCTCGCCGAGGGTCGTCGCGCGCTCTACGAATCCGGCTGCCTACGTCTGTGCCGCGAGCCCAGCGACACACGACGGGATCATCGTCGGACCGGACGGCTCGACGCGGCGCAGCGCCTGGCGGTGGCCCGCACGATCGCTGCGGTCAGTGTGCTCGCACAGAAATCAATCTTCTACCTTGAACCGCCAATGAATGATCCGCCCCCCGGTGCGCTCGACCTGCGGATCCTCGCGGAAAGTTCCATCTGCTTGCCCGCGCTCACGCCCGAGGATATTCGCGAGGTGCTCGCCCACACCGGTCTGTTCACGGCTCGCGGCGACGGTCTATTCGGCTGGTCACACCTGACCTACGCCGAATTTCTGACCGCCGAATTCCTACAAAAGAGAATCCCCGACATGAGCCAGTTGTGTCGACTCCTGGCCCCCGACGCCCTCGGTAATCAGGTGCCGTTCGCGCTGCGCGGAGTCGCGGCCTGGCTGAGCTCCCACCAAGAGGACGTGTTCACCAGTTTGCTCGTCGACGATGTCTCGGTCCTCCTCCACACCGAGCTGCAGGAGCAGAGCGACGCGCGTCGCGCGGCGGTGGTCTCGACCTTGCTCATGCGAGTGAATGCGGGTGACATGCTCGAACCTCACCTGCCCGCGATCCTCTACGCTCGGCTGTCCCACCCCAGTATCGACGATCAGCTCCGCCCGTGGATCGAGGATTCGAAGAAGAGCCTGTTCGCCCGTCGTACGGCGATGGACATTGCCGAAGGGTGCCGATCGATCTCCCTCATTGCCCCGCTCTTCACGATCGCCGACAACATCCAGGAAGACGACAATGTTCGCCGAGCAGCCGTGGCGGCATTGTCCGCCATCGCGGGTTCCGACGCTCGCCCTCTGATAAGAAGACTCCTCGATTGCCCTCACGACCCCGACGACGAGCTCCGCGGCCACGCCCTCACATTTCTCATGCCGGAGCTCGAACCAAATGAACTGCTCGGATATCTCAAATACCCGAGAAACGACTCTTTCCTTGGCAAATACTGGAAATTTCTCAATTATAAATTTCCGCAGATGATCACAGACAGTGATCTCCCTCGCGTCATTGACTGGTATGTTTCCTACCGGGCCAACGATAGAAATCACCGCGGCATCGACTACATCGCACGAACTGAGGCCGTTCTCTTGCGTCGCGCGTGGAGGGCCATGCCCGACCCAAACGTCTTAAACCGCCTGGCGCCGCTCGTCATGAGCAATCTGCGACGCATGGACAGCCTCTTCGGCTCGCCGAGCTACTCCGATCTCGAGCCCCGGTATCAGGAGCTCTTGAAAGACGAGAACCGTCGGCACCTCCTGATCGGGGCGATCGTGCGACACGATGATTTTCCGAAAGTCAGCGCACTTCGGTTATGTCGTCAGAGTGGGCTCGTCCTCGGCAGCGACCTCGCATGGCTCACGCAAGAGGCCGAAGGCACGTCCGACGTGCTCCTCAAGGAGCGATGGATCGAGCTGATCGTCTACTGCGTCATCGACGGCGGCCACACCGACGACGACCTCGATCCTGTCCTCGACCTCGCGGAGCGGCATCCAGCGTTGAAGCACAGTTTGCGCTGGTTACTCGGGCCAGTCGAGCTCGGTTCGGCGGAAGCCGAACGTCAGCGCTCGTGGCACGAGGAGAACGAGGCCCAGTTGTGGCGGTTTCGGGCCTACGAAAAAAAAGAGGGCTCTGGACTCCTCCCGCAAGAACGGCTCCTGCACGTATTGGGTCGCGCAGAGAGCGGCGATCTCTCCGCCGTCGCCAGCATCCTGACGGCGCTGAAGAGCGACGACGCTGGACAGTTGATGATGTGGGCCCACGACGATCCATCCACCTTGCCGGGCTGGAAAGCAGCGTCTCCCGACACACGCGATCGGATCATCGCTGTGTTCCGGAGGTTTCTTGCCACTGGTGGCGAGTATGTTGCCGCGACCGCTCAAGGCGTCACTCCCTTGGAGAAAGCCTACAAGGCGCTCCGCCTGCTCGTTGCCCGTGACCGCACCTGGTTGGAGAGACAGCCCGCCGAGCTCTGGCGACGCTGGATGTCGACCCTGGTGTATCTCCCGGGCAAGACGCGCTCGGTGGACCACGACATCTTGCTCCGGTTGGCCCGCCGCAGCGCTCCAGTCGAGTTCATGCGGTCGCTGACCTTCGCTATCGAGGACGCCCTCCAGGTTGCGTCTGCAGATATCGATCGATATCTCGGCGGCGAATGGGACGACGAGATCGTCGCGTTGCTGTTGGCCAGGACCGAGGATCCTGCGCTCACGGAGGACGGCCTCACCACGTTGCTGACGCTCCTCGTGCGCCAGGGTGTAACCGCGGCGCGCGCCCTCTGCGAGGTCTGGCTCCCGCTCGCCGGCACACGGAGGGCACGTGCTGGTGCACGTGCCCTCCTAATTGGGAACATGGAGCGGTGCTGGCCCACGCTGGATGCGGCATTCGCGGCCGATCCGGCGCTCGCCCTTGCGGTGTTCAACAAACTTTCGGAAGAAGACGTCGCCACCTTGGCCCAGAATTGCTCCGAGGTGCAACTCGGAGAGTTGTACACATTCGCCACTGCACGACGCCCGTATGCGCCAGAGCATGCCGACTGTTTGCTGGGCGCGTTGCGGAAGCAGTTGACGGGTCGCGGTACGCAGTGCGCGCTTGATGTGATACGCCGCCTTCGAAGCGCCATACCCGACGACAAGCTACTCCCGCTTGCGTGCGCGATGGCTCGCGTATCGCTGAGCGCCAAGGGGTGGGCGCCGCTCACCGTCTACGACGTCCTCGCTCTCGGATCAGACTTGGCCCCCAAAGCCCCCGCAGGACCGCTCCAAGTCCGAGCGCTGTCGGCGCCTACGCCGATAACTGGATCTCCTCGGTTTCGCCGCGTAGTCTCCGCCAACTCTCACGCCCCCATGCCGACTCTGCACCTTGACACCCTTCAGCAGCGCTATCTCGACGGTCGTCTCGTCCTTTTCGTCGGCGCTGGAGTCTCCCAGGCCGGGGGCCTCCCATCATGGCCAGTACTGGTCCAGGTCGTTCTCGACCACGCCCGCGCCGACAGGCCCGCTCCTGAGACAGCGGTTATCCTCGATCGAGCCGCCGAGGTGCTTGCCCGAGGGGACCTGATCCTCGCCCTCAGCGAACTCCAGCGGGCGATGTCCGCAGCCGCCTATGGCCTGGCGATCAACCGCGCCCTCGACGATGGCCCGCACGCCATTCCGCCTCTCGCACTGGCGATTGCCGACCTCGCGCCGACCTTGCAGAGCGTCGTTACCACCAACCTCGACCGGTTCCTCGAGCGCGCCTTCGTAGGCGCGTGGCCAGTGTACACGCTCCCGCGTCTCGACCTCGGCCAGCGCGAACACAACATCCTTAAGTTGCATGGCTGCCGTACCGACCGTAGTTCGTGGGTCCTCACTCGCCGTGAGTACGACGCCCTGCATCGCCGCCACGAGCTCAGCGACTACATGCGTGGCCTCTACCGCTTCGAGACTTTGCTTTTTGTCGGCTATGGCCTGCACGATCCCGACCTCGACGCTCTCCTCACTGAGTTCCGTGCTTACGCAGCTGGATCTCCACCGCATCACTTCGCCCTGATGCCACGAGGGCAGGTCGACGAGGCCAGCTACCGCCACCTGTTCGCGGAGGCCGGTCTCACTATCCTTGAGTACGACCCCGCCGACGGCCACCGCGAACTGCTCACTATTATCAAGGACCTCGCCGCCGCACAGTCTGCGCCCTCGGCCGTAGCGGCGGCATCGGCTTCTCCAGTGAATGCGACAACGGTAATCAGCTCGTCGCACTCGCCCGTCGTCCGGCACGAACTTGCACCGTGCACATCATCGCCAGTTTGCCAAATCACGCAGGCAAGTCCTCACTCGCAACCGGCAGCCCCCGAGCCGGCACAGCCAAAGGCGCTGCTGTCCACGCGAGTTATGTACGCCGTTGCGAACGAGCTAAGCGATGCAATAAGATCTCATTCGAAAATCAACGCTCTTTTTGCCGGCAGCGGTGCTGGCGAGGTACCGGAAGGAAACCTAAATTTAATAAACAAAATGATTGAGTGGTTCAAGCGATGCAATGCCGCTCACGATGTCGATGTTTATAAGGTGCTTGGGGGTGTGCTTGCGGAAATTTTTGAACGACCCGAACACTCCCAGCGAGCCCAGAAGCTTCGTAGCGTTTTGGCGGCTGAACACCTCTGCTATGATAATGGTGGGGTTACTTTGATAACGTGAGCGCCGTCACTGTATTGACGCCGGTCAGGATCCGTAGCGAATCGCCGACGAGGGCTGGTGGTGACAGGTGTGCGGATGAAGATCGTGCGGCTGGCTGAACGGCGGCGAGGACGGACGCGAGTCAAGTTTTCGGTCGGATCGGGCGGAGCCTGTAGAGGGGCT
>Ga0075163_10009634_pt1 | contig 12674 bp, 10 predicted proteins | sample JI1023141ADNA_FD_71478 | JGI IMG/M metagenome (GOLD analysis project Ga0075163, IMG submission 71478) | Wastewater effluent complex algal communities from Wisconsin, to seasonally profile nutrient transformation and Carbon sequestration -... | ecosystem: Engineered > WWTP > Effluent > Algae...
GTCTTCACCGCGCTAGTCTATGGCGTCGTCTTCGCGGCTTTCGTGTGGTTGGGGCTCCGGGAGAGCAGCGTCTTGGGGTTCACCGGACTCTCGCGGGTCGTGCTCAACGTTTCCAATGCCGTGGTGCTAGCGGTGCCGCTGGTGGCCCTGGTGGCCACCAGTCAAGTCATCGTGAAGGCGCGGCAGAGCGGGTTCTTCGAGCTCATGCTTTCGCAACCGGTGCGCCGCAGCGAGTGGTTCGTGGCTGCCGTGGGGGCGCGCCTGCTGGTGGTGGTGGGGCCGCTGCTGGTGCTCTTCCTGGTGGCGCTCCTGGCATCTGCCTTCGGCGCGCAGCGAGACGCGGCGGTGGGGCCGACGGTGGCGCGCTGTTTGGCCGTGACGGTCGCGCTGGGCTGGGCCTTCGTCGGCATCGGATTCTGGATCTCGTCGGTGTCGCGGACGCCCGAGCGGGCGGTAGTGCTCGCGCTCCTGGCCTGGGTTTCGGCCACCGCGCTCCACGACTTCGCGCTCATCGGCGTCATGCTCCGCTGGAAGCTGGCACCACAGCTGGTGTTCGCCCTGGCGGCGGCGAATCCCGTGGAATCTGCACGCATCGCGGTGCTCAGTGGGGTCGATCCGGACCTCTCGGTGTTGGGACCAGTTGGGTTCTGGCTCGCCAACACCCTGGGGCCGCGGCTGGTGCTCGCGGTGGGGGTCGGCTGGCCGCTCCTACTGGGAATGTTGGGATTGGTCCGAGCCGAGCGCAATCTCGAGAAGTCGGACCTGGTGGGGTGATTGTCATGGTCGCGAAAGTCAGGAGCTCAAGTCATGAAGAAGTCGGTTTTCGAAGCTGGGAGTGTGTTCGTGGGGGTCTTCGTCGCCGCATCGCTGTTCGCGACGGCGTGCGGAAAGTCGGATGCGCCATCCGGGGCGAGCGGCACCGCGCCGTTGCCCACCGCGGCGCCCGCTGCGGCGGTGGTGCTCGACGCCAAGTCGGTGTTCAACGAGCGCTGCTCACCGTGCCACGGCACCAGCGGAAAGGGCGACGGACCAGCTGCGGCGTCGCTCACCCCCAAGCCGCGAAACTACACCGACAAGACTTGGCAGACCTCGGTGACCGACGAGCAGATCAAGAAGACCATCGTCTACGGCGGCGCGGCCGTGGGCAAGAGCGCCGTCATGCCCTCGAGCCCCGATCTCGACGGAAAGCCCGAGGTGGTGGACGGGCTCGTGAAGATCGTCCGCGGCTTCGGCCCTCCGTGAGCGCGTCGTAGCGAAGGGGAACCACGTCCCTCGTTGCGCAGCTCGCGCCGTTGTGCTCGCCTGGGGCGATGTCTTCGGCAGGTTCTTCGCGGTCGACGCTGGCGTTCATTCCGGCGCTGGGCATCGTGTTCGGTGATCTAGGGACGAGCCCGCTTTACGCCCTGCAGGAGTGCTTCGCCGGCGCCCACGGGGCCGATGCGACGGTGCGGGCCGACGTGCTGGGAACGGTGTCGCTCATCTTCTGGTCGCTCACCGTGGTGGTCACCGTGAAGTACCTTGTCTTCCTCATGCGCATCGACAACCGTGGCGAGGGCGGCATTCTCGCGCTCTTGGCGCTGCTCCCCGGCAACGGCGCGAAGTCACCGCCGCTGAAGATTCTGCTGGGCGTGATCCTGGCGGTGGTGGGTGCTTCGCTCCTCTTCGGCGACGGCGTCATCACCCCGGCGGTGTCGGTGCTCTCGGCGGTGGAGGGCCTCGGCGTCGCCACCGATACGCTCAAGGATTGGGTGGTGCCCATCACCATCGTCATTCTGGTGGGACTGTTCGCGGTGCAGTCGCGGGGAACGGAGAAGCTCGCGCGCTACTTCGGCCCGATCATGCTGGTGTGGTTCTTGGTGGCGTTCGTCCTGGGCCTTCGCTACCTGGTGCGCGATCCGAGCGTCCTCGAGGCGCTCTCGCCGGTCCCCGCGATTCGCTACTTCGCTCGCCATGGCTTGGTGGGCATTCGCGTGCTTGGAGGCGTTGTCCTGGCGGTCACCGGCGGCGAAGCGCTCTACGCTGACATGGGTCATTTCGGGCGCGCGCCCATCCAGCGCGCCTGGATCTTCGTGTGCTTGCCGTCCTTGGTGGTGAGCTATTTGGGCCAGGCGGCCTTCGTACTTGCCAATCCCGCCGAGGCCTCACACCCGTTCTTCTCCATGTGCCCCCGCGGTCCGGTGCTCTATGCGGTGGTGGCCATCGCCGCAGCCGCCACCGTCATCGCCTCGCAGGCGCTCATCTCCGGCGTGTTCTCGCTCACCCACCAGGCCATCCAGCTGGGCTTGTTCCCGCGCCTCACCGTGAAGCACACCTCGGCCAGCGCCGAGGGGCAGATCTACATTCCGGCCATGAACACCTTCCTGGCGGCGGCGTGCATCGCCATCGTGGTGGGCTTTCGCGAGTCGGGCAAGCTGGCGGCGGCCTTCGGCCTGGCCGTGAGCGGGACCATGGCCATCACGAGCATCCTCTTCTTCCTGGTGGTCCGGAACGTCCGCAACTGGAACCCGCTGGTGGCCTGGGCGCTCCTCCTCGGCTTCCTCGCCTTCGACGTTCCGTTCGTGGTGGCCAACTCGTTGAAGCTCCTCGACGGCGGCTGGTTGCCGCTCTTGCTCGGCGCCTTCTTCACCGGGACCATGCTGCTCTGGCGCCGCGGAAGGCGGTTCTTGGCGGACTACTTTGCCGATCGCCACGTGCCCATCGAGACCTTCGTCGCCGAGCTCGAGAGCGGGGCGCTTCGTCGGCTGCCCGGGGTCGGTGTGTTCTTCGCGGCCCGCGCCGCCGGCACCCCGCTGCCGCTCGTCCGTATCGTCGGTCGCTTTCGCGCTGCCTATGACCAGAACGTGCTCCTCACGGTCATCACCGATCCGGTCTCTCACGTGCGCGCCGACGAGCGCGCCGAGATCGAGCCCATCGCCCCCGGGGTGCTCCGAATCATCCTCCACTTCGGGTTCATGGAGAACCCGGCGGTGGTGGCCGAGCTCGATGCCGCCCTGGCTACGACCGGCATCGCCAGTGACCCCGCAAACCGGGTGTATCTTCTCGGACGAGAGACCATCACGCCCTCCGACAAGGGGCGCATGGGGCGCATTCAAGAAGGGCTCTTCGCCTTCATGTCCCGCAACGCCAAGAGCCCCACCGACTGGTTCTCGCTCCCGCCCGACCAGGTGGTGGAGGTGGGCGCGCAGGTCGACTTGTAGCCGCTACTTGCAGCGGGAGACGAGCGCCTCGAACTGCGGACGATCGAAGAAGACCGACGACTTTCCGAACTTGCCGGTCCCGGGCACGTAGTCGGCATTGGCGGTGAGCAGATATACGCGGCAGAAGCTCTCGTCCTTGCCGCGCACCAGCACGTGGCCGCTGCGCTTGCGGTGCACCGGAACGACGCCGTCCTTCTCGACCTCCCACTCGCTCGCCACGAGCCCGACGCGGCTCACGGTGAAGCCGGCCCGGGTGCTGGCGTCACGGAAGGCCGCTTCGACCTCGGCGTCGTGGAACGAGCTCGAGGCGGGAAAGCGGTCCACCCCGCCCGCCTTCTTCAGGGCGTCGTTCCAGGCTTGGGCGAGATCGCCAGCGCCGGTCGCGAGGTCTTTCGGCGGCTCCTGGCCGAGCTGCGCGAAGATCGGCTCCCAGGCCTTGATGGCGCTCTGGGAGGCACCGTCGAGATCCGCCAGCGCCTTCTGGTCGTGCTCGTAGAGAGTGCCCTTTTCCTCGAGGTTCTTGGTGGCTGCGCGCAGATTCGAGAGGCGGGCCTTCGCGCCGTAGCTGGCGGCAAAGGCGGCGTGCTTGCCCACGATGCTCTTCCAGTTGGTGGCCAAGTCGCACCCGCGCTTGGGCTCGTAGAGGCTCTTGGCATCGTAGGTGGGGGCCTGCGCGTACTTGCCGCGACACGCCTCCGCCAGTGGCTCGAGCTTCTTGCCCTCGCGGAGCGTGTCGGTGAAGCTTTCGGGCTTCGGGCTCCGGGGGATCTTCCCTGGCTTGAGGTCCTCCTCGTTGAACATCGAGACCAGCACCAGGGCTCGGTCCACCGCGCGGGCCTCCACGCGAAACGCGTCCCACAGCTTCTTCTGCTCCTCCTGCGAGAGGGCGGGCCCGGGTTTCGCAGGGGCGGCGGGCTTGGGCTCCGCGGAGGCGTTGGGACCGCTTGCGGCAGGCTGGTCGGCGGCAGGGGCCGGCGTCGTGCCGCTGCTCGTCGCGGCGGAGGACGCGGCGGAGGGCGCGGCCTGAGGCGTCGCAGCGCTGGGGGTGCGTGGAGCGTCGAAGTGGGCGAGGGGCCCGCAGCCCACGAGGAGCAGGACGATGGACGGCGCGACGACGGAAACGTGCTTCATGGATGGCGGCGTCGAGCAAGGCGTGTGCCCGCTGGAACCGCTGCGCCGCGCATGCGATTCACGGCGTTCTGCCGAGGTTTCGCAGGCCTGCGGACGCTTGGTCGCGATCCCGGAGATCGCACCGCGCGGACCAGCCTCAGCTCGCCGGACCGGGATCTCCGCGATCGCTCCGCCACATGGCGGAGGTGCGCTCTGGGGAGCGCATCAGAGGCCGCGCTTGCTCTTCAGGATCTGGAAGTAGCGCCGCGCCAGGCCGGACGAAGCCGCCGCGCGGGTGACGTTGCCGGCGTGGCGTGCGAGCACCCGCTCGACGTAGCGGCGATCGAAGTCGTCGGTGATCACGGCCCGCGCCTGCGGCAGTGCCAGCTCCGAGGCCAGGACCCGTCGGTACAGCGTCGTCGGGTCTTCGTGGTGGCCGGTCTCGGCGAAGGTTTCCCGTGGCTCCAGCGCGTCGGCTCCGGTGGCGTGGAACCGGCGCACCGCCGCCCGGAGCTCGCGTACATTCCCCGGCCAACCGTACGCTTCGAATCGACGAACCGTCAGGGCGGGCAACGTGTGCTCGTCGTCCAGCGAGCGATAGAAATGCGCCGCCAGCAAGGCCACGTCGCCGTCGCGATCTCGCAGGGGAGGAATCTCCAGCCGCGACGTACTTAGCTCCAGGGCGAGGTCCTCTCGCAAGCGGCCATGCTCCACTTCACCATCGACCGAACGTCGGCTCGTCGCCATGAGCCGCAAATGCGACTTGCCCTCGAGCGCGCGGAGCAGCCGCAACTGCAGGGGCGGCGAGAGGTCGCACGGTTCGTCCACCAGCAGGGTGCCGCCGGTGGCCTCGGCCCAAGCGCCGCCTTCACCGAAGAGCTCTGCCTCGGCCCGCGCGTCGTCCTTGCCGTAAGCCTGGAAAACCACGAACGGCCGCTCGGGGCCGCCGCGCTCGTGAATGGTCTCGGCGAACAGCTCCTTTCCGACGCCGGCCTCCCCCTCCAGGAGCAGCGGCGCCTTGGAGCGGGCCAGGTCGCCGAGCACCGGGTAGATGCGACGCATGGCCGCGCTCGCGCCCACGATGCGACCGACGCCAGCGCTGGCCGCCACCACCATCCGCGCGGGTGTGCCGAGGGCCTCGACCTGCAGCGTGGTCTGCCCCAGCCGGAGCGTTTCACCGCCTTCGAGGAACGCGTCGAGCACCCGGTGCGAGCCCAGACGCAGGCCGTTGGTGGACCCGGCATCGCGCACCCGAAGGCCTCCCGGCCCCAGGTCGAGCGTCAGGTGTCGCCGGGAAACCGCCGGATCGCGCAGCACCAGGTCGGCGCTCCGGCTGGTACCGACGTGGAGCGGGCGAGCCTGACTGCCGTCGACGACGAGGGCCTTGCCCGCATCGGCCCCGCTCACGACGCGCAGCAGAAAGCCGCGCTGGGGCGTGCCGTCGGGGCGCGCCAGTTGCAGCGACTCCGTGCGGACTTCCGGAAAGGCCTCGGACATGTCGCCGTCATATCGCAGGCTCCGGCGGTTGGCGAGGCCGCCCCATGAGGCGCATGGGCAAGTACCGGCAGTTTCGTCCGTTGGCCGAAGGAGGGATGGGGTCGGTCTTTCTCGGCTGGGCGCAGAGCGAGTTCGGGGTGGTGCGGCCGGTCGCGCTCAAGCGCCTGCACGCGCAGCTCGCTTTCGACCGTGCCGCGGTGGAGCGCTTCCTGTTCGAGGCGCGCATCGCCGCGAGCCTGCGGCACCCGCACGTGGTTCCCACGCTCGACGTGGTGTCCGACGCGGGAGCGCCGGTGCTCGTCATGTCGTACGTGCACGGTGAGTCGCTGGCGCAGCTTCTGCGTCTGGCCGCGATGACCGGGCACGCCATGCCGGCGGACGTAGCGGCGCGCATTGCCATCGACGTGCTAGAGGGACTGCATGCCGCGCACGAGCTCGCCAACGCCGAAGGCATGCCGCTCCATCTGGTGCACCGCGACGTCTCGCCGCAGAACGTGATGGTCGACTTCGAGGGCCACGCCTACCTGGTGGACTTCGGCGTCGCGAAGGCAGCGCTCCAGGGGAACACCACCGAGGCCGGATCGTTTCGCGGCAAGCTCGCCTACTGCGCGCCGGAGCAAATGGAAGAAGCGCCCGTGGATCGGCGCGCCGACCTGTGGGCCATGGGGGTGGTCCTGTGGGAGATGCTGGCCGGCCGGCGCTTGTTCGAGGGGCTCGAGCCTTCGGGCATCGTGGCGAAGATCTCCTCGCCGTTCACGCCGCCCCCGGTGAGCAAGGTGCTCGATGCCGTCGTTCGCGTGGCCGTCTCTCTTTCGCGCGACGAGCGCTTCGGGACGGCGCGCGCCATGGCCGTGGCCATCGAGGCTGCGTGCGCGCCCGCCTCGCACCGCACCGTTCGCAAGTGGGTCGGGCGCATCGCACAGGAGCGCAAACTGGAGAAGGACGCGCTGCTCGCGCAGCTCCACGTGGCAGCGCAGGCCGACGACGGTGGACCTCCCAGCTCGCGTGAGCCGGAGCCCTTCCTGATGCCCGAGCGACGACCCAGCCGCGGCCTCGTCACGTCGGTGGTGTTCGCGAGCCTGGTGGGCGTCCTGGCGACGATGGTGGTGATCGGTAGCCTGGGCGGCGCCGCAGCGGGCACCGTCGGGGCCATCCGCCCGCCGCGCGGGGCTTCCATGGCGTTGCGTGGGTTGGGACTTCCCCGGGTGGGGCCTGCGGCCGCCGACCTGACAGCGCCGACGACGGCGGAGCGACCCACGGTGCCGCGAGCTTTGCGGTCACCGCGGTCCACCACCGACACGGGGCGTACCGAGCTGGCACCGCAGCCCACCGCGCAGCCGGCTGCGCTGGGCACCGTGCTGCCGGTCTCGCTCCCGTCGCCGTCGGTCGCCGACCCACTTCGCATGGAGCAGCGGCGGTGAGACGCGGCGTGGCGACGGTGCTCGCCTGTGCTTTGCTGTCGCTGGCGCCGGGCTTCGCGTCGGCCGACTCGGGCACCGAAGCGGCGCTGGCAGAAAAGGCCTTCCTGGACGGTCGTGCGCTGCTGAAGGACGGCCGCGTCGCCGAGGCTTGCGAGAAGTTCGCGGAGAGTCGGCGCTACGAGAACGCGGCGGGCACGTTGCTGAACCTGGCCATGTGCTACGAGCGACTGGGCCGCACCGCAAGCGCTTGGGCCGCTTACCGTGAGCTCTTGCCCATGGCGCAGCGGGCAGGCGACGAGGCGCGCGCTGCGCACGCCCGAGAGCGAAGCGAGCTGCTCGCGAACGCGTGGCCCCGGCTCCTGGTGCGCTGGCCGGCTTCGGCCGGGTCCGGCGTCGAAGAAGGCGTCGCACCGCGGCTGACGCTCCTGCTGGACGGCGCGCCCATCCCCCCCTCGTCCGGCCCCTCGGAGCTCCCGCTGGATCCGGGCAAGCACCGGCTCGAGCTGCGACGCGGAACCGTCCGCGAGTGGGTCACCGACATCGAAGCACCCGCGCGCAACGTGGTCCTCGAGGTGCCGATCCGGGAAACTGTGCATGTTGCACATAAGTCGGAGCCGCCGACGGTCGGGCGCACGGCGGCGGTCGTGCTGGGGGCGACCGGGTTGGCCGCGACCTTGGCGGGGGCCATTTTCGCCGTGGCTTCACGGGTGCACTACGACGACGCGCGTCGCGATCACTGCGGCGACGGTGCGTGCGACGCGGCAGGTATCGACGGGATTCGCGATGCACGTCGGCTGGCGGACGGCGCCACCGTGCTCACGGTCTACGGCGTCGCTGCCACCCTGGGGGCGGTAGGCATCTGGTTGGCGCTCCCCAAAGGCGCGCCGGAGGTGCGGGTGGGGGTGGGATCCGTCGGGGGGACGTTTTGATGTCGCCTCGCGCGCGCCTTCGCAGTGTCCTGCCTTCGATCTTCGGCGCGCTCGTGCTCGCTGGCTGCGCGCGCATTCTCGACCTCGATGTGCTTCCCGCCAAGACGGAGGGCCAGGTCGACGCCGGCCAGCGGGTCGACGCCCCCGCGCCCGTTTGTTCTCTCGGCAACCCGCGCCCGTGCGACGGGAGCTGCCCGCACCAGCTCTGCGACGACTTCGATTCCGCGGATGGAACCTTCACCGGCTGGACACCCACGTTGGCCACCAACCCGTACCTGCTCAACGGGGGGACGTTGGCCTTCGCAGCGCCAGGTGCACAGCAATCGGCGTTTCGGCTGGTCGCGCGCGTGCCCGGCGTGGGCAAGGCCTCGGCGGCGCTCGTTTCGCATCGCATGGAGGTTCCGGTCGACATGGACGCCCCTTCGGCGGTCGTGCTGGCTTTCGACATGCGCGTGGAGTCGGCTTCGTTCGCGGCGGGCGACGGCGGGACCGACGAGAGCGCCGTCCTGGCGTCCTTGGCGGCCTACGACGCGGGCGACAGACTGCCCGGCATCGCGCTGGCGCTTCGCAGCGACGGACTCACGCTCCTGGTAGCGAACGACCTCCTGTTCGCGGATAGCCCACCCACACCGCACCCGCTCCTCGAACCGGCCGTCTACTCGGGAATACGCAGCTCGTGGCTCCGGTACGTGATCTTCCTGGGGACCGCGGAGGCCGCCGCCCGCGCGTCGCTGCGTTCCTGTCCCCGGTCGGGGATGGTGGTGGCGGCTTCGCTTTTCGGCTCGCCGGGAGAGGCATGTGTAGCGGCCCCGCCGACCCTCGATCGAGCTGCGCTCCGTCGTGCCCTCGCTTCCGTCGGGCCCTCGCTGCGCACCGAGGGAGCCGTGGAGATTCACTACGACAACGTCTTCGTGGATCGCCTTTAGTAACTACAGGCCCAGGGCCTTCCGAAAGTGCGCGTTGAGAAAAACGTCGCCCGGATCGAGCGCGGTGCGTGCCCGGAGAAAGTCGTCCCACCGTGGATACTGCTTGCGCAGGTACGAGGCGCCGCCGTCTGCAGGTAGGTACTTGCCCCAGTGCAACCGGTAGCCGAAGGGTGCCAGGAGCTCCCAGAACTGGGGAAAGAACGTGGTCACCGGGTCCTCCCCATTTCGATCGAACCAGAACACGTCGATGCGCAGCGAGTCGCGCCCGTGCCCCGGGTGCATCCAGTAGCGGCTGGCGCGGGCCGCGTAGATCTCGAAGAGAAAGGCGCCGGTGGCGGAGAAGCCGCCCTTGCGAAAGTGGGCGCGGAGGCTCGACATCACCTCGTGGGTGGCCTCGAGCGGCACCCAGATCTCGGTGAACGAGGTGGGCAAGCTCGACTCGGACATCTGGTTGTCCATCGGAAGGCCGTGCCACCAGGTGTCCCAGAAGCGCTGGCCTTCGGTATCGAGTGGCACGAACTGGCCGAGGATCCGGGGCAGCACGTGTGACGTGAAGGCCGAGCGCAGTGGACCCACGAGGCGCGCGGTGGCGGGTGCCCGTCGCTCGATGCGTCGCGCGAGGTGCCGCGCCCGTGCCATGGCGTCGAAGGCCTTGCCACCCATCCACTGGACGACCTGTGAGGCGCCGTCGCGAAGGCGCGGATGGGTGAGGCCGGTGCCGATCTGGTCGTAGGGTCGCGGGCGAAGGGCGCCGCGCGGTCCGGTCTCGTGCGTGTAATCCGCATCCGTCATGAGGCGCGCCTGCCAGGTCACCACCCGCTCGACGCCCGCCTGCGGCCACCACATGAGGCGCGCGTAGTCGGTCTCCCGGAAGAAGCTCTCCAGGGGGCTGGTACCAGGTCCCGAGAGGCGGGTGGGCCAGGCGTCGTCGGAGGTGACGGTGGCGCGCCCCACGAGATCGTAGCGGTCGACACAGGAGAAGGTGACGGTGGAGACGACGCCGAGCAGGCCCATGGAGCAGGCGAAGGCGTCGAAGAGATCGTCGCGATCGCGCTCGACCTCGCAGATGTTTCCTTCTCCGTCGATGAAGCGGAACGCCACCACCGCGTCCTCGTTCGAGTAGCGCACCGTGCCGCCGCAGGAGCCCGTCATGAGAAACCCGGAGACGGTCTGGTGCGTCACCCCGCCCAGGTCGGGCAGAGCCCACCCGCGGGCATCGAGCTGCGCCACGAGTGAAGCTTGGAACGTGGCGAGCCCGGTGGGGTCGCCCGGATCGTCGCCCAGGCGGCATCCGGCCTGCACCGTGACCCGGCGCCGCGCGTCGTCGAAGGTCACGCACGTGTAGCGGTCGAGCGAGACGTCGATATCGCGGCCAGTCCCTGCGAGGCGACCGTCGGTGTGGATGGCCCCGGGGATGGAGTGGAGCGAGCCACGGACGCGCAGCGATGCGCCGCGTGCGCGCGCGAGCCGCACCAAGCTCTGGAGCTCCGGTTCCGACCGAGGGTGGTAGTAGCCGTCTGCCTCTCGGGGTGTTGGCCCGTCCATCGTCAGCTCGCGGTCACGCGTGCCCTCAGGGTTCGCTCGAGGCCCTGGAGCGAAACCCGGAACCATCGCTCGAAGACCCACTCCACCGGGGGAACGAAGGGACGGAAGATCTTCGGCGGATCGTAGGCCACACGGTAGCGGAGGCGGGTCATCCCGTTCGGGAGCGCGAACGTTTCCACCAGCTGCACCATGCGGCGCGCCAGCGGCAGCGACCACCGGTCCACGTACGCCACCGATCGCGTGCCCGGCTCGTGCTCCACGACCTTCACGCGCATCGACATAAAGGTGTAGAGCTCATCCATCACCGCGCCGTCGAGTGCGCCTTCCGGCGTCCACCAGTCCACCCCCAGAAACCCGGGCGACCACGGCGGATCGCCCACGAAGCCGAGGAACGACCGATGCACGACGTCGGGCGGAGCGTCGTAGTCATGGTGCAGGTCGAAGCCGTTCGAGGCCCGGTCGAGGAGGGACGCGTCGGCGGCCTCCATGCGAAACACCATCGGCCAGCGCACGCGGGTCGTGGCGCGGCTCTTCGGAAGATCGGTCATCGCGGCGGAGATCAGCATGGGCGCGGCGAAGGTGTCACGGGCCTTGTACGGCTGAGCTTTCGGTGGCGGAGGCCGTGCGCCGGCAAAAACCCGTGCTAGGTTCCCGGGATCTCATGAAACGCTCGCTTCTGGCCCGCCTTTCGCTGCTTTCCTTGTTCGCGGCCAGTTGTGCGTCCGAGCCGGCGTCGAGTGGCGAGGGCGGCGACGACGAGGGGTCCGCCGACTTCACCGCCGGCGCCAAGCTCACGCTCCCGGCGGAGACGGATACCGCGAGCAGCCTGGCGGCGCTCCCGCTCGACGCAGCGAAGGCCGAGAACGGCGCGTTTCTCGACGTGCGCGGCGTGGGTGACTCCGGGTGGGCCGAGACCAAGCACCCGCTCCCGGCCACCTTCGGCACGACGCTCGACAAGTTCGGCAACGCGTACCGCGGCGACCTCTCGTTCATCAACTGGGAGACCGTGGTGGGTGAGAGCTGCCAGACTTGGGGCAGCGCCTCGTTCTACTTCGTTTCCCGCCGAGAGAATCTGGACCAGCTCTATCAGCGCGGTTTCAATCTGGTGGGCAACGCCAACAATCACGCGCGGGACTGCTCGGCGGGGCCCGACGCTGCCGGCAATATCGTCGGCGGCGAGCTCATGACCGCCTCGCACATGGCGGCGGCGAGCGCCGGCAAGACGTGGCTGTGGGCCGGTGTTGGCAAGGACGACCCCACCGACACCAAGCTGCAGACCTTCACCGTGAAGGGCAAAACCATCACCGTTGCGCTCGGCAGCGGCTACTTCGGTAGCGCCCGCTCGTGCCTGCACTCGGTATGCGCCGATCAGGTGGAGGAGGCCATGCAGAAGGTGCTGGCCACCAAAGCGCAGATTCGCATCTTCGCCATTCACTGCATGGAAGTGGGGAGCCCCACCTACTGCGGCACCGAGGTCACCGACGCCGGCAAGCGCTTCATCGAGCTGGGTGGCGACGTGGTGTTCGGGCACGGGCCCCACGTGTGGCGACCGGTGTACGTGGTGCGCAAGAAGGCTGGCACTTCCACCAACGGCAGCTCCACCGGCGTGCTCTTCCAGAGCCTCGGCAACTTCGCGCATCCAGCGCTCAGCGATCAGGAGAAGAACCTCATCGGGCGCGCGCTCTTCGATCTCTCGGATCTCAAGCTCCGTCAGGTGCAGGTGCTTCCGGTGCGGAATTATCGCGAAGGCGCCGCCCCGGAGCGCCTGGGTCGCGTGCGCTTCTCGGCGCCGCCGCTGGCCGAGATCGAGGGCAACCTGACCTTCACCGCGCACCCTGGGCAGCAGGGATCGGGCTTCGCCAACGTGAAGCCGTGAGCTGAGACGGCCGCGGACACCGGGAAATCGTCCCGGCCACCCGGTGGGGGCGGGCAAGTTGCGGGAAGGTGCGGGCGGAGGGCGCTGGCACGCGCGGTGCTCTATGGCGGGATGCGGAAGGGCGAGCGCGCCGTCCTTCTCAGACCCGTGGCACCAACGAAAGGAGCATTCGC
>Ga0075163_10009635_pt1 | contig 12673 bp, 6 predicted proteins | sample JI1023141ADNA_FD_71478 | JGI IMG/M metagenome (GOLD analysis project Ga0075163, IMG submission 71478) | Wastewater effluent complex algal communities from Wisconsin, to seasonally profile nutrient transformation and Carbon sequestration -... | ecosystem: Engineered > WWTP > Effluent > Algae...
GTCGATCGCTATGCCAATGTCCAGGTGAACTATCTGCTTCAGCGGCTCGATGCCTTTGAGGGAATTGCGATCCTGACCAGCAACCAGGGCACTGCGATCGATGCCGCATTCAAGCGCCGCCTCTCCATGCGGCTGACATTTCCGTTTCCCAATGAAGAGATGCGCCGCGATCTGTGGCGGGCGCATCTGCCGGCGACGCTTCCAATTCTGGAGCCGCTGGATCTGGAGCTCCTGGCCGATTCCTATGAGCTCTCGGGCGGATACATCCGCAACGCGGTGCTGCGTGCGGCATTCCTGGCGGCGCGCGATGGCACAGCGGTGACTCAGAGGCATCTGGAGCGCGCCGTGCGCCTGGAGTATCAGGAGGCCGGCAAGCTGTGTGAAGTCGGCGTTCTCGAATAGCCAAGTGTAATCAGGAGGGAAAGATGAGCTTTGATAGGCGCCTTTATCCGCGCCTCAATTCGACTTCGGAACCTGGGCAGTCCGCTTCGCTGCGGGTTCCAGGCAAAGAGACGCTGAGCAGTCAGGTGCAGGGACCGAGCTACCTGGCGCGGGCGGTTCCCGAGACCAGCACGTCCTACAACGAGCAAGAAAAGGCGTCCTCGGCCGCGGTCGCGGTGAACCTTGCCCGGCAGTCCACTGGAGCGCCGCTGCCATTCGGTCTTCAGGAAAAATTTGAGGCCTCCACCGGCGCAGATCTGAGCGGCGTGCGCGTGCACACGGGCCACCCTTCGGCGCAGGCAACTTCGGCGGTCAACGCGCGGGCTTATGCCACAGGAAACGACATCCACTTTGCGCCCGGTGAATACAACCCGCAGTCCAAAGAGGGGCAGCGCCTGATTGCGCACGAGGTCGCGCACACCGTGCAGCAGTCGGGATCCGGCGGCGGGGTGTTTCGCAGCGGCGATGCGAACAAGCTCAACGTCAGCCAGCCCGGCGACCACCATGAAGTGGAGGCCGACCGCGCCGCCGATGCGATGCTGAGCGGCGCGCCGGCGCGGCTGTCGCGGGTGTCGGCGGGCGTGATGCAGCGCGATGTCTCGCAGGACATGCGCGATGCGTCGCGCGAGCGGGAGACCCACCTGGGCGACGCATTCAAGGCCGGACATGGACCCGCCGTGCTTTCGACCAGCAATGTCGACAGCATATCCAGCGCCCAGAGCGCAGTTCGCGACATCAACAACGCCGACGCCGACATCCTCCGCGGCATTCACGCGAGCGATCTTCCAGAGTCCATGCACTCGACCAACCAGGCGGCGGTGCGGCAGCTGAATACGTATATCGCCGAATCGGGCGTGGTCTCATCGACGATGGGCGACTTTCATGTGCAGTATCAGCGGACGCTGCTGGACTGGCATCGGCTGGTGGCTGCGATGACCACTTTTCAGGCCGCGCATCCCGGCGACTATAGCTCGTCCACTGGCGGCGCGCAGGGCCGCAACGTCCTTCGCAATAGCGGCATTACCGATGCGGATCGCAACCGGCGCAGTCAAAACCTGGATGGCGGCGCGGCGGGCTCCACCAGCCGAGATACCGTGCAGCGGATTCAGAGCGAGATGTCCACACTGGCCAGCAACCTGGGAGCCAAGCAGTCGGACATGACCGCGGCCAATCGCACGGTGATGGCGCGCGCGCACGAGGTCGAAGCCGGCGTGGTTCCGCGCGAGGCTCCCGACGCGGTGGCCAAGGCCAATCAGATCAAGGCGAAGGTGGAGCGGATCAAGGGCTACGCCACCAGCATCACGTCGTTTGCCACCAGCAAGGTGGCCGCCATGATTGGAACAGGCGTCACCGCGGTCACCAGCGCGGTGGTTGGTGCGGTGGTAAACGATGGTTTTGGCGCCACGGCCGGCGAAAGAGCAGGCGGCATTGCTGCCAGCCAGACCACGGTTGGACTCAACGATCTGGTTGGCTACATAGCCACCCTGCCCTGGCAGCGCGAGCTGGGAGATGCGCAGCGGGTCGCACAGGATGCGCTGGATGGTCAGCACTTCGCGGCCTTCCACGCGCTCACTGACAACCTGAACGCAGCCAAGGATACCCTGGTCGCAAAGACGCAGGAATACGTCACGCATGCGCGCGATCTGCAACAAAAGAAGCAGGAACTGCGCGAGGCGATGCTCAATATGGGGCGCGCTGCGGATGCGGGATCGCACTCGGATAACTTCTCGCAGATCGCGGTGATGCTGGGCGAAGCCAGTACCTTTGTCGCGCAGACCGATGCCACGATTGCGCTGGGCGATAATGAGGCCAGGGCCGAGCAGCAAGCGCAGGTCGAGCGAGCCAGAATCTCGGGTCAGACCGTCAACTATCGCTGGCAGGAGGGGCAGAACTCCACCTGGTACAGAGCGCGGTGGGTCCCGTATGCACGCTACTACCGGCCCGACGCCAGCCCGTCAAACTCGCTGGGACGCTGGGTGGCCGATCCGCAGAGCATCCTGCTTACGCGATCGCAGGGCATGCGCAGCGATGGCACAAACAGCGCGATCCAGAACGCAGTCACGCAGCTGCGCGAATACAGACAAAACGCCACTGAGTTTCGCAATCAGCTGGCCTCGGAGTTTCCGAGTCTTGTGGTCGATCCCTCGATTCCCCGATAGCGGCAGCGGCGCTCTGCCTGGGCTCGCACAGCTCAAGCACAGAACGGAAGCGCGCGCCTACTCGGCAAACAGGCGGGACAGGCTCAGGTCGAGCTGGCTCTGCAGGACGCGCACCAGGCTGTCGACCTCGGAGCTTGTGAGCTTGAGCGCTTCGAGCAAGAGCCGATGGGTCTCGGCCAGCACCTGCTCGCGCGCGCCTTTCAGCCAGCGGGCCGCGGTGGCGCGGTGCACATTGAACAGCACTCCCAGCTTATCGATGCTCAGCCCATCGAGCAGATGCAGGCGCAGGAGGTTGCGCTGCTCGCTCGACAGGCTGGCCACCGCCTGACCGAGCGCCTGGCGAAACTGCTCACGATGCTGCGATTGGAGGTAGCGAAGCTCCGGGTCATTGCCATCGCTTATGGCCTCAAGATCCAGGGCCTGCGGAGCCGGCGGCTCCTGCGGGCGCTGCTCGAAAAGGCTCAGGGCCACGCGCACAGTCACCACGCGCGTCCAGGCGCCAAGCGGACCCAGCCCGGCATACTCGGCGATCTTCCCAAGGCGCCCGTCCCGACTCAAAAACAGCCGCTCGCGAACGCGCTGCTTGACCTCTGCGAGCGTTGCCTCATCGGGCCGGTAGCGCTGAAGAAACAGCGGAACCTGCGAGAGAATCTGCGCTTCAAATGCGGCCAGGGCGCGAGGGATTCCCGCCCGACAGCCGCACGCCAGATAGAGATCGGGCGACAGGCCAGGCTGCTTGCTCCCCAAGGCTGCTGCACCGTCGGAACTGGAGGCTGCCATCAGGCCCTGCACGCACTCTGCAAAAAGAGCGAGCGGCACATCGAAGCCTGGCCAGCAGAGGCGACCGCGCTCCCAGAGCTCGCGCACTTCCTGAGCAACGTTCGCATGCGGAGCATCAGCGGCACCCGGCGAACGCTCGGAAGACTCACGAGCCTCTTTCATCGGCTTTACTATTTCATACATCCGCGCACCCGTCAACGCGACGCGGCCGTCGGCAGCGCAGCCACACGCTGCCCGAGCACATGGGTTGAGATTGACCAGCGCGGCATGCAGAATAGAAAGTGGGATATTGGGATGCTGATGTCGAAGAGCTCGCGCGAGCATCGCTTGTCCAGAGGCTCGCCAGGGTCGCCGCGCAGAGCTGGCCTGTGGGTGCTTGTGGGCAGCGCGCTCATGCAGCTTCTGCATCCGGGTCTGGGTTCAGCAGATGAGAGCCCAACGCCCTACATAGATGCAGGCATGCACACGCTGCCGATCCTCAGGATGGCGGCGGATGCGTCGGGTCGATATCTGGTCACCTGCGGAGGCGAGCGAACACTGCGGGTCTGGGATCTGACCAAAAAGGAGCTTGTGCGGGCGATTCGGCTGCCCAGTCAGACGGAGGGCGCTCCGCAGCAGGTGGCGATGTCTGCGGACGCCACGCGCATCTTCATCAGCACCTCGGCCAGCCGCATTGTGGACATCGAGATCGATCTTCAGAGCGGGCGGATCGCGCAGCTCTCACAAGAAGTGGTGGTCTCGGACTCGCATCCTGAGCTGACGGTCACGCCCAGGTGGATCGCGGGCGGAAACAGCTGGATGGCCGTGACGCCGCAGATGATGCTCCGCACGGAGAAGACGCCAGTTGGAGAGCGCTTCAGGCTGGTGCCGCAGCCGGACGCGCCCTATGGCAATCACTTCCATGAAGGCTGGGTGGACGCCCATCGCGATGGCAAGGGGCGCGTAATCACGGCCAGCAACGGCCGCCTATGCCTCTACGACAGCGCCGCCAAACACCTTGCCGAAGTGACGCTGGCCGCCGATGCGCAAGTGGGTCGGGCTCTGTTTTCTCCAAGCGGAGGTCTGGTGGCGGTCTCCTATCGGGACAGCCGGCGCATCGAGGTTCGCTCGGGCGCGGATCTGAAGCTGCTCTACCTGCCCGATACCAGCGGCCTTGCAGCGGGCGATCTGGCGCAGCTGGCCTTTAGCAGGGATGGGCTTGTGCTGTATGCAGGGGGCAGCGCTGCCGGCCCCGGCGGGTCGATTGTTCGTCGCTGGGAGCAGGCGGGAGCCGGTCGCGCTCAGGATCTGGTCGCGGGACATGGCGCGATCACCGCCCTGCTGCCAGCGCCGCAGGGCGGCGTGATCTTTGGTACGGATGAGCCAGCGTGGGGCGTCCTCTCAGAACAGGGCGCAACCCTCGACCTGCATGGACGCACCGCAGCTTCCTACCGTGGAGCCACGCTGCTCACCGATCTGCGCGGGGAGCGCATCGGCATCAGCATGGGCCCCGGCAAGCCGGGCATGCTGTTTTCGCTACAGCCGCGCCCCGTGCTGGCGAGCGGCGAACCTGATGCCACGCTGCATCCGCCGCGCGTGCTCCACCCGGCGATCCGCATTGCCGAGTGGCGCGAGCAGAGCCGCGTGCTGCTGAACGAACAGACGACCGAGCTCCCATCGCCCGCGCACTCGCTGGCCATTGCCCCGGACGGTCGGCATGCAATCTTTGGACTGGACAGCGAGCTCTGGTCGCACTCCAAGCGCAGGGATGCGCAGGGCGACTACTGGCAGCCTGATCATGTGATCACAGCACGTGGGCTGTGGAGCGCAAACCCTGCCTGGTCAGTCAACTTCTCGGGCGATGGACGGTGGTTTGCGGCAGCACTCGGGGACGGCACGGTGCGCTGGTACACAAACGATCTCGCGCAGCTCGCACAGAGTGATCCCGAGGAATCGCTGACTCTGTATGTGCATGCCGATGGCAAGAGCTGGGTGCTCTTTACGCGCTCCGGCTATTTCGACGCCTCGCCCGGCGCCGAGAGATTCCTGCGCTGGCAGGTCGAGCGTACAGCAGGACAGCTTCCAGACAGCCTGACCGCAGAGCAGCTGCGCGCGCGCTTCTATCGCCCCGACATCGTCTTGCGCGTGATTGCGCTCGGTGAAGGGCAGGCCCGCTTTGCAGCAAGCGCGAGCAGCCCAGCTGCGCTGAGGCCTCCGATCGCGGCAGCTCCAGCCGGAACAGCAGCGACTCCGGATTCGCCCTTTCCCAACCTCTATGCGCTGGTGGTCGGGGTCAGCAACTACGCCAGCCGCGGCCTGCGCCTTCGCTATCCTGCCAAGGACGCGACGGATCTGGCGGCGCTGCTTCGCACGCAGCAGGGCAAGCTCTACCGCAACGTGACGGTTCGGCTGCTCACCGACCAGCGCGCGTCCCGCCAGGAGCTGCTGAGCAGCCTGGAGTGGCTTCGGCGCCAGATGACGGACAAGGATGTGGGCGTGGTCTTTCTGGCTGGCCACGGCATCGAGGATCCCAGCGATCGGCAGTACTACTTCCTGCCGCACGATGCCGATGTGGCGCAGCCGCTGACCACGGCGCTGCCTGGCATCCTCTTGCGCGAGACCATGCTGAGTCTGGCCGGCAAGGCTGTGCTGTTTCTGGACACCTGCCATGCCGGCGAGCTCTTCTCGGGCCGGGGGCTGCGCGGCAGCGCGGACTGGTCTCGCTTCGTCTCTGAGCTGGCGGGAGCGGACAGCGGCATCGCGGTGTTTCTGGCGACCCGCAGCCAGCAGGCGGCACAGGAAGATCGGCGCTGGGGAAATGGCGCCTTCACCAAGGCGCTGCTCGAAGGGCTCCGCGGGCAGGCCGACCGCGGGCAGAGCGGACGGGTTACGCTGAACATGCTCGATCTGTACATCAGCGAGCGGGTCAAGAGTCTGACTGGAGGAACGCAGACTCCCACCAGCGCCCGGCCCAACAGCATCCCGGACTTCCCCCTGACCGTGCGCATTCCGGCAACCGTCAACTCGCACTGAGCGGACCTATTGAGTGGATTTGTGGACTGCCCATCTGAAAACGATCTGGTCGCATTTGTGCAGCAGCGAATGACTGCGGCCCAGGGGTCCAGCGTTCATCGCCATATCGATGTATGCGCATCCTGTCGCATCCTCGTGGCGGAGCTCGTTGACTCGGCGTCCAGCGATCCGGCCGCCTCAGAAGCCCCGCTCGATCCGCCGCCTCCGAGCGCGCCCAGCGACGGCGTCCCGACGCGGCCCGCCTCCCTGGCCGCGACCCCGTTCGAGCTCTCGGAGCTCGGCGCCATCGATGAATATCGCCTGGTGCGTCCGCTTGGCCGCGGTGCGATGGGGATCGTCTATCTTGCGCACGACACGCTGCTCGATCGAGCAGTTGCCATCAAGCTGATCTCTTCCAAGCGTCCAGACCCGCATGCACCCAGTCGCTTTCTGCTCGAAGCGCGGGCCATCGCCAGGCTTCAGCACCCGAACGTCGTCTCGGTGTATCGGGTCGGCGAGCTCGGCGGGCAGGCCTATCTGGTCTGTGAATACGTCGAAGGCCAGACGCTCGATCAGATCCAAAAGCCGCTGCCCTGGACCGAGGTGCTGGCGCTCGCCACCGGTCTGGCCCGCGGCCTCGCAGCCGCGCATCGCAGCCGCGTCCTGCATCGCGATATCAAGCCGTCTGAGGAACCCTCGACGGTGAGTGCGAGCTGAATCCTTGATCAAGCGTCGCTGCGGCCGCAGGGAAGGCACCGTGCCGCAGTTAGCGGTGCGCCAGGCCGCCGCTTATTTGTCGCCCTTGCCCTGCCCAGCCAGGCGAGCCTCGACGATGTATTGATCTGGAAGCGCCACCGACGACAGGCTCGCCACCAGGCCAGCGGCTGCCAGATCTGCGATGATGGCCTCGGGCGCCAGCCGCACGTTCGGTGGCGGACCGCGGTGCGCCGTGAGCGTGAAGTCCACGACGAACAGCTTGCCGCCGGGCCGCAGCGCCGCCGCGAGGTCGCGCGCATATGCGGCGCGATCGTCGATGTGGTGCCACACATCCACGATGAGGATGCGGTCGACGCTGTGGGCAGCCAATCCCGAGGCAGTGCCGGTGGCGTGGGTCGCGCGCAAGTTGGACAGGTGCTCGCGGCGAGCGCGCTCGCTCAGGAAGCGCACCATGTCCGGCTCCACATCGGTTGCGATGACCTCGCCTGCGGGCACGGCACGCGCCAGCCGCACCGCGAAGTAGCCGGTGCCCGCGCCGACGTCGGCGACGGTCATGGCCGGCGCCAGCTCCAGCGCACGCACCACATCATCGGGGCGCTGCCACTCGTCTCGCGCCGGATCGTCGAACACCTTCGTCCACGCATCCGCATCCGTGAACTTGTGGTGCATGCCGCCGTGATGATCCGCGTGCTGGCTCGCATCTCCGTGATGGTGCGAGTGCGATGCCGCCGCGTGATCCGGGCGCCCTTCATCCGTCTGAACCACGGCGCGAGTCGATGCCGGGCTGCACGCGCCGCCGAGCGCTGCTGCGAGAAACGCTGTTATCAAGCGATGCATCTGTTCTCCTTTGCTGAGCATTATGCCAGTGGGTTGCCGATGGGCCGCAGGCTAGCATCAGTGGACCTGGCGCGAGTCGATCAGATCTTGATGCCAGCTCTTGTTCAGCGTCTGCACGAGCTTGGGATCGTCCACAACCACCACCGCTTCTTCAAGTCGTGACAGCGATAGCAGGTTCAGGTTGAGCGAGCCGATGGCAGCGATGCGGTCATCGATGATGAGCGTCTTTGCGTGCATCATCGTCGGCTGATATTCGTAGACCTTGACGCCCGCGCCGAGCAGCTGCCGGTACAGGAGCCGTTGACCGATTGCGGCAATGGGCAGATCGTTCTTGTTGCTGGGGGCGATCACCTGCACCTCGATGCCGTGGCGGGCGCGGTCGGTCAGGAGCCGCATCAGCGATACGTCGGGCACGAAGTAGGCGTTGGCGATGAACACCCGCTTCTGGGCAGAGGCGATGAGCAGGTGAACCAGTCGCTCGGCATCGGTGAGATAGCTGGCAGTGGACGAGATAAAGGCGACGCTGGCCTCGCCGTCCGGCTTGATGGCGGGCAGATCGCTCGCGGGCAGCAGCGCGCCGCCGGTCTCCTGCCAGTTCTGCGCAAAGGCCCGCTGCACATCGTTTACCACCGGGCCCACCACCCGCAGGTTGTCGTCGCGCCACTCTTCTTCGAGCCGACGCCGGGTGCGCCGCACAAGATTGAAGCGGCGGCGCTTGGCGCGCCAGTCGTCACGCACTCCAAAGCCGCCGAGATAGGCGATGCGACCATCGATGACGACCAGGCGCCGGTGATCGCGCTCCAGCAGGTTGTGCACCGACAGCGGCCGAAACAGCCGCGCCTCACAGCCGATCTTGGCCAGGCGCGGGGCGACCTTCACCTCAAAGCTCGGGCTGCCCAGCGCGTCGGCGATGACTCGACACTGGACATTCTTGGGCCGCTTCTCCAGCGCGTCGATGAGCCGGTCGCTGGCCGCGCCGGGATCCCAGATATAGTCGAGGAAGTTGATGCTCTGGGTGGCCTTGCCGATATCGGCGGCAAGCGATGCAAACACGCTGCCATTGGCCGTGAGCGTCCACTGATGGCCGGGCAGGAGCCGCGCGCCAGTGCTCTGAAAAAGCGCCGCGGCAAACTCTTCCGGCTGGCCGTCCGCCGACGGAACTGGACCGTTGATCGCGAACGAGTCGCGCATGCCCCGCAGGAGGTTGCATCCCGGAAGCGTCAGCGCGGCCAGCGCAGTGAGGAAACAGGCACTGCACCAGGAGCTGATTCGCATTGCGCGCTGCACGTCTTTCGATTCGGAGGGGGCCAGAGTCAAGGCGTTGACCCTACTCCAAATCGATGCCCCTCATGTCAAAGAACCACTGAGTGCTGATTTCCGCTGGCGGCTACACTTGCCGCTGACTTTCGCGCGGAGTCGTATATAGGCCAGGAATGCCCTTGATCGATCTCTGATCCGGGCTTTGCAAGTGCCTGTTTTCCGACGATTTGGCAGTGCAGGATCCTCCAGCCGTCCAATGTGATTCTGTCGAAAAATGGGCAGGTCAAGCTCCTGGACTTTGGGCTGGCGAAGATCCTGGGCGGAGGGGCGGCAGAGCCCGAGCCGCCGTCCAGAGGCGCGCTCGAAACCCAGCTGGTGGGAACGCCGCTCTATATGGCGCCAGAGCTCTGGCGTCGGGAGGCGGCCAGCAGCCAGTCGGACATCTACGCGCTGGGCGCCCTGCTCTATTCCCTGTGCACCGGGCGCACGCCCTATGCAGCGGCGACGCTGAGTGAGCTTCGCAGCCTCGTCCAGGCGGGTGAGCATCCGGCGCTGCACGCGGCTGCGCCCACTGTTGATCTTCGCTTCGCTGCGGTGATCGAGCGCTGCCTGCACAAGGACCCCGCGCAGCGCTTTGTCGATGCCGCCGAGCTCAGCGATGCGCTGACGCAGATCCCCATGGATGAGCCGCCGCCGGTAGCCGGTGGAAATCCCTATCGCGGACTCTCTCCCTTCGAGTGCGAGCATCGGGCCCTGTTTTACGGGCGGACGCAAGAGATCGCGACGGTCGTGGAGCTCTTGCGCATGGAGCCGCTGGTCGCTGTGGTCGGGGACTCGGGTGTCGGAAAGTCGTCGCTCTGTCGCGCCGGCGTGCTGCCAGTCTGCGCTGAAGGAGCGCTCGGTGCGGGAGACAGCTGGGACGTGGTGACCACGGTTCCGGGGCGACATCCTGCACAGGCGCTGGAGCAAGCGCTGGCAGCAGCAAAGCGCGATGACAGGGTGCGCGGGCTGCTGGTCTTCATCGATCAGGCAGAGGAGCTGACCACCCTCAGCGAGGCCGCGGAGTCGACGCGGTTCATCGATCTTCTGCGCTCGCTGACCGCGAGCACGCCGCTTGTGCGCATCCTGCTCACCGTGCGCGCCGACTGCCTGGCCCGCCTGTCGCCACTGCTGTCAACGGGCAACGAGCTCCTGCGCGGCATCTTCTTGCTACAGCCGCTGGGACGGGCGGGACTGCGTGAGGTGATCGTCCGACCCGCGCGGCTGCGCGGCTACAAGTTTGAATCAGAGGAGCTCATCCAGGAGCTGATCGATGCAACGCTTCGCACCGAAGGAGGCCTGCCGCTGCTCTCGTTTGCGCTGGCTGAGCTGTGGGAGTCTCGCGACAAGACGCGACTGACGATCCCGGCCACCGCGCTCGCCGCGATCGGGGGTGTGGGTGGAGCGCTCGCGCGCCACGCCGAGACCGTGCTCAGCAGCCTGGGACATCAAGAGCGGCTGGCCGCCAAGCGCATCTTGAGCCGGCTCGTGAATATCGATGGCCTGCGCATCCGCCGCAGCGAAGCCGAGCTGCTGCGGCTGGGCGCTGCGGCCCGGGGAGCGCTGGATGTGCTGCTGCGCGGACGCCTGCTGGCAATCCGCAGCATCGATGGCAGCGCGATGTATGAGATCGCGCATGAGGCCCTGGTCCTCAGCTGGAGCACCCTGCGCAGCTGGCTCTCGGAGGGTCGGGACGCGCGCGTCCTCATGCAGCGCATCGAGCAGTCAGCCCTGGAGTGGGAGCGCCTGGGTCGGGCGCCCGATGCGCTGTGGAGCGGCCGGCAGCTGCAAGAGGCAGCATCGCAGCTCGGCCTGATTGATCTCGGCGAGCTCTCCGAGCGGGACCAGGCGTTCCTGAGCGCATGTCAGTCAGCGCAGCGAAGGCGAAAGCGCAGGCGCTATGCGCTGCTGGTGGGCGTGCCGCTGTTTGGCCTGCTGATCTATGCCGCGGTCTCTTATCGCCTTCATCGTGCGGTGGTGGCCCAGCTTGAAGCGCAGCTGCACGAGTCGCGGGGCGCACTCCAGGATGCGCGCATGCATCAGCAGAATCTGGAGGCCCTGCGACAGGTGGCCTTCGCGGCCTTTGATCGCGGCGACCGAGATGCCGGCGAGCGCGGCTGGTCCGAGGCGCGCGGCGAGGCCGCTGCGACCGAGCAGAGCTACAGTCGCGCCCACCGGGCGCTGGAGCTCGCGCAGCTGCTGGTCCCCGGACACGCCGAGGTCCACAGGCTGATTGTCCAGGTGCTGTTCGAGCGCGCACACCTGGCCGAGGTGCTGCATCAGGGGCAGCTGTTTGAAGACCTGCGCGATCGCCTCCAGCTCTACGATCAGAAGGGCACCCACAGCGGCATGCTGTCTGCCCCAGCGCAGGTCGAGCTGACCGGCGCTCCGCCCGGGACCCTGCTGACCGTGGCGGCTATTCGCAAGGATGGGGCTGGCCGCCGCATCGAGGTGGCGCTGCAAGCTCCCACCCCCATCGCTGCGTCGCCGCTGGCGCTGCCTCCCGGCGGCTATGCGCTCGCGCTGTCGCTCGGCGGACGCGCGCAGGAGCGGCACCTCTTGCAGCTGGGCCCCGGCGAGCACCTGCGCATCGCGGCAGAGCTGCCGCCCCTCTCCGACATTCCAGCGAGCATGGTGTTCATCCCGGCGGGACGATTTCTTTATGGAACTGCGGTGGACGAGAGCGCACGACGCGGCTTCCTGCGCGCCGCGCCGCTGCATGCCGTGTTCACGCCGCCCTATCTCATTGCGCGCTACGAGACGACCTACTCCGACTGGATCGAGTATCTGCGCGCGCTCGATCCGCAGGAGCGCCTCCAGCGACTGCCGCGGGCCGGCAGCAGCTTTCAAGGCGGGCTCACGCTGGCCGAGCTGCCGAATGGTTCCTATGAGCTCTTATTTCACGCTGGCCCTGAGCTCTATCGCGCTAAGGCGGGCGAGCCGCTGCGCTATCAGAAGCGCACCCGCCGCCTGACTCAGGACTGGCTGCGCTTCCCGGTAACCGGCATCTCGTTTGAGGATGCCCAGGCGTACGTGCAGTGGCTGGAGCGCAGCGGCAAGCTGCCCGGGGCCCGCCTGTGCAGCGAGCAGGAGTGGGAGCGCGCCGCGCGCGGCGCCGATGATCGCGACTATCCGCATGGCGATCAGCTGCTGCCCGATGACGCCAACTTCGACGAGACCTATGGCAAGGAGCCCGCGGCCTTTGGCCCCGATGAGGTCGGATCCCACCCGGCGTCGCGCAGCCCCTATGGGGTCTTCGACATGGCGGGAAACGCCCTTGAGTGGGTGACCTCCACCGTTGCCAAGCGAGGCTGCGCCACGCGCGGCGGCGCCTATTACTACGGCGACCTCACCAGCCGGCTCAACAACCGCTCGGAGTGGGAGCCCAACCTGCGCAATGCGACCCAAGGGCTGCGGATCTGCGCAACCTATCGTCGGAGTGACCGCCG
>Ga0075163_10009640_pt1 | contig 12666 bp, 8 predicted proteins | sample JI1023141ADNA_FD_71478 | JGI IMG/M metagenome (GOLD analysis project Ga0075163, IMG submission 71478) | Wastewater effluent complex algal communities from Wisconsin, to seasonally profile nutrient transformation and Carbon sequestration -... | ecosystem: Engineered > WWTP > Effluent > Algae...
GACCCGGCCGACCCGCGCCTCGACGTCTTTCGCGGCCTGATCGCCCGCGGCGACCGCCCCGACCGCGAGCACTTCTTCGTCGAGAGCGAGCTCGCCGTCGCCCGCCTGCTCGCCAGCCCGCACTTCACGACGCTCGCCGTCCTCGGCACCCCCGCGCACCTGGGGCGCCTCGCCCCGGCCTGCCCGGCCCTCGTCGCCTCGCGCGAGCTGCTGCGCGCCGTCCTCGGCTTCGACCTCCACCGCGGCGTCATCGCCTGCGCCGCGCGCCCGCCCGCGCTCGACCTGTCCTCACGAACATGTCCCAATGGCCCTGCTCGAAACGACATGTCCGATCCGACATGCCCGATCGGAGCCGCCCGCGCGATCGGCCCCGTCGTCGGCGCTGTCTCGCTGGACGCCGCGCTCGCCGGTCCGGCGTGGACCGTGCTGCTCGTGCAGGGCCTCGCCGACCCGGCCAACCTCGGGTCGATCCTTCGCAGCGCGCGCGCCTTCGCGGTCGACCTCGTACTGCTCGACCCCCGCGGCGCCGACCCGCTCGCGCGCCGGGCCGTGCGCGCCGCGATGGGCCACGTGTTCGCGCAGCCGCTGGCCCTCGCGCCCGACCTCTCCTGCGCGGCCGGGCAGCTGCGGGCGCGCGGGGCCGGCGTGTGGGCGGCGACGGTCGGGCCCCGGGCGCGCCGGCTGGACGCCGTCTCGCGCCCGGACCGCCTGCTCTTGATGGTCGGCAACGAGGGTATCGGTCTGCCGGAGGGTCTGCGGGCCGCGGCCGACGTCGAGGTGACGATCCCTCTGGCGGCGGCGGTCGACTCGCTCGGGGTCGCGGCGGCGACGGCGGTGCTGCTGCACGCCCTCGCCGGCGCGCGACCGGGGGCGACCCGCGCCTGAAAGCGAGCCCGCGCGGGCGCGGCGGGGACGGCCGCCGATGCAGTATGATGCGGCACATGAGCCGCGCGCCCGGGACCCGCCCCATCGCCCCCGGCCTCGCCCCGGAGCCCCGATCATGAACGTGGTTGTCAGCGCATCTCTCGGCATCATGTTCCTCGTCGTCGGCTGCGCGGCCGTGTTCCTGATGTATTACCTGTGGGGTTTTCCGTTCGACAAGGAGACGAAGACCAGCGCCGCGCCGCCGTCGCTGATGCGGCTGCACCGGATCCTCGGGTACATGTACGTCGCGCTGTACCTCGTGATGATGTCGGAGATGGTGCCGCGCATGTGGCACTACCAGGTCGAATGGCCGGCCCGCACGGTGGCCCACATGATGTTCGGCATGGGCATCGGGATCGTGCTGCTGATCAAGCTGGCGATCCTCCGCTTCTTCCGCCACTTCGAGGAGTGGATGCCGGTGCTCGGCACGATGCTCCTGACCTTCACGCTGCTGCTCTCCGCGCTGTCGATGCCCCACGCCTTCCGCGAGATGATCCTCGCCCGGGACGCCGCCGGCGGCGACGTCTACGGCGAGGACAACCGCGCCCGCGTCGCCCGCCTGCTGCCCGCCGCCGGCCTCCCGGAGACCGCCCAGCTCGCCGAGCTCGCCAGCGTCGAGTCGCTGCAAGCCGGCCGCCAGGTGCTGCTCGGCAAGTGCGTCATCTGCCACGACATCAAGACGATCCTCACCCGCCCGCGCTCGCCCGCCGACTGGGTGAACACCGTCGAGCGCATGGCCCTCAAGCCCGCCTTCGCCGAGCCCATCTCCGAGCGCGAGGAGGCCCAGGTCTCCGCCTACCTGATCGCCATCTCCCGCGAGCTGCAAAAGTCCGCCCGCGACCGCCGCCAGGAGAAGGTCGAGAAGCAGGAGTCCCAGCAGGCCCTCCGCGACGGCCCGCCCACCAACGCCGCCGCCGCCGCCGCCGTCGACGAGAAGAAGGCCCAGCAGACCTACGAGACCGTCTGCTCGCAGTGCCACGAGCTCGCCGACATCGACAACAACCCCCCGAAGTCCGCCGAGGAGGTCGCCGCCGTCATCAAGCGCATGGTCGACGACAACGACCTCAAGGCCGAAAAGACCGAGCTCGACCTGATCGAGTGGTATATGAACAAGAAGTTCGCCGCAGCGAAGTGACCGCAATGCCACACTCCACCCTCGACCTCACCGGCCGACACGTCATCCTCACCGGCGGAGCCGGCGCCCTCGGCACCGCCGTCGTCGCCCGCTTCCTCGCCGCCGGCGCCACCTGCCACGTCCCCACCATCGACGACGGCCCCGGCTCCCTCGGCCTCCCCGGCGTCCGCTACCTCCCCCGCATCGACCTCACCGACGAATCTTCGGTCGCCGACGCCTACGCCGAGGTCCCCGAGCTGTGGGCCTCCATCCACCTCGCCGGCGGCTTCACCTGGGCCAAGCTCGAGCACACCAGCGTCGCCTCCGCGCGCGCGCAGCTCGAGATGAACGTCATCACCTGCCTGCTGTGCTGCCGCGAGGCCGTCAAAAAGATGCGCTCCCGCGCGATCGCCCAGCCGGCCGAGCTCGGCGGCCGCATCGTCAACGTCGGCTCCCGCGGCGCGCTCAGCCCGGCCCCCGGCCTCGCCGCCTACGCGATGGCCAAGGCCGCCGTGCACGCGCTGACGCTCGAGCTCGCCGAGGAGCTGCGCCAGGAGCAGATCCTCGTCAACGCGGTCCTCCCCTCCATCATCGACACTCCGGCCAATCGCGCGAGCATGCCCGACGCAGACTTCGATCGCTGGGCCAAGCCAGCCGACATCGCGGAGACCGTGCTGTTCCTGGCGAGCCCGAGCAACGCGGTCACGACCGGGGCGCTCGTGCCCGTGTATGGGCGCACGGTGTGACCTGCTCCTATCCAGGTGAGTGACGCGGGGCCCGGATACATGGGGCCGAGATTTGGGCTTCGATGCGGGGGCGGGGCGTGGAGAGATGGGCCGCGATTTGGGCTTCGATGGGGGGCGGGGCGTGGAGAGATGGGCCGGAGGACGGGGGCCGCGAAGATGGGTCCCGCGCGACGGCGGTGCCTCCCCATCGACCGTGCTCGGCAGCGCCAATCAGCTGGCTGTTGTCGCGTGGTGCTCGGGGGCCATCGCGACGTGGGGCGCACAGCGCTGCCTGCGCGCGCTCGACGGGGACCCCCCCGCCTGCGTCCCATTTCAGCGGCCCTCGTCCTCCGTGCGAGCATCGTCGGCGCCCCGCTCGAGCGGCCGGCAGCGTCCGCGTCGCGCAGTCAGGGACGCACGCGAATGACGGCACCGCAATACGCGGAGGCCCGGTGTCTCGCCGGGTCGCCCGCGCAATGATCGCTGCACTCGCCGGACGCAAGCTCGAGGCGTGACGCCGTTATCAAGGCATGCGCTCGACCGATACGACGTCCTCGAAGCGAGACCGCCGCTATCGTCGTCGCTCGCGTGCCCTCACTGCGCGCAGCGCCGCCGCCGCGTGCTGCTCGAGCGGGGCGCTGACGATGCCCGCACGGAGGACGAGGGCCGCTGAAATGGGACGCAGGCGGGGGGGTCCCCGTCGAGCGCGCGCAGGCAGCGCTGTGCGCCCCACATCGCGACGGCGCCCGAATGCCACGCCACAACAACCAGCTGATTGGCGCTGCCGAGCACGGTCGATGGGGAGGCACCGCCGTCGCGCGGGACCCATCTTCGCGGCCCCCGTCCTCCGGCCCATCTCTCCACGCCCCGCCCCCGCATCGAAGCCCGTGCTCCCGCAGATCGATATCTGCGCAGTGCAGGATGCCGGAGATATCGTCAGCGAGCGGTGATCAGGTTGGCGAGGCTGCGGCCGTCGATGTCCTGTGGGATGGCCACGCCGAGCAGGGCCGCGAGGGTCGGGGCGACGTCGACGGTGCCGACCGGGCGCTCGTGCAGGCCCGGGCGGATGCCCGCGCCGAAGAACAGCACCGGGACGTGGGTGTCGTAGCCGTAGGGCGAGCCGTGGCTGGTGCCCTGCGGCAAGGCGTCGACCAGGTGCCATTGCTTGAAGCGCAGCAGCACGTCGGGGCTGCGGGCGGCCTGATAGCTGCGCTGATAACGGGTCAGGAACGGGCGGGCCTGGTCGCCGCGGGCTGCGAGGTCGTCGGCGGTGAAGGCGTCGGCGACGAAGTCGAGGCCGCGCAGCGCCGCGGCGACCGCGGTGCGCAGCTCGGTCGGGGCGACGCCGGCCGCGGCGGCCGCGGCCGCGTCGAGCCACACGCCGTCCTCGCCGAGGTGCAGCAGGGCGGCGGCGGGCAGGCGGAGCTTCGTGAGCGCGGCCTCGACGGCGGCGCGGGCCTGGGCGCGGTACACGTCCTCGGTGACGCGGCGGGCGGAGTGGTGGCCGCGCAGCGCGGCCTCCTCGGGCAGCGGGAGGGCGCCGTGGTCGGCGGTGAGGGCGAGGACGTACCTGTCCTTTCCGACATGTTCGTCGAGGTCGGCGAGGAGCTGGCCGACGTAGTCGTCGAGGCGCAGGTAGTAGTCCTCGATCTCGTGGCTGTGCGGGCCGTAGGCGTGGCCGATGAGGTCGCCCGACGAGCAGCTGACGAACAGGATGTCGGGCACGTCGTCGGCCCCGAGGCCCTCGGCCTCGACCATGCGCCGCGCGAACTGCAGCGTCAGCTGGTCGCCGAACGGCGTGTACATCATCGCCCTCGCGAAGTCGGCGCGCGCGGCCGGGGTGCCGTCGTCGAGCAGGTGCGGGAATTCGGTGCGCTTGCCGTCGGCCTCGGTCGCGACGTCGTCGGGGCCCGAGCGCAGGTACGCCGACGGGTCGCGCACGCGCGTCCAGCCGCGCGCGAAGCCCTCGAAGACCGCGCCGCTGGCGTTGAACGCGGCGACCCACGCCGGCGGCGGCGCGCCGTCCTGATACCAGCTCGAGGACAGATATCCGGCGAGCTCGGCGCTGTACCAGAAGGCGCGGTCGGGCCGCTGCCCGCCCATCATCACCGCGGACCGGTCCTTCAGCGCGACGGAGAACACGCGGGCCGCGGGCTCCTGGGCCTTGAGCCAGTCGCCGAGGCCCTGGCGCTGGAGCAGCCGCGGCGAGCGACCGGGCAGCGCGGCCGCGGCCGCGCTCTCGGACGGCAGCACGGGCCGCGCGCCCGGGTCCTCCGCGGCGTAGACGACCTTGCGGCTGTCGCGGTCGTACCACTCGTTGGCGACGATGCCGTGGCGCGCCGGATGACTGCCCGTCGAGATCGACGCGTGCCCCGGGGCGGTGTACGTCAGCGCGTGCTGGACGTGGGCCTCCGTGAACCACGCGCCCTCGCTGCGCAGCCGCGCGAGCCCGCCGCGGTACAGATCTGCGTAGCGCTCGAGGTAGTCGGCGCGCATCTGGTCGACGACGAGCACGACGGCGAGGCGAGGTCGCGTCACCGCCGACGCGGGCGCTGTGCTGGGCTCGCGGACGCAGGCGGCCAGCGCCACGGCGGCCAGCGCGACTCGGAGCGATCTTCGGCGCAGGGGCATGCGGGCGCCAGTGTTAACCTTTTCTTCGGGCCGCGGCGCACGTCTTCACGCCGCGGCGCACGTCTTGCCGCGGCGCACCCGGGCCGCGAGCCCGCGACGTGTGAGCCAGGCCGCGCCCCGGTCCGCGACATGTGAGCCAGGACGCACGTCGGCCGCGAGCGTCGCGTTGACAGCCCCGAGCCCCGCCGCTCACACTCCGGACGAGGAAATGACCATGCGCTCGAACCTCCTGCTCTCCATGCCGCTGGCCGGCCTTCTGCTCGCCGCGGGCTGCAACAATGCCCCCGCGCCCGCCGCCCAGGCCGCCAAGACCCCGGCCGCCGAGCCCGCCACACCGGCCGCCGCCCCCGTCGAGACCAAGCTCGCCGCCGCCGAGCCGGCCAAGGCCGCCGACGCCGAGGAAGAGGGCTGCATCTACAAGGACGCCGAGAAGACCGGCGACGCCGCCAAGCACGACGAGGCCGACTGCCCGCACGGCGGCGGCGGCCACGGTGACGCGGCCGCCCCGGCCACCCCGGGCCACTTCGGCGCCGTGTTCGCCCTGAAGGAGACCCGCCCGCTCGCGCAGGTGCTGGCCGGCGCCAAGGAGTTCAAGGACCCGGTCCAGGTCTCCGGCGAGGTCGACTCGGTGTGCCAGAAGAAGGGCTGCTGGATGGTGGTCAAGGACGGCGAGGTCCAGGCCCGCATCCTGATGAAGGACCACGCGTTCACCGTGCCGATGGACACCAAGGGCAAGCCCGTCGTCGTCGAGGGCACGATCGAGGCGCGGACCTTCAACGAGGCGCAGGTGAAGCACCTCGAGAAGGACGCCGGCCGTGACCCCGGCTCCGTCGCCGGCGAGCGCACCGAGTACGTGCTCACCGCGACGGCGATCGAGCTGAAGAACAGCTGAGCCGCGGACGGGCGCCGCGAGGCGCGAGCGGACGGCGCGGGGCGAGGAGCCCCGCCCGCCGCCAGGCAGGCGCGCCGCGGGCCGGGTCAGCCCGAGGGCGTCCCGACGTTGCTCAGCGCGAACCCGGTCATGTCACTGTAGGTGTACGCCCCGACGAGCCCGGTGAACGCCTGAAACTGCCCGTCGCCCGCGTTGACGCGATACGCGTCGGTCCCCTGCGACACGCCCCACACATAACCAAAAAAGTCGATCGAGATGCCATGCACGTGCTGCGGCAGCGTGTAGTTCTTCTTGATCGCCAGCGTCTCCGTGTCGATCGCCGCGATCCCGCCCGGGAAGCTCTTATAAAGCGTGCCCTTGCCGTCTTCCATGCAGCCGCCGGACTCGCCCGCCTCGCCGACCGTCTGCCACGTCTCGGTCATCGGGTCGAAGCGGGACGCCGCGCTCGCGCAGGTCCACACGTAGCCCTTCGAGTCGACCGTCATGCCGTAGCCGTCGGCGACCATGTCCCACATCTTGAACTGCAGCGTCTGGTAGTCGACAAAGACCAGCTTGCCGACGCCGAGCTGCGAGCCCCAGAAGTTGCCCTGCTTGTCGACCGCGCCGCCGTACAGGCCGTAGCCGTCGGCCTTGACCCCGCCGATCGTGACCGTCGCCTCGATCGCGCCGGTGTCGCCGTCGACGCGGATGATGTCGACCGTGCCCGGCGTGTTCATGCCCGCGGTCCACACCTTCTGGTCGTCGTAGCGGCAGGCGTTCGGGTTGAACGTGCCCTGCGTCCACGCGGCCGGGCGCTGGCTGGCGTAGGCCATCGGCGTGTACCAGGCGATGCACTCCTCCTCGCCCCAGGCCAGGAAGTTGGCGTCGCCCGCGGTCTGCAGGCCCGGCGTCGCGTTGCTCTCGGCGCAGCGCTCGTGGCGGGCGTAGACCTTGGTCAGGCCGCCGTTGCGGTTGGCGACCGCGACGTCGCCGGTGAGGCTGACCGACGTGCGCGACGGGCTGCCGGCCGAGTCCGGGCGCACGATGTAGCGGCCGCGCTCGAGCATCGACACCGTGTCGATCTTGCTGATCGTGCCCTGCGCCGCGTTGGCGATCCAGATGAACGAGAAGTCCGTGTCACCCATGCCCGCGCCGCAGTCGGGCGCCCCGAAGTCCGCGACGTGCAGGTCGAACTTGATCGCGCCGCCGTCCTGCTCGCCGCTGCCGCCGGTCGGCGTGACGTCGCTGTCGCTGCCGCTCGAGGTCGGCGCGGTCAACGTCACGGCCGTGCCGCTGGAGCCGGTCCCGCTGCCCTCCGCCGACGCGCCCGTGCTGTCGCCGCAGCCGAGCGCTGCCATCGCCAACATCGCCAGCGTCACCGCTCCGACCTCGCTCCGCATACCGACCTCCGCCCCCGGCTACCATAGCGGAGGTCGCCGCTCGCCGCACGCGCGGGTCCCCGCGGCGCCGCGGCGAGCAGCACCGATCACCGGGCCCGCGCGATCGCGGGCCGCGGCGAGCGCCCGCGCCCCCTGACCGGCGGGCGCGCCGACCTGGCCGGAGCGCGTGCCGACCGGGTCGGAGGGCCTAGCCGGAGGGCGTGCCCACGTTGCTGAGCGCGAAGCCCGTCATGTCGCTGTAGGTGTACGCGCCGACCAGGCCGGTGAACGTGCTGATCGTGCCGCCGTTGTCGACGTCGACGCGGTACGCCTCGGTGCCCATCGACACGCCCCAGACGTAGCCATAGAAGTCGATGCTGATGCCGTGGGTGTACTGCGGGACCGCGTAGCTGCCCGTGACCGCGAGGGTCTCGGTGTTGACGGCGACGATCGACGGGACGCCGTTGGCGTAGCCGCCGAGGTACAGCGTGCCCTTTCCGTCCTCCATGCAGCCGCCGTTGCCGCCGACCGTCATCGTCACCCACGTCTCGGTCATCGGGTCGAAGCGCGAGGCGTTGCTCGAGCAGGTCCAGACGTAGCCCTTCGAGTCGACCGTCATGCCGTAGCCGCCGGCGACCATCGGCCAGGTCTTGACCGCGAAGGTCTCGCGGTTGATGTTGACGAGGTAGCCTTGGCCGAGCTGCGAGCCCCAGAAGTTGCCCTGCTTGTCGACCGCCGCGCCGTAGATGCCGTAGTAGTCGGCCATGATGCCGCTGACCGTGACGAGCTGCTCGATCGCGCCGTTGTCGCCGTTGACCAGCAGGACGTCGACCGTGCCGTTTTGCAGGTTGTTGCCCGAGGTCCAGGCCTTCTGGTTCTCGTACTTGCAGGTGGCGTTGTTGAAGGTGCCCTGCGTCCACGCGGCCGGGCGCTGGCTGATGTAGGCCATCGGCGTGTGCCACGCGCGGCACTCCTCCTGGTCCCACGGCAGCATGTTGGCGTCGACGGAGGTCTGGATGCCCGGGATGCCGTTGGTGTCCTGACAGTCGTCGACGACCGCGTGGAACTTGGTGAAGCCGCCGTCGCGGCTGGCGGTGACGACGTCGCCGGACAGGTTGACGGAGGTGCGCGACGGGTTGCCGAGGTTGTCCGGGCGCACCCAGTAGCGGCCCTTCTCCTGCAGCGTCTGCGTGTCGATCTTGCTGATCGTGTTCTGGGCGCTGTTGGCGATCCAGATGTACGAGAAGTCGGGGTCGCCGCCGCCCATGCCGCCGCCGCCGCAGCCGATCGGGCCGAAGTCCGGCTGCTTGCCGAGGTCGGACTTGAAGCCGCCGTCGTCGCTGCCGGTGGCGCTGACCGCGGAGTCGTTCGTCGTCGAGTCCCCGGTCGCCTGGCTGTCGCTGTTGCTGACCCCGCTGTCGGTCACGGTCGCCGTGCCCTCGGCGGTCCCGTCGCCGGTCGGCGTGGTGTCGCTCAACGTCGCCGGGGTCATCGTCGCGGTCATCGTCGCGCTGGCGCTGGCGCTGGCCGAGTCTCCGCGTCCGCCACTGTCGCCACAGCCGACCACCGCGGTCGCCAAGATCAAGCTCTTGAGTTCATTACGCATGGCTGCTCTGCCTCCGACCCCGGGGTTGCCCCTGGTCAGTCTGCACCCTACCCTTAAAATTCATGTGCGTACACGGGGGAACGGCGCGTCCCGGCCCCCAGGACACGCCGGCCAACCGGGTCCCGGGGCCTCGCACGGGGTCGCGTGACCGCGATGTGACACGAGGGGATCCCCGCGGAAGCCCGGCCGGACGCCGCTGAGCCGCCGTGACGACCGGACCGTCACTGGACCGCCGCTGGATTATCACTGGATCATGTCCGGCCGTGCCCGCCGCCGGGGCGCGGCCGCTGACCTGGGCCGGACCCCGGGCCCGTGACTTCACTCGGCTCGGGATCGCCCGGGTCCGCGGCGCGCGGGGGCCGGGTCGCACGAATGCTCGCACTCGCCGCGGCGGCGCGCCCCCTGAATTGCACATTCGTCGGCGCCTCGCGCAGTTCGTTTTCAAAGGCACATTGTTCACAATGCGATGTTCTGCTGGCGGGCGCTGCGCAGGATCGCGGCCGTGATCCTCGCCGCGATCCTCGCCGGCGACGCGGGCGCGCACCCGGGAATTCACCGTCCTGGCCGATCTCTCGCGGTCCCTCGCGGCTCGCGCCCCCCGCGCATATTCGCGGGCCTGCGCGTGGAGAGTGCGTACATTCCAATGTGCGACCGTGCTGGGTCGAAGTGCGCACGGTGCTCATATGGCCGCCCGGTCGATTCCCCATACCCTGTCGGCACCCCGCGACCGGCTCGCCGCGCGGACCTGTCCAAACCACAAGATCTCGGAGGAAACATGAGGACGAACGACCGCAGCAACGACCGCGACCAGAACCGCAACAACGGCAGCAACGACCAGGGCCGCTTCTCGGGGCGTGACGACGACGACCGTGGCCTGATGGACCGCGCCAGCGAGGCGATGGACCGCGCCGGAAATGCGGTGCGACAGTGGTTCGGCGGCGACGACGACCGACAGCAGGGCCGCGACGAGCGCAACCAGGACCGCAACTACCGCAGCTACGGCCAGGACGGCGACGAGTCCCGACGCTCGCAGCAGGGCCATCAGGTCGGCTACAGCGGCCAGGGCTATCAGGGCGGCATGGAGAACTACGCCCACGGCAATCAGGGCAGCTATCAGGGCGGCTTCGGCGACCAGCAGGGCCAGGGCAACTACGGCCAGAGCCAGCGCTTCCAGGGCGGTCAGGGCCACGAGAACACCGGCGAGGGCGGGCACCGAAGCACGTCCCAGGGCGCGTTCGGCCAGGGTCAGCACGGCAACTTCGGCCAGGGCAGCCCGGGCTATCAGGGCAGCCAGTCGTGGCGCGGCGGCGACCAGAGCGGCGGCCAGAGCAACTACGGCAACGCGGGCAGCCAGGGCGGGAGCTTCGGCGGCGGCCAGGGCAGCTACGGCGGCGGCAGCCAGCGCGGACAGGGCAGCTACGGCAGCCAGAACCACGGCGGTCAGAGCTACGGCGGCGGCCAGGGCGGCCAGAGCTACGGCGGCAGCCAGGGCGGCCAGAGCTACGGCGGCAGCCAGGGCAACCACGGCGGCCAGGGCAGCTACGGCAGCCAGGGCAACTTCGGCAACCAGGGCAGCTACGGCGGACAGAGCCACAGCGGCAGCCAGGGCGGCTACGGCGGACAGAGCCACAGCGGCAGCCAGGGCGGCTACGGCGGTCAGGGCAGCTTCGGCGGACAGAGCCACAGCGGCAGCCAGGGCGGCTACGGCAGCCAGGGCGGCTACGGCAGCCAGGGCGGCTACGGCGGTCAGGGCAGCTTCGGCGGACAGAGCCACAGCGGCAGCCAGGGCGGCTACGGCAACCAGGGCAGCTTCGGCGGACAGAGCCAGGGTGGCTACGGCAGCCAGGGCGGATACGGCGGCCAGGGCAGCTTCGGCGGCAGCCAGGGCAGCTACGGCGGCCAGAGCCACAGCGGCAGCCAGGGCAGCTACGGCGGCCAGAGCCACAGCGGCAGCCAGGGCGGCTACGGCAGTCAGGGCAGCCAGGGCATGGGCGGTCAGGGCATGGGCCAGGGCGGGCGCAGCTCGGGTCAGCAGCAGAGCCGGGGCCAGCACGCGGGCCGCGGACCGCGGGGCTACAAGCGCTCCGACGAGCGGCTGACCGAGGAGATCAACGAGAAGCTGACGCAGCACCCCGACATCGACGCCGAGGAGATCGAGGTCAAGGTTCAAAACGGCGAGGTCACGCTGACCGGCACCGTCGACGACCGCCAGACCAAGCGCATGATCGAGGATGTCGTCGAGGAAATCTCGGGCGTCACCGAGGTCAACAACCAGATCCGCGTCAGCCGCAGCCGCGGCTCGCAGTCGGGCTCGCAGTCGGGCGCGCAGTCCCAGTCCGGCACGCGCGGCTCGGAGGGTAACTCGGGTTTGTCGAGCGGCTCTGGCAGCCGCGGCCAGAGCAGCGGCAACCTGAGCAGCGGCAGCTCGGGGAGCAGCTCGAGCAGCAGCCCGGCCAGCTCGGCGGGCAGCTCGGGCGGCAACCAGGCCAGCTCGACGGGCAGCTCGGGCAGCTCGACGAGCAGCACCCTCGGCAGCACCCTGGGCAGCAACGCGGGCACGGCGACGGGCACCGGCACGAGCTTCGGCTCGGGCGATCACGGGAGCCAGACCTCGGACAAGTCCGACAACAAGCGCGGCACCAAGCCCGCGTCGTGATGCACGCCGCGGCGGCGCTCATCGCCGCCGCCCTCCGCGGGCTCTTCAAAAATGTCGGCCGTACGCTCCGTGCGGCCCGTGAGCGCCGCGAACAGCAGTGAACGCGACGACGCCGAGCGCCGGAGGTCACCGACCGCCGGCGCTCGCTCGCGACGTCAGCGCCGCGCGCGGGCCCACGCGACGTCGAGGACCGCACGCATGCGCGCGCACGCCTCGCGGCTCGCGTTATAGCCGGCCCCGCCGTAGCGCCGCGCGTCCGCGACGAGCCCGACAGCCTCGAGCCCGGCGGCCCGCGCCAGGAACAGCGAGCGCGGCAGGTGGAAGCGCTGCGTGCAGACGACGACCCGCGCCGCGCCGAGCAGCCTCGCCGCGCGCACCATCGTCGCCCAGGTGCGCAGCCCCGCGGGGTCGGCGAGCACGTCGGGCACGCCGTGGCGAGCGAACCATGCCGTCATCCCGGCGACCTCCGCCGGCCCGCCGGAGACCAGCACGCGGCCCACCTGTCCGGCCCGCAGCAGCGCCAGCGCGGCCGCGAGGCGGTCGGCGAGCATGTCCGACGGCGTGCCGTCGGGGAACACATAGGCGCCGGGCACGATCGCCGCGTCACACGGTCCGACCTCGTCGACATTTTTAAAGAGGTGGCCGTCGCTCGCCGCACCGATCGCCCGGTCGGCCCGCGCCGCCAGCCCCGTCACCGCCCCGAACGCCGCCAGCGCGCGCAGCGGCGCCGCCCGCAGCTTCGCGAGCACGCGCCGCCCGA
>Ga0075163_10009641_pt1 | contig 12665 bp, 9 predicted proteins | sample JI1023141ADNA_FD_71478 | JGI IMG/M metagenome (GOLD analysis project Ga0075163, IMG submission 71478) | Wastewater effluent complex algal communities from Wisconsin, to seasonally profile nutrient transformation and Carbon sequestration -... | ecosystem: Engineered > WWTP > Effluent > Algae...
CCCAGGTGCTCGAAGGCGTCCCGGATATACCCGGTCGGGCTGACGATGCACAGGTTGATGGTGCCACCGTCGGAGGTCAGGTAGTTGCCCAGGAACGGGTTGACCGTCGGGCCAACGGAATTGGGCATCACCGAGCGCATGGTCTCGCCGGTCTCCATGCCCTGGGTGACGCTGGCGCCGGCCGCCCACCATGCCGTGCTCAGCAGGGAGACATCGATCTCGGAGGGCTCGCCGGTGCGCTCGCGGTGGAACAGCGCCGCGGCGATGCCACCGGCGATGTTCATCCCGCCGATCGAGTCACCGAAGGCCGGGATGCCCTGCGAGAGAGCGCCGCCGAGTTCTTCGGGGGTCAGTGCGTGCCCGACACCGCTGCGGGTCCAGAACGCGGTGCCGTCGAAGCCGCCGGTGTCGCGTTCGGCACCCTTGTCGCCGTAGGCGCTGCCACGGGCGTAGATGATGTTCGGGTTGACCGCCCGGATGTGCTCGATGTCGAATTTGTTCTTCTGCCGCTGGGCAGGCAGATAGTTGGTCAGGAACACGTCGGCGGTCTTGGCGATCTCGTAGAGCACCTCCTGGCCGCCCGGGGTGGAGACGTCGACGCCGACGCTGCGTTTACCGCGGTTGGGGTGCTCGATGAGGGGATGGCGGTTCGGGTCGAGCGCGAACCCGCCCACGTTGATGAACCCGCGCTGGGTGTCGCCGCGCACCGGATGTTCGACCTTGATGACATCGGCACCCCAGTCGGCGAGGATGGCGCCGGCGGCGGGGACGAAGGTGAACTGTGCGACCTCCAGGACGCGCACGCCCTCCATAACCTTGCTCATACCGCCGACCGTACCGTATCGACGACGGTAGATATCGGCGCGCTTCGGGAAGACTTGAGCCGACGGCAGACGATGCACCTACCGAAGGGAGAACGTGAATATGACCATCGGCATCATCATCGGATCGATACGGGAGGGCCGCGTGGGCGCCTCCGTCGCGCAGTGGGTCGCCGAGCGGGCGGCACGCCGGGACGCCACCGAATTCGAGGTCATCGACCTCAAGGAGTTCGACGTCCCACTGCTGACCGCGCCGGTACCACCCGCCGCGGCGAACCGTGACTACGACTCGGAGAACGTACGGCGGTGGAGCCGGGCGATCGATGCCTGCGAGGGATTCGTCTTCGTCACCCCCGAGTACAACCACGGTGTGCCCGGTGCGCTGAAGAACGCGGTCGACAGTCTGGGACCCGAATGGACCGGCAAGGCGGTCGGGTTCGTGTCCTACGGGGCGGACGGCGGTGTGCGCGCCGTGGAGCAGTGGCGCCAGATCGTGGCGAACTTTCAGATGTTCGATGTCCGGGCCCAGGTCGCGCTGTCCCTGTTCCAGGAGTTCGGCGCGGACGGATTCACCCCGCAGGAGCGTCGCGCGGGTGAACTCGACACGCTGCTGGATCAGCTGGTCAGTCTGACCGCACGCCTCGGTATATCCCCCGCTTGACGATCCACGGCTGCAGGACGTTGCGCACCGACCAGGCCGGGAACCGGATCGCCTGGCCGGACGGCGCGAACACCTCCAGGCCGTCGGCCTGGGCGCCGAGCACCGATCCCCAGCGCGCCTTCGGCGGTCGGTAGGCACGCAGCGGCTTGCCCGCGGCGTAGGCCGCGATATTGCGGGCGAGCAGACCGTCGGCGCGGCTGCGTGCCGAGGCGCGCAGCGGATCGGTGGCCGCGACATCGCCTATCGCGAAGATCTCCGGGTGGCCCGGGCTCTGCAACTGCGGGGTGACCCGGACGAATCCGCCGGCGTCGAGCAGCTCGGCGGGCAGCCAGCCGGTGTTCGGGCTGACCCGGCCGATCGCCCACAGCACCGCGTCGGCGGTGACCGCGGGCTGCCCGGTGCTCCAGTGCACCGGTTCGCCGGTGATCTCGTCATGGTGCTCGGGGATGACGGCACGGTGCCCAGGATGGAGCGCCACTCCGGATGCGGTGAGCCGCGATTCGATCCGCTGCCACACGCGGCGATGGTGCTGGGGCAGCGCATGATCGCCGGGGTAGTACAGACCGATCTGCGCGGCGGGCAGCGCGATCGCGAGGTTGGCGGCCGCGCTCACGGCCGCGGCCCCTCCCCCGATGACCGCGATCGACGTCGCAGCGGCCAGCCGCCGGTGCACCGCCTGCAGGTCCGCGTCGATCTCGGCGGCGGACTGCAGGTGCGGCCGGCGCCAGAATCCGTTCGTGACGCCGGTGGAGATGACCAGGATGTCGTAGGGCACCTGCTCGACGGCGCCGGCACGGTCGACAGCGACGGTCCGGGCGGCCATGTCGAGTCCGGTCAGGGTGCCGTGCACGGTGTGCACCCGGTCCAGTCCGCGGAAGCGGTCGAAGCCGGTCCAATAGTCACGGGCCCACTCGTGCGGACGGGCCACCCGCACCCCGAGTTCCTGCCCACTGAGTAGTCCGGGCTTGGCCGAGATTCCGGTGACCTGGAAACGCTTCGCCAACTTGAGCGCCGTGAGCACCCCGGTGTCGCCGAGCCCGGCGATGACAACACGTTGCATAGCTCTCTTTCTATACGCCGAAACAGCATTCCAGAGGGCAAACAGCGAGTGGACACCTTCTGGAATGCTGTTTCGGCGGGGCGTCGCTAGCTGATCGCCGCGATCGCCTTGTATATGCGCTGTTCACTGACCGGCCGCGGGGTGCCCAACTGCTGAGCCCACAGGCTGACTCGCAATTCCTCGATCTGCCAACCGATATCGACGATATCGGTTCCGGCCGCACGGGCCGGGGACAGCGCGCGCCGCAAATCGTCATAGGCGTCCTCGACGGCGTGCACCCGGTCCATCCGCTCCCGGTCTGCGCCGAGCGCATGCGGTAGCCGCTCCAGCCGGCGCCCGATCGCCATCAGGTAGCGGGTCAGATCCGCCAGCCGGGTGGCGCCGGTGGCGGTGACGAATCCCTTGGCCAGCAACCGATCCAGCTGGCCACGAATATCGGCGATGGCCTCGGCGTGCGCCGGCGGCGGACGGTCCGGTATCCCGACCTGCGCCTCGTGCGCCGCGGCCAGGACCTTGGCCACGCGGGCGGCGATATCGGCGGTCGTCGCGGCCAGACCGCCGGTCACCCGCACCGCGAGAGCATCGAAATCCGCTTTGGTCCACACGATATCGCGGGAGAGTGCATCGACAGCGGCATCGGCGCAATCCTCCAGCAGAGCGGCCAGCGTGCCGTCGGGGTTCGCGTTCAACACGAGCCGGGTCCGGGTGTCCAGTCCGCGCTCCACCGCCTTGACCGGCGAGGGTGCCGTCAACCGCAGCAGCCGGCGCATGCCGGGTTTCATCGCCGCGGACTGTTCGGCAGCGGTGGCGAACACCCGCACGTCCACCGTGGCCCCGGCGGCGACGAAGGCCGGGAATCCGCGCACCGTGTGCGCACCGCTGCGCTGTTCGATGGTGCGCGGCAGCTCGGTCAGATCGGCGGGCCAGGATGTCAGACCGGTGCGCTGCCACTTACCGGCGACCGCGTCGGCGACGGCGCGCTGCACCGGCGCGGCCAGCCGGTCCTGCAGCCCGGCAAGGTCTTTGCCACGGGCCATCTCGGTTCCGTCGGTCGTCTCGACGGCGAAGGTGACCCGCAGGTGGTCGGGAACCTTGCTCAGATCGAATGCCTCCACCGGCACCACCACACCGCTGCGCCTGCGCAACTCCCGCTGGATCTCGGTCAGCAGAGATCCGCTGCCCGGGTTCAGGTCGTCGAGGATGGCGCGCGCGGTATCCGGCGCAGGCACGAAGTTGCGGCGCAGCTCTTTCGGCAGCGACTTGATCAGTGCCGTCACCAGTTCCTCCCGCAGGGCGGGCACCTGCCAGGCGAAGCCGTCGCCGCCGATGCGCGTGAGCACCTCGACCGGGATGTGCACCGTCACACCGTCATCGGCGGCGCCCGGCTCGAACCGGTAGGTCAGCGGCAGCGCCAAATCCTCGGTGCGCCACGTGTCGGGATGCTCGTCGCCGGCATCCGAGCGCAGTAGTTCGGTGCGGGTGAACGTCAGCAGGTCGGGGGTCTTGTGCCGCTGCTTCTTCCACCAGACGTCGAAGTGCCTGGCCGACACCGCCTCCGGCGGGATGCGGGCGTCGTACAGGGCGAACAGCTCCTCGTCGCCAATCAGCAGATCACGCCGGCGGGCCCGCTCCTCCATCTCCTCGAGCTCGGCGCGCAACCGGGCGTTATCGGCGAAGAAGTGGTGCCGGGTCTGCCAGTCCCCTTCGACCAGCGCGTGCCGGATGAACAGGTCGCGCGCCACCTCCGGGTCGATCTGTCCGTAGTTGACGGTCCGGCGCGGCACCAGCGGCAGCCCGTAGAGCGTCACCCGTTCGAAGGCCAGCACCGCGCCGCGCTGCGCATTCCAGTGCGGCTCACTGTACGTGCGCTGAACCAGGTGACCGGCCATCCGTTCGACGGACTCCGGGTCGATGCGGGCGGCGGTACGGCCGAACAGCCGGCTGGTCTCCACCAGATCGGCCACCACGATCCAGCGCGGCGGCTTCTTGGACAGCACCGAACCCGGGGCCAACACGAACTTGGTGTTGCGCGCACCCGTGTAGTCACGGGAATCCCCTTCCCGCAGTCCGATATGGGACAGCAGGCCGGCCGCCAACGCGGCATGCACGCGCGCCGGGTCGGCGTCGTCGCCCGATTCCCGGATCCCCAGGTCACCGGCGATGCTGCGCAGCTGGCCGGTCAGGTCCTGCCACTCCCGAATCCGCAGGTAGTGCAGGAACTCATCCCGGCACATCCGGCGAAAGGCGCTGCCGGAACGCTCTTTGCGCTGCTCGCGCAGATAGCGCCACAGGTTCAGGTAGGAGATGAAATCCGAGTGCTCGTCGGCGAACCGCGCATGCTTCTGCCGGGCGGCCTCTTCGCGGTCCACCGGGCGTTCGCGCGGGTCCGGGATGGACAGGGCCGCTGCGAGCACCAGTACCTCGCGTACGCAGTTCTCGCTTTCGGCGGCCAGGATCATCCGGCCGATGCGCGGGTCCAGCGGCAGCCGGGCCAGCCGCCGGCCCACCTCGGTCAGGGCACCTCCTCCGGCAGCGGTGTCGAAGGCCCCGAGTTCCTGCAACAGCTGCACGCCGTCGCGGATACTGCGCGCGTCGGGCGAGTCCAGAAACGGAAAGTCCTCGATGGCAACGAGTTTCAGTGCCGCCATCTGCAGGATCACCGCGGCGAGGTTGGTGCGCAGGATCTCTGGATCGGTGTAGCGGGGCCGGGACTCGAAGTCCTGCTCCGAGTACAGCCGGATGCAGATACCGGGGGCGGTGCGACCCGACCGCCCGGCCCGTTGCGCGGCCGAGGCCTGCGAGATCGGTTCGATGGGCAGTCGCTGCACCTTGGTGCGCCGGCTGTACCGGGAGATGCGCGCGGTGCCCGGGTCCACCACGTACCGGATGCCCGGGACCGTCAACGAGGTCTCGGCGACGTTGGTGGCCAACACGATTCGCCTGCGCGAGGTGCTGGGCATGAATACCTTCTGCTGTTCGGCGGTGGACAGCCGGGCGTAGAGCGGGAGCACCTCGGTGCCCTGATCCACCAGGGAGCGCAGCGCCTCCGCGGTGTCGCGGATCTCGCGTTCCCCGGACAGGAACACCAGCACATCGCCGGAGGGTTCGGCCTCCAATTCGCCGATCGCGTCGACGATGGCCTCGGTCGGATCGCGGACCTCGGTGCGCACGATCTCGTGATCGGGGTCGTCGGGATCCTCGTCATCGGAGGCAGCGACCGGCACTTCCAGCGGCCGGTACCGGATCTCCACCGGATATGTCCGCCCCGACACCTCCACGATGGGGGCACCGCCGAAGTGTTCGGCGAACCGCTCGGGCTCGATGGTCGCCGAGGTGACGATCACCTTGAGGTCGGGCCGGCGGGGCAGCAACTCACGCAGATAGCCGAGCAGGAAGTCGATGTTGAGGCTGCGCTCGTGCGCCTCATCGAGGATCAGGGTGTCGTAGCGCAGCAGCCGGCGGTCGCGTTGGATCTCGGCGAGCAGGATGCCGTCGGTCATCAGTTTGATCAGCGTCGAGTCGCTGGCCTGATCGGTGAACCGCACGGTGTAGCCGACGGTGGCACCGAGCGGGGTGCCGAGTTCGTCGGCGATGCGCTGGGCCACGGTGCGCGCCGCCAGCCGGCGCGGCTGGGTGTGCCCGATGGTGCCGCGGATCCCCCGGCCCAGTTCCAGGCAGATCTTGGGTAGCTGGGTGGTCTTACCCGAGCCGGTGGCCCCGGCGACGATCACCACCTGATTGTTGGTGATGGCGTCGGCCAACTCGGCGCGGCTGTCGGTGACCGGCAGGTCGGGGTAGCTGATCTCGGGGACGGCGGCCTGGCGGGTGAGTACCAGCGCCTCGGCGGTGGCGAACTGCTCGATCAGCGAACCCGGCGGATCGCCGCGCAGTCCCTTGAGCCGGCGGCCGAGCCGGGACGCATCACGGTAGGTCAGGCCGTCCAGACGGGCATGGAGCTCACGGACGGACATTTACCCAAGGATAGGCGGTTGACCGCCACCCTCGTCCGGGTGCACGCTCGAGGTCTGGGAGGTGTCCATGAACGACTACTTCGGCACCATGCTTCGCGACTGCCTCGACGTCGGGAGCCGCTCCAGCCCGCAGATCGCCCGTTCGGACTTCCCGGCACTGCTCACCGATGATGTGCGGCTGCACGTCGTCGCGGGCCGGGTGGCGGCGGCGGAATGGGCACACGCCGAGGCGCACGCCCCGGTGATCGTCACCGCCACCCATATCGTGGCCACCGAGCACGGCCTGCTCTACGCGGCGGTGGTGGCGACCCCACACGGAGACCCCTGGCATTACCTCGCGGTGCCCCGGTCGCTGTTCGATCGGGTCGCCGACCGGGTGCACGACGGGCCGCCGGCGGGTGGCTCGGTCGCCGCGGTGGACTGCCGGCTGAACCACGATCTGACCTCGATGTGGCAGTTCGAGTCGGCCTTGCGCCGGATGCTCGACGACTATCCTGCGTTCGAGCTGGAACTCTCCGGCGTCCAGTAGTCGAGCATCGCGGCGAAGGTGTCGAACGCGGGCCGGGAGGGCCCGTAGGCGGCCTCGAAGTGCACGCTCAGCGGGAAGCCGAGCTCACCGACCCCGTCGATCACCCGCTTGTACAGGTCGAGCATCTCGCGGCGTTTGGCGTCGGGATCCAGCGGCGCCAATCTGCTGACGAATTCCTGCTCGGCCGCGACGGCCGCATTGCCGGGGTCCTGGATCAGCCAGTTGATCAGCCCGACCTGGGACTCCATCTTGGGCACGAATCCGAAGGACAGCAGGATCTCCGGACGGTGCTCGGTGGTGTCCGCGAATTCGGAGAGGAAGCCGACGATGGCATCGGAGTACAGCAGCTGGGTCATGCCGTAGGTGGCGCCCTGGTCGCATTTGAAGTTGAAGCGGCCCTGCTCACCGTCCCGGGTGGGAATCAGGATGACCCCGCGGTTGGGGACCAGTGCCTCGAAGACGGACAAGGCGTCGGTGGGGGCCACCCCGCCGCCCTCGCCGTCCTGCAACGTGCGCGGCACCCCGACGAAGGCGATACCGTCGAAGTTCGCCGCGTTCAGTGCGGTGAGCCTGGTGCGCAGGGCCGGCTCGTCCAGAAACGACGTGACCTGGGTGCACAGCCCGCGGGAGCCGGGAAGTTCGGGGCGGATCAGCGACCAGTACTCCAAGACATCCATCTTGGGCTTCATCTCGATGGGACGATCATCGTCCTCGTCGATCATCCCGGGGATCATGATGTGGCCGATATCGACGCCCGTCTGCTGCGACAACGTGCGGACCTTGATCGCCTCATCGATGGCGTACTGCGCCCCCCGCTCCACATTCGGTGGGACGAGTTCGAGCGCGACGGTGTTGAGCGGCACGAACGACACCTTATTGACTCTCGCCGCGTGGTAAACCTCGGGCATGGCTGAACGCGTCACATTTCCCAGCGCAACCGGTCCCGCGCTGGCCGGTCTGATCGACCTCCCCGAGGGCCCGGTGCGTGGTTGGGGCGTCTTCTCGCACGGCTTCACCCTCGGCAAGGACTCGCCGGCCGCGGCGCGCATCTGCAAGCAGCTCGCCGCCGACGGGATCGGCATGCTGCGTTTCGACGCGCTCGGCCTCGGCGGCTCCGAGGGCGACTGGGGTGACGGGTCGTTCACCTGCAAGGTCAACGATGTGATCGCCGCCTGCCAGTTCATGACCGCCCGCGGTACTCCCGCCGACCTGCTGGTGGGCCACTCGTGGGGCGGCGCGGCGGTGCTGGCCTGCGCGCGGGACTGCGCCGGGGTGCGCGCGGTGGTGACGGTGGGCGCACCGTTCGATCCGACCCATGTCGAGCACCAGTACGACGCCTGCCTGGATCAGGTGTTCGCCGAGGGCAGCGGGCAGTGGATGGTGGGCGGCCGGACCCTGACGCTCAAGCGAGCGTTCGTCGAGGACGTGCGGCGCGCCAAGCTGGACGACAAGATCAAGGGCCTCCGGCTTCCACTGTTGATCCTGCATTCGCCGACGGACAACACCGTGGGCATCGAGAACGCCAGCGAGATCTTCCGGACCGCGCGGCATCCGCGCAGTTTCGTCTCACTGGAGGGTTCGGAGCATCTGCTGACCGGGCCCGGTCAGGCCAAACGCGCCGGCCGCATCATCGGGGCATGGGCGGACGCCTACCTGCGCTGATCATCTCGTCGCGGGGCACCACCTTGACCCGGTCGCGGCCCTGCTCGGCGCCGAGGGCGACCTCGTGCGCGTCCAGGCGTTCCCACTCGGCCCAGGTGGTGTAGTCCACCCCGCTGCCCGCCAGGTGCGCCAGGATGGCGTCCGGGTCGCCGACCTCCGGTCCGGGGATAGCGGGCAGGTCGGCCAGCAGGCTGGCGATCGTCTCGGCCGCATCGGATTTGGTGTGCCCGATCAATCCGATCGGACCGCGCTTGACCCATCCGGTGACGTAGGTGGCCTCGATCACCGTCCAGTCCGAGTCCAGCACCCGGCCTGCGTCGTTGGGCACCACTGCGGCGTGGTGGTCGAACGGCAGGTCGGCCAGGTGCGAGGACTGGTATCCGACCGCACGGTAGACGGCCTGCACCGGCCAGTCGGTGAATTCCCCTGTCCCCCTGACATTCCCGTCACCCATCAGCTCGGTACGTTCGGTGCGCAACCCCGCGACGGCATCGGTGCCGAGCACGGCGACCGGCGACTGGCACAGGTGGATGTGGATTCGGTGCGCCGCGCCGGTGGGCTCGCGGTCCATGTACTTCATCATGGTGTCGACGACGAGCTTGATCGACTTGGTCGAGTTGATGGCCTTCTGGCTGGCCTCATCGATCTCGAAACCTTCCGGATGCACGATGACGTCCACGCTCGGGGAGTGCGACAGCTCCCGGAACTCCATGGGCGAGAACTTGATCTGGGCCGGGCCCCGCCGGGCGAAGACGTGGATGTCGGTCGCCTTGTTCAACGCCAGCCCGCGGTAGACGTTGCCGGCGATCTCGGTGCCGAGTTGCTCATCGGCGGGTTTGGCCAGCATCCGGGCGATGTCGAGGGCGACGTTGCCCGCGCCGAGCACGGCGACGTCGCGGGCTTCCAGCGGCCAGCTGCGCGGCGCATCGGGATGTCCGTCGTACCAGGACACAAAGTCCGCGGCACCGTAGCTGCCGGGTAGGTCGATCCCGGGGATGTCCAGTGGCCGGTCGCGGCGCGCACCGGTGGAGAAGATCACGGCGTCGTAGTGGCGGCGCAGCTCGGCCAGCGTGAGGTCGGTGCCGTAGTGCACGTTGCCGATGAACCTGATCTCGGGACGGGACAACACCCGGCGCAACGCCTTGATGATCTCCTTGATCCGCGGATGGTCCGGCGCGACACCGTAGCGGACCAGCCCGTACGGCGCCGGCAGCCGATCGAACAGATCAACTCTGGCGGCCTCGTACTCGCTGGTCAGGATGTCCGAGGCATAGATGCCGGCGGGACCGGCCCCGATGACCGCAACCCGGATCTTTCGCATGAGAACCTCACTCCAACCGTAGGTAAGGTGACCCTAACTTGGTACGCGGGTGCCGCAAGACTTTCCCTCAGAGATCCCGATCACACGGGTAACGTGGACTCGTGAACGCCATGCCCGCGGCCTTCATCGGCCATGGCAGCCCGATGAATGCGATCGACGACAACCGCTATACCGCGGCGTGGCGCGCGTTCGGACGGTCGGCGCCACGGCCACGCGCCATTCTGGTGATCAGTGCGCACTGGTACATCAACGCCACCGCCGTCACCGCGATGACGCTGCCGCGCACCATCCACGACTTCTACGGCTTCCCGTCGGAGTTGTACGAGATCGACTATCCCGCACCGGGTCTACCGGAGCTCGTCGATGAGATCGCCGAGATCGTGGCGCCGACATGGGTCGGCGCCGACCGGGACAGCTGGGGTATCGACCACGGCGCATGGTCGGTGTTGGTGCACGCCTTCCCCGACGCCGACATTCCGGTGGTGCAGCTGTCCATCAACGCCGAGCAGACCCTGGACTACCACCTCGAGCTGGGCGCCCGGCTGGCGCCGCTTCGGCAACGCGGCATCCTGGTGCTCGGCAGCGGCAATATCGTGCACAATCTGCGCACCATGTCCGCGGAACGCCCCGACCGCGGCTTCGACTGGGCCACCCGATTCGACGATGCGGCGCGCGAGCTGCTCACCTCCGCGCCGGCCGACGTGCTCAAGCTGCGCGAACACCCCGACTTCGGTCTCGCCGTGCCGACCGCCGACCATTTCATCCCGCTGCTGTACGTCGCCGGACTGGCCGCGGACCGCCCCGCCGACGTACTGGTGCAGGGCTACACCTACGGATCGCTGTCGATGACGTCCTACACGCTCTGATCGCGGATCGCGCGGACCGCGGGCGCCGTCGACCCCGGCAACAACGAGCGCGGGTCGCTCGGCCTGCACACGTCCACCACCACGCCGTCGGCGAAGCGGTAGGGCTGGGCGGCGATCAGCCCGACGAGTTGTCGACGCAGCCGTGACACCTCGGCGCGCACGGTGACCACCCGGGAACGGTCGCCGTACAGATCGGCGGCCAGTTCCGGTGCACTGCGGCCCTCGGGGTGGGTGGCGAGCACCAGCAGGATCTCGGCGTGCCGCGGCGAGATGTCGCGCCGCCACGTGCCCGACTGCCCCGTCATGGACAGGCTCGGTGCACTGTGGGTGCGCAGATCCAGCGTCGCGCGCCCCACCGGGCCGTCGGCGGACATCTCCTCGACCGGGCGTACCAGCCAGCCACCCGACAGCGGCTCCAGCTCGCAGGCACCGAGCGCGGGAATCCATGCACGCCCGGAATTGACGTTCTGCGGCAACAGGATTCGGTTGTGCGGCGGCAGTGAATCCACCGCGGCCACCCACCCTTCGGGGTCGACCGCCAACGCCGGCGAACCCATCCGCGCCAGCATCGGCGCGGCCACTGCCCGCAACTGATTCAGCATGCGTTCGTGGGCCTCCCGCAGCCGGGATTCCGCCAGTCGGGCGACCAGATCCACCAGGGCGATGGTGGTGGGGTGCACCGTCGAGGCCGGCCCGGACACGTCGACGGCGCCGATGACGTGCCCGGTGCGTGGATCCCTGATCGGGGCACCCGCGCACGTCCAGGTGTGATGACTGCGCAGGAAATGCTCGGCGGAGAAGATCTGCACCGCACGCCGGGACACCAGGGCGGTGCCGATGGCATTGGTCCCCACGGCGGGCTCACCCCAGTTCGCGCCCTCCACAAAACCCAACCGGTCGGCCTGCGAAAGCACCCTGGGGGTACCGGAACGCCACAGCACCCGCCCCCGCGCATCGGCCACCACCAAGATGTTGCTGCCATCGGCGATCACCGACTCCAGGCCACGCGAGATGTCTTCGAGCACCGCGGTCAGGCCGGAGGACTGCCGCAGCAGATCCAGCCCGCTGCGGTCCACATCCGGCGGCTCGTGATGCTCCGGGTCGATCCCACTGCCCAGCAGCCGATTCCACGAGTCGGCGATCACCGGGCGCGGTCTCGCCGGGGCGCGGGAGCCGGCCATCGTGGCGTCATACACCTCGGACAGCAACATGGCGTATCGACGCGGGTCCTCACCGACGGCGACCGCGGGCTCGGGGATCGAGGAGCCGGCCATTGCCTCGATTGTGCTCCCCGTCACACGTGCTGTCACGTGCGGGTCACCGGTACACCATGCCCCCGTCGATCAGGCCCGCCTGTCCCGTCATGTAGTCCGCACCCGGACCCGCCAGGTAGGCGACGAACCCGGCTACATCCTCCGGCGTCTCCGGCCTGCCCAGTGCGATGGTCGAGGAGAACTTCTCGAACGTCTCCCCTTCGGCCGCACCGGTCAGTTCGGCGAACCGCTTGTCGATCTCGACCCACATGTCGGTGCCGACGACACCCGGGCAGTACGCATTCACGGTGATGCCGTCCGCGGCGTGCTCCTTGGCCGCCGCCTGGGTCAGCGCGCGGACCGCGAACTTGGTGGCACTGTATGGGCCCAGCATCGCGAACCCCTCGTGCCCAGCGATGGAGGAGGCGTTGATGATCTTGCCACGGGTCCCCAGCTGCCGGAACTTGGCAACCGCGGCCTGGATGCCCCACAGCACACCGTCGACGTTGACGGCCCACAGT
>Ga0075163_10009642_pt1 | contig 12665 bp, 9 predicted proteins | sample JI1023141ADNA_FD_71478 | JGI IMG/M metagenome (GOLD analysis project Ga0075163, IMG submission 71478) | Wastewater effluent complex algal communities from Wisconsin, to seasonally profile nutrient transformation and Carbon sequestration -... | ecosystem: Engineered > WWTP > Effluent > Algae...
GGTAGTCCTCGACGGCCCGTCGCCGCGCCGTGATGCTGTCGCGCAAGAGTGCTTCGGCGTTGGGATCCCGCTCGCGAACGAGCACGTTGCCGAGCGTCTCCTGCACTTCGGCGAGGTGGACGGATGGCGGTGGCCAGGTGCCTTTTGCCGCGAGTCCCTGTGCCAGAGGCATGGCCTCTTCGAGCACGGCGCGCGCACGCAGCGCTTCGGTGGAAAACCTGGGCACGGCCGATGCCGCCGCATAGTCCGCTTCCGCGTAGAGGGCCAGGGCTTCGGCGAGCAGTTCTTCGAGCAGGTCGTCGGGACCGCTGGTCATGACGGGGATCAATACCCGCCGCACGGGGCTTTGCGAAGCGGCTGCGTGCAAGGGGGCAAGTGGCAAGTGGGGCCGCAGAGGGGTCGATTCGACGCGAGCCTTGTCGTCTTGGTCGTCTTGCCTGGGCCATTGCCTGATTCGGGAATGCCTGAGAAAGTGGGCGGGTGGAAGCGTTTATTGCCTTCATACCCTTGTCGAACTGGCTGCGTGGCTTTGAGCGCTATGCAAATTGCTACTCCAAGGTGCGCATTGCGGAATCGAGGTTTCCCGATGCGTTCTACATGCTGCGTGAGGATGAGCCGTGGGCTCCTGGCCTTGAGAAGGCGCAGCGATTGGTTCGCAAGCTCGGGCGCCGACGAGATCGTGTGGTCGCATTGCGCGCGGTCTTGCCCGTTGGCGCGGGGGGGATGCAGCGCAACGAGGCAACGGGCACGGGCATTGGTTGGCGATGGCCCGCCCCAGAAGTGCCACTCCATGGAGTGGCATGGGTCAATGAGGGCGGTGGGCTTATGCCGGCGCGTCACGAAGAGCTGACTGCCGAGGCCTTTCAGCTCGAGGATTGCGGCTTGCTTGCGTGGCATGACTGTCAGCCGCGGAGCTTCTCGGTGCTGCCGGTGGCAAGAGCCTGTCAAGCCAGGTGTGCGTTCTGCTTCTCGAAGGCGAGTGTTTCGGATCTTGCGCGGCAGCCAGGTGCGACGCTGGAGCAATACCTGGCTTGGGCAGACGCGGCAAAGGAGAGGGGTGCCCAACGCGCGGTGATCACCGGCGGGGGGGAGCCGACCTTGTTACCTCACCTGGCATTGCGTGAGTTGGTGAGTGGGCTGGCGGCGCGCTTCGCGAAGACACTGTTGATTACCAACGGAGCCAGGATTGAGCGTGAGGCTCTACGCTCCCTTCGCGAGGCTGGTCTCACGACGCTTGCGATCAGTCGGCACGGGGTCACGAGTGCGGACGATTCGCGGCTGATGGGGATCAGAGTCGACTCTGCGGGACTTGCTGAGGAGTCCGTAGCTGCTGGGCTCCGCACGCGGGCGATCTGCGTTCTGCAGCGCGGCGGCGTGGATGACGAAACGAAGGTGTGTGCTTATCTCGCCCGCTCGGCGCGCGATGGCTTCCACGAAGTGTGTTTCAAGGAATTATATATCGCAAGCCTCTCGGAGAACCCATGGGCTGCGAGCGCGGTGAATCAGTATTGTGAAGCGAACCAGGTTTCGCTGCGAGTGGCAATCGAAGCGTTGGTGGCGCTGGGCTTCCAGAAGACAGGCGAGTTGCCGTGGGGGTGTCCGGTGTTCGAAGGTGAGGTGGGTGGATGCCGAATGACGGCTGCCGCGTACACCGAACCCTCGGTAGGTTGGGAGCGAACCCACGGAGTTGTGCGTTCCTGGAATGTGATGTCGGACGGGACATGCTTCGCTTCGCTGGAAGATCCGCGATCAAAGCTAGCCGGTGTCCGTAGTTGAATAGATGAGACTCCTTGAATGAACTACGAGACGTTCCTGCTGCATCGGGATCAAATGCGAGTTGTCAGACCAGACTTGCTGGATCTGTCCGAGCTCAACGTGTATCGCAGCCTCTCCTTCCCGCCGATTGCGCCAAGCACTCAGGCGGAAGCGCCGTACCGTTGTCATTTCGCTGAGCGATTTCTGTCCCACCTGGGATTGTCGCAAACCCTAAAGGCCCGTGCGCAGGTGAGCCACGGTGTACGGAGGTCATTGCGTGCTCTCTTCGGGTTTCTCGCCGGCCGCCAAGCGCGAGTGGGGATCCCCGATGACGTATACCCGGTCTACTTGCAGTTGGCCGCCGAGGCGGGCATGAGCGTGGTGCCCTTCGCGTCACGACTTGGCCTGCCGGCGCTGGGTTCCTTGGATGCTCTGTTGCTATGTGAGCCGCTCAAACCATGGGGCACGTCTCTCACGGAAGACGAGGCGGACGAGCTCACTTCCTGGGTCCGCGCTGATCCTCGGCGTTGCCTGATGCTGGACTCAGCTTATGCGACGCCGCCGACACCCGTGGCGCTACGATTGCTCGAGGCCGATGTAGCCATTGTGCTGGTCTCGCTCTCGAAGGCTTGGTTGCTTCCCGACCACGGTGGTTTGTGCATCGTTCCGACGAACCTCAAGGTGGATGTTCGACCAGTCTTTGCTGAGCTGCCGAAGGATGAGTCGAAGATCCGTACTGCCTACGCTGCGCTGACCGAGTGCCAGCACCGCCCGACGGAGGTTGCCCTCCATCTGGCGGTGCGAGCGCGTCGGCTGGACGCTATTACCGAGAGTCTTCCCTCGTTGAAGGCGACACGTTGTGTAAGTTACTTTGCCACTTGCCGTCTCTCGCTGGAAGAGCTCCTAGCCATGGGAGTGTTGGCTGCTCCGTCGAGCGTCTTTGGAGGGCCTTGTGATATCAGCATTCTCTCGAGTCTTCGTCCATGTGGCGTTCCTCGCCCTGCCCCATGACCTAAGTAGCCACGCGCATATTAGGTATGGAGGGTGGTAAGCAGCGCTGTGTCCGTCAGGACCCGCGTTGGCCAGCCGTGATAGCTCCAATCCGGCGAAGTGAGGATTGTCTGGCAGGTGGCTAGCATCGCCTCAAAACTCTTGTGCAGGGTCTCGGCATACTCCATCGGCGGCAGTTCTGAGCAATCGTCCATCCACCAGTAGATCTGAGAGCGCAACTCCGAAAGCGGTGGGTCGAGGGGGATATCTGCCTCTGCGGGCCTGCCGATTCTCGTCAACGCCCAGCAGGCAGAGCGGACATCCGGAGCCTTGATCAGCCCTTCGACGATCAGATATGCAAGCCAATCCAGCGTCATCTTCATCGCGGACGCAAGACTTGTGCTGGGCAGTCCGAGTGCCTGTTCCGTTGGTTGGAGGGCGGCTCGCGGGTCTTCGGTGTCGTCGAGAAGGTCTGCCAGGAGGCGTGCCGGGATCTCCTGCCAGTGTCGATCGACCATGCGATCGGCGACCAGTGGGGCGGCGAGGATGTCGCTCTTCAGCAGGGCCATGTCCAGACGCGCTGCGAGGACCTTGTCAGTGGGAGTTTGCATCGTTGTCTTCCCGATGCTCGCCGGATTGCGATGCGATCAGGAAGAGACAAGCGTTGCAGTTGGGACGAAACCGCATTCCCACGACAAAGAACCGCGGGGAGGAGCGGTGGGCCAAGCTGATGGCCGCCGCGATGGTGAGCTACTCTGGATCGTCAGGCGGGGGCGCCGCCAAATGGATCGCCCCACGTGAGCCGGCGTTCGCCGACGCCGTTGGCCGTGATGGCCCGCAACTTCAAGAGGGAGCCGAGTGCGGTGTCATGTGCCTGACCGAGGTAGCGCAGCAGTGCGAATGCGATCATGCCAGTCCTATGGATGCCGGCCGCGCAATGCAGGTAGACGCTGCCACCAGCGGCTAGCACCTCTCTCACCTGGCCGAACAAGGAGGAGAACTCGTGCCTACGATCCTCGGCGGGTGGGTCGCCGTTCGCCATTGGCAGCCAGATCCAGAGCAGGCCTGCCGACAGGGTTGCTGCCTCGATTGTGGCGGCGCCTTCGCTGGCTGCGAGCAGGGTCCAGATGTGCGAAACCCCGTCACGACGGAGCGCCGGCAAGTCCTTCAACTTCGGCCGATGGCCGATGGCGAGTCGACCACCGCCCAGTTCGAGCCAGTCAAGTTGTTGGGGTGGCGGTGCCTTTAAGGTTGTTAGCAGTCGGCCGAGTGCGCCCCCCAAGCGCGGTCGTTCCTGGGGGTGCGTTTGCATTCGCAAGCGCAGCTCCGCGGCGAGTGCATCTACGTTGGCATGGTTGGTCGAGCCCTTGGCGGCAGCCGTGAACGCCGCCACCCGTTGTTCGAGTTCGTCGCACATGGGGTCGGATCGAGCGGCGGCGAAGTTGCTGTCCCGCAGAATTCCTGGAGTTCCTGCGGCAGCCCTTCTGCGTGCTACCTGGGGTTCAGCGTGCGTCGATCTGATAGCGCAACCACCGACACTCGATCGGCCCGTTGCGCACTGGGAACTTGTTGCTCGCGCGCAGCCCCAAGAACCGCGTCACGTCCGGATTGCCGCACAGCACGTAGGCCGAGGCGCCGCCGCACTGTTCGTGCAGGAACTGGCCCAGCGAACGCCAGCTTTCGTCGAGCGCGCTGATCTCGGCGTCACCTTCGAGGCGCATGCCGTAGGGCGGGTTCGTCACCACCAGTCCCGGTGCGAACGGCGGCACGTAGTCGCGCGCATCGCCGTGGGTGAGCTGGATCTTGCCGCCGAGGCCGGCGGCGACGATGGCCTGCTTGGCGATGCCGATGGCGCCTGGATGGCGGTCGTTGCCGCACAGTTGCGGGAGCTTGTCGGCGCCCGCGGCGGCGCGCGCTTCGGCTTCGTCGTAGATCGATCGCCAGGCCGCGAGGTCGACGTCGCACCAGCGCTCAAACGCGAAGCTGCGGCCGAGGCCGGGCGCACGATCGGTGGCGATCCACGCCGCTTCGACGAGGAACGTTGCCGATCCGCACATCGGATCGCAGACGGGGGATTGGCCGTCCCAATCGGTGAGTTGCAGCAGGCCCGCGGCGGTCGCTTCGTTGAGCGGACTCTTGTGCTGGATCTCGCGATAACCGCGTTTGTGCAGCGGTTCACCGCCGAGTTCGCGATAGAGGATCGCTTCTTCGCCCTGCAGCACGAGCTTGATCGGCAGATCGGGCCCGTCGCGGGCGACATCGGGGCGTTTGCCCGAAAGTTCGCGAAACTGATCGCAGATGGCGTCCTTCACGACCAGCACCGGGAAGCGCGTGTCGTTGGCAAAGCTGTCGCGCACCGAGCCGTCGATGGCGAGCGTCTGCAGATGCGTGATGCTCTTCGACCAGTCGACGTTGCCGGTCAGTTCGTAGAGATCGTCGCGATCGCGCACCGTGCCGCGCACGAGTTCCTGCTGCACGCGAATCGCCGAACGCAGCCAGAGGCAGGCTTTGTAGCCGAGGGCGCGATCCCCTTCGAAGGCGCACGCGCCGCGGCGGATCTCGATCGATGCTGCGCCGATCTGCCGCAGTTCCTTCGCGAGCACCTCTTCGAGTCCGAGCGTGCAAGCGGCGTAGTAGATGACCAAATCAGGAGTCCTGTGGGGAGCCGGGGCCGGCCGCGCGCGCGAAATCCGCGGCGAAGCACTGCAGTGCGCTGATCACGGGAGCTGCCGCCATTTCGATGAGCGAGCAGTTGCCCTTCTTCTTGGAGAACTCGGCGAGCTTCGTCATCTTCTCGGTGTAGCCAGGGCCTTTGCCGGCCTGCACCGCTTTGAGGATGTGCACGAATTGGTTGGTCTCCATGCGGCATGGCGGGCACTGGCCGCACTGTTCGCGCATGAAGAACTCGGCGATCTCGAGCGTGAGAGCTACCGTGTCGGTGTCGTCGAGCACGAGGCGAACGCCACCGCAGCCCGGCGAACTGCCGAGTGGCCGGAGGGTCTCGTAGGCGATCGGCACGTCGAGGTGCTCGGCGAGTAGAAAGCCACACGACATCGCCGGCAGGATCGCGCGCAACGTGCGGCCATTCCGCAGGCCACCGCCGTTGCCAAAGATGAGTTGGCGGTAGGTGGCGCCAAAGGGCAGCTCGTAGACGCCGGGGCGCTGCACTTCCTGACCCAGCGTGAACAGCAGCGTGCCCTTGCTCTCCGCCGTGCCGATCGCTGCGAACGCCGCCGCACCGTGGCGCGCGATCCAAGCGACATGCGCGAGCGTCTCGGTGTTGTTGACCGTCGTTGGCTTGCCAAACAGGCCAGCTTCGCCCGGGAACGGCGGCTTCTTGCGCGGTTTGGCCGGGAGGCCTTCGATCGCGTTGAGCGCGGCGGTCTCTTCGCCGGCGACGTAGGTGGTGGGGCCGCAGTGGATCTGCAGCGGGAAGGTCATGAGCCCCGCTTCCTGCAGTTCGCGCAGCGCCTGTTCGGCGGCGGCGCGCGGTCCGGCCATGTCCTCGATGAGGTAGAGCCAGCCCTTCGTGGCGCCCGTCGCGAGTCCCGCGAGCAGCAGTCCTTCGAGCACGGCGTGCGGGTGGTGAAGGACCAGGTGGCGGTCCTTCTGGCTGCCCGGCTCGTGCTCGCCGCCATTGGCGACCACGAACTTCTCGGTCGCGGTGGCCGCCGCCGCGAGTTGCCATTTGCGTGCCGTCGGAAAGGACGCGCCGCCGCGCCCGCGCAGCCCAGAGGCGGCGATTTCGGCCAGGAATTGGGTCGCGGTGCCCGAGTTGCGCCAACGCTGGAGGCCTTGGTAGCCGCCGCGAGCGCGGTATTCGGCCAGGGTCTCGGGACCGGATTGAGAGCGGGGCGGCAGGAGCAGGGGAGAGTCCACGCGCGGATGGTAGGGCGCGCGGCGGCGGGTTCCATCGTGTGGGGTGTTTTGCCGCGCCAGGGCCTGGGTCGGGATGCGCATTGGCCTCCGAAGCCCCGGCTACGTAACATGCTCGGCCGCGTTCCGCCGACTTGTGGCGGGCGCCTGCCTCAGGAACCCAATGCAACTCACTTCCTTCATCCAGCTGATCGCGGCCGTGGTCGCGTTCGGCGCGGTCGTCCCGAACTCCTCAATCCGCCCCGACGAGGGCATGTGGCCATTCGATGGCCTGCCGCTGCAGAAGCTCAAGGAACAGTACAACTTCGAGCCTAGCGCCGAGTGGTTGAACCACGTCCGCCTCGGCTCGGTGCGCTTTGACACCGGTGGCTCGGGCTCGTTCGTGTCGCCGAACGGCCTCGTGATGACCAACCACCACGTCGCGCTCGAGACGCTGCAGAAGATCTCGACGCAGGAGAAGGACTGGGTCAAGGACGGCTTCAGCTCGCGTCTCTACGGCAGCGAGCCGCAGGGCACCGACCTGACGCTGCGTCAGCTCATCGAGATCAAGGACATCACCAAGGAAGTCCTCGCGGCGAAGGCCGAGGACAAGACGCCGGAAGGCAACGAGTGGCGTGGCGTGGTCGAGGAGATGTGCAAAGCCATCACGGATGAAAGCAAGCACATCAAGGCCGACCCGGTGCCGCTCTACGACGGCAACCAGTACCGCATCTACGTCTACCACGTCTACGACGACGTGCGCGTCGTCTTTGCGCCGGAGAAGCAGGTCGCGTTCTTCGGTGGGGACCCTGACAACTTCACCTACCCGCGCTTCGACCTCGATTGCGCGTTCTTCCGCGTCTACGAAGACGGCAAGCCGATCGATTCCTCGAAGTTCTACTTCAAGTGGAATGCGAGCGGCGCGGCGACCGACGAGCTGATCTTCGTGTCGGGTCACCCGGGTGGCACCGAACGTCTGCTCACGCACGACGAGATGGAGATGCACCGCGACTTCTCCGTGCCGGCGATCGTCAAGTTGCTGCAGCAGCGCTGCGACAGCATGAAGAAGCGCATGGATGCGGATCCCGAGCAGGCGTTCAAGCTGCGCGATCAGTACTTCGGCACCATGAACAGCCTCAAGGCCTACTCGGGTCACCTGAGTGGTCTCGTCGACAAGGAAATGATGGCGAAGATGAAGGCTCGCGACGAAGAGCTCATCGAGAAATCGGGCAAGCCCGAGGTCAAGGCGGCGTTCGAAGAGATCGCCGAGAAGGTTGGCAAGCTGCGCGCGAAGTCCGAAGGCAAGCGCGTAAACCTGCAGGCCATCATGCCAGCGCTCGCGGAGATTGCTGGTAGCCCGGCCAAGGGTGTCATCAACCAGGCTCGCTTCGACGTCTACGGCACCGCGATGTACCCGGATGCAGGCTTCACGCTGCGCCTCGCGTACGGCACGGTCAAGGGCTACGAGGCCGGCACGACGATGGTGCCCCCGAAGACCACGTTCAATGGCCTCTTCGAGCGCAACGCCGCGTTTGACAACAAGGAGCCGTTCAACCTGCCGCAGCGTTGGCTCGACGCGAAGTCGAAGCTCAATCTCGACACGCCGTACAACTTCGTCTGCACCGCGGACATCATCGGCGGCAACTCGGGCAGCCCGATCCTGAACCGCAATGCCGAGGTCGTCGGCCTCGTGTTCGACGGCAACATCGAGTCGCTGCCGGGCAACTACTGGTTTGACCTGCGCGTCAATCGCTGCGTCGGTGTGCACACCGGTGGCATGATGGAGGCGATCGAGAAGGTCTACGGCGAGCAGGACCTCGTGCGCGAACTGCGCGACGGCAAGTGATGCCGCGGTGAGCCGCGAGGCTCACGGCCGCGGCGGGCGCTGGCGATTCACGCCGCGCCCGCCTGCTGGCGACCTCCTGGGAGCGTCGATCGAAACTACTGATCCGCGGTCCAGAGGTTGTTCTTGCGATCGATGTCGGGCAGTTGCAGGTCGGCGTCGAGGCGCACTTCCTTGACCTTGCCCTTGCCCTCGAGCGAGACCGTGATGCGGTCCGATTGCGACCAGGCTTCGACTGGCACATTCTTGTCTTCGGTCGTGTCGTCTTCAAAGACGGCGCGAACGGTGACCGGCATCACCATGCGTTGCTTGTTCACGAGTGTGATGCGGGCGGGACGCTTGTCGCTGCCCTGGCGAACGCTGTCGATGCCTTGGTCGAGCATCGCGTCTTCGAGGAACCAGCCGCGCCAGAACCACGCGAGGTCCATGCCGGCGGCGTCTTCCATCGTGCGGAAGAAGTCGGCGGGCTGCGGCGACTTGAAGGCCCAGCGGCGGATGTAGGTGCGGAACGCGTAGTCGAAGCGCTCGGGGCCGAGCACGGATTCGCGCAGGATCAGCAGGCCGAAGCCGGTCTTCTCATACTGCAGCAGACCAAGCTGCATGCCGTTCAGGCGGTCGGCATTGGTCACGATCGGCACACCCGGCGAGCGCATCATGCCGGCGATCGACGAGCCGCGCGGCGGCTTGCTGTTGGGGAACCACTCCTGCGTCGAGTACTTGTTGATGAAGGTGTTGAAGCCCTCATCCATCCACGCGTGGCGGCGTTCGTCGGTGTTGACCGTCATCGGGAACCAGTTGTGCCCGATCTCGTGCGTGGTGACCCCGTAGAGGCCCTGTTCGCTGCGGCGGTTCTGGCCGCTGCAGAAGATGATCATCGGGTACTCCATGCCACCTTCGACGCCGCCGACGTTGGTCGCAACGGGGTAGGGATACGGGAACCAGCGCGCGCTGTACCCTTCGATCGCCGTGCGCAGCATCTGCGTCGACTTGCCCCAGACGGGCAGCGAGTCTTCGCTATAGGCCGATTGCACGAGCGTGTTGCCCGTCGTGCACGCATCGAGGATGAATGCCTCTGACGAAGCCCAGGCGACGGTGCGCACGTTCTCGGCGCGGAAACGCCAGGTCAGCGGGCCATCGCCGGCCGGGCGGCTCGTCGGATCGCCAACTTCTTCCTGACTGCGGATGATGACCGTGTCCGTGCTCTTCCGGGCCGCGGCGAAGCGTTCCTGCTGCGTCTTCGTGAACACTTCCTCGGGGTTCTGCAGCACGCCCGAAGCGACGACGAGGTGATCGCGCGGCACCGTGATCAGAAGATCGATGTTGCCGTAGTTCATATAGAACTCGCCGGTGCCGAGGTACGGCAGCGTGTTCCAGCCATGTACGTCGTCGAACGCCGCGACCGCCGGGAACCACTGGGCGATCTCCCAGATCGTGCCCTTCGAGGTCTCCATCGTGCCGTAGCGGCGGAACACCTGCTGCGGCACCTGGAACGACCACGCGACGTCGAACTCAAACTTGCTGCCCGCCGCGATCGGCTGCGGCACCTCGACGCGCATCATCGTGTCGTAGACCTGGTACATGAGGTCCTTGTCACCGACGCCGACGTGCGACAGCACGACGCCGTCGCTCGGCTCCGAAGGGCCCCCGACCGCCGCGCCGCCATCGGTGCGCGTGCCGATGCTGTCCTTGCGCAGGATGTTCTGCTCGAGGTGCACCCAGACGTAGTCGAGCGACTCGGGCGAATTGTTGTAGTAGGTGATGTGTTCCGTGCCGCGGACCGTGCGCGAGGCCGTGTCGAGGCTGACGGCGATCGTGTAGTCCACCTGCTGTTGCCAGTAGTCGGGGCCAGGCGCGCCCGAGGCCGTGCGCAGGCGGTTCGGGGTCGGCAGATCGAGCTGGCTGAAGATCGTCACGTCGGGCCGCGGTTGCGGGGCTCGTGCGTATTCATCGCGGCGCTGGGCGAGCAGCACCGTCGGCAGGAGGAGTGAGATCAAGACGAACGGGCCGCGGCGGGGGAGCAGCGGGCCGACCGGACTACGGGAGCGAACCATGGATGTGGCAGGATACGGAGGAAGAGGTGCCATGCGAGATTTCTGCGGCGCGGGCGCCGGCAGCGCAGGTTTTCGGGCCGAATTGGGCGCCTGAGTGGGCGGTCGCAGGGGCAACCTGTTGCGATAGACTGCAGCGCTGACGCTGCCCAGGACTTCCATGCCGCTGCCAACTTCCCGTCCGCTAGCCGTTCTTGCCGCCTCCCTGCTCGTGCCCTTTCTGGCGGCCCAGGACACACCCGAGCTGAGTTCGGGCCCAGCGGTTGGCATCGACCTGCCAGCGTGTGCAGTCTACGCACCGTCGGGGCCGTTCGCAGGAACCGAGTTTGACGCGGCGCAGCGCATCGGCAAAGGGCCCGGCGTGTTGTTGTTCGTGCACGAACTGACGCGAAACACGGCGCCGATGATCACTGGCCTGGACCGGTTGGCTGTACAGCTCGCTTGGACGGGGCTCGAGACGCATACGATCCGGATCGCCGCGGATCGCAACGAAGCGGAGGCCGCGGTGAAGCGCAGTTCGGACGCGCTGCAGTTGCATCGCCCCGTGCTCGTGAGCACCGACGGCGGCGAAGGCCCAGGCGGTTACGCGCTCAATCGCAAGGCGATGCTGACGCTGGTGCTCGCCAAAGATGGCAAGGTGGTGCGTTCGATCGCGTTCACCGACACCGGGCGCGCCGATCTCACGAAGTTGCGCGGTTTCGTCGAAGAAGTCGCGGGGCCGATTCCTACCGATGCCAAAGCGCTGCGCGAGGCGATGGAGCAGCGGCTCACGCGCGATCCCGAGCGCCTGCGGCAGATGACGATCGAGCTGGCGCTGTTGTTGCAGCGCACCGAACGCACGAACGACCAGCGCATGCAACGGAATGCGCGCCCCGAAGCGCCAGCGGATGCCGCGAAACCGGGTGATGTCGTGCCGCAGCGCCCGCGCGAAGGCAAACCGCCGGAGGACGACGAGCTGCGCGCGTTGTTGCGCCGGGCGATCCAGAAGGCCGCGACGGAGGAAGAGCTCGACACCGTGTTTGCCGCCGTGACCAAACGCGTGGGCGACGACGCGGCGCTGCAGAAGCAGGCCCTCGACATGTGGAAGCTCATGCTGAGCCTCGATTACGGCAACGAAGACGGCAAACGCCGCGCCCGCGCTTGGGTTGAGAAGCACGGCAGCAAGTGAAGTTCGCACTCGGCAGCCTGGTGACGCTGGTCCTCGTGGTCGCGAACGGCCACAGACCCGAGGTTTCGGCTGCGCACCGGACCGTCGACTTCGTTGACGAGGTATTGCCCACCTTGCAGCGCGCAGGGTGTTCTTCGGCCTACTGCCATGGCAGTGCCACGGGTCGCGCTGGGTTCAAACTGTCGCTGTTCGGCAGTGATGCCGAGGCGGACTACGCGGCGATCACGACGCAGCTGGGCGGTCGCCGCATCGATCTGCAAGACCCTCCGGCGAGCCTGATCGTGCAGAAGGCCCTCGGCCGCCTCGATCACGGTGGTGGCAGGCGCTTCTTGCGCGATGGCAAGGCGCACCGCCTGTTGCTCGACTGGATCGCGGGCGGCGCGCCATGGCGTGGTACCGTCGCGGCGCAACTCACGGGGCTCACGTTGTGCGTCGATCAGGATCGCCTGCGCGCGGTCGCCACCTACGAGGGCGAGAATGGCCGAGAATCACGGAATGTGAGCGATCTGGCGTTGTTCTCGAGCACCAACCCCAACGTCGTCGAGATCGATGCGGAAGGTGTGCTACACGAACGCGGGGCTGGCCTCGCGTATGGCCTTGCGCGGTATGGCAACCAGACGGCTCGCGTGCGAATCGTTCGTACGTTCCATACCCCGGAGCATGGCGTGGACTCGCCGATGGTCTCCGCGCATGCGTTGGACGTGGTTTGGGGCAGGCATCTGCACGAACTAGGTCTCGTGCCCGCACCGCGCGTAACCTCCGAACGGCTCGCGCGCCGTCTCTATCTCGACTTGCTCGGGCGGCCACCGACACCCCAGGAACTGCGCGAGTTCACGGCCGAACCCAACGTCGCCGCTGTTGCATCGCGCCTCACACAGCGGCCCGAGTTTGCCGAAGTGTGGGGGGAACATCTCGCGCGTTGGCTCGAAGTGCCGGCGAACGGCCCGGACGCTGCGCGGTTGCGTGCCGCGTGTGTGGCGGCCGTGCAGAACGGCGGTCGCGTGAC
>Ga0075163_10009643_pt1 | contig 12664 bp, 10 predicted proteins | sample JI1023141ADNA_FD_71478 | JGI IMG/M metagenome (GOLD analysis project Ga0075163, IMG submission 71478) | Wastewater effluent complex algal communities from Wisconsin, to seasonally profile nutrient transformation and Carbon sequestration -... | ecosystem: Engineered > WWTP > Effluent > Algae...
TACGACACCAGGGTCAGTGACGACGGCGTCAATCTCAGCGCCGGTGAGCGACAACTGATCACCATCGCACGAGCATTTCTGGCAGCGCCCCAGATCCTCATCCTCGATGAGGCGACGAGCTCGGTGGACACCAGGACCGAACTTCTCATTCAGCACGCGATGGCCGAATTACGCTGCGGCAAGACGAGTTTCATCATCGCTCACCGACTCTCGACGATTCGCGAGGCCGACATGATCGTCGTGATGCGCGACGGCCGGATCGTCGAAACCGGCAGCCATGCTGCCCTACTCGAAAGCCGGGGCGCCTACTTCGCGATGACCCGGTTCTCCTCCGCCGAGCAGGCGTAAAGAGCCCCCGAAACGCGACGATTTCGGGACCTCAAGGTCTGCTCGCGGAGGATGGCGCGCGGCGCGCCCGGTAGAGCCTGACCTCATCCTTGATCCCTTTGAAGCGTCGGGGACCGACGGACGACCAGGCAAACCGATCGTCGTCGGCCACCCGGTCGTGTAGCGCCTGCGAAACCAGGATCGCTCCAGGCCGGGCCGCCGAGGTGATCCTGCTGGCCAGGTTCACCGTGCCACCGAACCAGTCGCCGGCGCGACTCACCGCAGACCCGAAGGCAACGCCGACTCGCAACGGCGGGATCTCTTCATCGGCTCCCACAACGTCGATCAGAGTGAGCGCCGAGTTCAAAAGCTCTCCGGGATCAGTTGACACCAGCATCACCGCGTCGCCGATGGTCTTGATGAATCGGACCGGTGCCACCGACACCTCCCGCGCGATGTCACCCAGACGATGAGCCAGATGTTCGAGTTCCTCAGGTGGGAGTTCCTCGCCAAGACTCGTGAATCCGACCAGATCGGCGAACACCACCCCCACCATGCGTGCACCGGGCAGTGGCGCACCCGCCGCACGTTCGCTGGAGCTGACAGCCTCGGTCTCCATCGTGTGGCGCAGCTGGAGCAGCAGCATGTCGTGGATCATCGGGCCGAGAAGCGGAGCGGCTGCACTCGCCAATGCCTTTGTGCCCAAACCGATCTCGAGTTCGGTGACGCCGGGCCTGAACACCGCCGCCAGCGCGCCCTGCCGCATCGTCTCAGCCGCGTGGGACAACCCCTCGGCGAGAATGCGTACGGTCGCGAGAATGTGTTCCGGGTCCATTCCGAGGTCGATGAACTGACGGATGTGCAACGCCGCGTCTCCATCAGCACGGATGTAGACCGGGGCATCCGGATCCTCGACCCGCGGCAACCCGACCGCATGCTGCATTCGGCTCAGCAGTTCCAGATCGACGCCGGTGCGCTCGCTGATGTCGCGCGCAGACACCCGCGACCCGTCGTCGCCGAGTGCTCGGCGCGCGGGCAGCAGCATCGGCGCGAACGAGTCGCGGATCTCCTCGACGGTGACGTGCTGCTGAAGTAACCACGCGATCAATTCCGCACGTTCGGCCCGGGCCTCGCCCGAAAGACCGCCCAGAAGTCCCGACGCTTCGATCGGCCCGTCGTCAGTCGGCCCGTCGTCAGTCAGCCCGTCGTCAGTCACCGCCACAACGTATAACGCCGCCTCAGGACACGGGCGGCCGTCGTCCGGCCCAGGGCCGTGCGCGCTCGATCTGAGTACTGAGCGACAGCAATGTCGCCTCGTCGAAGGGCCGCCCGACCAGCTGAACCGACACCGGCACGCCGTTTCCATCAAGTCCCCAGGGCACCACAGCGGCCGGCTGACCCGTCGCGTTGAAGACAGCCTGGAATGGAACCCGAACGGATACCAGGGAGAGCGTCGTCACAGCGCCGCGCCGATGGTACTGGCCGACGCGAGACGGTCCCATGGCCGTGCCTGGGGTGAGCACCACGTCGACATCATCGAAGATCGACTGCACCCGTGCGGACAGCGTGGACTCCGCCGCACGCACCCGCGCTATCTGCCGATCGGAAATGAGGCGGCCGAGCCGGGCGAACTGCCTCGTGCGGGGTTCCAGCCGTTCCGGGTGCGGCAACGCGTTGACGTCGTCGTAAGCTCCGCGCAACATCCTGGGCAAAACGTGACCGTACATCGCCCACGCCGGATAGTCGGGGTCACGTGCCACCACCTCATGTCCGAGCTCGCGCAACAGCGCAACCGTGCCATTCAGGGCGGAGAGCTGCGCCTTACCGACTCTGCCCAGTCGGCCCGTTGGCAGCTTGGTGCTGACCGCTATCCGCAACCGGCCGGGCGCACGGGCCGCCGCCGCCACGAACCCGCCGTCCGGCGCCGAACCCGTGTTGGTGACGTCCAGGAAAAGTGCCGCATCCTCAACGGTCCGAGTCATCGGACCGTTGACGCTCAGTCCGCACCAGGCATCGTCGTGCGGAGCGATCGGGACCCGGCCGCGCTGCGGCTTGAGACCGTAGAGGCCGCACCAACTCGACGGAATACGGATCGATCCGGCGCCGTCAGAACCCAAAGCGAGCGGCGCCAGGCCCGCGGCCACTGCTGCACCGCTTCCTCCGCTGCTGCCTCCGGGAGTGAGCGCCAAGTCCCACGGATTGTGGGTGGCTCCGAATGCGGCCGTCTCGGTGAACGACCAGAGCATCATTTCCGGGACGGCCGTCTTGCCCAGGATCACCGCGCCGGCGGCGCGCAGACGGCGAACAACTTCCGCATCCGCCGTCGCAGTCTGGCCGAATGCCGAACTGCCGTAACAAGTGAACTCGTCGGCGATGTCGACGTCGTCCTTGATCGCGATCGGGACACCGAGCATCGGTAGCCGCACACCGGCATCGAGAAGCTCCTGCGCCGCCTCCGCTTCGGCGCGGGCGCTTTCCGCCAGCACTACGCGGAAGGATCGCAATTCCCGGTCGACCCGCGCGATGCGATCGAGATACATCTCGACCAGAACAGGCGCGGTCATCTTGCCGGAGGCCAACATTCGGGCTTGTTGGGCTGCGCCGGCGAACGCCAGGTCGGTGATATCCACGGCCGCAGCGTAGCCGCTCGGGCCTCAGCATTCGGGGAACCGGGCGCGCGCCGATTGCGCCTCCCACGCGACCCGCGGGCGAATATCCTCGTTGCTGTACGCACCCCGCCAGATAAGGACGCCCCGCCGAAATGACACAGCCATGAGCGACTCCACGAATCCCAGGTACGGCACCGTCGATCGCGACTATGCGATCCGGATGGCAACCACCGCGCCTGCGGACGACGGACCGGTCTGGATGGTCAACCTGATGAAATACCGCGCCGTGGCCGACTACTCGGACGGTCGCGCGTCGACCATCAGCGGGAAGGAAGCCGACGACCTCTACGCGCCCCTCGACATCCTGGGCGATATCGGTGCCGAACCCGTCTTGTTCGGCGATGTGGATCAACAACTGCTGGGCGAACCCGTCTGGGATCGGATCGCCGTGGTCAAATACGCAACCCGAAAGTCCTTCATCGACATGCAGTCCCGGTCCGACTTCCAGCAGGCACATGAGCACAAAGACGCGGGTATGGAGCAGACCTTCGTGATCGGATGCCAGCCGCTGCCTTATCCGGAACCACCGGCGGGGGTCACCGAAGTCGACTGGGCCGATGTGCCCCATCCGCCAACACCCGACGACGGACCGATCACAGTCGTGCATGTGCTCCGGTTCGCGGACCCCGATGCGGCACGCGACATTCCAGATGAAATGGAGGCGTACGCGACCGCCATCGCGCGGGTCGCGACTAAACAGGGCGCGCGGGTGGCCGGCTGGTTCGCCGTGGAGGGAACGATCGTCGGCGACGGCCGCGTCTGGCATCAGGTCCGGTTCAACCAATTCCCCAGCAAGCGCGCTTTCATGGCACTGGCCGCCGATCCTCAACGGCTGGCGGCTCAAGAGGAACATCGCGACAAGGCAGTGGCCGATACGTTCACGGTCATCATGCGAGCCGACTACGACCGGATCGCCGAATCGGTCAGGTCCTGAGGACCCGGCTTGGGCCCGAGGCTACGGTGGCGGGATGGGGTGCGTGTTCTGTGAGATCGTCGCCGGCAACGCTCCGGCCATCCGCGTCCACGAGGACGACGATTATCTGGCGTTCCTCGATATTCGCCCCTTTACCCGTGGCCACACGCTGGTAATACCCAAGTCGCACAGCGTCGACCTGACAGACACTCCCGCCGACACGCTGGCGGGAATGATCGCGATCGGACAGCGCGTCGCGATGGCCACCCGGGCCTGTGGCCTGGCCGACGCCAACAACATTGCGATCAACGACGGCAAGGCCGCGTTCCAGACGGTGTTTCACATCCACCTGCATGTGGTGCCGCGGCGGAACGGCGACAAATTGGCGTTCGCCAAGGGCATGGTGCTGCGACGAGATTCCGAACGGGAAGCGACCGGCGCAATGTTGCACAGGGGATTGGAACTCCTCGACAGATGACCACGCAGGTGCCATGAGTTCGTCGACCGACTAGGTGCTCTTCAATTTCGGGGAAAATTTAGGCTGCCTCGAGTGAGCACCACACGCCGACCGGCCCTGCTGATCCTCACGTCAGCGTTTCTGGCGGCCGGGGCCAACGGCATCTCGATGGTCGCCTTTCCCTGGTTGGTGCTGCAACGGACCGGCAGCGCCGTCGATGCCGCGGTGGTAGCCGGTGCGGCAACCCTGCCACTGCTGTTCGCGACGCTGGTGGCGGGTACTGCGGTCGATTTCCTGGGCCGCCGCTACGTCGCGATGCTGTCGGATGCGATGTCGGCCGCGTCGGTTGCCGCGATCCCGATACTGGCACTGACGCTGGGCACCGACGACCTCACCACAGTTGTCCTGGCCGGATTGGCCGCGCTGGGCGCGTTCTTCGACCCGGCCGGGATGACGGCCCGTCAGTCGATGCTCCCGGAAGCCGCACGTCAAGCGGGCTGGACGCAAGATCACACCAACAGCGTCTACGAGGCGGTGTTCAATCTCGCGTACATCACCGGCCCCGGCGTCGGAGGCCTGCTGATCGCCACACTCGGCGGAGTGCACACCATGTGGGTCACGGCAGCCACATTCGGGGTGTCGATCCTGGCCATGTCGGTGCTTCGGCTCGAGGGCGCCCACCGGCCGAGTGACGACGAGCGACCCGCTGGGGTGCTGTCCGGCGTTGCCGAAGGTCTCGCATTCGTCTGGCGCAACAAGGTGCTGAGGACACTGGGTCTCATCGACCTCGCCGTCACCGGACTCTATCTGCCCATGGAAAGCGTGCTGTTCCCGAAATACTTCACCGATCGCGAAGAACCGGCGGAGCTGGGTTGGGTGTTGATGGCCATGTCTATCGGCGGCCTCATCGGCGCACTCAGCTGGACGGTGCTGTCCCGGGTGACGAGCAAGCGCACCACCATCCTGGTGGCAATTCTCACCTTTGGCACTGCGGTCCTCGTGATCTCGTACCTTCCCCCGCTGCCGGTGATACTCGGATCGGCGACCATCGTCGGCTTGGTGTACGGGCCGATCGGGCCGATCTATAACTCCGTGATGCAGAACCAGGCGCCATCCCAGTTACGGGGCCGGGTCGTTGGAGTCATGACATCGATGGCATACGCGGCGGGTCCGGTCGGGTTCATGCTGGCAGGTCCACTTGTCGACATGTTCGGACTTGAGACGACATTCCTGGTGCTCGCGGGGCCCATCCTCATCATCGGCCTCCTTTGTCCATGGCTACCCGCCCTCCACGACCTGGACTCCCCCGCCGCGACCGATCGCGACTCCTAGGATTGCGTCATGTCTGCCAGCGCAGTGGCGTCCCTGGCCGCCCAACTCGATGACGGTGTCGTCGTCACCGACCCCGACATCCTGGCTTCGTATCGGCAGGACCGCGCCATGGATCCCGATGCCGGCACTCCGCTGGCGGTGATCCGGCCGCGCCGAACCGATGAGGTCCAAACCGTTCTTCGCTGGGCAACGGCCCATCAGATCGCGGTCGTCCCGCGAGGTGCGGGCACCGGGCTGTCCGGCGGATGCACGGCCGTCGACGGGGCAGTCGTGCTGTCTACCGAGAAAATGCGCAACATCACCGTCGACACGTCAACACGAACGGCCGTCGTCCAGCCGGGCCTCCTCAACGCAGAAGTGAAAAAGGCCGTCGCCGAGAAGGGGCTCTGGTATCCACCGGATCCCTCGTCCTACGAGATCTGCAGCATCGGCGGCAACATCGCCACCAACGCCGGCGGCCTGTGCTGCGTGAAGTACGGGGTGACCACCGATTACGTGCTCGGCCTGGAGGTGGTGCTGGCCGATGGGACAGCGGTCCGGCTCGGTGGCCCGCGCCTGAAGGACGTCGCGGGGCTGTCCCTGACCAAACTGTTCGTCGGCAGCGAGGGAACCCTCGGGGTGGTCACTGAGGTGACGCTACGTCTGCTGCCGCTCCAGAACGCGGCCTGCACAGTGGTCGCCACGTTCGACTCTGTGCGGGCCGCCGCCGATGCCGTCATGACGATTACCGATCGGATCCGGCCTTCGATGCTGGAGTTCATGGACTCAGTGGCGATCAACGCCGTGGAAGACAAAGTCCGAATGGGTCTGGACCGTTCGGCCGCCGCGATGATGGTCGCTGCGTCCGATGATCGCGGTCCGTCCGGCGCCGACGACGCGGAATTCATGGCTCGGGTCTTCACCGAGCACGGCGCCACAGAGGTGTTCTCGACGTCAGACCCGGACGAAGGCGAAGCCTTCGTGGCCGCTCGGCGTATCGCCATCCCCGCGGTTGAGGCGAAGGGTTCGCTGTTGCTCGAGGATGTCGGAGTACCACTTCCGGCGCTGGCCGATCTGGTCGCCGGCATCTCCGGGATCGCGCGGGACCGCGAGCTGACCATTTCGGTGATCGCACACGCCGGCGACGGCAACACTCATCCTCTGATCGTTTTCGACCCGAGCGATGCCGCGATGACGCATCGCGCTGAGCTCGCATTCGGGGAGATCATGGACCTGGCGGTGTCGCTCGGCGGCACCATCACCGGGGAACACGGGGTAGGCCGGCTGAAGAAGCCGTGGCTGGCGGGCCAAATCGGTCCCGAAGCGATGGAACTCAACCGCCGCATCAAAGTGGCGCTGGACCCGCACGGGATTCTCAACCCCGGTGCGGTCCTGTAACCGTTGTTCCGATTGACCGGGAATCGAAAGGGCCGATCGGCAGGTTGACACGAAGCCGAACCGGTCGTATCAATGAGACATGTCTGCCGTTGCGTCTCGCGCCGGCGCCGCGCGTTTCGAGTTGGGTGGCGCGAAGACCTGGTCGGATCCGTGGCCTATGTACGCAGCACTGCGCGATCACGACCCCGTCCACCACGTGATTCCACCCGGCGTGATTCCACCCGGCGTGATTCCACCGGACGAACCGCAGCACGACTACTGGGTACTGTCCCGCCACGCCGATGTCTGGCAGGCCGCACGCGACCACGCGACCTTCTCGTCCGCCCAAGGCCTCACCGTCACCTACGGCGAGCTGGAACTCATTGGCCTGCAAGATAATCCACCGTTCGTGATGCAAGATCCGCCTGTCCACACCCAGTTCCGGAAATTGGTGTCCCGCGGGTTCACGCCGCGTCAGGTCGAAGCGGTGGAACCCAGGGTGCGCGAGTTCGTCGTCGACCGCATCGAACGACTGCGCGCACGCGGCGGTGGCGACATCGTCGCGGAACTGTTCAAGCCTTTGCCATCCATGGTGGTGGCGCACTACCTAGGGGTCCCCGAGGAGGACAGGGCGCAGTTCGATCAATGGACCGACGCGATCGTCGCAGCCAACACGGCGACCGGAAGTCTGGCCGAAAGCCTGGCCGGTGTCGGGGACGCGATCGGCTCGATGATGGCCTATTTCACCGCACTGATCGAAAGACGCAGGCGTCAGCCTGAAGACGACACGGTGTCGCATCTGGTCGCCGCCGGTGTCGGCGCGGACGGCGACATCGCCGGCACCCTCTCGATTCTCGCCTTCACATTCACCATGGTCACCGGCGGGAATGACACCACCACCGGAATGCTGGGCGGATCCGTTCAGTTGCTGCATCGCCATCCAGATCAACGGCGCGCCCTCGTCGAGCGACCAGAACTCATCCCTGATGCGGTCGACGAACTGCTGCGGCTGACGTCCCCCGTCCAGGGCCTGGCCCGCACGACCACGCGCGAAGTCACGATAGGCGAAACCACCATTCCGGCCGATCGCAAGGTGCTACTGCTGTACGGATCGGCGAACCGCGACGAACGCCAATACGGGCCGGACGCAGGCGAACTGGACGTGAGCCGCCGGCCGCGCAACATCCTCACCTTCAGTCACGGAGCACACCACTGCCTTGGAGCCGCAGCCGCCCGCATGCAGGCCCGGGTAGCACTGGCCGAATTGCTCTCCCGCTGCCCGGAATTCGAAGTCGACGAAGCCGGCGTGGTGTGGGCCGACGGTCACTACGTTCGCCGGCCGCTGTCCGTTCCATTCCGGATCAGCTCCTGATGTCCGGCCACGATTGGCTGGGTTCGCAACGGGCGGAAGCCGCCAGCGACCGCATTCTCGATGCGGCCACCGAGCTGTTCGTCCAACACGATGTCTCCACAGTCGGAATGAACGACATCGCCCGTGCCGCAGGCTGTTCGAGGGCGACGCTCTACCGCTACTTCGACAGCCGCGACGCGCTCTACCGCTCATACGTCGACCGAGAAGCCAATCGGATGTATGAAAAGATGATCAAGCTGATCTCCGAGATCGAAGATCCACGAGAGAGATTCCTGTCCGCGGTTGTCCAGTGCCTCGAACTGGTTCGTCAAAGTCCCGCACTCGCCGCCTGGTTCACCCCTGACGACTCCCCCGTCGGTGCAACCATCGCCGATCAATCGATGAATATCCAGTCGATGGTCGCCGGATTTCTCTTGTCACTGGGACCACAAGACGCCGACACCATCGACCGCCGCGCCCGATGGGTCATCAGGGTGTTGACCTCGTTGCTGATGCTGCCGGGTCAAGACCCGGCTGACGAACGGGCGTTGATAGAGGAATTCGTGGTGCCACTGGTGTGCCCTTAATCGTGAAATCACAGGTATTGAAGGCGGATCCACAAACTGGGCACGACGATCGCGCATGAGATTTTATGAACTCGACGGGCGTGGCTTCTGTTGATTACAGCGTCATCTCCCCGGTTGCCGTCGTAGGCTTTGGCAATGCCGTCAACGGATCTGGAGGCGCAGATCGTCGAGATCCAGACAGCATTACTGGACCGATGTGACGAACTTGGGGCCGTCGTCGCCGACACCATCTGGCGCGAAATCGACTACTACGCCGAGACTGGCCAAATCGGGCGCGATGAACTTACCGCCAACTCCAGAAAGAGCCTCCGCGAAATCTTCGAGGCACTGAACGCGGACAACAAGTACGAAACGGAGATCGCAGCCCGAACCGGTGCAGCACGCGCGCGCGCAGGAATTCCGTTGCCGGCGATCATGGAGGCATACCGCGTTGCCGCGCGATTGACGTGGGACGAATTGGTGAGCTTGGCCGCAAACCGCCGGCGCCTCACTCGGGAGGCCTTCATTCGTGCCACCGGACGACTCTGGCTCGCACAGGACGTCTACACCTATGCGATGGCCAGCGCTTACCGCGACACTGTCAGCCGCAAGGTCCTCAGCAGAGCGGCTGAGCGGGCAGCGTTGGTAGAGGCCCTCATCGACGGCAGAATCGTTGAGCAAGCAGATCTTTGGGAAATTGCGAAGATGCTCCGGCTGCCTGCCCGGGGACCCTACGTCGTAGTTGCGGCTGAGTGTGCGTCGCTGGGTAAATCAGCTCTCAGGGGAATCGAAGCCAAGCTCAGCAGCATCGAAATCGCCTCAGCGTGGCGACTTTTGCCCGATGTTGAGCTCGGCCTGGTGCATGTGCGGAACCACGCCACGTTGGAGACGCTCAATAAAACGCTGACCGGGCTCGCTTCCACCAGGATTGGCATCAGCTCACGGTTCGACGACCTACGGCGCACACCCCAAGGAGTGACCTACGCCCGGATCGCACTGTCTGTCGAGCGGCGCGACGGATCATTACTGGCGATGTTTGAAGCCAAGCCGCTGGCGATCGCCGCAGTCAGCGCTCCCAGCGTGATGAAGCAGGTCTCATCGGCGATTTTCGCCGACTTCGACGAACGCGATCGCGAAAGCCTCTTCACCACCTTTCGCGTGTGGGCAAGCACCGGCGGCTCCATCAGCGACACCGCGGAACGTCTTTACTGCCACTCAAATACCGTGCGCCACAGGCTACGCCGAATAGAGGAACTTACAGGCAAGTCACTCAACCGACCGCTCGATCTGGCGGAGTTGTGCCTTGCGTTCGAGATCGAGCTCTTAGTGACCTGACATCTGAGGTCTGCTTGTGCGGGTCACTGAGCTGATCCCCACAAGCAGACTCTCCAAACCGCAGGACCTTACAAAAACATCTCCCGCAGCTTCTTCCGGTCGGGCTTGCCGACTGCGGTGACGGGCAACTCGGCGACGAAGACGACTTCCTTCGGCACCTTGTAGGCCGAGAGCTTTGACTTGCAGAACTCGCGCACCTCCTCCACCGTCATCTCTTCGCCGCGCTTGAGAACCAATGCGAGTTTCAGGCTCTCTCCGCGCTTTTCATCGGGAATCCCAAATGAGCAGGCCTGCAATACCTTCGGATGGCTGTACATCAGCTCGTCGATCTCTCGCGGGTAGACGTTGAACCCGCTAGAGAGGATCATGTCCTTCTTACGATCGACGATGAAGATATGTCCATCTTCATCCATGTACGCAATATCGCCCGTCAGCAACCAGCCGTCCTTGAACGCCTTCTCTGTCTCAGCCGGATTGTTCCAGTACTCCCGCATGACGGTCGGCCCCTTGGTGACCAACTCCCCAGCCTCACCAATCGGCATGCCCTCGGTGCCCGTTTCCAGATCAACGATCCGAACGTCGTTGTCCGGGAACGGAATCCCCACCCCACCGGGCTTTCGCACCGTGAACAGGGGGTTGGCGGTGACGATATTCGAAGTCTCCGACATCCCATAGCCCTCGGTGATGACGGCGCCGGATAGCTTTTCGAAAGTGCGCATCGCCTCCAGAGGCAAGGGTGCTGATCCCGAAATCACCGCCTTGACCGACCCGATCTTGGAAGTGCCGATATCAGGATGCTGATTGAGACCCATGATCATCGTGGGCACCGCCGGGAAGATATTGGGTTCATGCTTGTTGATCGCCTCAAGCACATTGTCGACGCTTGGCTGCGGCACCAGGATGATCGTCCCACCGCTGACGTGATTGGCGTTGATGTTCATATTGAAGCCGTAGATATGGTAGATCGGAACCGCCGCAAGACACCGCAACGGCTCGTCTTTGCCGATGAGGGGCGCCATCCAGTAGTTCTCCTGGTAGGCGATCGACACCAAGTTATCGTTGGTCAGCACACAGCCTTTCGACAAGCCGGTGGTGCCGCCGGTGTACTGCAGCATCAATACATCGGAGGGCCGGACGTCGGCATCCGGCTCCGCGTCGGCAGCAGCACCAACCAATTCGTTGAAGTCGTGAATTCCCGGTCCACTCTCGACTTCTGTTGTCACACTAGGAATCTGGAAAGAAATTACGTTCTTGAGCGGTGTGTCTTTCGCCTTCAGGATCGAAATCGGTCCTGCGGCAAACGCAGCCAGCACAATGATCGTCTCAGCACCGCTGTCCCTGACGTAGTGGTGCACCTCCGGCACCGCCGCCAATGGGTTGACCTGCACCACGATCGCACCGAGTTTGGCGCACGCCTGGAACGCGATGACATATTGCGGCACGTTGGGCGACATCAGTGCGACTCGGTCGCCCTTCTTAACGCCCAAGGCCGCAAGGGCATTCGCCGTTTTACGCGCCATCATGTTGACGAGCCCGTAGGGCATCTTGATGTCATTGATGATCAGATAGTCGCGCTCGGGGTGTGCTTCTGCACACGCGTTGAACATCTGTTTGATCGACAGCGGCGGATAGATGATGGAGTACGGAACTCCCTTGTCGTAGAGCTTCAACCACGGCTTCGTCTGGTCGGTCACGCCACGCTCCTTCTTGCGAATCGCGAAGTCCCCTGGGACTTGCTGAACTGGCTTGCTAGACCCCGCTCAAAACGGGGGATGAAATTGGGCCCGGGGTATCAAAACCCGTCGCCTTAGGGTATGTACGCCCGCACGGTGTCAGCCAGACGCATCACCGCAGGCTTCTTCCCGGGACGGACTGCACCGAGCTTCGGCCACGGCGCGAAAACGCTGGTCTCCAAGTCACCGATAGCCGGCTGCAATTCCGGATAGTGGCGCAGCAGAACGTCTTTCATCGTGGTGTTGTACACCCAGTCGTAGCCGACCTGGGTGTACACCTCGGGCCGCAGGTCGTTGGTGAAGAACCTGTCGCTCTTCAACCTGCGCGCCGCCATCAGCACGAAGATCCGGGTCGCCGTATCGGAGAAGCCATTACCCTTCACCGGCTGCTCTGCCTGCATACCGATCTGCAGATCGACGGCATCCACATCGCCGTTGTAGACCTCGTTGATCTCCCTGGCCCACTCGGCGTTCGGGGTGATCTCCTCGATGGTCTTGCGGCGTGGCATCCGCAGCGCTTCGCGGAAATCGTTGTACCGCGGCACACCACGCTCGCGGTCGCGGACGATGTCCAGGGTGGCCAGGTCGGTGACCTGGCCGTCGATCCTGGTCAACTGACGCAGAG